>Ga0214917_10000159_pt1 | contig 81989 bp, 107 predicted proteins | sample LL_1208_BB_MetaG_FD_177983 | JGI IMG/M metagenome (GOLD analysis project Ga0214917, IMG submission 177983) | Freshwater microbial communities from Lake Lanier, Atlanta, Georgia, United States - LL_1208_BB | ecosystem: Environmental > Aquatic > Freshwater > Lake | place: USA: Georgia... | reverse complement strand
GGAATAGTGGTGTATTGACTTGGATTAATTATGGAGAGGTAATAAATGTTATTACAATAGAATCGGGGAATAAAAAAGGTAGTAGTGGAACTATGGCAATAGCAAGTCTATTTTTATTAAATCCAAAAGTTCAAACAATTACCTATCAAGACAATAGTCATTTTGAAGATGGTACATCTTTTTGGGTTAGAATAGGTGGAGATGATACCGATTTAGAGAGAAGCAACTTTTTTAATTACTTTCAAAATAAATTCGGATATAATCCAGATATAAGATTCGCCAAAGGTGGTAGCACACTACTTGCTCCAAATGGAGAACCTAGTAATCTTACGCCTAGACAATACAATTTAGTTCGCACTCCTCAATTCAAGGCATGGTTTGGTGATTGGGAGAATGACCCCAAAAACGCATCGAAGGTGGTAGATGAGAATGGAGAGCCTTTGGTTGTTTATAGGGGGGTAAAAGGTTTGTATGATTACAAAAAAAGTGGAAATCAATTCTTTACTCCTGATTTAAGTTATGCAAAAGCATTTGGATATAATGTCGTTTCATGTTTTTTGAACATAAGAGATTTGCTTGACCTTGAGTATTATAATAAAATAATTAAAGAAAAAAAATATGAAACACCATTTGGAGATAGGTTATTTCAAATGGGAGATGCTTTTCTAAATGAAAATAAAAATTATTGGTACGAAAATCAAGTTAGTGTATTAGAATTTGATGATGCTGAATTAGCAGGAGAGATATTTGATAGGTTAAAAGAGGTAGATGGTATTGTTGGTATTGAAGCGGGTTTTAGAGAGATAAAAAGTTATCTTGTATGGAATCCTAATCAAATTAAACTTGCCGATGGTAGCAACACGACCTTTGATAGCGATAGCAATGATATAAGATACGAGAAGGGTGGATTACTTGCACCTAATGGTAAAAAGAGCCTTCTAACCGAGGAGCAATGGCATTTAGTTCGCACCCAAGAGTTCAAAGCATGGTTTGGTGATTGGGAGAACGACCCACAAAACGCATCAAAGGTGGTAGATGAGAATGGTGAGCCACTTGTTTGCTATCATGGAACAGATGTGAAATTTAATCAATTTGATAAAAGTAATATAGGCTTCGGGAGTGGAGAAGAAAATGAAAAAAATGGTTTTTATTTCACAAGCAATTATTCGATAGCGAAAGGGTATGCTGATGATTACACCAATAAAGGGGAATATCGTGAGTCTATTGTTTTGGCTTGTTTTTTATCAATTAAAAATGCTTTGATTTTAGAAACAATAAGGGGAGGAGTAGTAGAAACAGTAGTAAAAAATTACGATAAATATGATGGGATAATAATAGAAAAAGTTAGAGATTTTGGTGGTATTTCCGACCAAATAATTGCTTTCGAGCCCGAGCAAATCAAACTTGCCGATGGTAGCAACACGACCTTTGATAAAAATAATATGGATATACGATATGTAGAAGGTGGTAGAGTAGGTGGCTTTGAGGATTTAGAGGATGAGTGGTTGTCTAAAAAGATTGAGATATTCCTAGACAAAGCAAAGCCATACAAATTCTACTTTGTAGACCCTAAAACAAACTCACTCATAGTAGGATTCGATGAGTATGTAACTCAAGAACATCTAGAGAAAGTTTACCTTGAGGCTACATCTAGTAAGGAGTTTTTTCATGGTAATAGTGTAGAGGCAACTTACAATAAAGAAACAGGAGATACTATTTTTAGAATTAAACTAAGAAAAAAGGTTGAATACTATCATGGTGGGGATATATATGATGATAGATATATAGACCTTGCCCCTAATAGCCTAGTTCATAAAATACTATGGGATGAAGGTTATTCTATTAATGTAAAAGATAGATACATCTTATCTCATGAAAAAGAAATAAGTTTTAGAGATAAAGACCAAGAGCAAGACACAAACGCAAGTAAGCCTAAAGGTTTATGGTATTCTTTTGGGTACGAGTGGGCAAATTGGGTTTCTAGGGAAATGCCAGAGAGGGCAAATAGTTACGATTATATACACAAGATTAATGTAACAAACAAGGTCTTAAAGTTAGAAACGATTGAGCAGTGTTTAGAATTTACAGATAGGTTTGGGTCAGATGCTAGTTGGCATCGACATTACCTCATAAATTGGGATAAAGTTGCAAAAGTTTATAGTGGTATTGAGGTCACAAATCCTCGTGATTTTCATTTGGATGAGGAGAGAATTGGTGGTGCTAAACTATGGTGGCTTTATGGCTGGGATGTAGGTAGTGGATGTATTTGGAAAGAGGATGGCATTGAGTCAATAGAACTAGTTTATGGAAACGAATACGCCAAAGGTGGTGAGGTTGATGAGAAGGTAATTAAAGAGAGATGGGCAAAGAAAAAGGATAGCCTAATGAACATGGCTGATAACATTCGTAGCCTACGCACCAACCTACGCAAAGACCTCAAAAGCGAAAACGATAAGGATAGGCTTACTGCCCTTGCCATTTCTCTAATGGACAAAACAGCAGAGAGAGTGGGAAATGATGAGAGTGAGGCTAATGGTCACTTAGGAATTACAGGACTAAGCAAAAGGAATGTAAAGGTCGAAGGCAACACTATTACACTTAAGTATGTAGGAAAGAGTGGAGTAAAACACGAAAAGCAATTTAGCGATGAGGGTATTGCTAATGCCCTTAAAGATGCTATTGCCAATAGCCAAAGCAAGTATGTATTTGAAACTAGCGATGGATTTAGGATTAAGAACGATAGGGTCAATAGGTACTTAAGTGAGTATGACATAAGTGCAAAAGATTTGCGTGGGTATAGTGCTAATCAATGGATAGTAAGTAAACTTCGTGAGGTTAAGGATAAGGAGATATTAGGTGATGAGGCGAAGCGAAAAAAGAAATTCAACGAGATTGTAAAGAGTGTTGCAGAGAAAGTGGGTCATGGAGCACCTACATTAAAGAAACACTATATGCTACCCTCTTTAGAAAGGGAGTGGGTTAATCATGGTAGAATAGTTGATTTATCAAACATAAAGAGAGCGTTTAAGAGAGGTGGCGATGTTGGAGTAGGCGATGTTAATCAAGGAACTAGTGTAATTAATAATATCGATTATGACCATTTAGATGAGTCGCAAGATATACCTGGTGATGGAGAGGGAATTTTTAAAAAAGGTGGTGAGGTTACATTCAACAATGTAATCGTTTATCACGAGAAGGATGGTAATTGGTTTGTTCCAAAGAACACTATTTACGCATGGCTATATGATGACCCCAACGCAGGTGAAAAATTATCAAGTGGTGATTATGAGTATGTTTTGTTCCCCCCTACGCCACCTTTGGGTGCTAGTTTGCAAAGAGGTTTCGTGCCACCACTTTTGAAAATTTGGACAAAAAAATATCAAAAGTCAACCAAAGGAAGTGATAAACTAATAGGTATTGTGAAGGCTTGGTATGATGAGAAAAATAAGAAGTTGTATGTAATTATGATGACCACTAGAAAAGATTGGAGAAGAAAAGGGGTCAATTCTCACATTGTTCAAGCGTTAAGGGAGATGTTCAATCTAAACAAAGACCAAATTGTATTTGATAAACCTACCAAAGAAGGAGAAAAGTTTATGGAAAGTGGTAAGTATGAACAAGGAGGTAACATCCCTAAATATCGTTTTATTGGCGAACATTTAGAGAGTGATGAAGTTGAATCCTATTTTGATAGCGATTGGGAGAAAATATACTCTTGGGATGAAGGAGAAGGTCGTGGACTATCTAATTATACTATCTACTACAATGGTGATAAGTATTTAATTGAAATGGAATTTTATGGTTTCGATGGTTATATTACTAGGTATGCTTATGTAGAATTAGAGGATGGAGAGGAGTATAGTGGTGGTGGTAATTGCGAATACTATCTAATAGATGTAGATGAGAATATTGAGTATGCTAAAGGAGGCGATGTTGCCACGATTGAGGCTACGATGTCGAAAAATGAGATTTATTTAGATTATGGTAATAAGGGTTATTTGATAATGGAAAATATACCTTATTCAACATTTCATGTTAATCACTTTAGTGACCAAAAAGCCGTTATCAATGAACTAAAAAAATATGGAATAGATAAAGGGGAAAGAGTTTGGTCAATTAAAATTGTAAGTGTTTCTCCAAAGTATAGAGGACAAGGTGTTGCATCTACCTTAATGGCTGCAGCAATACAATTAGCAAAACAAAAGAACTTTAAGAAACTAGTTTTATTTGTTGACCCTCAAGGTAAAGGGGGATTAAATTATTCTCAATTACATGAGTTTTATTCTAGGTATAAATTCAAAGATTTGAAAAAAATGATTGGGTTGACTTGGATGGCTAGAAAATTGGCTAAAGGTGGTGAGTTAGAAAAGGAAAAATACATTAATGACTATCTAGAAAATTTAGGATTGAATAAACCAAATATATCCAATAAGTTTAGAAGATACCATAAGAAACTCGCTAGTAGAGAATACGAAAAGGAGAGGATTAAGGGATTACCATATAGAAAATATCAAGTCACATATCGTATACCCTTTGGTGCAATCCATAGTGACATAATTATGGCAAGAACTAGTAACGAAGTCAAAACTGAGTTTAGAAAAAGGCATGGTAGAGATGTTCAAGGCAACCTAGATAAGATAATTAGTGTACGATTGATAAAAGATAAAAAACTTGCTAAAGGGGGTGAATTAAGCGATGAGAATAAGAAGGAAATCTACAAAAAGTGGAAATCTCTTATCAACATGAGCAAAAGCGAACTAGAGAAGTTCTACAATAGCGAGGAGGGTAAGGTCGCTGGCTTAACACCACAACAAGCAAAATCACAGGGGATAGATAGTGGAAGGGAGAGTGCTAGGTGGATTATGAAAATGAAAAGCACTAGCGTGAAAGATTGGACTCCTACTATGTGGAAGTGGGCAAAAAAGCAGATTTCGTTTGTAAGTAGGATGAGTGGGAATAAAGGACCGCTATACGATGAGAAAGGAAATAAAACTAGAAAACATACCTCTCTACTCATTTGGGGTCATAACCCAAAGAAAAAAGCACAAGGAGGGGAAATAGAATCACAATTAAATAATTTGAATATGAATGAAGTAACCTATAACCAATTACCTGCAATTAATGATTTAGGAGTTGGAAAGAAGTTTGTACTTAAAGAACATTTTTATGACAACGAGGGTGGTAAGCCTACCCATCGTGGATGTCGCTACCTTATTGTTGAGAACATGGGTGATGCCCAAATGGCAGATTGCCTTAAACTAAAGGTGCACCATGCCTTTGGAGGGGGTGGAGTAACCACTAGAGGCATCATTACAAGACCCATTAAGAACATCATGAATAAGGGAAGGGAGATGGGAGAAAGCCTCGCTAGTGGGGTAGAAAAGGCTTTTAAGAAGGGGGGTGAGTTAGACCCAGACAAAAAGGAAGTAAAAGAATACTTTGAGCATAAGAGTGGAGCAGCGGGTGGTTTGCTAGTAGGTAAACGCCATAGCGAAGGTGGAATACAAGCAATCAATAAATCCACAGGACAACCCCTAGAGATGGAGGGTGGTGAAGTGGTAATCACTAGAGATGCAGTAAGTGATTCGACCCTACATGATTTTAATGGTAAACAAATGACTAATCGTGAAATCCTTAGTGCCATCAATGAGAGTGGAGGAGGAGTAAAATTCGCTGATGGTGGTGATGTTTCATGCAAGTGTAGTGGCAAAGAGTATAAGTTGGGAGGTAAAACCTACAAGGACTATGAATTATTTAATAAAATAAATAATGGCTATGGGTCTACATCTGCTATTAAAAAGGGAATGGAAGTAGAGGATAAGGAACATGGCGAAACTTTCAAACTTTTAAAGAATGGCGAGATAACTTATGAGCAATTTTTGAAAAAATTGGTAGTAGACCACTTATCGGAAAATCCCAAATATTACGATAAATGACTGTTTTTGTAAAAAAAATTAGTTTTCTTTGAAAATAAAGTTATTTTTGGTATAGACTTACCGAAATATCGAAAAAAATACGATTATGGCTACTTCAAATAAAAGTAAAAAGATACTTGAAAAAGCAAGAAAAGTTGCTGCAAAAACAAAAAAGAAAAAAGTATCTAAAGTTGATGTAAAGAAAAAAACCACTTCATACCCAGAGGGTCAAAACGCTCCTCAAAGCAAACGCTATACACAGGAGGCTGATAAATCACTTGGTGCAAAGAACACAGGATGGAGATGGACAAAAGAAGGTGCGAAAAAACTAGGCAAAGATGCAAACGCAAAACCTTCTCAAAGTGATATTGAAACATATCGCAACGAAACTTTTAAGTTGAAAGGTAAGCCAAACAAATCGGGTCCAAAAGGAGTAGGCGATGGTTCACATCGCTATTTGTATATAGAGCGTAGAGCAGACAAGGCTGACATTAAGCGTTCTCAAAAACTTGCAAAAGGTGGTGAGATTGAATTAGAAATTAAGAATTTAGATTCATTTGATAAGCATTATGATGAGGTCGAATTTACAGAAGAAGAACTATCACTACCTTATCAAAAAGATGGTAAATGGTTTGTAAAAACAAGTGATAAAGGAATTGCGAAACAATTAAAGCAAGATGGTTTTGTAAAAGATTCTTTTGCCAAAGGTGGCTACATGGCGAATGGTGGTGAGTTGAATGTTCATCACCATGATTTCAAAGCAAATTTTACAATCGAGTGGGATGTTAAAAATGTAGGGTCAAACGCCAATATTAGTGAAGATGATTGGGAATATGAATATACATCAGGCACTTTCACGAATGTTTATGCACAAAGATGCTTTGATGAGATTAAAAGCAAAGTGAAGCCTAAAGATTGGCATATTGAAGATTGGTCATTTGCGGGTCGCTCTCATGGTTGGTTTGCTCTTATTTGTTATGGCGATAAAAATGATGTTACCGATTCGCAAATGGATAAAATGAATAGCATTGTTGACAAGTATTCTAAAAATTATAGTAAAGAATTAGAAGAATTTTATAATCCTAAAAATAAATCTTACGCCAAAGGTGGTGTAACAAAAAAGCAATTTAGTGAAGGAGATATGGTTTATGTAATCTCATATCAACAACCATTTAAAAATTATTTTGCAGAAGTTGTAAGCGTTGGAGAAAAGTTTTCAAAAGTAGAAGATGAAGAAGGCTTAGTTCATATAGTCGACAATAATCAAATTCAAAAAGATATTTATGACTTTGCCAAAGGTGGTGTTGTATCTAAACAAAATGTACAAAAACTACTAAAGGCAGTAGAAAAAGATTGGGGTCAAGGTAGTGAGTTGTATGGGGATTTGCAAGAATCTATCATAGGTTGGCAAAATAGACAAGGAGAATTAAATCCACAAGGTGTATCGGCGGTTAAGCACCTTTTATATAATTGGGATTGCTATGATGAGTATGAGAAATATTTGAATAGTTCTTATGCTAAAGGTGGAATCACAAAAGATGAGTTGAAAGAATTTAAGTCTTATGTTAAGTCATATTATGGCAAAGGTGAAATATATGAAGAATTTTTCCCACCAATAGGTGCATCGAATGATGAAATAGAACTAGCAATTAGAATGTATGTTTCCTATTGCAAAACCAAAGATGACCAATGGGGTGGAGGCGATACATTTGATAGGGAGTTTGTTCGTGATGTGATGCTATACAATAGGGGTCAAAAAACAAACCTAGAATATCAAAGAGCAGTAAAAGAGATAGTTAAGCACTATAAGAACAAATCTTTTGAATATGGTGGCATCCTTCAACCTATGATTGGTGGAGTAAACGCTGACCCTCGCTTTGATATTTACAACACTACCATGTTCGCAAAGGATGGAGCAGAACTCCCTAAAGGCGAAAAGATGCGTAGAGGTGGTTTTGTTACCACGATGGATGATTTGATTGCTAGTGCTGACCTTATTGGTGAAGCGGAGGCTAAAATGAAAGAAGGAGATTTTGACCAAGTATTGAATTTCGCATATACTGATTATGGTGGGGATTTCTTTGATAAAGTCGCTATTGAATTTTTCCTTGAGAACTACCCAGACAATATTGTCGTAGAGAATACCATGTATAGTGGTAAAAATGCGATTGTGTTTGGAAAGCCTGCTCGTAAATTTGCAGAGGCTAGTGAAAGATACCTTTTAGGTTTTGATAACATTGAGGATTACTACTACCAAATGCAATACGAACAAGAGCGTGAGGACTTTGAGAGATTCCTCGATGATATGGAAAAGTATAACAACTATAAAGTATCTAAAGAGGCATTAGATTGGTTACTAGAAAATAAGAGTGGTTACTATTCAATTCTACCTTCAGGCTTAGATTATAGTGAAAGCGACCTTGAAGAAGAACTAGTAAATGAAGGATTGCTAGAAAAGAATGAGGAGATGGCTAAAGGTGGTGAAACTAAAGATGGAAAAATCGTAAAAAGAAGATACCTACAAGGTCGAGGAAAAAATGTATTCACTTTTGGCTATGGTATGCCTAAAGATTCTTACGATATGTTTGGAACGAAAGGTGGAACAGAATATTTTATAATGCCGAATGGAAAGGTTTACAAAAAAACAAAAGAAAATATGAACTTGTTTGAGTTCATTGGCACACAAGATGATTACGCTAAAGGTGGTGAAATGGCGAGGGGAGGAGTATTTGAAGTAGGAAAATTCTATAAAGGTAAAGACGGGCAAACTTATAGGTATTTAGGGTCAGATTATTTTATGGGTGCAGGGCAGCAATACAAAAAGTTAGATGTAGATGATTTCTATGTCAAAGGTGGTAAGACCCATGAGCAAGGCTACGATGATAGAGAGGATGAAAGCCTAGCCATGAGGCATGGTAAAATTTCCTCTAAGGATTTTGTAGGTTCTCACCATAAGAAGGAACACTCTCGTAGAGATGATGCTCATTTTGAAACAAGAGATAAATAAAAATAAATTTTAAAGATAAAATCAAAAATATGTCAAAAGAAATGGCAAAAGGTGGAGGAGTAAAACAAACTCGCCCTCAAGAAACAGATTCTACATATAGCAAGGCTATCGACAAACAAGTCGTAGGTAAACCTGTTGGTTGGAGATTTACCGATAAACTTGCAAAGAAACTAGGAAAGAAAGCAGGTACTAAACCTACCGCACAAGAGATTGAAAAGTATAAAAACAAAGGTGTATACTTTGAAACTCGTAAGAATAAGAGTGACATCAATCCTAAAGCAAAACTTGACCACGGAGGAGATTCTAGTGAAATCCTCTCTGATGGTAGCAAATTAGACAATTTCACAGCGGTTGGTATCGCAGAAGGATTCGTAGAGAACAATAATGCACATGACCAAATTAAAGCATGGGCATATATTCAACGACATGGTATGTGTCGCAACCTTCAAGGTTGGTTTGGTAGAACTTGCGCAGCCATGATTGATAGAGGCATTTTCGATAGAGAAGGTAATATAGATTATGCGGTTGTAGATGACCTTATGATTGGTGGAGATGATTATGCCAAAGGTGGACAAACCGCCCCACAGCGTGAGTCATACTCTAAGCGTGGAGATAAAGAGGTAAAAGCCAAGCCTGCAGGGTATCGTTTCACAGAGAAACTTGCTAATCGTTTAGGTAAAAATGTTTATGCTAAACCAACCCCTGAGCAAGTATCAAAGTATAGTGGTAAAGGAGTATACTTTGAGAATCGTAAGGACAAGAGTGATGTTAAGCCTAACGAGTACCTAGCAATGGGTGGAGTGAGTCAACATGGCTTAAGAAAAGGAGATAAGATTGTTCAGGTAGAGGGTCAATATGCTGGTATAGACAATAAAAAACAACACTTTGCAGTCGATATTTCAAAAGGCGAAAGAAGGAAAATTAGTTATAAAGGTGATGGAGGTGTAAGATTCGGGCAAGTATTGAAAAATCCAAAGAAAGAAGATGGTGGAGATGTTGACTATGCTAAAGGTGGTAATATAAAAGATGAATACATTGAGAATTATATGGATTCAGGTTTTTCTTTACAGGTAACAGAGTATATGTTATCAGGACAACCTAATCCTTCTATTTTCGGGTATTTTGAAAATATGTACGATTTTGTATCGTATGTAAAGGAGAATGTTCCTCCCCAAAATTTCAATGTTGAAGTAGATTCCGAATACTCAAGAGTTTTCTTTAAGGGAGATAAAGAGGATTTAGAAGAATTTTTATTAGCACTAATTAATGATGCAAAAAAAGATAAACCAGGTAGAGATGAGTCATACGCTAAAGGTGGACAAACTGCCGCACAGCGTGAGTCATACTCTAAGCGTGGAGATAGAGAGGTAAAAGCAAAACCTGTTGGCTATCGCTTTACAGATGCACTTGCAAAGCGTTTAGGTAAGAGTGCAACAACAAAACCAACCGCAGAGCAAATTAGAAAGTATCTAGGTAAAGGAATTTACTTTGAGAATCGTAAGGATAAAAGTGATATTAAGCCTAATGAATATCTAGCGAAAGGTGGTGGAATCAAGCAAACTCGCCCTCAAGAAACTGACTCTACTTATAGCAAGGCTATTGACAAGCAAGTGAGTGGAAAGCCAGTAGGGTATCGTTTCACCGATAAACTAGCGAAGCGTTTAGGTAAAAATCCTTTGACTGCTCCAAAACCATCAGAGGTCGATAAGTATAGTGGTAAGGGTGTTTACTTTGAAACTCGTAAAAACAAGAGTGATGTTAATCCAAAGGGTAAACTCGCTTATGGTGGAGTAAACGATGTAAATATCCAATTTGCAAGAGGAGGAGTACCTCGCACTAGCAATGCTGATTCTAAAGCCTTCACAGAAAACCACTTGCCATTCGTAGCAAATAACCTAGAGGGTAAGACCCTTGAGAATGGAGATTATGTAGTGCTTTCTTATGGCTACTATCCTATTTGGTTTTGGCATAAGCGTACAAACAAATGGTATGGTAACAAGGACAAGTTCTCTGTAACCACAGCCAAGCACATTAGCCAATCTAGACCCACATACGAGGCAGAAATGCTTTCTCGTGGAGAGATGGATAATCTTATGTCCAAATCAATCGAAGGCAAGGATTTCAAAGAAATGGGGGGTACACTCGATTCTTTCGTAGTGGCTCAACAATAAAATAACGACTTTCTATGGCAACCTATATATATGACTATCACGAGGAGAGAGGCGAATTTCACGCTCATGTAACTGATGAGGCAGGGAATGTAGTATGGGAAGTTAAATACCCTGAGTACCTAGAAGATGATGAGAGTGGAGAACTAATTGAAGCATCTACAATTTTCGAGGATGGATATTTGAAAAATGCAGATGACCTTGAGGGTTTGTACTACTACCTTCGTGATTGGGGTGCAATAGAGGAGGATGATGTTATTGTCAAGAAAGAGGATTACAAGAAGCAAGAAACTAAAGATGATTTATTGGAGTTCACTATTCCTATGTTAATGGCTAATGCTATCGTTAATGATGAGGATTATTTTCTAACGGAGAGCGAGAGTGAGCAACTATATAATTTCTTACAAAACTTAACAGAGAGATATGGTAATGCTAATCTTATGTTAGGTGATGAAAGTGATGAGTTAGGTTTTTGCACTAGAAACGATGTAGACAATTTAGGAGGTGATTGTATTCGTATGTACCTAAAGCCTTCTAAGAATTACGAGGATGGAGGTGTACTTGTTGATGGTCAATATGGATTTGGTACATCTTACCTTGCTAAAGGTGGGTCAATAGAAGAAAAAATTAAAAAGAAACTAGCAGAGAATTTTGAACTACCTCTCGAAATGGCGGTGTATGTTCCTTCGACAGAGAAGGCTAATCAAGTTATTTCCAAGAGAGATTATGCTCAAAGAATAGATGAGGTAAGGTTATTCCTTGCCAATTTGTTTGGAGGATATTCTAGTGAGGGTATTGATGGCGGTTATTTTAGTAATGACAAAGGGTTAATACAAGAGGATGTAACTAAAGTTACTGCCTTTGCAACAAAAGAAAATTTCGAGCAAAAACTTGATAGCCTAGTTACCCAAATCAAAAAATGGTGTGGGCAATGGGGTCAAGAAAGCATAGGTTTTGAGTTCGAGGGCGATTTATTTTATATTGACAAAGGTGGAAAGTTCGTAGATGGTGGTGCGTTGCCAGAGGGTTATCACATGATGCCTGATGGAACTATCATGCCTGACTCTGCCCACATGGATAAAGGTGGTGAAGTTGATGATGAGGAGGAAGATGAGGAGAACAAAGATGAGGAACATTTAGAATACATTAGCGAGGAAACCAATATCCCTATTGATGTATTAAAAGAATACGCAAGTAACAAGGGAATTGAGATTAGCGAATTAGACACAGATTTAGGCTATCAAGGTGTTTATAGCGATGAGGAAGCATACGCAGAGTATGTGGTAGATGAAGGTTTGATGAGTAATCTATACTATTATCTAGAAATGTATGATACTGATAAGAGAATTATAGTAGATGAATTAACCGATTCATACATGGATGGATTAGATGATGATGATATTTTGAGTCAATCTAGTTTTGAAGATGATGCTGAACAACTCAAAGAAGCGGAGGCTAATCTTTCTATTTACGAGGAGCAACTTGAGGAGGTACAAAGTGAAAAGCAAGATTTCTTAGATTCTCAAGATGTCGAAAACATGACAGAGAGTGATAGAGAAGATGTTGACAATGCACTTGTAGAGTTCGATAAAAGAATTGAGGAACTAGAAAGTGATATTAGCGAAGCAAGGAGAGATATTCGCAATTATGGTGATTATGATAGTATATTAGATAATGCTAGAGATGAGGTTCGTGAGAAATATTATGATGACCTCATGGGTAGATTAAATAAGGATGCGGTAGGATATTTTGTATATGAACTAGGTTACGATGAAAAAGATTTAGTTAATAATCATGGATTTTATATTGATTATACAGCGCTGGCTAAAGATTTAGAAAGTGATTATGATTTCATTTATTACGATGGAGAGGTTTATGTTTTCTCATCCTATTATAAGTGGGGTGGTGGGATTGACCTCGGTAAATCATTTGAGAAATTCAAGCAAACACTTAACGAAGGAGCAGAACAAGTACAATCGCAATTAAGCGATAATGATATTGTCAATATGGCTATGGAAAGTGTTGGCGATGCTTGGGAGGATTTAACTAGTGATGAACAATTAGGAATTGTAAAGGGTTTTCGTGAAGGATATGGCAAAGGGCAATTAATGGCTAAAGGTGGTGAGATAGACCCTAGTTATACCCATTTTGCTGTAAGAAAAAGCGATGGTAAGATAGTAACAGGATGGGAGTACAATGATGTAGACAAACAAAGCATCAAGTACTATACCACTATGGATTTGAAGGATATGGATTTTAAGCCTAGTGAGTTTCGTATTTTAACCTCTAAATTTTTGAAAGCGAAAGGGATTGACCCATTTGATGTAAAGAATTGGTGGAATCCTAGTTATGATTTAGGTGGTAGTGTAGAGGAGGGAAACCTTCTTATGCTTAAGAATCAAGCGAGAGAGTTTGAGCATCATGCGGAGGAACTACAAGAGGTCGTAGAAAAGAATCCTAGAGTAGATGCTTGGGTGGTAGCAAAAGCAGAAAGGGCATCAAGTGATTTAAGCGATATTACACACTACCTAGCAGGGCAAGTAGAGATGGATGATGAGCCATTATCGTTTGATGAAGGTGGCTCTATTCCTAAAGTATTTGAAAAGGTCACAATTACAATTCGTGATGTGGATATGGGTGGTGATGTTATTTATAAGAATGACCATTGGATTAACAAAAAAGCACTTGATGAAAAATCAAGCAATGAAATAGGTCAATACATAATGAGAAAGTATGGTATTGATTATGGTAATACTTACAAGTTTAATATAAAAAGAAGTGGAGAAACAAGGGAGAAATATAATGATGGTGGCACTATAAAAAGCGATTCTCAATTAAAACAACTCATGCCTAACATTAATACATCTAAAAAAAAATTAGATGAGATTAGTGCTAGTGAAAAAAAAGAAGTTGCCTCTAAGATTGATGAGTTAGTCAATATGGTAAATGAGGCTAAAGAGAAAGGAGAAAAGCCAAAGTATTTTAACTTATGTGATATATCAGTACCTGGAACAAATATCTATTGCGATGATAATTTAGGTATTGATAGGAACGATATGCCTCAATTTAAGGGTACTGCTCGACCAAATTCACTAGCAGACCAACTACCTAAAGACCCAAAATCTAATGAGGTAGATACAGAGGAGTTTTTCAAATTAATGTTGAATAAGAGAGGTATTGAGGTGAATGGAGGTGATAATGATAGGGGAATCGAAGTAGAGCCTGATGTACTCAAAGCCACTCAAATGAACATGGTAGGAGATAAGGTGGCAGGTATGTATGGTGCTTTAGAAAAAGACCCTACGAATCGTGCTTTAACTGCCCCTATATATGTTTCTAATGATGGCTATGTTCTAGATGGTCATCATCGTTGGGCAGCAATAGTAACCTACAATGCAAAGAATCCAAATAACCCTATCCCTATGAAGGTTAGGATTATTGATTTACCAATTAAACCTTTGGTACGATTAGCGAATGATTTTGCTGATAGTATTGGAATTGAAAAGAAGGCTGCAGTTGCGGGTCAAATGGCAAAGGGAGGAGAATTGTCATTAGCGAATAAGATTAGGTTAAGAGAGATTGATGAGCAAATTAAAGAGGAGCAAAAAACAATAGATGAATTTGATGAGGATGATGTACAAAGAGAATATGATAGATTTGGTAATCCATCTCCTTTATCCTTTAATCAACAAGTTGTAATTGCGGCAGAAAATAATTTAGAAAAACTACAAGAAGAAAGAAAAATATTGCTTGAGAGTAAAAATATGCCCAAAGGTTCACAAGTCACATTAGGTGATTATGAGTTTGATGAGCATGGTTGGGCATACTCTTATGGTAAGTTTAAGGCAAAAAATCGCTCTTTTGGTTTCATGGTAAGTGTTGACCCAAATGAAAAGGCAAGTGTTAGTTGGGATTCACCTTATATTCAAAATGCAACATGGGATAAAAAGATAATCGATGAGGTTAGAAAGGATATGCCAATTAGTAATAAGATGGCTAAAGGTGGGGAAACAAAAAGTGAGGATTCGCAAAAAAAATCAGTTGGTGGATTCATATCGGGTGCGATAGCGGGTAGTTTAGGAACTTATTTGTATCAAAAGAATAAAAATAAATCTACTACTAGCGAAAGAAATAAAAGTGATTGGAGGGAGGATTTAAAAAGCGATATAGATAAAGAGGGATTTGATTATGCTATGACTCAATTAGTTGATGAGGATGAAATTAATGATGAGTTTAAAAAATTGAGAAATAATTATTTGTCTGCCCTAAAGAAAGTTAAGAACCTCGATGGTTTAAAGAAAGAAGATAAGGATGAACTAGAATCTTACTACGATAGTGATGGAATAGACGATACGCTTGTTAAAAAAGGTGTTTGGAGAGGAATTAAGAACACTAAATTTCAATCTAATAGGAAAGAATACATAAAAAGTAGAGATGCCATAAAAAAATATCTTGGTTTAGATAAAAACTACGCAAAAGGTGGGGTATTGAGTGATGTTGATATGTATGTTAAAATACATGGACATTACCCAGAGCAGGTGATGGCTCTACGAGGAGATGGCATGGGTCTTGGTATTGTTAAAAACGAAGCACATAAGTTTGAATTAAGTAGTGAGGATTCTCGTAAAGCAGAGGAAATGGGATATGAATTTGATTACTACGATGCAAAGGGGTGGGTAGAAAAGGAGGATGATGATTACTTTGCAAAAGGTGGGGGAATAAAAAATGAAATACCTAAAAGAAAAATATTTGAATATGTAAAAAACTCTCTTGAATATAATAATTTGAGTAGAGCAGAAAGGACTAATATAAAAAAAGACAAGTTTTTTTCAAAAGCAGATGGCAAAGAATATTATAGACTCACGGTAAATGGTGATGTATATTTCTATGATACTATTGCCAAAAGGGATGACCAATTTAATATGGTTGTTAAATTAACACAAGGAAACTACAATGATGCAAAAAATTGGCTTGAGAAAAATGAATATTCGAAAGGTGGTAAGACAAAATGGATTCAAGAGGCTATTAGCAAACCTGGTGCTTTAAGAGAAACTGCCAAGCGTAAGGGGTTGATTAAAGGAGATGAAAAACTATCAAAGACTGACCTTAAGAAACTTGAGAAGGTAGGTGGCAAGACAGGACAAAGGGCAAGATTAGCCGAAACCTTGAAGGGGTTAGGTAAGAAAAAAGAAAAGATGGCTCAAGGTGGACAAACAAAGTTCATCAATCTTAATAGCCTAAAGGGGCAGAGCGAGGTCGAAAAATACCTTAAAAAAGGTTGGAGCATTAAGTATCAAGGAGATAAATTTGCTATACTCGAAAGAGGTAGTAAAAAAAAAATGATTGAAGGAGGAGCGACCTTTGATGAAAAGGTAAAAGCAATCTCCAAAAACTTAAAAGGTAGGAAAGTACCAAAGAAATTGCAAAAGGACTATGGGAAAACCTATGACACAAAACAAGAGAGAGATGATGCTGCTCGTAGAATCGCAGGAGCGATGAGGGCAGAGGAAATGGGAACTCGTAAAAAATAATTTCATAACCAATAAAATAAACAATCATGGCAGAATTTATCGTACAAGAACCTGCTCGTGCAGAAGATGGTTCTTTCATTATTACCTTGACTCAAGAAGATGGAACAGTACTTGCTCAAGGTGAAGGTGCAACATACGATGAAGCATTGGAAGATGCTAAATCAAAGTTGTAATCAATAAGAGAAAATTAAACAATCATAATTAAAACAAAAAGTATGAGTTGGCAAGAAAAATTACAGGATGCGGGGATTGATGAATCCTCCATGCCTAACATGGTTAAGAAGGCTGTAAACGACCTTAAAGCCTTTCAAAAGGAAGCAAATAGGATTACTAACCTACTAGAAAAGGATGACCTTAGTGAAAGCAAAAGGCAACAACTTGAAGATGATTATGATACCCTTGTAGAGAGTATCGAAAATCAAGAGGAGGTAATCGAAAAGAAAATTGAACAATGGAATAAAAACAAAGATGGTTACGCTGCTAGGGGAGAAAAACTTGCCGCGGCTCGATTGGCTAAACAACAAGCCAAAGGAGGTGCAACAAGTGGGTCTAACCCAACACCTCAATCACAACCGCCACAACCACCACAACCACCTGCAAATGTTGAACCAATCTTGGTTAACGCAGAGGAGGTGAAGGATGAGCCTAAAAAGAGTGGAGGATGGGGATGGTTGTTATTGATAGGTGTCGTAGCGATAGCCTCTTTGGGTGCTATCAACCTATCAAAAGATGAGTGAGAATAAGGAGATATTAAATAAGCAACAAGTTAGGTTACTAGATGTATTTGTAGTTGCCCCGTTCCTTATATATACATCAACATTGAAGGGCAACCCCTCGTGGGTTCGCCTTTCTTTGTTGGTACTAGGTGTAGCCACTCTCCTTTATAATGGGTCTAATTATTTAAAGGAGGCTAAAAATGTTTAGTGCTGGTGGATATACCATGATTTTTGGAATCCTACTAGGATTATTGCTTATAGCATCATCAGTTTATTTTATCAATAAGATTTTTGTAAAGGAAACTAAAGATGTACTCGTAAGATTTGTCATCTTAGTTTTTACTGCCCTCGTGGCTCTATTTATAGTCGATAAGGTAATCGCATTTAAGATTAAACTAATACCTGACGAACAAAATAATCAACTATTCGATTTAATAAAGACATTGGTGTTGATGATTTTTAGTTACTATTTTGGAACAAAAAACACTGAAAAAAAATAGTATGGGAAATGGATTAAATAACTTCTTAGGTAGTGTATTAGTATTGCTACTAGCAATATTAATATTCTTTACATTGATGTCAAGCGAAATGCCTGATAAGAATAGAGAATTGCTTATTGCATTTATCTCTGTCCTATTTGGTGGAATGGCTGCTTCTATAAAAAATATTATAGGTGACAAGTCAAGTGATAAGGATGAATCTAAAAAAGAGGAAAAATGAAAGAACTAATTACAATAGCAACATCATTTTTAGTGGTAGTTGCACTTGCTTTTTATATGTATGTAAGTACACAAAAGCACTCAATCGCAGTTACTGAAAATCAAAAACTAAATGAGTTGGTCAAACAAAATCATGATAGTTTGAAACAAGAAATTGAGTTGCTAAAAGAACACATACGATTGATGGATAGTATATATCATAAACAATAAAAAAATAAAATATGAAAAAGATATTGTCTTGGGCAAAAGGATTTTTGAGTGAAAATGGACAAGCATCAAGCAAACGCTTGGTAGGAGTCATGTGTGCTTGTTTTTTGTGCTACACATTGTACGAAAACCATGATACTACTAACGAGCCTAGCGAGGCTTTAGTTTACACTGTTGGTTCACTTGCGTTTGCATCTTTAGGACTAACAAGTGCTGAAAAGATTTTCCAAAAACCTTCTAAAGAAGAAAATAAAGCATAATGAACACAAGTAACCTCTCCACAAAACTAAATGTGGCTATAATGAATGAGGTCGCCTCAATCGTTGATAAATTCAATATCACGAATCCCTTGAGGCTTTCTCATTTCTTATCACAATGTGCTCATGAAAGTGCAAACTTTACAGCACTTAGAGAAAACTTGAACTACTCTAGTGATGGCTTACTTAAAATATTTCCTAAGTATTTTAAAGATAGAGCCACCGCTGATGCTTATGCTCGTAAGCCTGAAAAAATAGCCAATCGAGTATATGCTAGTAGAATGGGTAATGGAGATGAGGCTAGTGGAGATGGTTTCAACTTTAGAGGTCGTGGGTATATCCAACTTACAGGAAAGGATAACTATAAGCAATTTGGTGCTTTTATAGGAGAGGATTTAGTAGCCAACCCTGACCTTGTGGCTACAAAGTACCCACTCACAAGTGCTGCTTTTTTCTTTAATAAGAATGGACTATGGGCAATTTGTGATAAGGGTGATACCAAAGAAATAGTTACTCAAGTTACTAAGCGTGTAAATGGAGGAACTCATGGTTTGGATGATAGGATTACTAAATTCAATTTGTTTAACTCATTATTAGCGTAATATGTTAACTCTCATAATTTTGGGTCTTTTTCTAATTGCTGTAATTTCTTTTGTATACGCCAATATGATTGACTATATGCAAAAGAAATATAGCGATTACAAGGGAGAGGATTTTTTAGAAATTAAAGGACAACCACCTTTCGATGCCTAACGCAATACAAGAAGCAATAAAAGCAGGAGAAGGTAAGGGCATACTTTACGCAGGATTATTGGGTCTAGCGTTAAGTGATGCAATTCCTACACCCGCTGATGCTCTGTATTTTTATAGAGAACAAAAGTTAAGAGAGGAATTTGAAAAAAAGCAGATAACGCCAAAGAGGTTTTGGGTAGAAGAAACATTTGGGTATTATGCTTATAATGTCGCATGGTGGTTGCTAATATTTGGGGTTGTTGCTAGTGTAAAAGGAGATTTCAATAAGAAATCCAAAGTAGCACTCGCAATAATTGCAGGAGGTGCTGTAATAGGCGTTATTGGTAGAAATATAAAAAGGGATATAGAAGTACAAAAACGCCTAAAGTTCGACCCTAATGCCTAAATATGCAGTAATCTATTGGAAAAGCCTAGAAAAAAACAACATAACCACAAAGCAATTCGATGATGAGCAAGAAATGGTTGACTTTGTTGAGTCGAAGCGAATGGGAGGTTATGCCATATTGATAGGCGAGGAGAACTATTTGAACGCAAAAGGGGAGAAAACCTATAAAATTAGACCCACAGCGGCATATCACTTTTTTAAAAGAATTTATGCTTATGTCGGTATTTTTTTGGTAATCATAATATTTTTGATAATTTTATTGTGGAAATACGATTTCAAGTAGCAAAAAAAAAATTGTAAATCCAAAAAAAAATCAAAATGGACAACAGCAAAAACTTTTTTAAGTCAACAGTAGGAATCGTAGTATCACTTGCAGTATTAGGTGTAACCGTATGGGTTATCTCTAAGGCTTGGAAGTCTGGACAGAAATAATTAAAACAAAATAAAATGGCAAAGAAAATTACAGTTGCACAAATTAGTGCATTGGCAAAAAAAATTCGTAAGCCAAACGAAAAATGGACTGAGGCTATTAAAAGAGCCACAGCCCAATTAAAAAAAGGATAATATGAGTAATTGTAAACCCAAACAACTCAAGTTTGTAGGGGAAGATTCGTTTATAGTATCAAAGCCTGGAACGAAAAAATACTTGATGGCAGTTGCACAAGAACCCGATGTTCTTGTTAAGCAAAACGCTATCAATGCAGAGGTCGTTCCTGTTGATAATATCACGGTTACAAATCCCGTAGAGGCTCCAGTTGATTCGCAAGTAGTGGCATCAGCACCTGTGATGATTACATCACCTAGTTGGGAAACTCTTGATTGTGCTCAAATACAAAGAGAATTAGATTCTATTAGGAATATGCTAATGGTTTCTAAATTCTCTGACCCAAATGTATATCAAGCCTATCAAGATATTATTGCCAAAGGGGAAATCGTTTATGCAAATAAATGTACTAAAGTAGAACTACCAATTCTACCGCCTGATGAACTTCCTCCCGCACCACCTGTGTATGTAGAACCTAGTTGGGATTCTATGACTTGTGAGCAAATCAAACAAGAGATTACAAACATACAGGGTTTACTTAGTCCAAATACTATTGAGGAGCAAAGACAAATTTTAGTAATGTCTTTGAAAAATGGTACTAAAGCATTAGAAAGATGTAATGTTAGTGAAACTCCTATTGAGCCAATTAGAATTGAACCTACTCCCATAGATACTCCTCCTCCTACCGTAAGTGGTGGTGGTGGTGGGGTAGGTGCTCCTCCAATTACTACTATCACCACAACTGGAACTCCTATCATCGCAACTGCGACTGCAGGGGGTCTAACTAGTGGTGCTATGCCAAAACCTCTAGGTGGTGGTGGAGGCGGTGGTGGTGCAAAAGAGGAAAAACCAACTCCAAAAAAAGAAGGAGGCATCAACATTTGGTGGATTGTCGCTGGTGCTGCAGTAGTTTATCTCTTGATGTCAAAAAAGGATTAATGAAAAGAGATTTAGACCCTAGTATTTTAATTTTTGGCTTATTAATCATAGGATTATTTGCCATAGTAAACAATCAAAAAAAAGATAATGAAAAATAAAACTCTAATCTATATTGCAGTAGGTGCAGTGGCTTACTACTTTATTTGGAAAAGTTGGAAAAATAGCCAATCAAAAAATACTACACCTCCTAATCCAAATGAGCCAAAGAAAAATGCTATTGGTGGAAGTGGAATTGGTGGAGTCGTAATTCCAAAAGGGAAAACTGTTGAGTTACTTCAAAGTGCACCTGGGGTTTGTGGTTACTATTACGAAGGAGATGATGGAGATTTAGTTTTTGTTGGACCAGCACCTTGCCCACAAGCAGTATAAGAAATGGCTAAGATTAAAGTATATAATCAAGAAGCAAAACCTCTAGGTGGTGCTAATGTGGTTGTTTATGATTCAAACAATAAGCAATTAGGAGGATTAGTTGTAAATAGCGATGGAGAAGGAGAGGTTAATGATAGTTGGTTAGTTGACAAAGATGGTAAGATAGTAGTATCTCATGTGAGTCACGAAAGCGTAAGTATACCTATTTCTAAGTTCAATGGAAATGCTTTTTTAAAAGAGGAGTGGGTTTCACTAGGTAATGTAGTCATTACATCTAAGCCTAAAAAGAAGCGTACCCCAATTAAGATTACGAATCCTTACGAAACTACTGTCACAGCAAAGACTCCACCCAAAAAAGTTAAATCTCCAATAGTTCCTATCTTACTAGGTGGTTTTGGATTAGCGGCTTTGATTATAGTTCTTACAACAAAAATGAATGTGAAATAATGCAAAAAGCACTTCTATATTTAGATGATGGTAGTAAGAAAGAAGTCTTTTTATTGGATGATAAAGATTTGCAAAAGAGCATTGAGTTCCAAAAAAAAAATTGGAAAGAACATATTTACATTGGTTATCTTATCATAGGTAGTATTGCATTTGCATTAGGTATAGCAATTTCTCTTAAAAGATTAAATGGAAACTCATGATGAATACCAATATAGCAACTGATATGAGTGGTGTGCAAGTTCAACCTCCACAACCTCCCATGCCTCCTGCTCCACAACTTGTGCAAAACCCTGTTATGGAGAATGGAGGAGAAACAAATTCATGGAAGTCATGGTCAAAATCTGCTAATTGGGTAGAAATAGGTTTTATGATTCTTGGAACGGCAGCCTTCCTCTACATGATTAAATACTATCGTTATCGAATGAATGTAGAGCGAGATACCATCCAAAAACTACAATTAAGGCAAGATGAGATGAGTGCTGAGATTACAGGTTTGAAATCTCAAAAGCAAAAAACTCAATCACGCACTTTTTGATAGTACTTAGTGAAAATTAAAATATGGACTTAGATTTAATTGGGTATGGAAACCCAAACCAAAACCATCTTAAGTGGATTAACAAGGAGTCTTATCTAGATTCCCTTTTTGCTGAACTCACACAATTTACTTTCCCTAAAAATTCAAGTGAGGCAACCAAAGAGGAGTTAAACCAACTTATCCTCAAAATAAAAGAAACACAGGTAGATGAGGAAAAGCAGAAGGTTTATCAAACTTTTGATGTTTACCCAGAGGAATATTATGTAAAATTCCTATCTCAATACAATATACCTAGAGAGAAGGTAGAGCCTATTTTAGACTCAATACACGAGGATATAAAGCCTTTAATCATTAAGTTAAAGTATTTCTTTCAACGCCCTCGCCCATTCCAATTAGCGTACTATTACAAGTTGAAATTGATTCCATTTATGACCCTAAGTGCGGATAGTCCATCCTTCCCAAGTGGTCACTCAATCGAATCTAAGGTAGTTAGTGAGGTTTTGGGCAATATGTACCCTGAACTCTATGTACCACTAGAAAAAATAGCAGAAGAAGTTAGTGAATCTAGACTTTGTTTAGGTGTTCATTATCAAAGCGATATTGATGTAGGAGTATATATTGCAGAGAGAATTTGTGAAACAAAAGAGTTTATGATTAAATACCAACTTTAATGCAGATTAGGTTAAAGGATGGTAAGGCTACATGGAAGCAAGAGTGGAAAGTAATTGATGGGAGAAAGATTTTCTTTCGCTCTAGATGGGAATTTAGATACGCTCTGTATTTACAACTATTAAAAGAAAAAGGGCAAATAAAAGATTGGCAACACGAACCTAAGACCTTTTGGTTTGAGGGTATAAAGCGTGGTACGAATAACTATAAGCCAGATTTCCTAGTGATACACGCAAACGATAGCGAGGAGTGGGTAGAAGTAAAGGGGTACATGGATTCAAAGAGTGCTACCAAAATAAAAAGGATGGCTAAGTACTTTCCACAAATTAAGTTGCGGGTTGTTGACAAGTCGTTTTTTACTAAAAATGCAAAGAACTTAAAGATTTTGATAAAAGATTGGGAATAAGTAATTTCGAGTATAATTAAATGAGGAAAGAGAATAGAAACGAGTCGTTAGAATTATTAAACGAAATTCTTGTATGTGTAAAGCATATAGGAGTTAAGGGAGTTACAACCCTTCTCGAAAATGCGAGGAGTAAAACATTAAGTGTTGTTGATGAAAATGTAGAATTTGTTTTCAAGATGGTGTCAAATCATTTTTTGATACCTATTGATGAAATAGTAAATAGTAAAAGTAAAGTGGTAAAGAAGCGAATTGCTTTAGCATTTAGCATTTATTATTTGCATAACAATTTTCAATATAGTTATCGTGAACTATCTACTTTATTCAAAAGAGATAAATCACGATTAAGTAGATTGAATACAATGATTAAAAATGAAATAGGAAAGAAAAAATCAAACTTGCACGATGCAAAATTGAAATTTGATTTCCTAGTAAACAATTACCTTAACAAAAAAGAAAATTAAACATGGCAAACGAATTTATTGAGCCAGAAGAATTGGGGGGTGAACAAGTAGGAATGGAGTATGACCCAATGGGTACACCCATCAATGAAAAACCCTACACCAAACCCAATGTGAAAATTAATCCCCAAGATTTGCAAGGAGATATTCCTGAGCCATCCTTCACTCCACCAGTGATTGATTTGGGAGAACCAAAATTAGAAGCACCCGTTCAACCTAAAAAGGAAAGAGAGCCATTCAACAAAGAAATGAATGACTTGCCTAAGAGAGATAAAGAGGTAGCGGCATCCCATGTGGCTAATATGATTATGCAACTTTACGAAGGTGCTAATATGTGGGCAAACAAGGGAATGGTATTTAATGAGAAGAAATTAAATAAACTCGCTCAAGAGGGAGAGGTCGACTTTTCAATTCGTATTCCCTTAGATTACTCATCTAATCAAACTGTCACACTATCCGAGTTCGTTAATGAGTTCAACTCACAACAAAAAGATGCTCTAGTAGTATCTAAAGAGTTTAAAGAGGAAGTGACTCCAATTCTTGAGAGAGTATTAAAGAAAAGAGGTATAGGTGCAACTGACGAGCAAATGCTCATATTCATGTTTGGTAAGGATATTGCTGTCAAGGGTAGTATGTTTTTCGCTGCTCGTTCACAAATGAGTGAAATCGTTGGCATGATGAAAGAAATGACTCAACAAATGAAAGGAGGAGATTTCTCTAGCCAAACCAATACGCCACCACCACCTCCTCCTTCTAATCCTCAACCATTCCCTCAAGAACCTACATACAATGAGCCAGTGGTATTGGGAGAGGATGATTATGAAAACAACTTTGAAGAACAAGAAGAAGAACCATACGACCTTGATGATAATGAAATTGTAGGTAGTGTTAGTGAACAAGTAGAAGCACAACTACAAAATAAAACTGTTGCTCAACTTCGTAGAGAGGAATTAGAAAGAGCGAGAGCAAACTATGTTCCTAAAACTAAGGGTGCTAAAAGAGGTCGTAAGAAAAAGAACTAATGGAGAAAAGAGAACCAATGGTGATGATTGCCTGCGGCAAAAAAGGCGTAGGTAAAACAGTTTCGACAATCGAAATGATATATCGCTATATAAGTGGGAATCCACAAAAAGGAGTTCCCCCTCGTAAAGCATTAATCTTTGATGTCAATGATGAGTTCTCTCACTTTTGGTATCATGGAGATTATCACTCTATCAAAGCACTAGCGATTAAGGATATACTTAGATTTAGCGTTCATCCAAAGATTGAGGTAAGAAGAATTAGACCCTTTTGGGATGATGGAACTAAAATGGGTATTGATGATATGGCTGAAGTGCTTGGTATAATCTTGGAGAGTTATCGTAATGGATTATTACTTGTAGAGGATATTAATAAGTACACAAACGATACTTTAAAAGGAGATTTAGTTGGTTCACTAGCAACTGTGAGGCACATTGGTATTGACCTTGTAGCACACTATCAAAGCGTAGGGAGAGCAGCGAATCCAAAACTATTGGGTAATACAAAGATTATTCGTTTGCATAAGACAAATGATTCTGTTGCACGACACAAAAATAAATTTGAAGAAAGAACAGAGATTATGCAAATTGCAGAATCGATTGTAGAAAAAAAGTTTGATGAAGGGGATAAGAGATTTTATGTGTATGTAGATATTGATGAGAGTAAAATTCATGGCAATATTAAAAAAGAGGATATTGAACACGCCATACAAGATTACATATCTAAGAACCATAATTCACTAGTAAAGCCTCTTTTGACTAAGATTGACCTCAAGACAGGTAAGAAATTGTACGATACAAGGAGTGCACTCAATCATATCATCCAAGATTTGAGAAAAAAGTATTTTTAATACGCAACTGCATTTCTCCTCTCAAAATCACTTAAAATTGCGGATTCTATTGAAAGTCAACATATAAGTGTTGCGGTGATTTTGTTCTGCTAATTACTTTTTGATGTTTAATGGGCATAAATTTGGTTGTCAATCCAAAGCAATCTGTATTGCGAGGATTAAAAAGCGTTTAATTCTAATGGACAACAAACTTAAAGAGGCTTTACTCACAGTGGCTCTAACAACAGTATCGGTGCTAATCGCTTTGCGTATCAACACCATGCTCAATAGTTGGAAAACTGTACCGCCTCGTAAAGCGGAGGTCTAAACCAAGAAGTAAACCAAATTTTGTTTAACCCATTTAAATGTTAAGAAATGTCTTACATTAAAAAGTACCTCGAAAACGCAAAAAACTTTGCAAACGAGAAGTACATGAACGCAATCGGTTTCGATTATTTCGCTGGTGGCGAACAATTTTTCGATGCCGATGGTGATGGTGGTGCAGTTGCACCGCAGGCAGGTGGAGTACCTTCTATGGGTGCTATGCGTACATCTCAGCCTTACATTATCACCGTATCTAACGCATCGAACACAGCGGTGTCTAACTTTGATGTACTTGGTGCATACCAGTACCTCGGAAGTGCTACATTCACCAATGGTTCACAAGTAGTTACAGGTGCTGGTTATCAAATTACTATTAGCAGTGCTATTAGTAATGTGACTTACCAAGAGTTCCTGTATCAGTCAATGAACTCTCCTTTCTCCGTAGGTTTGACCTACATTGAGTCTGTGAGTGGTTCTTCAACACAGGTTTCCCAAACGCTTACGCTGAACACACGGGATGCAAATGGTAATCAAGCACTGAAAACCTTAGTGCCTACCATCGACCCATATCAGCAGCAGAGCACAATCGTAGCGTTGAATCAACTCTACGATATTGATGGTTTCACAAAAATCACCATCTCTACTGTGTTGAATAGTGCTGTATTCCGTATGCACTTCTATCCTCGTGCCAACTTGAATGTTGCTCGTGGATTGCGTGGCAATCAGGTTGCAGCAGACTTCGGCTCACCAATGAAGCAAGTTACTCCCCTTCTTACTAAGTAATTAGGTTGAGTCTTGATTCGAGCCAAGCGATGAAGTGCTAACTTGAAATCGCATAACCAGAAAAAGGGGTGAGATAATTCATTTTATCTTGCCCTTTTTTTCTTAAATTGCAGTATATGAATATTTATACTTATGTAGCCAACTCCAATCCTTCGATGGCGAAAGCAATTTGCCACAAGTATGGCTATAAAATCTCTGGAGTACAAAGTAAAGATGACCTCGGTGTTTGTCTTGAACAACTAGTTGCTAAAGAAGGAGAAACTGCTTTAGTTGATATTGTAAATAATCACCCTGACAAGGATTTAATACTTGAGATAACAGATAAACAAAAACCTGTTGTTCAAGAAAATTCTTTAGGCTTTTATGGTAACGAAGGTTATCAAATGCGTGAGCAAAAAAGACAATATGCTGACTTCATGAATTTCATGGGGGAGGAAATGAAAACTAAAGAAACACAAAGTGTGAGCAATAACATAATGGCTCAAACAAACACTTTTTTACTCGCAAGTGCTTTCTTACTTGGAGTAGCAATCATTTCAAGAAAAATGTAAAATCAAAATAAAATGGCACAATTTGATTCTTATCAAGCACAAAATCTTATTGAAACATCAATAGGATATATGCTAAATGATGATAGAGATGATTTAATTAATCTACTGCGTCAAAATGGTGTAAATGTAAGTGATGATGTGAGCGATGAAGATTTGCTTAATATGACTTATGTTGCTATTGGTAGAAGCACACAATTCAAAAGAGATTTAGCAAAATATCTTGATGCACAAGCAAAAGGAGAAACAACTCTAAATTATGTTGATGAGGAGTTTTTCAATTTGTTTGGTGGTAAGAAAAAATCTGGTGGTACTACACCGCCTCCAAACCCTAAACCAAGTCCTCAAGAGAAGCAAAAAAATAGAATCACTAGTGCAAACCCTGAAGGCAAAACCAAAGCGGGTTTGCTATTGGGTCAAATAGGTACAACCGAGAATATTCAAGCAGCCATCAACACGGGTTTAGGTGTGCTCTCTCAAAAGTTAACCGCAAAGGCTGACCAAAAATCTATTGCTGATGCCACATCACTTGCTGCAGCAAGAAGTAAACAAGCAGCGGCAGAGGCGGAAGCGGCAGATAAGAAAGCAGCGGCAGGTGATGCAACTAGAAAATGGGTAGTGCCAGTAATTATTGGTGTTAGTGTGATTGCTGTTGTAGTAGGAATTGTTATTTACATGAAAAGAAATAAGTCATGAGTAGATTAGTAGCATACGCAGTTTTGGGTTTTGCCCTATATAAAATCTTTTGGGATAAACCTACCTCAAAACCTGTTGAGAAACCTAAAGTAGAAGGTGCTAGTGGAGAAGAACAAAAAATGAATATGACTGGGTTTGCCTATCATGATGGCAATAGAGTCGAAGGGGTAAATGGGTTGTATTTTGAGGGTAATACTAACTTCTTTGATTAAAAAATAAACTATGATAGTTGCTAAAGATTTTTTGGATAAGGCAAAGAAAAATAAAAGCCAAAACGAAAGCGAACTTCTTAAGGATAAATCTAAGGCAGCGATTACTGGTTTGGCAATAGGTGGTTTAGCGGGTCTTTACATAGGGTATACTCGTAAGTACAATATTTTAATTAGTGTTTTTCTAGGTGGATTAGTTGGTAGCCTAATAACTAGAGCACTATTGAAACCTAAAAAGAAAGAGGATGAATAAAAATGTATCAATTTTTGGAACAGTAGGAGTTGTTTATGGATTATACTATTCCATGAAAAACAATAAGTCATTAACACAAACTGCAATTTTTGCACTTGCTTTTGGATTAGGGGGTGCATTAATTGGTAGTACAATAAACAAACTATATGAAGTTTAACACAACTATACTACTCGCTTTAATAGGAGGAGGATTGCTTGTTTATTTAGTAATGAGTAATAAAGACTCAAAGCCTAAGAGCGAAATCCCTAAGTGTAAAGATGATGAGGAACTAAAATATAGTACACCTAATTGTCTTGTCGGTCCTTGTCCTCCAATTCCTCAATGTGTAAAAAAATTGAAGATTTAATATGAAAGCATCAAATATTTTGTTTTTGCTTATTGGTGGTGGATTGGTTTATTACTTTTTAACCCAAAAGGAAAAACCAAAAGAAGTTGTAGACCCTAATGATGTTAGTAAGTGGGATGATAAAAAAATAAATGACTATTTATTGGAGTGTTGCGAGGGAAAGAAAAAGGGAATCCTTTTAGGAACTCATGAGAAGCCTAAATTCATGGATGCTGCAAAAGCAGAGGCTAGGAAGCGAGGTCTACAAATACCAAATTGTGCTGAAAGTTCACTCGATTTTATTGGTAAATCATTTGTTTGTCCAAGATGCTCTAAAGCACCTTGCAAGTGTAAAAAACTTGGAATAAAAGATATGGTTAAAGGAACGACCTCAACTGCAACTGGTGCGATGCCAAAATGTAAAGATGGAACAGCCTTTATCAATGGTAGATGTTTACCCCTTCCAAATAAGAAAAAACAAAGAGTGGGTAAAGAATTTCCCCCTAGTCAATCATACGCATTTCCTCAATATATAAACCCTCAAGGAGAAGGATATACTTTACCAAACGCCTAATATGAGTCAAAATTTTGTAATTGAGAAAAGTGCGAATCAACTTTGGAGAGAAAGTGGTACTACACTTTCATTCAAGGATTGGCTTAATCGTGAGAAAAAGAAATTCGTAAACTTTAATGGTGATGCTAATGTGGTGATGGTAAATCGCCCATTGAACACACAAATCAAAGATACCTTATCATCCATAAGAGAATCTGTTGGTTACAAGAAAGAAAGCGAAGGGAAAACTGTTTTTGGATTGAATAAGAATATTCTAATCATTTTGGGAATAGGAGTCGTAGCATTTGCTACATATAAATTTATAAAAACAAGAAAATGAGAAAGGCATTAATAGCAGTAGGTGTTTTTGCGATTGCTTACTATTTGTATAAAATGTACAATAAGAAAGATGTTGTTGTAGTTGACCCTCCCAAAAAGACAGGAGATGCAATAGATTTGGCTATCAAAGAAGCAAAAAACTCAAAACCAAGACCTAAAACTATTATACAAGAAAATAGACAAGTGTTTAGAGAAATGAAAGGATTTTTCAATGCTGAAGAGTCTGCAACCGTTGCTCCTTCAATTAACGCCAAAATTGGAATTTTTTAATGGTATACAAAATCCCATCTAACCACGAGGAGTTCACTTTGCTTGTCAAAGTCGTAACTAAGCAACCAGAGAAAATCAAGTTGATAGTTAAAGACTGCGATATGCTTGATACTATCTTCACTGATAGATATAAAACTATTAGCGGGGAGGCTACATTTTTTGTGCGTATGCCTGTAAGTGGTAAATCTATATATGTTATAGTTTACAACGAAAGAGTGGGGAATCTTGATACAAATGAAGATAAATCATTTGAGGTCGTAGCAATAGATAAGTTACCACTAGAGAAAAAGATGGATGTGGTTGATTTTAATGATAGTGGGTTAAAGTCATTCGTAAAGTTTTGCACTAGATTTTGCTTCAATGCAGGGCAACTTACTAGTGGTATATACAAATCAAGCGATGGTGTGTACACAATAGAGTATTTACCAACTATTGTATACCCTAATGGTCGTGAGTCTAGCACTCCTGCTCGTATTGGTGTAGAAAGTGGTATTATTCAAGTAAGCCAAGCAAAGTTTCGCCCTATGACTGTTCCCATGCGTATGGCGATTCTATTACATGAGTATAGTCATTTCTATGTTAATGACAAAATGCACGATGAAACCGAGGCTGACCTTAATGGTTTGTTGATATATCTAGGATTGGGTTATCCTCGTATTGAGGCTTATCAATCTTTTCTTACAACATTTATAAATGTACCATCTCAACAAAACAAAGAGAGGTATGATAAAATAAATAAGTTCATTCAAGATTTTGAAAAAAACAACTATATCGTTTACGAATAAACAAAAATTATATGGCAAATAGTAAAGCATTTGAAGTTTGGAGTGGATTACCTACATGGGCAAAAGGAACTATCGCAGTAGGTGGACTTTTAGTAATCTACTTTGCTGGTAGAGGTATTTGGAAAAGAATTATTCTAAATATCGATAAGCAAAAAGACCTTAAAGTTCAATATGATGCAAAGACAGAGGAAAAGCAACTAGCACAACAAGGTATTAAAAGGACATTGAGTGATTCACAACTACAAGCCATGTGTCAAAAACTAGTACAAGCGTTTGATGGATGTGGTACAACAGAGGAGACCGTTTACCAGGTGATGAGGCAAATGAAAAATAAGGCTGATGTTTTGGCTCTAGTATCTACTTATGGTATTCGTAAGTATGACCAATGTAATTGGAATGAAGGATTTGGAGATAATGAATACACACTACCAAGAGCGATTGAGAGCGAATTAGACTCAGCAGAGTTAAAGGAGTTAAATAAAATACTTTCTAGTAAGGGAATTGATTATCAGTTTTAAAAATACTTTATGGACATATATTTTGAACAAGGCTTATCTAGAAATGGTATCGATGAATCGTATTTTGATTTTCTAGGTATAGGTAAAAAGAAAAGAGAGAAGGCTCTAGATAAAATAGAAGAATTACAACTTCAAGACTTAGAAAAAAGGTTTCCTGATAGGGAAACTTTTGCTGAGCAACAAAACTATGTTAAGCAATTAAATTTTGAAAGAGATAAAATTTCACAAGATGTAAGCAAGGCAAAATCCAAAAAAACAAGAGAGAATTTGGATAGTCGCCTTCGTGCTTATGACTCTTTCATTAAGGACTATCAATACACCTTAAGTAAGTTGAAACTAGAGGAGGAAAAAGATGCTGAGTTGCAACAACAAAAGCAAAGACAGATTATCGTTTCTCCTACACCTATTGTGACTTCACAAGGAGGTAATATTGTACTTCCTAAAGAGCAAGTTTATGTTCAAGAAACATCAAAATCAGCGATAGAAACTCAAGTATCGCCTTTACTTGCTAAAGAGGATGGACTCTTACCTATGGGTGAATCAAATGAAAATAAATCTTCAAAAGAAAGTTTAACTCCTACTCAAGCAAAGCCTAATTTATTGCTATATGGAGGTATTGGACTTGCTATTATTTTAGGAATATTCTTAATAAAGAAAAACAATTAAGATGGATGCTTTAAGAGGATTTGATAGAAATGGTTTAGATAGTGGATATTTTGATTTTGTTCCTCCACCATTGATTGCTGTAGGAGGTGGTTTGGCTGTACTCAAGAAAAAAAAGCAAAAGAAATATCAAAATCAAAAGGCTGTTGACCTTTCTATTAAATACCCTCATAAAATTACTAGCGATGAGCAAGACCAAACTATTTCTCAAGTTGCTGAAGAGCAAAGAAAAATTGTTGAGGAGAAAAACAATTCTAAGGGTGCGAAAAGAAGTAAATTAAATGCTGAACTTAAAGGATATGATGAGTATCTAAATGACCTTAGAAATGTGCGTGATGAGTTATTGAAAAAAGAACAAGAGGCAGTTGCTCAATTAAAACAACAAGTAGAAGAAACTCCTAGAACAACATCCACTCAAGAAAGTACCAAAGAAGATGTAATAATTCAAAGTGCATCTACTAACGAACAAAAGGTCGAGCAAAAGCAAGATGAGAAGAAACCTAATACTATGTTGTATTTAGGAATAGGATTGGTTGTTCTATTGGGTATCGTATTAGTAATTCGTAAAAAATAAATCATGGCAATCACAGATATTGAAAGCAACGACTTACAAAGAATGACCAATCTACAAGATGTAGAGGCATACAATACATTTTTGGGTATAGGCGAAGGAAAAGCAAAAGCAAAAAAAGTGGCAGGTCAAGTTGCTATTTTAGAAGGAGCAAACGCTGCCTTTAAAGATAAAATCGTTAGAGCATATAGTCTTATCAAAGGAAATGATGTTCAAACTAACATCGCAAAAAGTGTAATCAACAAGCCTACTGCGGTAGAGAATGTTTTTGTAGCGGTTAAAGATTTTGGTAGTCCTACAAACAAAAAAAATATAAACGACCATAACACTGCAGTTGGTGTTTACATAAAATACAACTATGCCAATCTAGAAAGTGCTGATTGTGGCACATTAATGAAACTAGTTGATACAATAGATGCGGAGGTCGATAAAGCAAATAAAATCCAAAGTGCGGGAAAGGGAAATCCAACAGAGGTAGCAGCATTAGCAAATGTTCAAGCGAAAATCAAAAAATACCTAGTTGAGCAAGAGTGTGAAAAAAAGCAGGAGGAAGCAGAACAAGCCAAAGCAAAAGAGGAAACTTTAGGTAGTCTACAAATGGCTACTAAAACGCAAGATGATAAGAATAATACGTTAAAATATGTTTCATGGGGTATTGGTGGATTAGTAGTAATTATTTCCGTTTTAATGTTAATTAGAAAAAAATGAACAAGACCCTAAAAACTCTATTGATTGTAGGTGGTATAGGTGGTGTTGCCTATGCCATTTATAGGTTTTATAAAAAGCAGTTTTCTCTTTTAGCCATGTATGACTATAAAATCATTGGGGTTAAAATGAAAAAAATGACTGCTAATGAGGTCGTTTTTGACATAAAGTATAGGTTTTTCAATAAATCTAAGATAGAAGCAGAGGTTAATAAGATTTTCTTGAAGGTTATCGTAGAGGGGGCAGAGATAGGGTATATTACAGAAAATGATAAGTTCGTGATACCAGCGAATGGAAGTAGCGATATTGACCTTCAAATTAGTGCTAGTCCACAACTTGTTTTCAAGAACATTTTGGGGATAGTTTTAGGTGGAGTTAAGAGAAAAGACCTTAACTTTACTATGGATGGCTATGCAAACATTAGAAGTGGGTTCATAAGTACCACACTTCCAATCAAGTATAGCGATGTCATTAGTGCTTATCTGTAAATTAGCAGATAAGTTCTTATAATTAAAAAAAGCGAAAATTAAAAGTTATGATGGAGATTATCGTTGACAAGTTCAATGAAATTATTTACAAGGCTTGTGAGAGATATGGTAAAGAGGAGGGGTTGGATGGAAACAAGATGCAAGTTCTTTTCTCGTTGGATGATGAAGGTGAGGTAAAATATTCTTTACTTAAAGAGTATAGACCTTTCAAAGAGGTAACATTCAATCAAATCTTAAATGTAAAGATTGATTTTAGAGGTTACTCAATGATTGTGCCTCCATTCATAAAAGACACTATTAACAAGTATAGTGAGAAGTTGTCATCTCCGACACAAAACTTGTTTGTAATGTGTGTTGTAAAAAGAGAAAATGAAATCGCTTTGTTTCTATACAATGATAAAAAGCCTATCGAAGAAATTGTATTGGCAGAAATTTTATAAAATAGAAACATGAGAATATTTACATATACGCTTAGTAGTGGTAGTATATCAATAAACACAAATGATGGTGTTACACAACTTAGCGTAGAGGCTAACGCTTCAAGCGAATGTACGATTGAAGGAAATTTTCCTTTTCAATCCTTTTCATCTAGTCCTATTGTTTTAGAGAGTGGACAATCAGTAACACTTATGGCAATGAGTCCTGCGAGTCCTATTGATGGTGTAACTATAACTCATGTGAGTGGAACTATTGATATTTTAATTGGAGCATAAAAATGAGGATGGGGCAAATCATCATTTAAGAATATGCTATGTCAGGATTCAATGGAAATCTAATATTTGGCTTCGGTGGAGGCTCAGGCTCTGGGAGTGGTGGGTCAGGCACTGCAGGAACGAGTGGTGCTAGTGGTGGCTCTGCGGGTACTAGTGGTTTAAGTGGTACTAGTGGTTTAAGTGGTACTAGTGGTGCTAGTGGCACTAGTGGTATTAGTGGAACTAGCGGTATAGATGGAACAAGTGGAGAGAGTGGAACAAGTGGAGAGAGTGGAACAAGTGGAGAAAGTGGAACAAGTGGAGAAAGTGGAACAAGTGGAGAGAGTGGAACAAGTGGAGAGAGTGGAACAAGTGGAACGAGTGGAGAGAATGGAACTAGTGGTATAGATGGTACTAGTGGAACTAGTGGAGAAAGTGGGTCTAGTGGAACAAGTGGAGAGAGCGGAACGAGTGGAGAGAGTGGAACAAGTGGAGAAAGTGGAACAAGTGGAGAAAGTGGAACAAGTGGAGAAAGTGGAACAAGTGGAACGAGTGGAGAGAATGGAACTAGTGGTATAGATGGTACTAGTGGAACTAGTGGAGAAAGTGGAACAAGTGGAGAAAGTGGGTCTAGTGGAACAAGTGGAGAGAGCGGAACGAGTGGAGAGAGTGGAACAAGTGGAGAAAGTGGAACAAGTGGAACGAGTGGAGAGAATGGAACTAGTGGTATAGATGGTACTAGTGGAACAAGTGGAGAAAATGGAACAAGTGGAGAAAGTGGGTCTAGTGGAACAAGTGGAGAGAGCGGAACAAGTGGAGAGAGTGGAACAAGTGGAGAAAGTGGAACAAGTGGAGAAAGTGGAACAAGTGGAACGAGTGGAGAGAATGGAACTAGTGGAACTGATGGGTCTAGTGGAACAAGTGGAGAGAGTGGAACTAGTGGAACTGATGGTTCAAGTGGAACAAGTGGCGAAAGTGGAACAAGTGGAGAAAGTGGGTCTAGTGGAACAAGTGGCGAAAGTGGTACTAGTGGAACTGATGGTTCAAGTGGAACAAGTGGTATAGATGGAACAAGTGGAACTGATGGTTCTAGTGGAACAAGTGGCGAAAGTGGAACTAGTGGAACTGATGGTTCAAGTGGAACAAGTGGCGAAAGTGGAACAAGTGGAACTGATGGTTCAAGTGGAACAAGTGGCGAAAGTGGAACTAGTGGAGAGAGTGGAACAAGCGGGGAAAGTGGGTCAAGTGGAACAAGTGGAGTTAGTGGAGGTAGTACAGGATTATGGCTCTATGTTGCTGGCAATGCAGGTGCTTCAAGTGGTCAAATAGAGGCTTTTGGTACTTCTAATAATTTTGTTGATACAACAAGTTTATATATAAATAGGGTCGACCAAGATTCTATTGATTGGTATAATTATGTAAGTGCTTTATATAGCATAAGTGGTAGGTTTTTAATTCAAGTAAGTCAAGCCAACTCTCCATCTAATATTGGAATTTATGGTGCAACATCTATTTCTTTAGTAGGTAGTTCCATGCACTTTACATCATTGTCTGTCTTATCTGGCAATGGTGCATTTGCTAATTCTACATATTACAATGTTTCATTCATACCTTATCCAAAAGAAGGTACAAACGGCACAAGTGGTACTAGTGGAGAGAATGGAACTAGTGGAACCGATGGTTCAAGTGGAACAAGCGGTACAAGTGGAACAAGTGGCTCTAGTGGAACGAGTGGAGAAAGTGGAACAAGTGGAACAAGTGGAAGTAGTGGAGAGAATGGACTCACCTGTGGTCTTTATTTAGTTTATAATAATACTGGCTCTACTCAAGAATATGAATACGAAGATTGCTCAGGTACACCAATATATCCATCTATAAATGATGGGGTTACAGATACTATATGTGCTATTGTCGGTACAATTATAGTTCCTGACCCATTTGCTATGACAGTTTCCTATTTGGGTATATGTGTAGGAACTAGTGGTACTAGCGGTACTAGTGGTACTAGTGGGTCAAGTGGTACTAGTGGAACAAGTGGAGAAAGTGGTTCAAGTGGAACAAGTGGAGAAAATGGAACAAGTGGAGAAAGCGGTACTAGTGGAGTAAGTGGAACTAGTGGAACTGATGGTTCAAATGGAACTAGTGGTACAAGTGGAGAGAATGGAACTAGCGGTATAGATGGAACAAGTGGAACTGATGGTTCAAGTGGAACAAGTGGTATAGATGGAACAAGTGGAACTGATGGTTCTAGTGGAACAAGTGGAGAAAGTGGAACTAGTGGAACTGATGGTTCAAGTGGAACAAGTGGTATAGATGGAACAAGTGGAACTGATGGTTCTAGTGGAACAAGTGGAGAAAGTGGAACTAGTGGAACCGATGGTTCAAGTGGAACAAGTGGAGAGAGTGGTACTAGTGGAACGGATGGTTCAAGTGGAACGAGTGGAGAGAGTGGTACTAGTGGAACGGATGGGTCAAGTGGAACGAGTGGAGAGAGTGGTACTAGTGGAACGGATGGGTCAAGTGGAACGAGTGGAGAGAGTGGTACTAGTGGCACTAGCGGAACCGATGGCTCTAGTGGAACGAGTGCAACAAGTGGAACGAGTGGAGGCGATGGCTCTAGTGGAACAAGTGGAACGAGTGGAACAAGTGGCTCTAGTGGAACAAATGGACTTACTTGTGGTAGTTATACTTTAACTGGAAATAGTGGAAATTATAGTTACTTAGATTGTGCCGACAATAGTCAAAGTGCATCTAAGGGTATTGGAAGTATTACTTTCTGTGCGATTGTAGGAAGTGTAACCTATGACACTGGTATCTTAACATACAATGGATTGTGTGTAGGAACAAGTGGCACGAGTGGTACCGATGGCTCTAGTGGAACGAGTGCAACAAGTGGAACGAGTGGAGGCGATGGCTCTAGTGGAACAAGTGGAACGAGTGGAACAAGTGGCTCTAGTGGAACGAATGGACTTACTTGTGGTAGTTATACTTTAACTGGAAATAGTGGAAATTATAGTTACTTAGATTGTGCCGACAATAGTCAAAGTGCATCTAAGGGTATTGGAAGTATTACTTTCTGTGCGATTGTAGGAAGTGTAACCTATGACACTGGTATCTTAACATACAATGGATTGTGTGTAGGAACAAGTGGCACGAGTGGAACTAGTGGGTCTAGTGGTACTGATGGCTCTAGCGGTACAAGTGGAACAAGTGGCTCTAGTGGAACGAGTGGAGAAAGTGGTACAAGTGGAACGAGTGGAGAAAGTGGTACAAGTGGAACAAGTGGTTCTAGCGGAACGAGTGGAACAGATGGCTCTAGTGGAACAAGTGGAACTAGTGGTACAAGTGGAACGAGTGGAATAGATGGAATTAGTTGTAGAAGTTATACTGCTACTAAATTACCTACTTTCATATTAGTATCAACTATTACATGGAATGATTGTGATGGAAGTCCACAATCTCAAGATTTATATGAACCTGTATTAAATCCAGGAGAGTTAAATAGTATAACATTTTGTGCTGAGAGTGGCTCACTTTCTTATAACCCTAGCGAGATAAGTGTAGTAGATAATGGCTTGTGTGTAGGAACGAGTGGAACTAGTGGCACAAATGGTACGAGTGGTACTGCAGGTTCAAGTGGAACTAGTGGCACGAGTGGTAGTGATGGCTCTAGCGGAACAAGTGGAACAGATGGTTCAAGTGGTACTAGTGGAATAGATGGTACAAGTGGAACAAGTGGTTCTAGTGGAACTAGTGGAACGAGTGGCTCTAGTGGGTCTAGTGGAACGAGTGGAGAGAGTGGCTCTAGTGGAACAAGTGGAACTAGTGGAACAAGTGGCTCTAGTGGAATCGATGGACTTACTTGTGGTAGTTATACAATAGAAAATACAACAGGAAGTACTCAAACTTATTCATACGAAGATTGTGCTGGTGTTGGGCAGAGTGGCTCTATTCCTGATGAGGCACAACAAAGAATATGTGCAATAGTAGGCACAGTTATTGGTCCAGATGTAGTTGGATTTACTATCACATATAACGGTGTATGCGTAGGAAGTAGTGGTACTAGTGGTACAAGCGGTACTAGTGGAACAAGTGGGTCTAGTGGTACTAGTGGTACTGATGGCTCTAGTGGTACGAGTGGTACAAGTGGTTCAAGTGGCACGAGTGGAAGTAGTGGAGAAAATGGAGGATATGGAACATTAACTGGAAAATGGTATTACAATACCCCAACCGCTACTAGCACAGGACAATTTACTAGTAATAATGCTACTATATCTTCTATTACGACCCTAACATTGAATCAAACGGATTACAATGGAGTTACATGGGCATCTATATTACAAGATTTAGCAAATGGGCATGACATAAATATTTTCATGCAAAACACAAATAATGGAACTGAATATGGTTTCTTTATTTGTACATCCACTATTGTTGGAGGTGGTGTAATTACTTTAAGTGGATTAACCTTTCAAGGAGGTAGTGGCTCTCTCTCTAATGGAGAAACATTCTATTTCTCTTTCGGTCAAATAGCCAATGATGGCTCTAGTGGAACAAGTGGCTCTAGTGGAACAAGTGGCTCTAGTGGAACGGATGGCTCTAGTGGTACAAGTGGTACAAGTGGCTCTAGTGGAACTGATGGTTCTAGTGGTACGAGTGGTACAAGTGGCTCTAGTGGTACTAGTGGCACTAGTGGAACAGATGGCTCTAGTGGTACGAGTGGAACAGATGGGTCAAGTGGCACTAGCGGCACCGATGGCTCAAGTGGAACGAGTGGTACGAGTGGCTCTAGTGGAACTGACGGCTCAAGTGGTACGAGTGGAATAGAAGGAACGAGTGGAACGAGTGGTACAAGTGGCTCAAGTGGAACTGACGGCTCTAGCGGCACTAGTGGAACCGATGGCTCTAGTGGTACGAGTGGCACCGATGGGTCTAGTGGAACAAGTGGTACTGATGGTTCTAGTGGAACAAGTGGAGAAAGTGGAACTAGTGGAACAAGTGGCTCAAGTGGAACTAGTGGAACGAGTGGCTCTAGTGGAACTGATGGCTCTAGCGGCACTAGTGGTACTAGTGGTTCTAGTGGTACGAGTGGAACTGATGGTTCTAGTGGCACTAGTGGAACAAGTGGTTCAAGTGGAACGAGTGGTACAAGTGGGTCTAGTGCCACAAGTGGAACAAGTGGCACAAGTGGTACAACTGGAACAAGTGGAACAAGTGGTACGAGTGGCTCTAGTGGTGTGAGTGGTGTTGCGGGAGGATTGGTTTACTATATGAATCAATCCACAAACACAAACTCTGCTTTCGGTACACCAACATACAAGCAATGGTCGGATGTTCCAAGTGGTAATGCACAAACTACTGTTCTAACTTCTGTTGCTGCAAATACAACGGCTACGATTGCCGCTTATGCAACGGATAGTGGTGTGCCTAATGAGGAATTTATCCCAGCGGGTAATTGGGCGTTTGTAATGCACGTTCAACTTGATAACTCAAATGCAGATTTCGATTGCTATGCCGAGATATATACATACACAACGGGTGCGGTATCGACATTGATTGGAACAACCAATTCCGTCAATATAGCATATTTGGGAGGTGCAATTCAACAACTTTATGTCGATACATTTATTCCTTTTACGGACACTAACCTAACTGATAGATTTTATGTATTGATAAAAGCAATCAATAACGACAATCAATCTCACAATATAACTTTCTATACCGAGGGTCAAACATATTATTCTTACGCACAAACGACATTCAATCCTCCAAGTGGTACAAGTGGAACTAGTGGTGCAAATGGTACTAGCGGTACTAGTGGTACTAATGGTTCTAGCGGAACAAGTGGAACGAGTGGGTCTAGTGGAAGCAATGGTTCAAGTGGAACAAGTGGCACTAGCGGCTCAAGTGGAACGGATGGTTCAAGTGGAACAAGTGGCACAAGCGGAACAAGTGGGTCTAGTGGAACAAGTGGTACGAGTGGCTCAAGTGGAACAAATGGTTCAAGTGGCACAAGTGGAACAGATGGCTCTAGTGGAACAAGTGGCACCGATGGTTCAAGTGGAACAAGTGGAACACATGGCTCTAGTGGTACTAGTGGAGAAAGTGGCACAAGTGGTACTAATGGCTCTAGTGGTACTAGCGGTACTAATGGGTCTAGTGGTACTAGTGGAACAAGTGGTTCAAGTGCAACTAGTGGAGCAAATGGTACTAGTGGAACAAGTGGTTCTAGTGGTACTAGTGGAGAAAATGGTACAAGTGGAACGAGTGGCTCAAGTGGAACTAGTGGTACTAATGGCTCTAGTGGTACAAGTGCATCTAGTGGCTCAAGTGGAACTAGTGGTGCAAATGGTACTAGTGGAACGAGTGGCTCAAGTGCAACGAGTGGTGTAAGTGGAACTAGTGGAACGAGTGGGTCTAGTGGTACAAGTGCATCTAGTGGTTCTAGTGGTACGAGTGGAACGAGTGGTTCCAGTGGCACAAGTGGAACGAGTGGGTCAAGTGGTACGAGTGGAACAAGTGGGTCAAGTGGAACAAGCGGTACAACTGGAACTAGCGGAAGTGCGGGTACAGCGGGAACTGCAGGAGAAACACCTCAATTCTTTGGAACGAGTACTACTTCGATTACTCTACCCCTAACATAAAAATTATGCAAGTTGAAAAATTAGGATGCCGTATAGTAATATTACCATAACGACAAACACAGGATTAGATTTTCAGCCACTAGACTTTGTTCAATTAAGTAATAGTGCATCTAATTACATCATTGGTAGGGTTGTTTCATATAATCCTAACACTGGTGTTATGGTCGTTACTCCTTATTATTTTCAAGGAAGTGCAGGCTCGTATACATCATGGGATGTTGCCTTAACTGGTGCCTTTGGAACTAGTGGTATCGCCTCAACAAGTGGTACTAATGGGTCAAGTGGAACGAGTGGTTCTAGTGGTACTAATGGTACAAGTGGTACTAGTGGCACAACTAGTTCTAGTGGTTCTAGTGGAACGAGTGGAACAAGTGGGTCTAACGCTACAAGTGGAACTAGTGGGTTTAGTGGTACTAGTGGCTCTAATGGTTCTAATGGCACTAGTGCTAGTAGTGGTAGAAATGGAACGAATGGAACAAGTGGTACTAGTGCAAATACAGGCTCAAGTGGTTTTAATGGCTCAAGTGCATCGAATGGTACGAATGGTAGCAACGCCACAACGGGTACAAGTGGCTCAAGTGGAACAACTGGCACTAGTGGGTCAAGTGGTACAAATGGTACTAATGGTTTAAGTGCATCAAGTGGAACTAGTGGAACTAGTGGTACGAGTGGTACAAGTGGCTTAAGTGGTAGTAGTGGCACAACTGGTACAAGTGGTACAAGTGGAACAAGTGGGTCAAATGGAACAAATGCAACTACGGGAACGAATGGTTTAAGTGCCTCTAGTGGTACTAGTGGTACAACTGGTACCAATGGCACAAACGGTACTAATGGCTCTAGTGCAACTAGTGGAACTACGGGCACCAATGGTTTAAGTGCCTCTAGTGGAACTAGTGGTACAAGTGGTACTACTGGCACAAACGGCACGAGTGGGTCAAGTGGTACTAATGGTACTAATGGCACAAGTGGATTAAGTGGTATTAGTGCTAGTAATGGTACTAGTGGTACAAATGGTACTAGTGGTACAACTGGCACTAGTGGTACGAGTGGAACAAATGGGTCAAATGGAACAAATGGTGTAATAGGTTCTAGTGGTACTAGTGGAACAAATGGTACTAGTGGTACGAGTGGAACTAATGGAACCGCAGGTACTACTGGCACTAGCGGAACAAGTGGGTCTAGTGGAACAAGTGGTACGAGTGGCTCAAGTGGTACTAATGGTGTTAGTGGCTCTAGCGGTACAAGTGGCACTAATGGTACTAATGGTGTGAGGGGTTCAAGTGCTAGTAGTGGTCTTAGCGGTACTACTGGCACTAATGGTACTAGTGGTGCAAGTGGCTCTAGTGGAACTAGTGGAACAAGTGGTGCTAATGGCTCTAGTGGAACAAGTGGTACTAATGGCTCGAATGGTACTAGTGGTGTAAGTGCTACAAGTGGCTCTAGTGGTACAAGTGGTACTACTGGTACTGCAGGGTTTGGAGGGTCTAGTGGTACAACGGGCACGGCAGGTACTACTGGTACTAGTGGTGTGAGTGGCTCTAGTGGAACAAATGGTACTAGTGGTACGAGTGGTACTAATGGTACTAATGGCGTAGGTGGTGTAAGTGGCTCAAGTGGAACAAGTGGCACGAGTGGTACTGGTGGCGTTAGTGGTTCAAGCGGAACCTCTGGCACCAATGGTACTAACGGCACAGCGGGTACGAGTGGCGTAAGTGGAATAAGTGCGGTAAGTGGTACTAGTGCTAGTAGCGGTCTTAGTGCTAGTAGTGGTACAAGTGGTGTAAACGGTGCTACTGGGTCTAATGGTACTAATGGTACTAGTGGAGCAGCGGGGGGGAATGGCACTAGTGGTGCTAATGGTAGTGGAACTACTCCTTATGAAGTAACAGGTGTTAACTGTTTTTGCGATTGCTGTGGTGGTAATCAAGTTTATGCGTCTTGCACATTTGTTTTAGGCGGTTGTTGTAATAATGTTGAAATTCCCTGCTCTATCGTGTTTGGCGGGTATAGGAACGATATTGTTGGTAATGGTGGAGAAGCGTACAATGTAATTTTTGGAGGTGGTAGAAATTGCCACACGAGTTCTTGTGCTTTTTATACATCGTTTCCAAGTAGTTTTAATGTAACATTAGGTGGGTATAAAGCCGTTAATATAACTCCTGCATTTGGTCAATTGTCATGTAATAATGTATTGGGTTTGAATGGGTATTTCTATGCTTTTAATCCAATTTACGAAAGTGTAACTATGCACGTAAGTGGACTTTTTGTTGATGGTCTAACTAGGGGTGCAATAATGGGTAATACACTTACTTGTTGTAATGATGGGATGAATGTCAATAAAATTGATAAAAACACTTCTAACTTTAGAATCCATCATCCTGACCCTAGCAAAAGAGCCACCCATGTACTTATGCACTCGAATGTAGAGGCACCAGGTAGGGGGGATAATATTTATCGATATAGGATTAACACATTAAGTTGTAAGGCAACATTAGAATTGCCATCTTATCATAAGTTTTTGAATGAGAACGACCAAGTTTGGGTGACACCAAATGGTCATCACGGGTCAGCCTATGGGGAAATCAATAATGAACAAACTTGTGTGTATTTTACATCTAATTGCGATGGAGAATATGAGGTATTAATTATAGGTAGTAGAAAAGATAAAGTAGCGTATGAAATATTTGAGGGAGATGAATATTTAAGCGAAGATGCCGTTTAGTAATTTAACCATAACGATAACTGTTGGACTATCCCTAAAACCCAACGACTTTATACAACTAGTGTATGATGCAAATACAACTATATATGGCAGGGTCGTGTCCTATAATCCTTCAAATGGAACATTAGTATTTACTCCTCTCTCCTATGCTGGCAATAATGGAAACTATGCCTCTTGGACAATAGATATGAGTGGGGTTCATGGTACTAGTGGAACAAGTGGTACTAGTGGTACAAGTGGTACAAGTGGCTCTACTGGTCTTTCTCGTTCCTCTGGCTCTAGTGGTGATAGTCTAGGCACAAGCGGTACAAGTGGCTCTAGTGGAACAAGTGGAGAAAGTGGAACTAGTGGAACAAGTGGCTCAAGTGGAACTAGTGGAACGAGTGGCTCTAGTGGTAGTAGTGGAACAAGTGGCACTAGTGGTACAAATGGTACGAGTGCTAGTAGTGGCACTAGCGGTGCAAATGGGCAAAGTGGCTCAAGCGGTACGAGTGGAACTAGTGGCACTAGTGGGTCTAGCGGTGCAAATGGTAACAATGGCTCTAGTGGTACAAGTGGAACAAGTGGTACTAGTGCAATAAATGGCACGAGTGGAACGAGTGGAACAAGTGGAAGTCAAGGTGCAAATGGTAACAATGGCTCTAGCGGCACTAGTGGTACAAGTGGTGCAAGCGGTGTGCAAGGTAGTGGAGGAACTAGTGGCACTAATGGTAGCAATGGTATAAATGGCTCTAGTGGTACTAGTGGCACAAGTGGGTCTAATGGTGCAAATGGTGTTGTAGGTGGTGGTGGAACTAGTGGTACAAGCGGTACTAATGGTGTAAATGGCTCTAGCGGTACAAGTGGCACAAGTGGGTCTAATGGTGTAAATGGTGTTGTAGGTTCTAGTGGCACTAGTGGTACTAGCGGTAATAATGGTATAAATGGCTCTAGCGGTACTAGTGCTACTAGTGGCTCTAGTGGTATCAATGGTAATAATGGTGCGAGTGGTGGAAGTGGTTTAACTGGGTCTAATGGACAAGCGGGGGCAAGTGGACTAAGTAGAACTAGTGGTTCTAATGGTGCTAATGGTAATAATGGTGCGAGTGGGGGTAGTGGGTTAACAGGCTCTAATGGACAAAATGGTAGTAATGGAGTAAGTGGTTCTGTTGGTACTAATGGAACAAGTGGTGCGACTCCTGTTCAAGGCTCTAGTGGTACTAGTGGTGCTAATGGTGTAAATGGTTCAAGTGGCTCTAGTGGTACTAGTGGAACTAATGGTACTAATGGTATAAGTGGAAGTAGTGGAACTAATGGAACAAGTGGTACAAGTGGAAGTAATGGTATTGCTGGTAATAATGGCACTACGGGTAGCAATGGGGCAAATGGAGTTAGTGGCTCTACGGGTACTAATGGTACTAGTGGCACGAGTGGGTCAGTAGGCTCGATTGCAGGTGCTGGAACTAGTGGCTCTAGTGGTCTTACCAACTCTAATGGTAGTTCTACAACTAGTGGTAGTAGTGGTTTAACAGGTAACACGGGTAGTAAAGGTATCAATGGTGCTAATGGTGTGAATGGTACTAGTGGTTCTAACGGCACTAGCGGCACTAGTGGTAACGCTGGCTCTAATGGTACTAATGGTACAAGTGGATTAGGGGGTGATATAGGTGGGCCAGGCAAATCTGGTACTAGTGGGTCAAATGGTACTAATGGAACAACTGGAACAAGTGGCACTAGTGGTACAAATGGTACAAATGGTAGTAATGGTGCAAATGGCAATCCTGGTGCTAGTGGGTGTAGTGGTGCTACTGGTGTAGTAGGCTCTAGCGGTACAAGTGGATGTAACCCAACTAGTGAGGTAAAAGCAATAGGATGCAATAATTTGAGTGCTCAATGGTGCGTTAACGCTACTAATATAGAGTCTTGTAGGTGTCATAGTTTTGGTATTACATTTTGTTGTATAGACGCTAATTGCTCTGTTATAGGGGTCACAAATCCTAGTTATGATTATATTAAGAGTAACAATAGTGTAATTGGTGGAGGCGAACGTCATGAAATGCAGAGTGGATGTAACAATGTTATTGGTGGAGGATATAGTAATTATATCGGAGGTGGTTGTCTTAATGTAATAGGAGGAGGTAATGTCAACACATTATGTGGTAGTGCGTGTGGTAGTGTTATTTTAGGGGGTCGAGCAAGTGTTGGAAATAATTATTGTTGGAGTGTATTATTTGGTAATACTAGAACTCAAGTATGTAACAATACACTATCAGTAGATTATATCTATAAAGCATCTGGTTCATTTGTAATTAATCACCCTGACCCTTCAAAAAATAAAACCCATAAATTAAGACATACATTCGTAGAGAGTCCTAGTGAGGGAGAAAATATTTATAGATTTATAGCCACTACAAATAGTGGCAAAGCAACTATTGACTTGCCATCTTACTATAAGTTTTTAAACAAAAATACTCAAGTTCATGTTTCACCTATCGATAGTTTTGGTATCGCCTATGGTGAAATATCACAAGATGAAAATCATGTAAATTTATGCTCGAATATAGATGGTAAATATGATGTAATTGTTTTTGGTACAAGAAAAGATGACTTTATAATACCATATTGGAAAGGAGCGGAAAGAAATAAATTTTAATAAATAAAATAAAACAATATGTTAGTAGCAAAAATTAATCCTCCAGCAAAAAGAGTAATTCAAACATCTCCATTTACGAGTCAAGAAATATTAGGCGAGTACATGATTGTTCGATGTGATAGAATTGTAATCGGTGCTGTTGCCTCTACATTCAACGACAAAATTGAATTTGAGGTTAAGTTTGGCAACATCAAGTATGAAAAGAATCTTGATGGAAGTCAAGGACAAGCACTATTTGATAAGGTTACTCATACGAAAGTAGATTTTACTCATCAAGAATTAAGTGACTGGGGCACAGACGACACCATCATCTATCAAAAGATTGGTGATAAACTAGGGTTTAATGTTGTTGAAACAACAATTATAAATCTACCATTTAACAATTAATGCCATATAATAACATTACATTAACCGTTAGCACGAATCTCTCCTATGGAGCAGGGGATTTTGTGCAAATAAGTAACGATGCCGATAATTATATTATTGGAGAGGTCGTTTCTTACAACCCCGCTAATGGTTCGATGGTTGTTACCCCTTCTATCTTTGTAGGTAATGGCACATTCACATCGTGGAATGTTAATTTAACAGGCATAAATGGAACAGCAGGAACTACTGGAACCTCTGGTCTTAGTAGAACAAGTGGTTTAGGTGGCACATCTACTACAAGTGGTACTAGTGGGTCTAGTGGCACTAGTGGTACTACTGGCACTAATGGTTCTAGTGCTACTATTGGAACAAGTGGTGTGAGTGGCTCTAGTGGAACAAGCGGTTTTTTAGCAAACACTAGTGGAACTAGTGGGCGAAGTGGAACTAGTGGTTCTGGTAGTAGCGGTACCAATGGTTCAAGTGGAACAAATGGCACTAATGGTACTACTGGCACAAGCGGCAATAGTGGCTCTAGTGGAACAAATGGTACAAGTGGTGTAAATGCCACTAGTGGAATAAGTGGAAGTCTTGGTTCAAGCGGGACAAGTGGTGTAAATGCCACTAGTGGTTCAAATGGACTTAGTGCTACAAGTGGTGTAAATGCTACAAGTGGCTCAAGTGCATCTAGTGGATTAAGTGGTGCAAATGCACAAAGTGGAACAAGTGGTTCAAGTGGTGTAAGTGGTTCAAGTGGCTCTAATGGTACTACTGGCTCTAGTGGATTAAGTGGATTAAGTGGTGCAAATGCACAAAGTGGAACAAGTGGTTCAAGTGGTATAAGTGGTTCAAGTGGCTCTAATGGTACTACTGGCTCTAGTGGATTAAGTGCAACAAGTGGTGCAAATGCACAAAGTGGAACAAGTGGTTCAAGTGGTGTAAGTGGTTCAAGTGGCTCTAATGGTACTAGTGGCTCTAGTGGTACTGCTGGCGTTAGTGGTGCAAATGGAACAAGTGCATCAAGTGGTACTAGTGGACTTAATGGTCTTAGCGGTTCCAATGGAACTAGCGGCTCAAGTGGTACAAGTGGATTTAGTGGTGCAAATGGAACAAGTGCATCAAGTGGCAATAGTGCATTGAGTGGTACAAGTGGAACTAATGGCTCTAGCGGTACAAGTGGAACTAGTGGACAAAGTGGTGCAAATACCCAAAGTGCTACTAGTGGGTCTAATGCTATTAGTGGTGCTAATGGTAGTAGTGCTTCAAATGGCACTAGCGGTCTTTCTGGTGCTACTGCTATAAATGGTTCAAATGGCGATAGTAGATTAAGTGGTTCAAATGGTTTAAGTAGTTTAAGTGGTAGTAACGGTTCCAACGGCCAAAGCGGTTTAAATGGCAATAATGGTAGTAGTGGTGAAAATGGAGTTATAGGCTCAAGCGGTGTTTCAGGTCAAAGCGGCCTCTCTGGCTCAACAGGTACAAATGGAACTAGTGGTGCTAGTGGTGTTAGTTCAACTAATGGTTCTAATGGTACAAGTGGTGTTAGTGGACAAAGTGGAACTAGCGGAGTAAGTGGAGTAGGTGGAGTAAATGGAGGGAATGGAGCAAGTGGCGTAAGCGGTGCTAGTCGTACTAGTGGGTCTAATGGTGTAAGCGGTGCTAGTGCATTAAGTGGTGCTAGTTGTACTAGTGGCTCTAGTGGTGTAAATGGAGCAAGTGGTGTAAATGGAGGAAATGGAGCAAGTCAACTTAGTGGTGTAAATGGAGTAAGTGGTGTTAATGGTAACACTGGTGCGGGTGGAAGTAGTGGAACGAGTGGTTGCAATGGTGTTGTAGGTAGTAGTGGAACGAGTGGACTAGTAGCGTATGTTTTTGCATCGGGTGTAACTAATACTGTTGTACCATATTGTGCAACATATACTGTTACTGGGTCGAATCATGGTACAATCATAGGAGGAAATAATCAAACTTTATGTTGTGTTGGATATGCAACTATTGTAGGTGGTGAGTGCAACAAAATTAGTTGTGAGGGTGCAAATGCTGCTTGTGTTTGTCATGCAACAATAGTAGGTGGAAAATGCAATGTTATATGTCGTGGTTGTGTGCCTACTGGTGGTCCCGCTATTGGTTCTACAATAATTGGGGGATATTGTAATACTGCTGCTTCTTACAATAGTATTGTTGTTGGGGGGTGTTGTAATAAAGCGCAGCATCCAACTTCTAGTTCTTGTTTTAATGCAATTATAGGGGGAAGATGTAATTGTGCTTGTGGGAGGTTTAATTTAATATTCGGTGGCTGCGGTCTTACAACAACAGGTACAAGTGGTAGTTGCGCAGAAATTTTAGATAAAGGAGGCGGGTCATTTGTTATTTCTCACCCTGACCCATCAAAATGTGCTCTCCATACACTTAACCACACATTTGTAGAAGCACCCACCGCTGGGGATAACATATATAGATATAAGATTACAACGATAAATAATAAAGCAACTTTAGAATTACCTAGTTATTTTAAATGGTTAAATAAAGATATTCAAATGAAAATATCTCCTACAAACCATTTTGGAGTTGCTTATGGAGTATATGATGAGTCAAATAATATGATTACATTTACATCAAGCGTTGATGGAGAGTTTAATGTATTAATCATAGGAACGAGAAAAGATGAAAAAGCGATACAAAATTGGAGTGGAGCAGAGAGATTAAAAACACTTGCGGTAAACGATTATCCTGGTGTTTATATGTAACTAGTGAAAATTAAAATTTATGAATATTATTCTATCAATTAATGGTGGAATGGGTAAGTCAGTAATGGCTACCGCGGTTTGTAGAGCAATAAGAAATAATTACCCTACCTGTAAATTGTATGTAATCACAGGCTTTCCTGAGGTTTTCTCTAATATTAGTAGTGTGGATATGGCTTTTTATCATGGAGGAGAGCATTTCTTTTATAGTAAATACATAGAAAATCAAGAGTATAAAATATTTGCTAACGAGCCATACTTGGTGACAGAGCATATACAATGTAAAGAACACCTAATTGAAACTTGGTGTAAGATGAATGGTATTGTATATAATGGAGAAATGCCTGAGGTCTTTATCAATGAACGAGAGGAAAAGTTTTACCAATTTAAGTACCAATCTAATAGGGAAATCATGGTAATTCAAACCAATGGAGGTGCACAAAATCAAGAGGTAAAATATAGTTGGGCGAGAGATATTCCTAATCATGTAGTACAATCAATCATAGAGCATTTTCATACAAGATATGACATATACCATGTGCGTAGAGATGACCAATTTTCCTATGAAAATACATTTCATGTAAATGAAACCTTTAAAGGGATAGCACATTTAATTAGGAGAAGTAGTAAAAGACTATTTATGGATAGTTTTTGTCAACATATAGCGGCTTCTCTAGGAAAAAAATCTACTGTTCTTTGGATTGCTAATCCTCATAATGTTTTTGGGTATGCCATTCATGATAACATACTTGCTAATAAAGAAACCAAAAAACCTGACCTTCGCAACGCCCTATTTACTAAATACAATATATCTGGTGCTCTACATGAATTTCCTTATGAAAGCGAAAGGGATATATTTGATGTAGGAACTATTATTGATTCAATAAATAAGCAGTAAACTTATTTTGAGAAAATACCATAAGGGGTAACTAAGTAATCTACAATACCACCTCTAAGGTGATTAAACGCATCTTGAGGTCTTTCTACTATTGGTTCATTATGAACATTAAATGAGGTATTGACAAGTATTCCTACACCGCTTAGTTCTTTATACTTTTTAAGTATTTGATAGAATAAAGGGTTACTATCGCTAGTAACAAGTTGAATCCTTGCTGTCTTATCTATTGGGTGAACAACAGTAGGTATCTTTTCTTTCCACTCATCTTTTGTATCTACTAATAGGGTCATAAACTCACTAGCATATTTTGATTTATTCAAGTGGAAAACTCTATCTACATCTTCATCTAAAATAGCAGGAGCAAATGGCATATAGTCATTTCGCTCTAGTTTACCATTCAAAATGCCGTAGGTTTCTTGGTGAGTGCAATCACAGATAATACTACGATTTCCCAACGCTCTCGGCCCATGTTCACTCCTACCTTGATATAGTCCAAGAATCTTTTTATCAATAAGAAGTTTAGCCACAAGGTCTAAATCTAAATCTACCCTATTTAAACCCTCACTAGAGGCTAAAATTTCCTCTTTTGAATACTCATTACCCAAGAACACATCCTTTAGCCTTATTGGTAAGTAATCCTGCTCTAATCTCACCATAACACCCATAGCACACCCATAGGCTAGACCCTCATCTCCCATAGGAGGTAAAACGAAAACCTCATCAAACTCATCTAACTCATTAATTCGCTTGTTGAGTTTCACATTGGCAAAAATACCTCCACTTAGTGCAATCTTACGAGTATGCGGTGCTTTTTTGTGTAAGTTTTGTATAAGTTCAACGACCTTTTCTTCAAACAAAAATTGTCCTGTGTGTGCAATATTGTGAATTACATTTTTAGTTTTCCAATACTTAGAGCCTAGTAAGTTGAAAAACTTAGAGTATAAGTCATGATAAACCCCTCCAAGTTCAATTTTGTGGTTATCTACACTAGTTTTAGTTCCCTCAATCTCAATAACACTTTTCCATGCGTGGTATAAATCCCACCAAATTGCTCCATGACCACTCAATCCAACAACTTTACCTTCATCCTTTAATCTCTTATATCCTAGAAATTCTGTTAGTGCAGCGTATAAATGACCCAATGATTTTCTACTATTATCTATTCCATCGATATAGTACATTTTGCCTTTACTACCTAAATAGGTTCTTGAGTGATGTAAGTTAGCACCTCCACTCGCATCTGCGCAAAACACTAAGGTATCATCTTGGAAACCACTAGTGTAATAAGATAGTATTGCATGAGCCTCGTGGTGGTCTATGTGTATGTATTTGTTTCTAGGGATTTCGTATTTAGAAACAGCCTTGAATATATCAATACCCGTTTGCATGGGGAAAAATGAAGTGAAATAATCAATCTCCTCATATTTTAATCCATACCTATCTATTAAGCAGTTTAGGCTTTGCATAGGGTATCTCTCAAAGTTATTTTCATAGTCAACATGAGGTTTAACCCTTGTGAGTCTTTCCTCCTCAATTACTGCAATTACTTTACCATTCACAATATATGTAGCGGCACAAGAATGTGCTCCTGCAATAAATCCAAGTATTTTATATTCCTTCATTTTCTTTTATTGCTTTAATTACTTTATCGCTTGTAATAAGTTTATGACACTCAAAATGGCGAGGTGTATCTTCATGCTCTGGACACCAATTCCAATTACCCTTGTCAAATTTGAAAATTGGATTATTCCAACAAGAATTACAGGTAGACTCATCATATATCCTTACTGTATTTATCGTAAACTCATGCTCCTTGTTACTAAAATTTGCAATTAAATACACTTTTTTACGAAGTGCATAGGAGAGCCAAGATAATCCGCTAGATAATCCAATAAAAAAGTCACTATGGTATATAGTATTAATTGTGTTTTGCATTGATTTATCTTCCAATTCTATCAATCCCTTTAAATCGCTTGTTTTTTGACCCATCATATCATTTTGCTTGGAAACCTCTATAACCTTATAGCCTTGTCCTATTAAAAAATCAATCACATCCTGCCAATAATACCATAGTTTACATTGAGAAGTAGAGAAAATAGATATACAAACATATTTACCCTCTATGGGTCTTTCTTGAGGTTTAAAATCTACGATGGGTACGATTTCCCTATGTGGTAAATTCAATATGTTTGAAGCACTTTTTTGAAGTGGGATTAAAATAGGATTAACTGGCTCTCTCTCTTTTTCCCAAAACCATCCTAAATCAAACATCGCAATAATATCGCTAACTACGACCCCTCTACCCACAAACTCTAATTCTGGGTACGATTTTTCAAATAAATGGTTCATGAAAGTAGATACAATCACCTTACATTGATAATATCTTGCAAATTCCAAACAATATGGAATCCATGCAATAGTATCACCTAGAGCACCACTATCAAAAGATATAAATACCCTTTTATTTTTAATCTTTTCTAAAAAGTTAATTTCTTCAATTATTTTATCATCGTGTTTGATGGTGATATTTATATCAGATAGAAATTTTCTATTAAGCCTAATCCACCCACCTTTTTTAAGGTTTGTTCTATAAAGCAACTCCTTAGAGGTTCTATCTATGATAGTAACATCATACTCTTTTTCCTTGTTATCATCTTGGGTCAACTCAAAGTATAAACCCTTTACATGGTGTAAGTTATATTTAAACATATCTCTTTGTGTTTGTATAAACATTCACATATTTTGCTCTTATAGTTTCGCTATCTAGATTATGAAACTGTTGGACAGCGTTGTACATAGAACTTAATCTCCTACAAACCTCAATCCAATCGTATTTTGCCCTACAAGACAACATCTTAGGTAAAATATCGTGATATGATGAAATTATTTCATTGACCCTACTTACAACTTCGCTTGTGCTTATCTCATTTAGTTTGTATAACCCAACTATTTCCATAGAACCATTATAAGTTGCAGCCATAGGGAGGCAACAACTAGATGCTTCAGTTAATGTAAGGTTGGGATGCCCCGCTTCGAGCATAGAGGGATGTAAGAAAATAGTATGTTCATGATATATCTTTAGTAACTCATCTTCAGTAGGGTTGTTGGCTACAAGATTCAATTTATCGTATGATAATAAGTCATTATGAATATCAAAAAACTTTTGATTGGCATCGGTTCCTACAATCGTAATTGGTAATCCTAACTCTCTTGCCGCTTCTACACCATATCTAAAGCCTTTTCTATCATAGCCATAATCCCCTGCCAATCCATTGTTTGCAACCATGAGAAGCCTATGGTTAATAGGTCTACTTGAATTAGGTGTGAAATACGATGTATTGACCCCATGAGGTAGGTAAAATAGTTTATCTGTTTCATCAAAGTAGTTTAGGAGATGTTCCGCATGAGTGATAGAAAAAATAGATTTCTTCATAGCATCTAAATTGTGCTTGAAGCAATAACTATCCTTTCCATAGTGTTCAGTGTGATGGTCATGTAAAGAAAAAATATATGGTATTCCATTTCGATGCAATTCTAGTGCTAGATTGCCCATGTGAACATGAACGAAATCGTATTGATTAGGCTCAATTTCGCTTATAAATTTTATGTCCACTTCGTGACCTAACATTTCCAAACTATGCTTATACTCCCTAGTAATTTTTTCTACCGCACCCCAACCCATTTGTCCTATGGGTTTTACAGGTATCATTCCTGTTGCTACTTGACAAATCTTCATACGAACTTTTTATCTTGTTTATCAATAAGAGAATATCCATTTGCTTGTGTAGTGAGTCTTTTTTTAACAATACCCATCTTAAGGCTACTAGGACTAAATATTTGGTTAAAGAACATATCACTAGCATCCCATTTCGCTACTCTTAATTTTTCTTTCAACCAAGAACTTACAAATTTGGGGAACATGATACATTGCAAACCTATAATGTGATTAGTAATGTACATTAGGTTTTGATTAGCGACTTCTTTAACTACAGGAGATTGCGGCCAACCAAATTCTAGAGTTTTTGTATCTCCAAAACTAAAATAGCCAATGTTGTTATCTTCAATAATCTTACAAGCCTCAAAAACCTTATTTACAAACTCATCTATTGGCACTTCAATTATGCAATCGCCCTCACACACCATCAAAAAATCACAATCATTAAACTCACTTAAGATGGCGTTTTTGAAGGCTTCGTAACATCCATAGTGGGGTGGGGTGAGGGCTGTCCCAAGTTTATGTACAGTATCTTCATCAAAGAGTTCCATCGAAACGCATTGAGGTCTTTGACAGTTGAATTTCGGTGGTAAATCTTTATAGGGTTCGTTAGTTTGAAGTATGTATTCGATTCCGTATTGAGTAACTCTTTGGAGGGATTCTCTACTCGCTTTTTCTCTTTCATCGTTCAAGGTCGTTTGTATATGTACTAGTTTAACCTTTGGCTTTTTATTTACCCATTTAAAATTACCAGTTTTACTATAAGTGTCAATATTTTTATCACTAATTGTATATTTTTCCCTTTTATAAGTGGTATCACCATCAATAAATTCTATTGACACATCGATTGGCTTACCATTATAAATTAGTTCTTTTTTAAACTCTCTATTTTTGCTTATTTGGAAACTACCATTGTAAATTTCACTCCCATCCTCTTGTATCAATATTTTTATCTTTCTATCATCAATATTGAATGTGTAGAAAAATAGCATATAGTGGTTTAGATGCTTTTCGATAGGAACGATTGAATAGTATTCACTATTTGAAGCAACACCTAACCCGCTATGAACTAATAAAGTTTCTTGCTCGTTATTTACAATATCGACCTCATTTATTCGAGTATTAATCTTCTTAATTAAATAATCTTCAAGAAAATTATGTGCACCAATTTTTTCACATATCTTGTTATACTCATCACCTGTCCTAACATCATCAAATAAATTCAAAAAGAAATCTACATCAAAGGTCATCCCATTTGTTTGAATACCTTTGCCAAATGGAGTATTTAATGTTCCTAAGTAGGCTGTGTTAGTTACCCCTACTCTCTCAAAAGATTTTTCAATTACAGGAACATCTAGTTCATTCAAAATAACATCATAAGTCGTGTAAAAGAAACTCTTAAATCCTAGTGATTTAGCAAACTTACTAGCGGTGATAAGATTAACTAATACCGTTAGCGATTGATTGCTATCCTTTAATCCATTTATATTAATATCTACATGATATTCATTTGTGTGCCTATAAAACCTAGTGTAGTAAGAATGATGTGTTAGTGGATTATGGCAATCGTAGATGTAAAAATCTACCATCCTTTGTATCTCATCATCTACTGGGTAATGAGAAATCAAAATTATTTTTCTACCTAGTACCTTTAAACTTTGAATAGTATCTTTTGTAAGTTCAACCCTACTTTTCAAATTTGGATATGTTCCTAAAACAATGACCTCATCTTGATTATCCTCATTTTTAGGATTAATTAGATTCAAAATTGATTGAGCATCCTCATCTAAATTACCTGTTAAGTAATTCATATTTTCCATACCATTATACCTATTCAAGTAAACATCTAGGTTGTACATCAATTTTTTTAGACTAGGGTATTGTAAAGCCTCCTTTATGGCTATTGGGTTCAATTCTTTATTACCCCTATCTCCTTTAGAGGGGAACAAAAACAAATCGGAGGCTCTCAAAAAGTCATCTATATCTCCCCTCTCACCCCATACTATACAATTATTAAGTTTTTCGTTTCCTTCTTTCCATTCCATTAAAGGCTTCCAATAGGATTGAAAATTATCCGCTTGATTTCCTAAGAAATGAAACTGTATTTTGTATTCATGTAATTTCTCACAAAGTTCAAAAGCATATTTTTGATTCTTTCTTTGAGTGAATAAACCCACTATAACTATATGCCTATAATCATTTTTTAGACCCAACTTCCTTCTATAACTTGATTTCTCCTGCGATTTTACATCCACAGGGTATTCAATAACTTCACTAGGTACATTTAAGTGTAAATATTTAAGTGAGTTATATGGACTAACAAAAACAAATTTGTCTGGCATATACCTCTTATTGCTAGGATTGAAACTACTATCATGGGTTGTTTCTAATATAGTATAGGGTCTATCCTTCCTATAAATCCAAGTAGTAAGTTCATCGTTCATAAAAAACTCAGGGAACTCCTCAATAGAAATTATGTCTGGGTTAAATGAATTAACTATATCTTGAAATTCCTTAACCTTGTTATCTCCTAAAGACTTGAATCTTTCGTTACCTACAAGTTCAATAATCTTGTTTCGTTGAACTACGAACTTCCAAGCGGCAAAAGTGTATTCTACTACCAACAAATTAAAGTCATCTTTAATAAGTTCAATTTTATTGGCTGTTACTTGAGGTGCACCCCCCGTACTAAGGTGAGGGGTAAGGATTAAAAGTTTTTTCATATTTTCCAAAAGTTTATAGTTCTTAACCCACCATTGTGTTGTAAAACGAATTGCTTAAAACCTAGATTATTCATTCGATGTACAAATCTATCCTGCAACTCAACGACCCCATTTACTCCATGTAATTCCATAGCAAAACACCTGCAAGAAGATAAATTCTCATCGCTTATGGTATTGATTAAATCTACTTCCCCTCCCTCTATATCTAATTTTATGAAATCAAATTTTCCATAGGTAGAAAATACCTCGTTAATTCCTATTACATTAACATATTCGTTAAATATAGTAACTACATCTTTATGTGGTAAAATGCTACCGCCTCCTATGTGTGTGTAATCTGTGTGTATACTAAAATTCAAAAAATCTCTTTTACTAGATACGCCAAGCCTATTCACTTTTGTTTTTTGTCCAGCGTTTCTTTTAAGGCACTCATAAGCAAGTGACAATGGTTCAAAACATACTACTTCACTTGCACCTCTTAATTCTGCACGATGAGAAAAAATCCCAATATTTGCTCCAATATCTAATACTCTATCCCCTTCCATAATGTAACAACCATACCTCTCATAATCACATCCAATATCATCATGTACATAATGATTAAAGTTTTCATAGTACATATAGTTAAATGAGTCAAACTCTCCTCTAAAATAGGCATCACGACTAAAACCAATATTCTCTTGTTCTAAATCTCTTAGCACTAGTACACCTTCCTTATTCGGTGTCCAAAATAGTTTCATATTAAAGATTTAATGCTTTCAAAAACTTGTTCTACGCTAGGATGACATTCAAATGTTGGTTTATTTTCTAAACACTTAACTAGTGGTGCAATACCTTGTATATTTCCCCATTCTTTAATACCATATTTGGCATTTGACCCACACTCTAATCCACACTCGCCACGAACATATTTATATTTATATTCTTGAGAGCCATTTCTATAAGGAGCACGAAACTCAGGCTTGAGAGATGAACCTAAATGGATTATAGGCGTGTTTGTAGTTCCTGCTAAGTGTAAAAGTCCACCATCCATAGTAATAAAACACTTTGCTTTATTAATCAAATGCCATGATTGGCTTATAGATGTTTTATTCATCAAATTCAATCCTTTGTCAATAGCAAAATTGAAAACTGGTTTTTCTACATTAAAGAATCCTATCTCACTTGAGTCTTTTCCTATCGAAATAACAGGCAATCCAATATCGTTTAGTTGTTTTGTTAGGTTCATCCAATTTAAAGCACTCCATGTTCTCGTTGCCCAATTTTGAACAGGATGTATTAATATATATTCGCTAGGAACTTCAATGTTAAAATCCTCAGTGGGTTTATAATAACATTCCAATTCATCTTTCGCTAACATGAATCCTAGTAGTATAGCATGATATTGGCGTATATCAATCATATTATGCTTATACTCTATACCTCTTTCATTCTTTTTGCCAACATTGTAAAAGGAGTTGTGCATGATACAATTTTCATCGAAAAATTGCATATCCACTGAACTAGACTTATAACTAGCCTCCACAAAAGGATTTAACTTAAATATCTCTGGCATACGAGATAGTACAATTACCTTTCTTTCATAGTAATCATGTAATTTCTTTATGGTTGGAGTCGCACATATATGGTCGCCCAACCCTACGCAATCTTGTAGGTTTAATACTATCTTTTTCATTTGTTATACTTAAAGTAATCGTAAAACCATTTGTATCTATTATAAATCCAATCGCAAACGCCTGTTCCTAAAATCTCGTTGGCTCTTGATGGAGTCAAGGATAGGGTATTACGAATTATATGGTCGCCAAAACCCATGTGAGGAGAATCATCCTCGTGAGTTATTTGTGCTATGTAATCGAAATTGTGTTGGAAATAAGGTACTTCTAAATAGTTATATATTCTTGCCATTTGTTGCTCTGGGTTCAAACAAAAATCTTCATACTTAATAAACAAAATCTTGTGGGCATGACCATCAGCGATGATTGACTCTAATCTTTCTATTGAAATTCCAATAGGAGGACTCGATGACCAAAAATCTATTCTCTTGGGAACTGTATTATTTTTCATTTCTCCCCAATTAATCAAAACATCTTTATTAGGCGATTTTCTAAATGCTTTTTCCATGCTAGTATATACATCTCTTAAATCACGAACCATGTGAATTATTTTAGGTTGGTATTTCATGAAATGTTCTAGCCAAAAAATGTAATATCCCCATCCACGACCTTTATCTAAGAAATACTTTTTATCGCTCAAACTCCTACAATATGCGTGCATCCCTTCGTTAAGAAAAGAGTTAAATGCTTTATCTAACTCATCTTTATTCAATGCAAATTTGAACTCATCTACACTAGAATAATTAAATTTAGCACCATACAATAATTCCATCAATCCACTAGTAGGCGTAACATAAAAATCTGGGTTTTGACCCATTATATTTTGTAACAAGGTAGAGCCACTTCTAGGAAGGCTAGACTGAAAAAATATCTTCTCTAACATATTAGTAGTTTATATAGTAACCATATTTATCATCCCCTACAAGTAGTTTCATCATAGGGTATCTTTCTAAAAATATTTCTGGTGTAAGGTCGGGTTGCAAATGCGTTTCGTACACATTATCCATGTATGTTCCTTGCTCATAGTTATAGGGAACTGCTATCAAGCAAAGAATATCAAGGTCTTTAATTCTCTTGATTACCTGTTGAGCATCCTTTACACTTAAATGCTCTAGTACATCACCCATGATTATGTAATCATAATCTCTAAAATCGAAATCCTTAATATCACCAACGATGACCTTGTTGTATTTACTACCTAAATCAAATTGTTCAATATAATTTGGGAAAATTTCAATCGCATCCATATTAGGAAAATGCTCCTTAAGTAGATGCGAGTATGTACCACAACCTGGACCAACATCCAAAATGCGAATACGCTTAACTAGATTCTTTAAGAAATGTTCTTTTACTTCCTCTTTGTAAAGGGTGTAACTATAAGGCATAGGTTAGTATTTTTTATGTGACTTTTCCTCTACTATTGATGAACCATACTTCTCATTAATCTTCCTCTTAATCTTTGCTCTTAAATCATTTTTCTTATACACGCTACGAGCAAGTTGTATGAAAGAGGAATCAAATTTTTTCTTTCTCTCGCACTCTCTCTTTTCATCTTCGATTTGCCAAAGTTCCTTATTAACACTAGATAGTTCCTTGAAGTATTTTGTCTTATGATAATTGGGGTCAATTTTCTTTGCAATCTTAACCAACATAGTCCATTCCTTGTGAATGTTAATGTGTTTAGATGGCTCTTGGATATGCTCTAACTTGTTCTCTAGTATAGAGATTTTATCAAATAATTCACCTATGGAAACAGGAATCCTAATATTCATTGTAATTATCTCTAAAAGTCTTTAATTTTGATGAGGCTAAGATAGTGAAAATTAAAATTCGTTTCAATGATAATTTGGCTTTTCGGACAACCTTGTAGTGGAAAAACTACTATCGCTCAAGTACTAAAAGATAAGAGAGAAATTGTAGGTCGACCTCATTTGATAGATGGGGATGAGTTTAGGGAGATATTCCAAAACAAAAAATATGGGAGAGAGGGTAGGATTGATAACATAAGAAAAGCAGTAATCGTTGCTAAATACATGGAGCATTGTGGTTTTACTGTAATTTGCTCTTTTGTTACCCCTTACAAAAGCATGAGAGATGAGATAAGGGAAAATTTAGGGGATGTTAGAATGATATACTTAGACTATCAAGGGGAGAGGGGTAGGGAAAACTATCATGTAGAGGATTTCGATGTACCTTTGTCACAAGAGGAAAATTTCTTACATTTAAGAACTAGCGACCTTACGCTAGATTCCTGTATTTCTAAAATTAAATCGATACTATGAGTTTAAAAAAACACGCACTTTTTATTGGAAGATGGCAAAACCTCCATGAAGGGCATTTATGGTGTTTTAATCAAAAACTAAAAGAGGGTTTGCCTATCATTATTGCTATTAGGGATGTAGAGGTCGATGAAAACAATCCAAAAGATGCTTATCAAGTAAAAACCATATTAGAGATTCATTTTCATGACTTTATAGAAATAGGAAGGGTAAAAATTATCATTATTCCAGATATTGAAGGGGTATACTATGGTCGCTCTGTTGGTTACAAGGTAGAGGAATTAATACCACCACCAGAAATTGCAGAGATTAGTGGAACTAAGATTAGGCAACAATTAAAAGAGCAGGAGGACAAAAAAACCAATATATGATAGTTGAAAAAAAGAGGCATATAGCCAAAACTATAAGTTATAGGGTCATAAGTTCTGGAATAGGGTTCATAGTTATGTATTTCGCCACAGGTAGTGTAAAAGCAGGAGCAGTATTCTCGATTGCTGAACTTGTCTATAAACCCCTTCAATACTATATCCATGAGAGGGTTTGGTATAAGTATATAAAATATGGTTTAAAGAAAGAACAGTAATGTTTTTTTAATTAAAATACCTATTTTTGATACGGTTATGCGACTTCGTGCTAAATAAAAAAATATGGAAGCAGGAGTTGCCGATTTATTGTACATAAAGCAAATGCTCGTTCAACTATCAGAGAAACAGGATAGCATGAACGACAGGCTTAATGATATTGATACACACCTAACTAAAATTTCCACAACAGTTATTGGAGATGAAAAGTTTGGTCATAAGGGATTAGTATCTCAAGTTTCCAAACTCAATAAGTATGTTGAGAACGACAAAATTAGAAATGCTAAAATTGTCGGAGGTCTTGGCGTAGTGGGTATGCTATGGACAATATTTTTAAAATGGTTTGCTACTAAATAATCGTAATGAAAAATCAAGGATTAAAAATAGCGTTAGTAATATTTGGTGTACTTGCACTAGGAGTGGGTGCATATTTTATTTTCAAACCAAAGAAAGATGACTTGTTAGATGATAAGGATGATGATAAAGATGATAAGGAGGATGATAAAGATGATGATAGTAAGAAATTTGAAAAGTATACAATAACCACACAGAAAGGAAATCTTAATATGAGAGATATTCCTTCTACAAGTGGTAATATAAGACAATCATTACCCAAAGGAACTGAAATACTTGCTAGACCTAGCGAAAAGGAAGGATGGCATGAAGTAAGTGATGATGGTAAAAAAATAGTTGGATTTGTTTCATCTCAATACATAACAAAAAAGTAAAGTATGAATAAAGGTTTAAAATGGGCACTTGTTAGCCTACCCATATTAGTCGGAGGATTTATCGTTTATCGTACATTGACTAAAGAAAAAAGATTAGCGAAAAAAAAGGCAAAAGAACAAGGTACGACACCGCAAAACACAACTCAAACTAGTACGACTAGTGGAGGAGGAGGTGGTGGTGGTACTCGCACTACTACTACCGTGAAGCCTGATTTTCCTATGGGAGTAGGAAGTCGTGGTGCTAAAGTTACAGAGTTGCAACAAGCCATCGTAAATGATGGACAACCTAATGTTGTTGCACTATTAGGTAATCCTGCTACTGATGGAAAATTTGGCACAGGAACAGAGAAGGCAGTAAAAGCACTTTTAGGTAAAACTAAAATAGATTCTCAAGCAGACATTGATAAAATCAAAGGTCTTAAAGCAACGAGAAGTTCTCAACAAGATGCTGTAAATAAACAAAACGAAAGAATAGCACTTGCAAATAGATTAATTGCAACATTTAATAGTAATCCATCCTCATACTATTTCTATTCCGTTAGAAGGCATAGTGGAACTGTGGGAAATGTGACCTCTGATGGTAGACAAGTTAGAAGTGCTACTAAAGTTTGGCAAGATGGAGAAAAGGTAGGTTTTACTAGAAACGCAAAATTCAAAGTGGATAGAGCAGGTAACATCACAGCCATCGATGGAGATAAGTTTGCATTTTTTAATCCAGAGTGGGTGGAAGTAAAATAAAAAATATATTTATGAAAAAAGATAATACACTTTTATGGGTCGGAATAGGTAGCGTTCTTGTAGTAGGCGTTGTCTTATACTTTGTGTTAAAGCCAAAAAAAGACAAAGACAAGAAGGATGAAAAGAAAGATGACCAAGCGGATGTAACGATTGATGACCAAACTGGCAACTTAAAAGTTGGGGATGTAAAAATAGACCCCAAGAAGTTTAAGATTGACATGGATAAAGTTATGGAAATCTTGAAGGCTCCAGTTTCAAAAGAGCAAAAGTATGCCAACATGAAGGCATCTGGCTTGTCCGATAATCTTATCAGTATCGTTAAGAAGCAAGATGATTTGGCTGAAAAGAAAAATCTTGGGGATATTGTTGCTCGATTGAGGAAACAAGAATTGGATAATGAGTTCAAAACAAAGTATGGGGTAACGCCAATAAAATTACCCACTTATGGAATAAAATAGTATTAATGCAATTTAAGGTGGTGAACACACTTAAAATAGAGGAATATATTAAGTGTGCATGGGATGGTGATAGCGAGTTAGAAAAGTTCTATGACAGGTCATTACAAAAGAGAAACCTAGAAGGTATGGTTAGAGATACGAGTCGAAAGATTCGTGATATGATGGAACTTGATGAAAAACTATCACTACTAGGAATTGAATTTGAAAACAAATCGATAGGTTTTATCGTATTAAGCGAGAAACTTTCGATGCTTTATAGTTTTGGTGTTAATGTAGAGTATAGAAAAAAAGAAATACTTAGTTCTATATTCAATTATATTAAGGCTAAACTAGATTATGAATTTTATAGTGTTATGTATGTATACAACACTAGGGCAATCAAATGGCTACAAAATTGTGGCTTTGAAATTGACCCTATGAATAAACCATCACATGATACTATTTACTTAAAATATGATATATGCCAGTAAGTGCATCATTAGCCGTAGTAAGTGCAGGTACTCAAATAGCGAGTACCGTAGCGGGTATTAAGGATATGAACAAGCGTAGGGATATAGAAATGGCTATATCTAGACTTAGTGCTGACGACCAAAGGAAGTTAAATCAAAAAATCGCTAGGGTTCAAAGCCAAAACGAAAGATTGAATATACTTGCAGAGGAGATTACTAAAGTTCAAATCGAGCAACTAAAAGAAAAAAGAAAGAAGGAAACTACTACTGCTATTATAGTTATAGGAGGCTCTCTAGTTTTACTAGTCGCTGTATTTTTGTTAACTCGTTCAAAAGATTAAAATGGGAAAAGAAACATTAACTAGAGGAGAGGGTCAAATAGTCCTTGATGATATAAAGAAAGAAATCAAAAGATTAGATGCCCTAATCAAAGAAAAAAAGATTGTTGGAGCAACAGTAGAAGTTCTAGATGAGAAAAAAGAATTACTACAAAAGCAAATCGATAATATATTAAAGAAGGGTGGAATAATTACAGAGGAGGATTATAATAAATCTTACAATATAATTAGAGGACAAGAGGAAAAGGAATTGCTTGACCTTAGTAAAAAGGCTAAAAGAAGGATAGTAATGTTTGCCTTAATTGGTGTAGGAATAATTGCTACATATTATTTACTTGCAAAAAAGAAATGAAATGAACGATAACATAAAAAAGGCGATTGTTGTAATAGGGGGTGGTGTACTCCTCTTTTGGCTTGTAAAGGATTTTGGAATCATGGGTAAGGAAAAGAAAAAAGCCAAGAAAGAAGATGAGCCAAACATTGACCCAAAAGAATTAAAGAACAAAAGAAAGGCTAACGCATTTGTAGCAGTGAAGGCATACATAGATGCTATCAACAATAGAGAGAACGAGAAAGCACTTGATGAACTCAATCGTGAATTTGCCAAAGAGTTAAAAGTTCGTGTGTATCGTAGAAGTAAGGATGGCGTAATTGTTGCAACAGACCTTCAAGGAAATGTCATTTTGGAGAATAAATAATGAAAAAAATACCTACTTGGATATATGTATGGGTTACAACGGCAGTAGCAGTAGGTTTGTTTTTGGCTTTTAGAAGCAAGAAAAAAGATAAGCCTCCTAAGAAAATTTTATTTGTTGGCGATTCAATTACTGCAACAACCTATCAAGGTAAGCCAACTGGCACTTACCCACTAATTATTGGTAGAAAAAGACCCGACCTAACAATAGATGTACTAGCGATAGGTGGTAAAACTACAAAGTGGATGCTTGAGAATCTACCTAGCAAAATCGCTAATGGTTATGATAGGGTTTATATATATGGTGGGGTAAACGATGCTTTTAGTCCTGTAAACCTTAATAGTGTTGTATCTAATGTTCAAAAGATGGTAGACCTTGCCAATAGTAATGGTGCTAGTGCTTATGTTGTATTAGGATATGAGCCTAATGGCTTTATGGAATATAAAAAGATGCCTACTACTAGGTATGTGGGAACTAAAGAAGGGTATATACCATTAATCGCTAGATATAAAGAATTGCAGTCAAAATACTTGAGTGTAAAGGATGCTATTTTTGTACCTAAATTCCAACTAGGGTCAAACACTAGTGATGGAACTCATCCAAATAGTAAAGGACAAAACATAATTGCAGAAGATATAATGAAAACATTTTAATGATAAATGCCTTCATTCGCAGTAACCATAACAATCACAACAACACCAGCGGTAGCAGTCACTGCTAGTAATGTTACCTATGATGAAATTCGTAGGTCGTTGGGGGATTATGTATACCTAGTAGAGAGGGTTTACCTATTTAGTAATAGTTTTCAACAAATAAATGGTGTTGTTAAATATCAACACTACAATGTAAATGGTAATATAAATGTTGAGAATCTTACTCCTACAGTAGACCCATATCAAACTCAAAAATCATTATTCTATGATACAAAAAAGTTTGATGTAATTTTAGATGGACAAAGTAGTTTAAATTTTAATTTGTTACCAAACGCAGAGATTAAATTAGAATTTTATACAAATAGATTGGCTAAGAGAGATGCTCTTGACATACTTACTCCTAACAATTTTAAAACTCTTGAGAGTTCGATGGGCAGGTTCTCTTTTTTTGAGGATTGGGAAACTCAATTATAATTTATTTAAATGGCTAAAGAATATATTTCTATAAATATCAAGAATAATACAAATGGGAACATACCCATGAGTATTATGAGCAACCCTTCTAATTTAACTGATATTTCAAATCAAACTACAGAATATAGTTGGGATGTAACTTCACTTTCAATAACAACTGAAAATACTGTCGTTATAGAATATAGACCCAATGGCTTAGTAGATTTTAGTTCGTATACTACTCCACTTTTAACCCCCTCTTTGCAAGGGGTTTTAGATGCCCTAAATACATTAGGTATAGGTTCATTCTTTTCTACTACTAGTGGTGGCAATACCTATATTAAGAACTATGATAATGATTATGTCTTTGGGCAATTAGATGTATTTGACTCAACTGGCACTAGTGTTACATGGAATGTTAATTGTATTGGTACAACAGGTAATAATGATGTTCAATGTGGACTTTTCTTTGTATCTCAATTAAACCCATATAACGCTAGTACAACTGTGCCAGTATCTTTTAGTGGGCAACAAGTTGATATTACTGGCGTAACATCAAATCAACCTACAACAAAGATTAAGATTATAAATCTTACCACTAGTACATTTATACTAAACACAGGACTTGGGTCAGGTGTTCCCTATAACTATTCATTTAACGCAATCTATGGTAACGCATACCTAATCGATATTTATGATTTTTGATTAGGATTGCTCCTCACTAGAATTAAGCGTTCCATAAATGTTCCTATATCTACTTTGCTTGGGTTGTGCGTTCTCTATAATCCTAACCCCATTATTTTCATCGAGTGTAATTAAAGACCCACTCTCAATGAGTGAATCCATGCCTATTGCCTTTTTAGAGTAATAATCTTTGGGTAGCATCTTACTAAGTTGAATAAGGGCACATTTTCTTTCCATCCATCTATTTGGATTATTCTTATCGTTAAAGTATAGTTCATTAGGAATTTTGCTCATATCTCTAATCGCCTCAATCTCTTTTCTAGAAACTACTGCAAATTGATATTCTCCTTGTTTATTCTTAGCAACAGCATACGCATGAGTTATAGTATCACTCGTTCTATCTACTTTGAAATTTGGCTTATGAACAATATTTGGTTCTAACCCATAAACAGGTTGAAACTTATCGCCCTTATAAACGACCTCTGTGTGGATTCTAGTTATATCACCACTCCTCAAAAGAATACTTACTAATCCCTTGTACCCTATTGTTGGGAATACAGTCATTTTATATCTACCATCACTTTGCCTAATTGATTTAGGTATTAGAAAGAACTCCCCAATCATATCACTAGGTATGAGTCCTATCTCTGCCCCCGCTAATATTGATGCGAATAAGGATGATGGATTATCTATAAATGATTGAATAAGTTTTTCATTCTTTTTAACCTCGCTTAATACAACCTCTACAAATTGGTTAGTATCTATACCATGTTTGCTTAGTAATAATGGTAAGTGAATGTTTTTATACTTATATAATGATGTCTTAAACTCGTTGATAATTTCTTTCATTAGAATAATTTTAATTGATTGGCAATCATCTCCATGCTTATTTCTCCTGCTTTTATTTGTCTTAACTCCCATTCTCTACCTCTCAACTCAGGCATATTTTCTTGAACCTTTCTCCATACCCTAGATATTGTTCTCACATTAGAAAGTGTGTTTGAAAAAAATACATCATAATAATCCTCTTTTGTTTTCTTTAGTACCCCTAATTCAAAGTCATGGATTGTTTTAATTACTACCATTATATCATCTCTAGCAATTTCATTGTTTCGTAGTATAGATACTACCAATTTAGTTATGTAACGATTAAGCATAATTAATTTTTAGGTATTAAAGATTCTCCCGCTGTGGGGTTGCCATAAATTTGTAAATCATTTTGGTCAACTGTTCTTACTTCTCCTGTGTGGTAAAACCTTACTACAAATTGGGGATTAGAGTGAATACTTCCAGCAATCATAAATAATGCTACCCCATGACCTAAATGCTTTACTTCAACATCAAATGGGTTCACGATTTCGTGAATAGTTTGAATAATCATAAATGTATGTTTAATTAATAGAATACTTCCTCAACTAAGGGGAAATCGACCTTGTGTTTGCACTTGTGATTGATAGGACAACTATTGCACTTTACAAGGGAAGGATAAGGGGTAAACCCATTCTCAATATCTCTAGATAATTTTCCAATTACATTATTTATGGCAACTATGTGAGATTGCCTTCTACTTTCATCTACCTCTTGCCTAATAATTTTTACATTATTGGGGTCTTGTGTGCTAAAAACAAAGTAATAGAATGGTATATCATGTATACCTAAACATTCATTAGCCAACATTTTGTAGTGTACCCCTTGAATCATTAGAGAATCTTTCATGTGTAAACTCTCTAAATCCCATCCCATCTCATTCCATTTGTCATCAATTAGTCCACTATACTTAAGGTCGATAAATACTTCCTCCCCATCCCAATCAGCATGAATATCAACTACTCCATTCGCATCTTTAGTTTCAAGTAATAATCCTTTGTTAAGTATCTTAATGTTATAATGTTCCATTATCTTATGAAACATCTTTGAACTCTCTATTGCTCTCTCATAGGGTGCTGCTATCTTTTCACGATTCGTTCCTTTGTACGAAACCTCCGCTTGAGGTATCTCTCCACTTTTAGGTAGTGCTCCTGTGCATAGGTATTCAAAGTAAATACCCGCTTTCATGGAATCACTAGGAGGAGATTGTGCTTCTGGGTCTTTATCTACATAGTTCGCCTTAAAATAAACGCCACACAATTTGCCATTTAGATAATCTACATAAGCCTTCATTAAACTTTGACTAATCTTTACCATAAAATTTAATTTGTATAAAAAGAATAAGTAAGAAATTGATTGGTGATAATAAAATAAATGTTGATAATCCTAAAGAGCAAACAATAATCCTATTGATTAATGAAGTGTTTTTTATAAATAGAATCATTCTTATAAATAACTCATCTCTTAAGTATAATCCCTTTTGTATAATGTAGGTCGCTACATAAATAGAGCATATTATTAATATGGCTATAAGATGTATCATTTGTATTTATAGTAGAAATATTTTAAATCTTGGTATTCAACCGTACACAAGAAAACACCATCCTCATCTTTATACATGGCAAAAGAGCACTTGACTAAGTTCTTATCTTTACACAATACAGTAAGGACATCATATCCATCCTTATATTGCTTGTTAGTATTAGCGATTGGAGTATAGGTCGCTGAACTATTATTATCAAAGTATATTACGCCATCACGAACCTCTATCTCAATATTATCGTATGTTCTATTTATGGTTATCCACTTCGTTGATGAACGCTTACAAATTTCATTCTTAGCGGTTGTCATCACAAATGTTGTTTCCTCTTGTGAATAAGAAAGTGTGGAAACAAGTAAGGCAAGTAATAGAAGTAATTTTCTCATGATATAAATTTAATTATTTCGGAGTTAGTGTGGGGGTCGAACCCACATGAGGGCAATTCTGCTAATCCTCTTTCTATGGTGCACCATATCAGCGTTTTCCATGTGTAGGTTATTCCTACAAACTTTCGCCAACTAACTCGCCATCGAGCCATCTAGTGAGAACTTCACTTCGATGACTTACTAAAATCCAATCTTCTTTAATCTATAAGCAAGAGCATCTTCTTTATTTAAGAAACTTTTGCTATGGGTTTTACCCTTTTTACTAAATCGAACACGAAATGAATTACCCTCACGATAAATGTTCTTCATGTTGACTTTTTTCTTTGTCATGATTGCATGATTTTTTGTTAAGGATTAGTTTGTAGTGCTAAATTATGCTAAATCATGCTAAGTTCAAAGACTTTCATACTTTTTTTTGAAAACTTCTATATCCATCCAACCTGTCTTGGAAAAGCCTTTTCCCACCCATATTAGGGTCTTATCCCCTTCCTTACGCTTAGAAACCCCAAAAATGGGTACGCTAACTGTTTGCCCTATAATTCTACTTGATTGGTAAGGCTTGGCTAGATTTCCCCAAATCCTATCCATAGTGGCTCTAGCCTCCTTTTCATTGTAGGCTTGGATGGTTATTGGGGTCGAAATACCCAAAAAATAGAACCTATATAGCCTTATGGTAGGCTTCTCAAAGGAGAAATTCATACCTCAAAATCCCCCTTTTGTTTAATTACATCCCTCAAATCAACTGCTATTTGTGATTTAGCCAACTCATCTTCATTGACAAGTCTATGATTATCACATAAATAGAATGATTTTACTATTGCAAAAACTGTCTTTTTAAGGGTATAAGCAAAGTATAATCGCTTAAATTGGCAATATCCCATCTTATCCATTCCATCAATAGGTTGAAAATGCTTACAGTTAAAGCAAGACCTTATGATTGGTTTACCATTGATATTTCTGTAAGTTTTCATTTTTTTTCCTACATTTGGAGTGGTTTAGAACTCCCCTTTGAAGGTGTGATTGTCAAAAATAGTGAACCCCTTATGCAAGGGGTTTATTTTTTCCCTCAACTCAAATTTAACTTAATTGCTTATATGTCAAACTATTTTTGTCAAAATATTGGTTCACTAGTTCTCTATTCTCCTTTGTGTCTACATAGTATATGCAATCTGTCTTATATGCTATGAAATCATTTCCTAGTAATTTTTTAACCTTTGTCATGTGTTTAAAGCAGGTGAATCGAATCAACTTATAAACTCGCTGTAAATCCACATCATCCCCAAATGTTACTGTAGAGTTGCTAATTTTCCCACCATTTATTTGCCTAAATGTTCTACCCATACCTAATGTAGATAGAGAGGCGAGTCTTACATTTTTAAACTTCTTAGGCAATCCTCTTTTATAAGTAGCAAGGGTAATTATTCCTAGATTATAAGCAATACGCCAATAAGCATGGTTTAGGTCTGTTGCACAAACCTTGACATTTGAATTGGGAACATCATCATTGTATAAAATTGACCTTTCCTCTTTAGGTAGTTTGATAGATGGATTCTTTCTCAAAAAATCTTGAGCCTCTTTACGAACCTTGCCAAATAAAAATAAACCTGCACGAAAAACTCCATAATCCTTTTTACCTATCGATGGATAGATAAAAGATTTGTTTCCCCAAATAATCTCTGTGCTAAAAGTACCTCGCTTAATGTAGGCATCCTCTTTCAATTCGCCTAACATTTCTAGCATAGGTTTATCGCTTCTACCAAAGCAGACCTTTCTAGTTTTAATTTTCATTGAACTTGTCGTAATTTTCTTTCAAACTAGCCATAGCCTTATCATACTTTGCTTTTGATATAAGACCTTTGGATAGGTAATTATCTAATTTCTTTTTTGCTCTCTCGTAGTTCTTAGCGAAATCCTCAATAATCTTAAACTCGTTTCTAGGAGTAACTTTCTTATTTACAATCTTAGTAATCTTCTTATCATCCTTCTTGATTTGTCTAAATGCTCGACCTTTTGCCTCTTTCTCTTTTGTGAGTTTGCTTAAAATTTTATCTAACTTATTATTAACCTTTGTCGCAGTCTTTTTTATATTCTTGGTTTCTACCTCATCTTGTCCTGTGTATCTAGTAATCTTACCTAATGTTGATTGTGGAGTAGCGGTTCCTCTTTTTGGTTGTATATATAAAACTAAATCTAGATAGTAACTATCAGCCTTGCCATCGTTTTTCATTTTGGGTCTAAGCATTTGCCTACCACTATAAAACGCACTACCACTTTCATTGCCTACTTCCTTTCTTATATTCTCTGTTATTTGTTGAACACCATTAAAGTAATAGTTGTAATTGCGAGTGTTGAAAATCTTGGTGCTACCAAATCTACCAGCATTAACCTTAACATAAATACAATCAGGTAATCTCCTTTGTAAAAACTCATCAATCTCAAACCACTCAATCTCTTGATATTGGCTTGGTGATATGTAGTTAAGGTTACAAAGATTAGGGTCACGAGTAGGAATTAAGGCTATTTGCCCTTTGATGATTTCATCAATTTGCTTGACCCTTATTTTTGATTTTGGAGTAGTGGAGAGAGCAGGAAGGATTCCTTGCTTAATTAATTGCCTTCTTCGTTGAATCGACAGTTTTTGTTCCTCTGGCAACTTATTGTTAAGTGCCGTGAACTTTTTACTTACCTTTTGATATAGAGTAAGTTTTTTTGATGTCGATTTCTTTTTAGGCATATCAATTTACCGCTACACTTTTTTCTTCTAACCATTTGTCTAAGTCAAACTTGTTGAAAAGGATTTTATAACCTAATCGATTGTGAGGTATACCTTTCCTAGCAACCAACTTATACAGATAAGAAGTTGAAAGTTTAGTGTAAAGTGAAGCCTCGTGAATATCTAGTAAGTATGAATTTTCTAGGTATTCTTTTTTAATGTTGTCTGCCATACTTGTAATTATGAAGGATTACAAAAATATATTTTTATGCGTTCATTTTTGAAGGTGTGTATATGTAAATTTCATAGTTATGGTTTTTCAATGCGTACCTTCTTTTCCATTGCTCAACCACTTTCTTAACCTCACTCACATTTACTGTCCTTTGAGTCGTAAGTTTATGATTTACAAATAGTTTAATCGTATACTTCCTTTCCATTAATTCAAACTTGCGTTGTAAGAAGCAATCTTTTGCAAAACTTCCTCAAGTATATGAGGATGTGCTACCAAATAATCTACAATCATATCCATGCTTCTTTCATGGTCTGTAATTACAGAAATCTTTTTCCCTTCGTTCACTAGGCAAAAGAAACCATACGACCTTACTATCTTTTCGCTCAACTCCGCTACTGTTACTGGGTTTTTTTCACTCATATCCTATTTTTTAAAGGTTTTGATAATATCTCTATTTAAGAAAATTTGAACCTCGAAACTATTTCCATCCTCACTATTCTTGAAAAACATGACCTTGCCCATATCTAGTATGGTTTTTACAGGAACTATATAGGTTTCGCAATCATCCTCGTTTATACAAACCCACTTAAAAGATTTAGCCTTTTTTAGAAGGTTGTAATTGAAACCATACGAGTTAGTTTTTCTTAACAAGTGCTTTTCGATTGACCTATCTACAAAAAGCATCTCATCATGTATCACCCCTATCTTTCTCTCCCTATTCTCAGTGTTTATTTTTATACTTACTCTACCATCTTTATAACAAATCAAAGCGTTGTGAGTTGGGTCTACTATTGCTACTCTTATTGTTTTGTCGCTCTTTAATTTTTCTACTAATTGCATATTTCATCTTGATTAAAAAATTGAATAATCTAAATATTTCATAGGATAAAGTAAATATCAACCACATACTTATAGCGACAGGAAAACATATAATTGCTATATATAGAAAATCTATAACCTTGTCACTTACCTTTCCCATAACTAATTTGCTATGTAAATGATTGCCTCTTTTTCTATATACTTTGATAGAAGTGAATCCTCCACTTCTCTAACATCCTTCAAGGGTATTCCTTTAATTGCTAATTGACCCAAGAATAGTGTTATGAGAAATCTAGCGGAGTGTAATTGCTCCTCCGTGAAGCACGAATCAATTACTTTAATAATCCACGCTTTTTGTGTTTCTAAATCAATCATAAGTATAGTTTTATCCAACATTATTTTTCTCAAAATATTTTATCTCAACATTATTCCATTTACCTCTAGGGCATCTATTCATGTATGGGGTAAATACTTTTTTACCTAATGGACATCCACAATCCTTGCAATAAATGATAGGATTTGTTTCTTTAGCCTCACACGAATCACACACTTTCATACGAAGGGCGGCTAACTCATTTTGCTCTTTCGTGGGGTCATAAGCAATCGCCCACGATTTGAATATCTCTACTATGTTCATAATTGTAGTGCTAAGTTATGCTAATTTATGACAAATAGCAATAGGGTTGTCAACAAATTACCAAAATAAATTAACAGCAATCCTAATTATTTATCAACAAGGAAATTTACTAGACCCATAAATTACTGCCATTTTATGCTATAAAAAATAAAATTGTTTAAATTTGAGAAAATTAAGTATATGTATTCACTTGCTGTAAAAAATAGAGCGACCCAATTTATTAAAGATTATGGTAAGGGTATCGCCCAAGCAATTAAAGGAACAGGCTTATTTTTTCCTACAATCGTTGCCCAAAAAGCCTTAGAAAGTGGATGGGGTCAAAGTAGTTTAACAAAGGAAGCAAACAATTTCGGTGGCATAAAATATGCACCATCACTACCTGGTGTTACGGGTTTTGTAACAAAAGATACCACAGAATATATACGAGGGAAAAAAGTTTTTGTAAAAGCAAAATTTAGCAAGTTCAAAGATGTAGAATCTGGTATTCGTGCCACTATAACTGTTTTGCTTAACGATAGATATAAAAATGCTCGTTTAAACGCAAAAACACCAGAGGAGCAAGTCCTAATGATTGCTAGAGCAGGTTACACTACCACACCACCTCAAAAATATTTGGATTCAATGCAAGGTATCATTGAGGCAACTCAAGATTTAACTGGCTTAGGTCGAATAAACTAATAAACATGAAAACAAATACCATCTTACTAGTTGCTTTAGGGGGTGTTATAATTTATTTTATAACACGAAATAAAACTCAAGCACAATCAAATACTTCCAATCAAGGAGGTGATGGCAAAACTCCTATTAATCCAACACCAACTAATACGACTTCAAATACTACCCCTATTGCAGGGAGATATAAAGTAAAAGAGTCATTTAGTGGAAAATATGCGATTAGTCCAACAGCGACTGGTGTTTTTTCTTTTGTCGTTGGTGATTTAATTGAAGCCTCTCCCAATCCTCACGCTAATGGTAAATTATATACAACAATAACTGGGAGTTTACCAATGTATGATGTAATAGGTCAAAAGTGGATAGAAGTTCCACTTGACAAAGTTGAATTGGTATTGAAGGAAAGTGAAATGAGAGAAGAAAAACCAAAAGAAAAAGAGGTAAAAATTCCTAGAAGTCAAGAAGATTGTGCTCAAGGAACTATATTCACAGTACCTCCACCACCACCTTGCTTACCTAATAGACCTTGCCCACGCTCTAAGCCATATTGTAGGGATGTTAGAAACGATGGAATAAATCCTAGAAAACCTAAGATGCCAAGAGTAATACCCGATGGCATATATTCAAGAATACCAACAGGAATAAATTAAAAATATGAAAAAAGGTACATTAATAACATTGGCATCACTCGCAGTAGTTTATGCGGGTATTTATTTTTTTCAACGCTATCAGCGTCAAAAGGCAAATGAGAGAAAAGCAACTCTCAAAGAGGCTGACGAGATAATTGATAATCTATAATGGAATACACACTAAAAAATATTGTCAAGAGTGTTGAGAACAAAGGTTATGAAATCGATAGGCGACCTTATAAGTTGAATATCGTTGGAGTAAGAACCAATAACCCAATAAGCCAAGACAAGTTTGATGATAAACTTGCCTATTTCTATTTTGATGACAAAGGCAATCTTCAAGGTAAAGTAGCAATCGCAACCACAGACCCATCTACACACTTTTTAAAAAACCCAATGAGTAGTGGTGGTGCTGCCATTCTAAAAGGAGGTCAATATAAAGATACCTACACGCTAGGTACACACGCAGGTAAGTATAGGGCACTCGTTCAAAGATTAGGAAAGGTAACTGTCTTTAGAGATAATGATAGAGATGGTTATACAAACTTCAATAATGTTGAGCAGAGTGGTTTTTTTGGCATTAATATCCATAGAGCAAGTCGAGGAAAAAGTAATGAAGCAATCATAGGTAGAGATAGTGCTGGCTGTCAAGTATTTCAAAACGAGGCTGATTTTAATGATATGATGAGGTTGGCAGAGAAATCTGCTCAACTACATGGTAACAAGTTTACATACACTCTTATCGATGAGCGAGATTACATTCGTAAGCGAAACACATGGATTGTAATTGCTTTAGTTGGTGGAGGTGCTCTTGCACTAACTTATTTTCTTTATAAAAAGTTGAAATAATGGTCAACATAGATAATGCCATACAAATCGCTAAACCACTCATAAAAAATTATGAAGGTTTGGCTAGTGGAACGCCTCCATGTGGAACGAATACTAGTTGTTTAGGATATATGTCTAAAACTGGAAATCCCAATGAAAAAGTCTACGCTTATTGGGATAGGTTCGCAAAAATTTGGACTATTGGTTGGGGAAGCACATACCTAAATGGTCGAAAGGTTCAAGAGAATGATGTAATTACAAGAGCAGAGGCTGAAAAGATATTTGAACAAGAGGTGTATGAAAAAGAAAGAGGACTTAAAGGTAAAGTCGACCTAAATAAAATTAACGACAATCAATATGCTGTGTTAATATCACTAGCATACAACGCAGGGCAAGGAAATCTAAATAAAACAAGAATACTACCCGCTATCAATAGTGGAAAATCTCCACAAGAGGTTAGTGCAATAATTAGAGATAGCCTTACTACTTCTAGAGGTGCAACAGTACCTGGACTTGTTAGAAGGAGGAGAGAGGAGGCTGATTTTTATGTATCTCCTGTAATCGCTGCTCTTAAAACACCTAAAGGAATTGGAGTCGCCATAGGTGTTTTACTCATTTTAGGAGGGGTTAGTTACCTTTTATATAATAAACTAATCAAGAAGAATGGCATTTAAATTTAGTATATCTCGTGGTGAAGAAATATTGCTTAAGGTCGCTGCAATAAGTACTGCCCTACTAGGATTAGCGGCAGTATATACATTTTATAGAAATAATGTGTGGGAACCGAGAATACAGATAATAAATGTTGATTATGAAAGAGGGTTGGCTAATTTGAAAATAAATGGATTACCCTTCTTGCTTAAAGGCGACTCTACTTATTTAATTAGTGCTGATTGGGGAATTAAATTTGGATTTACTCCTACAAGGGATGGTAGAAGGGTTAATGATAGAATTGAAATACTAAAAAGAGGTATGGTGCAACGAGTACTTGCACACGCTTAAAATAATTTTATGAATTTGAAAAAAGGATTACTTGTATCTAGTGGCATAGCCGCCTTAATTGTTTTGGTGGTTATTGTTGCTAGAGGGCAAGGTAAAAAGGGTGGTAAGAGTTTAGACCCTAAAGTTGCAGACCCAGAGTTGAGTAAAAAATTCAACTTTCATTTAATACCTGATGGTAAGGGTAATTATCGCTCCGCACAATTTACAGCAAACGAATTACCACAAGTAATTAAGAAGTACAACATAAAAAGAATTATTCGCTTCAATGGTGATGGAAACGATAGCAAACATAGAAGTGCTTATCCTCAAACTCCAATAAGCGAGGAGAAAAGAATCGCTCAATCTCTAGGGGTTGAGCATCATTTTATGTCTAGCCACTCTGGTTATAAGAGGGGTCAAGGATATACTAAGAGTGTTGAAAATGCGGGTGCTATTTTAGATAAGGGGAACACTCTAATTCATTGTGCACATGGGGCAGATAGGACAGGAGGTATTGTTGGAGGCTATCTTAAAACAAGAGGGTATATGACCAATCTAGATGAGTTATGGAACTACACGACTCAATACAATGGTTGGATTAACATGATTCGTAATGGAAAATTCTTTGGTAGTGGGTATGATAAATACGCAGACACATTTTATCCTATTGACCAACTAAAGGCTAAATACTAGCCACACCCCTTTTTCTTACGACCTCTCCTGCTATTTGGTTGGCAAATTCTATTGCCGTTACAATATCCTTGCTAGTAAGGTAATTTAAGGCTAGGGCACTCAAAAAGGTATCGCCTGCCCCACTCACATCCATTGTAACCACCTTTTCCCCTTTAAAAACCCTTCCATTATACTCGACCCCATCTCCACCCATCGTTACAATAATCTTTTGATTAAAGCCTCCCAAATCCTTCAAGATGTGGTTGTGGGATTCAAACTCTACCTTATTGAACTTAATGAAATCTACAAAGTACAAGGTATCTTCATATACCTTCTTTTTTGTGTCTAAAAACACTACTGCATTTTTCTTTTTCCCCTTGCAAATGTTTTGAATATCGCTAAAGGATATAAAACCCTTGTCATAGTCACTAATGATGATACAATCAGCCTCACCTATTAAACTCTCAACTTTCTTTTCCTGTAAATTTAGTTTATCGTGGTTTTCTCCACTATCGACCCTAATGAAGTAGTGATTTGAGGCATCATCCACATATCTTGTTTTGGTAACATTGTTGGAACTTAAAATGCTATCCACTACAAAAGAAGGGTTGTACTTTGCAACGAGTGATGATAGGTTATTGAACACATTACCTCCCATTCCTTCATTTTTGACCTCTCTAGTTGGAATGAAAATAGGTATGGGTGCTTCAGGGGATAATCGATTAACCTTACCATATATAAATATATCAATACAAGAATCACCTATAACTAGAAATTTCATGCCTAATCTTTTTTATTGATGAGTAATGTTTGTTCTTTTCGTGAACTCTCAATGATAAGGTCATAAACACTAGTTATCAAACTAATCGATATTCCATCTCTATTTGCCCATTGGCTTACTTTATGTATTATATCTCTCTTTCTATTCTCGCACATCTCACTTGTGCCATGTTGTTTTTTTAGTTCTCCTACTTTAGTTGTCAAGGATATTCTTTGTCGAATAGATAAGTATAATGCTTCATCTATCAAATCAATAGACCCTCTCAATTCTTCTAGTTCTTCTTTGTAACCCATTTAATTTTCTTTTTCAATTTCAAAAACTCTATACACAAATGAATCCCCTAAGTTATTTATTAAATGTTGAGGATAACCATTTCTAACCAACCATTTGTAAATATCTTTTACATCATCTGGTAACTCCTTTGGGAAACCATATAAAATCCCATGTGGAGGGTCTATCATCTTTACAATTTTCTTTTCCATATCAATCCATTACTACTGTTGATTGAATTTTAGATACTACATTGCTAGTTGACCAATTACCCATTCTAGGATAAAAAATCAACTCTTTAGCATATTGCTTACCTATTACATCTTTATCACGATACTCCTCACCAACAATCATGTAGTCAGGAGATAACTCCTCAATCAATTTCTCCAATTCCTTTTTACTATTAAAAATTTGTACATCCTTTACGAATATCAAAGATGATAGTATAAGTTTCCTCTCATTTTGAGGGAATATGGGTCTAAAAGCACCTTTCATGGTTTTTATTCTTTTGTCACTATCGATACCCAAATACACATCTCCTAGAGAGTGAGCATGAACTAATAATGCTATATGCCCTGCGTGTAACACATCAAAGCAACCATTAACCCAAACCTTCTTATTCATTAGTTTCCTTTTTCAATTCTATAACTATCACTATCCTTGTGTGGGGTCGAAACCTCCATAATCTCACTATCCTCATAGGCTAATAGTTGGTGTGGGCAACCTTGAGGTACAACCACGCAATCCCCTACATTTAAATCAACCCCATTCCATTTACCCACTTTAGGGTCAATCCAAATAAGAGATAATTTACCCTTGAGAACATACCAAGTTTCGTGTTTCTCAATGTGGTAGTGTAAAGAGAACTTCTTGCCCTCATTAATAACTAAAATCTTACCACAATAAGATTCTCCATTATAAATAATCTTCTCATGACCCCATCCCTTTTTAACAATCTCTGGTTTTCTTAAGCGAATAATTACATCTCTTTCTGTGTTTCCTGTAATAATGTCGTAAAGATTTGTTTGTTCTAGCATAGTTTATTTGTTTATGTTTTTAGAATGATTGCACCTAATTATAATATTTAAGTATTCTATTTGGCATACCCCTATTCAAATATGACCCTAAAATTCCTTTACTCAATCCAACAATTCCAACTCGTAACATTTTTAAATTGCAAACTATTTTAATATTCAACGCATAACATTTTCCTATCATTTCTATATTTTATAATTATGTTTTAAAGCCTCATCAAACAAATCACTAATGATTTTGTCGTAATCACCCGAATCAAATTCAACTTTTGATATGAATTTATCAAAGCCTTTGTCTTTCATCCACTCTGGTTTCTCAAATGGATAACCTATAAGACCTAATGCCATGTGAAATCTTATTTGGCTATAATAAAAAGTCATTTCCTCAAATGTACTATTCTCTAGCCATAGGCTTAATCTTCTTTTGGCTTCGTTTATTATTTCTACTTTTCTTTCGTTTGTCATATTATTTGATTTTAATTATCGATTTTGGTCTAAATAACTCACATACTTACTTAATCCACTTTCTAGTGTAAACTTTGCTCTCCAATTAGTCATAAATCTACTCTCACTTGCTCTCGTGTAGAATTGATAGTTTTTAGGTAGTACGAAATCATCACCATAGTAATCCCATTGAATACCCATAATTTCTAAACCCTCCTCAAAAGGTCTAGCCTCTCCTGTTCCCACATCAAATGTTTTACCTTTAAAAAATGGGTAGAAATCCCAAGCATATAAATTGGCATCAACCACATCATCAACATAAATGAAATCCCTCATAGGATTCATTTTGATTAATTTAGGTATGACCCCCTCTTTGTTCTTTACATAAGATTGATAGAACATAGAAGCCATTTTCCCTTTGTGTTCCTCACCTGGACCATAAACATTGAAATACCTTAACGATACACCATTGCACATAGTAACTAAAGATTCACCAGCATACTTACTCCAAGCATACAAGTTCATCCCCACACCACCTCCATAAATCGCTGCGCTAGAGGAGTAAATAATAGGTATATCATAGGCTTGACACCATAGAGTTAATCCATAGGTAAAATCAAAATTTCTAGACATCATGTGAGAAACATCTTGCTCTAATGTATCACTACAAGCACCTACATGGAAGATACAAGAAGGGCGAATTTCAGTTAATAACTCATCTAACTTATCTCTCCAATCAACATCATCAAAGATAGATTCATCAATACCAAATACAATATGCCTTCTTTCCTCTAATGCTCTTTTTAAGTTTGACCCAATAAAACCATTGTGTCCTGTTACTAATACATTCATTTTTGAATTAAATAATAAAGTGCGTATAAAAAAATAATTGCTACAACTATGAAAATACATCCACTATCGTTTTCCCCATCGTAGGGAGGCTCGTTGAATTTCATAAATTATAAATATAAGTGAAACAAGGAATGACATTTCTAAATTTTCTCCTATTCAATTCAGGCAACCACCATTTCCATCTCCTTATAGCAACTAGAGGGGAATAACAAGGTCTATTATCATACTTTAAAACATCATCTTGCAAGTGAATATGCTCTTGGATATATCCATCACGATTGTAATAATACTTATCATTTCTTGTCAAAGAAGCACAACGAACCCTATCATTGAGCAATCGACAATAAGAAAATCTATTCAACTTATAGTTGACCCTAGCAAGTCTTTTATCTCTCATTCCAGTGAACATAGTGCTAAGTTATGATAAAATATGCCAAATGAAACAACGAAAATTAACAAAAATAGGGGGTATTTATCCACAAAAAATACAGACAAGTCTTTTATAAAAAATAGCAGAAAAATCCTAATTTCACATATCGCATAAAGCAGTTAATGGTCAAAATTCCCCCCTTGTTTCTACTTGGGGGTTTTTTATCTTTGATTGGATTTCATGCCATAGGTGGTTAAGAAATCGTTTGTCACCCCCCCTTGTTTTTACTTGGGGGTTTTTTTATTCCAATCTATTCTCCACTCGCCATGCTCGTTTCGTTCCTCTCCAACCTTCCCTCGCTTCGACCTTTCCTCCTACCTACCACCTGAAGCCTCTGGCTTCGTTAATCCTCTTGCTCCTTCCCCCAATATCAGTGGCTCTACCAATCCCCCCTCTTTGTAAGCCATGTTCCTCCTTTAAACCCAATGGCTATCGAGAGCCAAAGGCTCAGTCCGTGTATCTTTCTTTCAACACACACACACACACACACACAAG
>Ga0214917_10000158_pt1 | contig 81992 bp, 79 predicted proteins | sample LL_1208_BB_MetaG_FD_177983 | JGI IMG/M metagenome (GOLD analysis project Ga0214917, IMG submission 177983) | Freshwater microbial communities from Lake Lanier, Atlanta, Georgia, United States - LL_1208_BB | ecosystem: Environmental > Aquatic > Freshwater > Lake | place: USA: Georgia | collected... | reverse complement strand
TAATTGTAGATACCGCTGGCCGTACTGGTGTAGATCAAGTACTTATGCAGCAAGTTATAGATATAAGAGATTCAATAAAACCTGATGAAACATTCTTTGTGGTCGATGCAATGATAGGTCAGGATGCCGTTATGACGGCAAAAGCATTTTTAGATGGTGTTGGTTTTGACGCTGTGATATTAACAAAATTAGATGGTGATGCCAGAGGTGGAGCAGCGCTATCAATTGTTGAATTAACTGGCAAGCCAATTATTTTTGCAGCCACCGGTGAAAAAGTAACTGATTTCGATCTTTTTTATCCAGATCGGATGTCTTCGCGAATTCTTGGGCTGGGAGATGTGGCTTCCCTTGCTGAACAGGCAAAGCGGGCAATGCCAGAAGAGGCCTCTAAGAAATTAGAGGATAAATTTTTAAAAGGCGAAGATTTCACATTTGATGATTTTCTATCTCAGCTTGAGGCGATGAAAAATATGGGCAGTATGAGCAAGCTAATTGGCTTATTACCCGGAGCTGCTGGAATGAAGAAGCAGATTGAAAACTTTGATGAATCTGAGTTGGTAAGAACTCGAGCAATTATTGAATCTATGACTCCAACAGAAAGAAATAATCCAAAAGTTTTAAATGGCTCAAGGCGGGCTCGAATTGCTAGAGGCAGTGGTAGAGCAATCTCTGAGATCAATTCACTTGTGGAGCGATTTTCACAAGCCCAAAAGGTTATGAAGCAAATGCGAGGCGGAGCAAATATCCCTGGCATGGGTCCGTTAGCAGGGTTAAGTAATTTGCCTAAGCCGCAACAAACACATTCACCTAAGAAAAAGTCACGGTCAGGTAACCCGGCAAAGCGGGCAATTGAGGAGGGAATCTAGGCCAATTTGGGTTTGAAGCCCACTGCTGGCAAGATTAGCCACCTGCGAATGGGACCCTCTAACCCATAGCAATATTTATCCGCAAGGTTAGCTCTAGATGTAAACGCCCCCGCTGTTTACTAAAGAATCAGCCGATTATTTTTTTATAGGGAGTTTTGTGTCAGTAAAGATTAAGTTAATGCGTCTAGGCAAGATCCGCACACCACATTATCGAATTGTGATTGCAGATTCTCGCTCTGCTCGTAACTCAAAGGCGATTGAAGAGATTGGTCGTTATTCACCAGCTTCTGAGCCATCATTAATTGAGGTGAATTCAGATCGTGTGCAGTACTGGCTTGGTGTTGGTGCGCAACCAACTGAAGCAGTAACCGCACTTCTTAAAATCACCGGCGATTACCAAAAAGCAAATGGTCTGCCAGGTAGTGAGGGAACATTAAAGCCACAACCAATTCGTGTTGATAAGCGAGTTGCATATGAGGCAGCAGTTAAAGAGGCTATGAATGAGCCAGCCGATGGCGCAACAACTTTGAAGAAGAAAGCCGCTGAGCGTTTAGCAGCTAAGGCTGCTCCTGCAGTTGAAGAGACTCCAGTTGCTGAAGCTACTCCTGCAGTTGAAGAGACTCCAGTTGCTGAAGCTGCACCTGTTGTTGAAGAGACTCCAGTTGCCGAAGCTGCACCAGTTGCCGAAGCTGTAGCGGTGGAGGCTGCAGTAGAAGAAACTCCGCAAGCTTAAGTAGTTAATACTCATGCTGAAGAAGGGCTCCTTCCTTCGAGAATTACCGGTAATTATTATTGCCGCACTTGTTGTTTCAATAATAGTTAAAACTTTTTTGGTTCATTTTTTCTACATTCCCTCTGGCTCAATGGAAAACACGTTGCAGGTTGGCGATCGAATTGCTGTCAATAAATTTGGTGCTTTATTCACCGATATCAAAAGAGGTGAAGTAGTAGTTTTTGGTGACCCAGATAATTGGTTAGGTGATTCAGCACAATCTGGCGATTCTGGAATTGGTGCAGTGATTAAGTCCGGCCTAATTACAGTTGGTGTATTACCCGATCCAGCAAAACAGTATTTGATTAAACGTGTTATTGGAGTTGGCGGCGACAAAGTTGTTTGTTGCGACCAGGCTGGAAAACTTCAAGTAAATGGAGTCTCAATCACCGAGCCATACATATTTGAAGGCGATAAGCCAAGTGATATGCAATTTAATGTTGAAATTCCAAAAGGATTCATCTGGGTAATGGGTGATCATCGAGGGGCAAGTGCTGACTCAAGATTTCATCCAGATAGTGCAAATAAGGGAATGGTTCCGCTCAGTAAAGTTGTTGGTAGGGCTGTATTAGTCGTCTGGCCTTTCACAGATGTGGGTTTAATACCTAAGGGTGAAGATTTAAAGAAGATCCCAGTAAAAAAATAGCCTTGGTTCAATGATTGAGGAAACTCTGCTTAAAGCAGGAATCAAAAACATTGCGGGCGTTGACGAAGCAGGTCGTGGCCCATGTGCTGGGCCCCTGGTATTAGCAGCAGTTGTATTGAAGGACCCTCTGTCTAAATCGCTAATTGATATCAAGGATTCCAAAGAACTAACTGAATCAAAGCGAGAAGAGTTATTTGATGTAGTAATAGATAATGCACTTGCGTACTCAATTATTGAAGTATCGGTAGAGGAAATTGATTCACTTGGTTTGCATAAATGCAATATTGAAGGAATGCGCCGGGCAATAAATGCCTTAGATGTCACCCCAGACTATGTATTAACCGATGGATATCCCATACCTGGTTTAACTACCCCAAATCTGGCGGTCTGGAAGGGAGATCAAGTTGCAATTTCGATTAGCGCTGCATCAATTCTGGCCAAGGTCTATCGGGATCGCATCATGGTTGAGCTAGATAAAAAGTTTCCAAAATATGGTCTAGCAAATCACAAAGGGTATATAACTGCCTCACATACTGCCGCAATAAAGGAGTTTGGTGTTCTTCCGATTCACCGAAAATCCTTTGCAAATATTGCCGCCCTTATATAACTATTAGTAATTCACAATTTTTAGGGTGACTGACAAAAATTTACCTAAAATAGGTAAATTAGATATGTGCTAAGTGAATCTGAGGCAAGATTAATTCTGTTCTCATGTATTGAACCAGCTAATGATTTCTGGAGTGGTGAAATATTTCAAACTAGCGCTCTTACTGTATTCGAGCGATTCGTCAGCGGTAAATACTATGGAAAGCGGCCAGAGTTTTTAGAGCTTCAGCAAAAAATTGCCAAATCAAACCTATCTAGCCTTAGGAAAGAGTTAATTGATTCAGGTTGTTTATTCATCACTCCAGTGGATCCAGATTGGCCATCTGGGCTTAATGATCTTCAATCACCACCAATTGGGTTAGTAATTAAAGGTGATCGAGGCTCTCTAACAAATCTTGAAAAATCTATCTCCATAGTTGGAAGTAGAAGACCCACCAGCTACGGCTATCAAATTGCTAAGTCTTTAGCCATTCAAGCAGTAAAGGAGGAATTGATTGTTGTTAGCGGAGGTGCTTATGGAATAGATACCGCATCCCATATTGGAGCACTGGCCGGTGGCGGTAAAACAATTTGCATTTTAGCCGGGGGACTAAACCATTTGTACCCACTTGAGAATTTAAAATTATTCAACAAGATTGGTACATCTGGACTACTAATTTCAGAGGTTATGCCAAATGTTCCATCTAAGCCTTATCGATTTCTGATTAGAAATCGATTAATTGCCGCATTATCAAAAGCAACCGTCGTTGTAGAGGCAGAGTTTGTTAGTGGTTCGATCAGAACAGCTCGGGATGCAGCTGAGATTTTTCGGCCAGTATTTGCGATCCCAGGCGAAGTTACATCCACCCTAAGCGAAGGCTGCCATCGTTTAATTGCTGAGCGAATTGCCGATATAGCAACTAGTCTAGGTGAGATATTGGAGATAATTAAGCCGCTGCAATTGAGGTAATCAAATAGGTGAGAGAATAACGCCAATGAGTGATTTCAAAGCAGGCTTTGTTGCGATTGTTGGTCGACCTAACACTGGCAAATCTACCTTGGTGAATGCCTTAGTTGGCACAAAAATAGTTATTACCTCTCACCACCCAAATACAACGAGAAATCCAATACGTGGAATCATTAACAAAGAGAATTTTCAGATGATTGTTGTTGATACTCCCGGAATGTATAAGCCAAAGAACGCATTAGGCAATAGATTAAATTCTATGGTGAGTGAAAATATTGATTCAACTGATGCGGTTGTAATTTGTATGCCGGCCAATGAGGAAATTGGGGCTGGAGATGAGTACATTGCAAAGCAGGTAAAGGGGCAGATGCCAATATTTTTAGTTGTTACTAAAATTGATACAGTTTCAAAATCAGATCTTGCCGCCAAGTTAGTAAAGGTGAGTGAATTTACCGAGCGATTAAATCTTTCCAGAGCTGAAATTGTGCCCATCTCAGCTAAAAATTTAGATCAAACAGATTTACTTCTAGATTTACTTTCAAAAAAATTACCAGAGTCACCTGTACTTTATCCAACTGACATCACAACAGATCAGGCCGAAGAGTTGATGTTTGCAGATTTGATTAGAGAGGCGGCGATTGAAGAACTATATGAGGAGTTACCTCATTCAGTGATGGTTACAATTGATGAAATGTCAGAGCGAGATGGTGGAAAGATATTTGATATTAATGCCACATTACATGTTGAGCGTGATAGTCAAAAAGGGATTATAATTGGACCTCAGGGTAGTAAATTAAAAGCGATCGGTACTCTTGCTCGTAAATCAATTGAAAATCTAGTTGGCATGCAAGTTTTTTTACAAATTCATGTAAAAGTGTCCAAAGAGTGGCAAAAAGATCCGAAACTATTAGCAAAACTTGGTTTTACCGACTCACTTTCCGACTAGCAAAATAAGAACCAATAAGAACTAGCGGAAGACCGAGTGCAATTCCAAGTGTTAATGGCTCGCCCAATAAAATAACACCAAGCACAACAGCTACTGCGGTATTTAGGTAGGTAACAAGCGAAGCCCTTGGCGGCCCAACCTCAGCAACCACTTTAAAGAATAAAATAAATGCAACTGCTGTACATAAAATTCCTAGCCCTAATACTGAACTGATTGTTTGAATCGAAGGTATCTCCTTAGGCCAACTAATGATGGCAAAAGGTAGATAAACAAATGAGGTAATTATCATTGCCCAGGTATTTAAAGCCAGCCCAGGAACCTCAGGAATTTTTCGATTTACCATATTGATTGCATAGGCGTATCCCATTGCAGCAAGAAGCACCATGCCAATTGAAATTATGTCTTGCCGCCCACTGAGCGATTCAATTCCAACAACTGCCACTACGCCAATAAAGCCAACGATTAATCCAAAAAGTCTGGATTTATGCCAAACCGTATGATCACCAAATATCGAAGCAAGTATTGCTGCCCAGATTGGTACAGTTGCGACCAGCAGGCCAGTTAAACCAGAGGTTATTTTTTGCTCGGCATTTGTGATCAAATACCAAGGACCAATCAATTCTGTCACTGTATAGAGAAGTAGTAATGGCCAATACCGCCTAGCTATGAAAAAAGTTTTACGCTTTAGTGCAATAGGAAGCAAAACTATGGCACCAATCAGAACTCTTAAAAATACAATAGATGAGGGCGACATCTCTTCAACTGCAACCTTTAGAAATAGGTATGGGATTCCCCATAGAAAGCCAAGTAATGCAAATTTGCTCCAACCAGATTTAGTCAATTATTTTCCTCTTCCTAAGATTGCGTTTATTTCAAAGGCAATATCTGAATAAAGTAAATGAGCATCTTCGGTGACACCACCTAGGTTAAAGAAACCATGTATTTGGCCAGCATACTCTTTATAAATTGCTGGTACCGCACTAGCTACTAATTTTTGATAGTACAGCCTTGCATCATCAGTTAATGGATCAAATTGCGCAGCAATTACAATTGCCGGAGCCACCCCTTTAAGGTCTATCGCTCGAGATGGAACGGCATATGGATCACTCTGATGATCTGAATTTGGAAGGTATTTATCCCAAAACCATCTCATTGATTTTGTGGTTAAGCCGAATCCTTCAGCAAACTCTGTTGCAGATGGATAATTCATTTCTATCTCATTACATGGATAAATCAATAATTGAAATGCCAATGGAATAAGTTTGGTTTCTCTGACCTTTAGAGCAACAGCAGAGGCTAAATTCCCACCTGCGCTATCACCGCCCACCCCAATTGATTCTGGATCTATAGATAGCTCTTGTGCATGCTCTACCACCCACTTTAGGGTTGCATAACAATCATTGAATGGAGTTGGGTAGGGATGCTCTGGTGCTTTTTGATATTGGACGGCAATGATTACAAAATTTCCACTCTTTGCAGTGCTTCTAAGCGCTGGCTCATAGATATCTAAAAAATTTAAAACCCAGCCACCGCCATGAAAGAAAACTAGTGCGGGCAGATTCCTATCATTTGTTGGCCGGTATATTCGAATGGGTAGATCAGCAGTAGGGCCAGGAATAGATCTATGTTCAACTGAAAACAGATCTAATAATGGTTGAGTTAAAGCAATATGGGTATGGGTATTTTTTCGAATCTCATCTAATGGCGCTTGCCATACCTGGGGCAGCCCCAGCGCTGCCCGTTCAGCCAGATGTTTGATGATCTCGGGTTTTAGTCCCATTGCGGCAGAGTAGACTTAGCCGTCGACGTTGACCAATTCAAAGATTTAAGGCTGGAGTTTTGCAAATGCGTATCGGAGTTTTAACTGGTGGCGGAGATTGTCCTGGTTTGAATGCGGTTATCCGCGCAGTTGTTCGCAAGGGCGTCAAAGAGTATGGCTATGAGTTCATCGGATTTCGTGATGGCTGGCGTGGGCCACTTGAAGGTTTAACAATGACACTTGATCTTGCTGCAACTAGAGGAATCCTGCCAAAGGGCGGGACCATACTTGGTTCATCTCGAACCAATCCCTTTAAAATTGAAGGTGGCGTTGAGAAAATAAAAGAGAATTTATCAAAGATGGGCGTAGATGCGTTAATTGCAATTGGTGGTGAAGATACCTTAGGTGTTGCTACAAAATTAGATTCACTTGGAGTTAAAGTAATCGGAGTCCCAAAGACTATCGATAATGATTTAAATAATACTGATTACACATTTGGTTTTGATACTGCAGTAAATATTGCAGTTGAAGCAATCGATAGACTTCACACTACTGCCGAATCACACCATCGGGCTTTGGTTGTTGAGGTGATGGGTCGTCATGCCGGATGGATCGCACTGCACTCAGGACTTGCAGGTGGTGCTTCATGCATATTAATTCCTGAAGTTAAGTTTTCAGTTGATCAAGTATGTAAATGGGTTGAATCAAGATTTGAACAAAGTTATTCACCGATCATTGTTATTGCAGAGGGTGCTATCCCGCAAGATGGAGATATGGTTACAAAAGATCAAAGCCTTGACTCTTTTGGCCATGTTAAGTTGTCTGGAATAGGTGAGTGGCTTTCAGGTCAGATTGAAGCTAAGACTGGTAAGGAAGCACGCACATCGGTACTTGGCCATATTCAACGAGGTGGTACACCAACCGCATTTGATCGGGTGCTAGCAACTCGCTTTGGTTTGCATGCAATTACCGCTGTTCATGATGGTGATTGGGGCAAGATGGTGGCTCTGCATGGGACAAAGATTGAGCGGGTGCCATTGGCATCTGCCACGACAAAATTAAAGACAGTAGATCCTGAACTATACAAAGAGGCGGAAATCTTCTTTGGGTGATGATGCAGGCTTAATTAGCCACATCGACCCAAGTAGATTGCTTACCATTATCTAATGAGCGCTAATTCGATATTCAAGGCTGGACTAGTTGCTGCTCAGCAACCGTCATGGCCAGATACCGCCGCAGTTCAATCTGCCGTATCTGAATTAGAGGGTTTCCCGCCACTTGTATTCGCTGGAGAGTGCGACAATTTAAAAAAGCGTATAGCTGAAGCAGCTGAGGGAAGAGCATTCTGGTTACAAGGCGGAGATTGCGCTGAGACCTTTGTAGGGGCGACTGCAGATTCAATTAGAAATCGAATTAAAACCATATTGCAGATGGCAGCCGTACTTCAGTATTTCTCATCCCTGCCAGTTATCAAGGTGGGGCGAATGGCGGGACAGTTTGCAAAGCCACGAAGTAATGACAATGAAACTAGAGATGGCGTAACACTTCCGGCATACCGGGGAGATGCTGTTAATGATATTGAGTTCACTAAAGAAGCCCGAACTCCAAATCCACAACGATTGGTTCAGGTGTATAACACCTCAGCTGCCACATTAAATCTTGTTCGGGCCTTTACCCAAGGTGGATTTGCCGACCTGCGCCAGGTTCATAGTTGGAATAAGGGTTTCGCTGCTGATGCCAGGTTTAGCGCTCGCTACGAAGAGATGGCAAATGAAATTGGCCGTGCAATCCAATTTATGCAATCTGCCGGTGTTGATCCAGAGTCATTTAAGTCTGTTGATTTTTACTCAAGCCATGAAGCATTAATTTTGGAATACGAGAAAGCATTAACCAGAATAGATTCTCGAACAAATAATCCATATGATGTTTCAGCCCACTTTGTTTGGATTGGTGAGCGCACCAGGCAATTAGATGGTGCTCATCTGGATTTTGCTGAAAAAATTCACAATCCAATTGGTGTAAAGCTTGGGCCAAAGACAACAGCTGAGGACGCACTTGCCCTAATAAAGAGATTAAACCCAAGTAATGAACCCGGACGCCTAACTTTTATCACTCGAATGGGTGCTGGAATTATTCGTGAAAAACTACCTGCTTTAGTAGAGGCCGTCACTAAATCTGGCGCTAAGGTTTTATGGGTTTGCGATCCAATGCATGGCAATACCTATGAAGCACCAAGTGGCTATAAGACTCGAAAATTTGATGATGTACTGGATGAAGTTCGTGGTTTTTTTGAGGTTCATAAGAAGCTTGGAACGCACCCCGGTGGGATTCATATCGAGTTAACTGGAGATGATGTTACGGAGTGTGTTGGCGGCGGAGAGCAAATAAGCCATGAAGATCTTGCAACACGATATGAAAGCGCCTGTGACCCAAGACTTAACCATACTCAATCGCTAGAACTAGCATTTTTAGTCGCTGAAATGTTAAGAGATCACAAAAAATAAGTATTCCCTTTATAGCTAAACAGGTTTAATCTGAGAGAGTGCTTTCAAAGACCATTTTTAAAACCCCAGTAGGACATCTTCATTTAATTGCAGATCAACAGATTTTATTAGCTGCTGGATTTAGTGGTTTTGATGATTTGATACGAAGATTATCTCCAGTTGATCGTGGTCGTAAAATTGAACAAGTAAATGAGATTCCAGTAATTAGTGAACTTATTTCTGATTATTTCAGTGGTGATGTTTCTTCACTTAATTCAATTAAAGTTCGCCAACCCGGCGCTCCTTTCTATCAGTCGGTTTGGAAAGAGATGCGCAAGATTCCAGTTGGAAAAACTTGGTCATACTCAGATCTTGCAAAACGGGCAGGATCGGCTGGCGCTGTTAGAGCAGTTGGATCGGCATGTTCTACTAACTTAATTGCGGCAATAGTCCCTTGCCATCGAATTGTTAAAAGTGGTGGATCGCTTGGAAATTATGCTTATGGTGTTGAGGTTAAAGAGTGGCTATTAAAGCACGAGGGCGCGCTGCAGTAATTGGGGTAATACTTGATTTATGGTTTCGATATCACCATCATTAAGATCTAAATGCGTAACAAGCCGTAAGTATTTAGGACCAAGCGCACTAGCGAGTACCCCCTCATCCTTCAGTTGAGCTGCTAATTCACTAGCGGTAATTTTTAATGTTGAGATATCTAATCCAACTATGTTTGTATCAACATTAGCTGGTTCGATAAGTTTTGGAGCAACTCTATAAATTGCATCAGCTATAGATTTTGCTCGAAGGTGATCATTTTTAAGAAGTGGTAGATTGTTATCTAATGCGAAGTGACCTGCTGCAGCTAGAATTCCAGCCTGACGCATTCCCGCGCCATACCGCTTACGCCAGGGACGTGCTTTTGATACTCGCTCCTTTGTAGAAAGCATCAGCGAACCAACAGGAGCGCCAAGCCCTTTAGAAAGACATACGCTTATAGTGTCGAAGTATTTTCCATACTCTTTAAAATCTACTCCACTTGCAATATGAGCATTCCAAATTCTGGCGCCATCTAGGTGAAGAAATATTCCAAGCTTTTCACTTTCTTGCCGCAACTTCTTAATCTCCTCAAGCGGCTGAACAGTACCGCCACCAAAGTTGTGGGTATTCTCAACTGCGATTGCTGTGGTTGAAACAAGGTATGGACCAGAGTCTGGTCTTGCAATATTTAAAGGAGCATCAGCGGAGAGAAGGCCTCGATCTGCAAGCCATGTACGAGTTGTGATGCCACTAAAAACAGCACCCGCACCCAGTTCTGCTCTAACAATATGTGAATTGGTCTCAGTAATTAATTCTTCACCAGGGTTGACCAACATTCGAATTGCTAATTGATTTGCTAACGAACCACTAGGGCAAAATAAGCCAGCCTCTTTACCAAATAATTGTGCAACTCTTTCTTCTAGTGAGTTTATGGTTGGGTCTTCACCATAGACATCATCACCAACAGGTGCTGATGCCATTGCCTCACGCATACCTAGCGAAGGCTTAGTAACAGTGTCTGATCTAAGATCGATCAACTGATTAGTCATGGTGGAATGCTCTCACATCTTTTTTGCGGGCATCAGACCAGATTACAAGCCCCATTGCCGCCATTACCAACATGCCACCACTTATGATTTTTAATGTTAGGGGATCGCTATTGAAATAGAGGCCAAAAATAACCGCAAATGGTGTCTCAGTTGCCAGTAATACGCTTGCAGCAGTTGCACTCATTACTGATTGCGCTTTAGTTTGCACAAGAAATGCTAAGAATGTTGCAAAAAATGCTGTAAATAAAACTGCTAACCACACAGATATATCTGGTGGAGGCTGGAATCCATCTTTAAATGTAAACAAAGATGCCATCACGCCCAAAGTAGCTATCTGAATTAAGGTTAAGGCATAGGTATTTCCACCATCACTCCACTCACCAAGAGCGACAAAGTGGGCTCCATACAACATTGCTGAGATTAAAACCAATGTTTCACCTAGACCGATTGAAACTCCATTGAAAGAGATTAAAAACAAGCCAATAGTTGCAAGTAGCACGGCTAACCATTGAAGTTTGATCACATGCCTACGTAGTAATATTAAAGAAATCAAAGGTGTGAAAACTAGGTATAGGCCAGTAATAAAACCAGTGTTTGAAACCGTTGTATTTGTGAGTCCAAAAGTTTGGAATATATAACCGCTGCCTAGCAGGATTCCAGCCAAAATTCCTCTAATGACAAATTTCTTGTTCAGTCCGCGCAAGGCATTAGGCCGATATATAAGCATAAGGATTGATGCGAGAATGAATCTCGATGCTAAAAATGAGAATACATCTTGTTTTTCAAGGGAGTCTTTCATTACCACAAATGATCCACCCCAAACTGCTGCAGCACCTAGCATTGCCAGATAGAGTAGATTCCTACTTTTCATTTCTTATCTCGCATTTTTTTAAGAAGTGCTACTTCACTTCCGTGTTCTGGTTCTGCTCCGGGTGTCTCTAAAATAAGTGGTGCATTGGCTATTGCTGGGTGGGAAATCAACTCTGCAAATGGCTTGGTGCCAATTTCACCTTTACCAATATTCTGATGACGATCCTTTAAGTTCCCGCAGATATCCATTGAATCATTCACATGAATTAGTTTTATTCTTTCAATTCCTGCGATCTTTACTAGTAAATCTAAGGTTTCAGTCATTCCGCCTGGCTTTTTTATGTCATGACCCGCTGCAAAGACATGGCAGGTATCGAGGCAAACACCAACCTTGGGGTGCCATTCAAGTGCTTCAAAGTACTTGGTTAAATCATCTAGCTTTTTAACAAGTGATTGTCCTTGTCCTGCGGTTGGTTCAAGCAGTAGCCATGGATCATCATCTTTAAGATTATTCAAAATTGGCATGACTCCTTCATGGATTTGCTTCCATGCTTTATCAACATGTGCCTCATCAACGGCTGAACCAGTGTGCACCACAACTCCATGTGCACCTATCTCACGACCTCGCTGTAATGAGTATGCGGTAGCGGCAAGTGAATTTTCATATGTAGAAATTGTTGGTGATCCCAAATTTATTAAAAAGGATGCATGTACATAAGGCTTAATGTCATGCTCGTTAGTTTTTGCCTTAAAAGCTTCATCCATTGCAGGGTTAGGTGCTGAAGTTGCCCAAGTCCTTGGGCTAGATGCAAATACTTGAATGGTTTCGGCTTTAATTGTTAATGCGTACTCAATTGAACGAGTAGCCATACCGCCCGATGTGGGCACATGTGCGCCTATTCGAATCGTGTTTTTAGCAGCGGCCATTTGGCGAGCCTACCTGAGAGCGGGCTTACTTACTCTATCGAAGAGTAATGGTGACTACTGTGCCCTGCTTAACTTTACTTCCAATACCCGGATTGATGTTATTTACCTTTCCAGAACCCTTTGCACTAACTTTTAATCCAAGATTTTCTAGGTCGATACTCGCATCATTTTTGTTCTTACCTAATACATTTGGAACAAAGACAAACTCTGGTCCCTTAGATATAACTAGTTCGATCTTGCTTCCCTTGCCAATCAATTCTGCTTTTTCAGGGGACTGGGTGATAACCTGACCTTTAAACACTTTGTCACTAAAACTATACTTAACATCAATATCAAAACCTAAATCATTTAGTTCAGATAACGCCTGCTCCCCACCTTTACCGACATAAGATGAAAGAGTTAGCTGTTCAACGCCCTTACTCACGATTAAATTAACTATTGATTTACTTTTTACTTCGCTCCCTTCCTTTGGGTCACTTGCGATTACATACCCAGCAGCAATTTTCATATCGTAGCTTTCGGAAATTTGACCAACAGTTAATCCAAGATCGGAGATTTGACCAGCTACAACATCTGGTGTCATTCCTTTAAATACTGGAATAACAATCCGCTCTTTTCCTTTTGATATTACTAATCCAACAGTTCCAGCAGGGGATATCTTGCCACCGCCACCCGGTTTGGTAGAGATGATCTTACCTTTTGCAACATCTTCACTAAATACTTCTTCGATAACTTCAATATTTAACCCAAGACTTTTTAAATTACTCTTGGCTTCACTTTGGCTCATCCCGACCAAGGATGGTACGGAAATTTTTCCTATGTTAAGCGCTTTATATCCACCGAATATCAGCACTACTAATAAAGATAAGGCTATAATTCTATTACGACGTACCCTTTTAGAAATTTTGCGTTTTTTAGTCCTAATTGAATCTTCAGGCATAGAGATATTTATTGGTTTGGTGGACATTAGTTGGGAAGTTTTTTCTTTTAAACCATCAAAAGCTGAGGTAACTGAGACTTTCCTTCTTTTACTTTTCTTGATCGCCATCGGTGGTAAATCAAGCTCTAAACTCATTTGGCGACGCTTTGGATCAATTTTGGCTTGGATATCTTTTAGTTTATTGAGTAAGTTTTCTGCATCTTTTGGTCGATGGTCTGGATTTGGTGCAGTTGCTTCATAAACTAACTCTGCTAAAGAGGCTGGTACTGCCGAGTTAATTGTTTGGATATTGGGTATTCGATCATTCACATGTCTATAAGCAATTTGGATTGGTGTTTCCCCGCTATATGGCTTTGAGCCAGTGAGCATCTCAAATAGAAGTATTCCAATTGCATAGATATCACTTCGAGCATCTGCTACGCCTCGCTGAACCTGTTCTGGTGATAAATAAGAAACACTTCCAAGCACAACACTTGACTCCACAGTCAGTGTCTGTCCCATTGCCATATTCCTAGCTAAGCCAAAATCGGCAACCTTAATGCGACCATCTCTTGAGATTAATATATTTTCCGGCTTAATATCTCGATGAATTATTCCAATCTTATGAGCGGCAGCAAGGGCACTAAGCACTGGGTTGATAAGTTGAAAAGTTTGCTCAACTGCAATCGGACCATTTTCGTTCAAGTAATCTCGAAGTGTGCTTCCCTCAACCAACTCCATCACAAGAAATACTGCTGGCGGCCCACCTTCATTCCAGCCCTGGTCTTGAATTGAAACAATATTTGGGTGTGACAATGCAGCGGTTGCTTTAGCTTCTTTTATAAATCTCGAGACGAAAGCTTCATCATTTGCAAGATGAGCGTGCATAATTTTTACAGCAACTGGACGATCTAGGCGAGTGTCTAGGCCAGCATAAATTGTGGCCATGCCTCCAGATGCAATCTGTCGCTGTAATAGATAGCGATTATCTATTAGCTCACCGGTTAAATCAGACACAAAGAAAGTTTAGAGAAAAAATCTGAAAACTAGAGTTTATGGCGCGCCATTCAGGGTGTAATCCGCGACATTCTTACTTAATTCCGTCAAAAAATGATTATTTTGATCAATTAAAAATCTAATCATTTGCTGCTCCACTTTCACTCCATCTCGGGCAATTACTCGGTTAAAGCCAAGACTTGGATCACATTCAATCCAAATGATTTTGTTTATATAAGGACGGAACTCTCTTTGTGCCGCACCAACTCCTTCTAGAATCAAATACTTACGTTGCAGAATCGTCTTAAAATCAGTGAATCTATTTAATTTCCAGTCAAATATCTGATAGCTAACTGGTAATTGCTTACTTACTGGCTCAAGTAATTGAGATATAACTCGGGCAGTCAATTTTTGCGATAGCGGATTACTCCATCCATCGTAAAGATCATCCATATGAACCACAGACGATTCGGTCAAATCTTGAGCTAACTTTAGAGCTAATGTGGTTTTACCAGACCCGGCAACACCATCTATTGCAATTAAAGTCGTTTTGTTATTTTTAACCCCCTTAATCTCTTGCAAGAGATTCTGGTACTCAATCATTAATAAACTTCTTAGATTCTCTATGCCAGCGAATCCATCCCCAAATGGCAACTAAAGAGAAGATTACATATAGTGCTCCAGTTAGAAATAACTGACCTTTGAAGTATTGATATGTATAGGCAGCATCTACGACTAACCAAAGCGGCCAGGCTTCAAATCTCTGCCAAATCATAAGTAACTGAGCAATTACGCTGCCCACAAAACCAAATGCTTCAATTGCTGATGAAGCTGCACCAATTCTCGTAAGGATTGGCCAAAGAGCTAAGGATGATGCGCTTAAAAAAATAAATATTAATAAGCGTTCTTTACTATTTGATTTTCTTGGTTTTGCCCCAGTAATTCCCCAGCCAAACCAACCTAAGACGCCACCAGCAATAAATATCAATTGAAGTGCACTACTTGCGTAATATGCAGACTGATAAAATAGGACTGCGTACAACAGACTACTAACTGCCCACCATGGCCAGGTTGTCCGCGGACCTAGTACGCCAAGGATTACTCCGATTAGTGAAGTGATGAATGCAATTATTTCTAATACAGAAATGAGAAACTCCTTTCCAATTCGCATTACCGAACTGGTCAACCGGTCGGTCTGTCGATCAGACCCTCTCAGCTAAATCTCTTAGCTCCCGTGTGACTTAGCATAGTGCAAGAAACAAATAAAAAACTTGTATATAGTTTGCGTGTGCTTAAGTTTGGTTATCTGGCGATGATTCTATTCACAGTGTTTGGTTCATTCTGGCTTGAAATTGTTTTAAAGATAGGTGTGCTAAGGAGAATAAAGCGGGTACTTCTTAGCATTCTGCCGGTAGTGATCTTTTTTTTGATTTGGGACGCATATGCAATTGACCGTGGCCATTGGTATTTTGACCGGGACCAGATTCTTGGGATTTTTGGACCATTCGATATTCCCATCGAGGAGTTTCTCTTCTTTACCGTGGTTCCTATGGCAGCAATTATGACTATCGAAGCGGTTAGAACTGTAAAGACGCATTGGAAAATCGGAGATGAGCGATGATCTACACAGATATCGCCATCCTCGCCCTTTTATTCGCCATTTTTTTCGATCTATTCATTATTAAAACTCGATTACTGACTCGGGCCGCTTTTTGGACCAGCTACTCAATCATTTTGCCATTTCAGTTGTTAACAAACTGGTGGCTTACATCTCGTAATATTGTTATGTATAGCTCGGATGCAATTTTGGGTGTCAGGGTTGCTTCTGCTCCCGTTGAAGATCTTTTGTTTGGTTTTGCACTAGTGCTTTCGGTTATGGCTATGTGGGTTTATTGGGGTCGAAAAGGTGTCCAAAGAAAATAACTATCTGGAGTTTCGCGCTTTAATGTATGCCGGAAGTGCAACTCTTAATCGTCGCCAATTAGAAGTTTTGGCCCGTTTATCAAATATTTGATAATCAATTTTTTCAACCTCATCAACAATGCCACAATACAATTCACTTGCAGCTTCTATGCATGCTCTACTTTCAGCGTGTAATAAATTGATACCAGGTGTTGCTTCTGCTTGCAGAGTCCTAACGCGTTTTATTTGCTCTTTTAATGCATTTATGATTTCTGGAGTAACTATTCTTTCTTCTAGCATCTCTCGCGTCACTCCATGAGATTGAAGTTCAGTGACTGGAAGGTAAACACGACCCCTGGTTAAATCCTCACCAATATCTCTAATAAAATTTGCTAATTGAAATGCAGTACCTAGTTTTTCAGCTGCAATATTTGCTTCAGCCATTGCCTGTTTAGAAACTGTCCCTAAAATCGGCACCATTTGTAAACCTATAACAGCGGCAGATCCGTAAACATACTCATACAAATCTTCATAAGTATGATACTCGGTAACCGTTAGATCCATCGTCATAGAATGAAGAAATGCTTCAAAATATGAAATTGGGATACTAAATCTGTTTACAGTGTCTACTAGTGCAGCGCCAATATGGTCATGACTTTTTCCAGATTTAATATTTGCCAGTACTTCATCACCCCAGTTCTTGAGTGATTTAGCCTTTTCTTCTTCACTGAGAGTCGATGCAAGATCATCAACTATTTCATCGGCATACCTTGCAAATCCATAAAGAGCGTGAACAAAGGGACGTTTTGCTGGTGGCAGCAATCTCGTTGCTAAAAAGTAGGTTTTGCCATGTAAGCTGTTGAGCCGTTTACATTCAAGATAAGAGTTGCGCAGTGCTGGATCAGTAATACCGGCAGCTTTTAGCTCATCCATATTTCTACTTGACTGGTCCAACTATTCGTTCTGCAGCAAGGCGTCCAGAAATTAACACCATGGGAACTCCAACTCCTGGCTGCGTACCGGATCCAGCAAAAACTACATTCTCAAATCCTTTTGCTAAATTTCTTGGGCGGAATGGTCCAGTTTGGAAAAATGTATGAGCACTTGCAAATGGTGCACCTTGTGCCATTCCTTGTTTCTGCCAATCAAGGGGAGTAGTCAATTGCTCAACTTCAATCCCATCTCCAAAACCTTCATAACCTCGTTCTTCTAATGCTTTAATCATCTCTTCCTTATATTTTGGACCAATTTTCTCCCAATCAATATCAGCGGTTAAATTTGGGGTCGGAAATAATACGTAGTATGAAGATTTACCAGCTGGAGCAAGTGAAGGATCATCCTTTGATGGCACGGTGACCAAAATACTTGGATCACTCATTAAGGTTTTCTTTTTAATTAATTCATCAAAGACGCCCTCCCAAGATTTGCCAAAGTGAATATTGTGATGGGCAAGATGGTCATAACTCTTATTCGATCCAACTAGCAAAGTGACGCAGGAAGGGGAGTATTTAAGCCGTTTTACTGACAAAGGTTCCTTACCAAGCAGGTTACGCCAGGCAACTGGAAGATCTGGATTAAGTACAAACACATCGGCGGCAATTCGCTCACCACTTTCAGTAACTACTGCCGTTGCTCTGCCATTCTTTTTTTCGACTGAAGTAACCGTTGTGTTGTATCTAAAAGTAACTCCGTGCTTTTCGGCAGCAGCCGCAAGCGCTCTTGGTACGGCATGCATGCCACCTTTAGGAAAAAATACGCCGTTAACTGAATCCATATAAGCAATCACTGCATATATTGCTAAGGCCTGTTGCGGACTTACACCAGCATACATAGCTTGGAATGAGTAAACCTTTTGAGTTCTTGGGTCTTTTAGGAACTGATTTACCTTCGGTGCTAATTTACGAAACCCACCAAGTGCAACTAAGCGAGCTAAATTTGGAGTTAGCAAATTAAGCGGAGAATCTATATTGCGGTCAATAAAATCATTCATCTCATACTTATATAACTTAGTAACAAACTCTACATATCTACCGTAACCAGCTGCTTCCTCTGGGCTAATCGTTTTTGCAATTTCTGCTTGCATTTGATTTGTATCAGCATGAACATCAAGTTGGGAGCCATCATGATAGAAAGCACGGTAAAGAGGCTTTAGTGGCACTAAATCAAGCCAATCTTTAATGTCTTCTCCAACGCAAGCAAGTGCATCTGCAATTAGATCAGGCATAGTTAATACCGAAGGACCTGTATCAAATGAGAATCCAGATTTATTCAGTAAACCATTTCGCCCACCAGGGACACTTTCACGCTCTACTACAGTGACTTTTCTGCCAGCTCCAGCAAGGCGAAGTGCAGCGCTTAAGCCGGCGAGGCCAGCGCCAACAACGACAACGTGATCTGTCGGACCCTTAACTTTTGCAACCAAGATTAAATCTTTCTACTAGTAGCAATTACTGCCAATTGGGTTAGCAAATCTCTGCCAATCGGGCTGATCTGTTCAAAGTTTAGCGCGCTAATTGCTGCATTAGTTAGCTCCTCAATCATTAATTCAATGTGAGCAAGGGCACCTGTTTGAATGATAATTTCCTGCATTTTCTCAACTTGCGAGGCGTTTAGCTCAGGATTACCTAAGCCGCTCTTTAGTTCTTTTTCCTGAGCTGCATCAGCCTTATCGATCGCAACCGCCATTAAAACTGTGCGCTTTCCTTCTCTTAGGTCATCACCAGCTGGCTTACCCGTCTCTGTTGGGTCACCAAAAACACCAAGAACATCATCACGTAATTGAAAAGCCTCTCCAAGCGGAATTCCATATTTTGTGTACGCATCAATTAACCCTTTGTCGGCTCCACCAAGTGTTGCACCAAAATGCAATGGTCGCTCAATTGTGTACTTTCCAGATTTATATCTAGCAACTTTTAATGACCGCTCAACGCTTTGCGTACCAAGTGATTGTTCATAAACATCTAAGTACTGCCCAGCCATTAGCTCAACTCTCATTTCATCATAAACTGGTAACACCTTAATAAGTTGCTCATCATTTAAGCCTGCAGTATGTAACATTTGGGCCGACCAAATAAGTGCTAGGTCACCCATTAAAATTGCTGATGAGATGCCAAATTGAGAAGGGGAACCTACTAAATCTTTATCCCTGTGCATTTTTTCAAACGATTTGTGAATACTTAATGCGCCGCGTCTAGTATCTGAGCCATCCATCACATCATCGTGAATTAATGCGCAAACATGAACAAGTTCAAGGCTTGACACGGCTTGAAGAATTTTGTTGTTTGGTTTAGCACCGGTACCCAGTAGGCCAACATATGCAAACAGGGGTCTAAGTCTTTTGCCACTTTCGAGCAAGAATCTTTCAATTTCGATTGCCACCGGATCTAACTCGGGGCCGATTTTTGCCAGATATTTGTTCTCACTTCGAATGAAGTCAGTAAGCGATTGATTAATTTCAGCACGTATCGATTTAAGATCGAAAGAAGAGGAAAAACTCACGGAGCAAAGGTACCCTGCATGCTGTGAGCCAAGATATTAGAACCACCACCTTCTCCCTTGAGTTCTTTCCGCCTAAGGATGTAGCGGGTGAGGAGAGGCTTTGGCAGGCGCTTGGACAACTACAGTCAATTAAACCTGATTTCGTATCGGTCACATATGGAGCAGGTGGATCATCGCGGGACCGAACTATTCGAGTCACAACTGAAATAACTGCTAGAACATCTATCCCAACTGTCGCTCATTTAACTTGCGTGGGATCAACTAGATCAGAGTTAATTGAAATTCTTAAACAGTATAAAAATGCTGGAATAAAAAGTATCCTGGCGCTTCGGGGTGATCCACAAACTGGGCCAAAAGGAATTTGGCAAGATAATCTTGATGGGTTCAATCATGCAGATCAATTAGTTGAATTAGCAATTCAAACCGGAGATTTTAAAGTTGGCGTAGGGGCTTTTCCAGATGGACATCCTGCCTCAAATTTTGATTTAGAAAAAGATATTGATGTTCTCTTACGCAAAGAGCAACTCGGTGCATCATTTGCAACAACTCAGTTCTTCTTTGAAGCCAACAAGTGGGAAAAATTAGTAGATCGATTAGCAAAGCGAGGTTCGAGGTTGCCAATTATTGCCGGGGTATTACCGATTACTAATTTGAAACAGTTGGATCGAATGAGTGAGTTAAGTGGCACCCAGGTCCCGACTGCTATTTTAAGTCGATTTGAAGGAAAAGAAGAAAAGTCTGAAGAGGTAAAGAAAATCGGAATAGAAATTGCTACTGAGCTAGGTGAGAAGTTATTAGAACTTAAAGCTCCAGGAATCCATTTCTATACAATGAATTCGGCTGAGTCAACGGTGGCTATTGCTAGAAATTTAGGATTAATCAAGTAATGAAGAAAGATGAGTTTTTCTCGACCTGGCGCAAGCTGCACGGGGATGCAAATATCTCTGGAATAGTTAAGGGTTGGCTAAGTATTTCCTATGTGGTAGTTAAGCCACTTGCCAAGGCGCGAGTTACACCTAATGTTCTAACAATAACTGGACTTTTCTTTGGTGTGCTTTTGTACGCAAACGCTGAGACATTCTGGGCACCTGTCCTATTGGTTCTATCATTAATTTGCGATGGCATAGATGGAAGTTTGGCAATAATTACTAACAAATCTACAAAATGGGGAGCGATTTTAGATTCAACAATAGATCGTTTCACTGAAATATTCTGGGTACTAGCACTTTATAAAATTGGCGCAGATTTAAAGCTTCTGATTATTGTTTTATTAGCTGCTTCTTTACAAGAGTACATAAGAGCTCGCGCTGCCGGATTAGGAGTTTCAGAGGTTGGAATTATCACATTTGCCGAGCGCCCAGTACGGGCGTCATTTGTGTTTATAGTATTTATTTCCCTGCAGTTTGATTTTACAATCTATAACCAAATAATTATATGCTGGCTTGGGCTTCAATTGATTAGCCTATTCATGCTAAGTAGATTTACTTACTATAAAATGCGTTAAGCCTTACCAATAGCATTTGCAACAATCTCCGCACTTATTCCTACTAATGGCAAACCACCTCCAGGGTGAGCAGAGCCACCAACACAAAACAATCCATTAATTTTTGATCTATTCCGAGCTCGTAGAAATGCTGATGCGGCGGAATTGCTTGAAGTGCCGTAGATAGAACCACCAGGAGCTAGTGCATAGTTTTCTAAATCAGCCGGGGTTCTAAACTTCATAAAATCCAGTCGGCTTGAAACATTTAAACCAAGTTGATCAAGTTTTTTAATAATCTTTTCAGCATACTTTTCACCACCACTACTCCAATTCCAACCGTTTTCTAAATCATGTCTTGGGGCATTGACCAACACAAACCAAGCTTCCTTATCTACTCCTGTTACCATTGAGTTGTCCTTTGGTGCGCAGATGTAAATAGTTGGATCCGACACTGGTACTTTTTTTGTAAAGATATCATCAAACTCTGCATCGTAATTTTCTGGAAAATAAACATTGTGATGGTTTAGATCTATCTTCTTGCCCTTTGTATTATCCAAGCCAAGCAATAGTGAAAATCCAGCTAAAGACTTAGTAGCAACCTTAAGCTTTCGGCGCTCAGTTTTTGCCTCTGATATATCTTCTTTGATTAATTTGTTATATGTGTGCTCTGCATCTGAATTGGAAATAACTATGTCTGAATTAACATTCTGGCCAGTGCCAGTTCTTATTCCAGTAGTCCTTCCATTATTGACTAATATTTCTGAAACAAAAGTATCAAATTCAAATTTGACCCCAAGATCAAAGCACCTCTGTTCAAGCGCGACCGAAAGCTGCCCAATGCCACCCTTAATATGCCAAGCACCAAATGTGCTCTCCACAAAAGCAATAGTAAGTAAAACTGCTGGTGCGCTCCTGGGATCACTTCCAGTGTAAGTTGCATAACGATCAACAATCATTTTGAGATGGGGATCAAGATCTAATTTATTGCTCAATTTTCGCAGTGAGGTTAGGGGTGAAATCTCTTTTATTTGCTTGAATAAGTCACGGCGCTTAAGTAGTGGCCAGACAGACCGTAGCTCAGATTCAATAAAGGATTCTCTAGAAACATCCCACATGCGCTCCGATCTTTCAATCAATTTCTTCCAGGAATTTGCAGCACTTGCTCCAAAAGATTTTTCAATTTCAATATAAGTATTTGGATTTGATAAGTTAGGAAAAATTACTGATTTACCATCTGCAAACTGATAATTAAATGCTGGGTCTACTGGTTGAATATCTAGCACATGTTCAAGTCGCTTACCGGTCTTAAGGAACAAATCGCGATACACGGCAGGTAGTGTCAGTAATGATGGCCCGGTATCAAATGCATAATCTCCAAACCATTCAGTACGACATTTGCCGCCAGATCGATCACTATTTTCATAAATTGTTACATCATGTCCATTTTTAGCAAGCCGAGCAGCTGCACTCATGCCTCCAATGCCAGCCCCAATGATCGTAATCTTTGCCATTTAAGAAAGTTTCCGATCTCGCCAAGTTAATGTGTTTGTTAGCTTACCCATCCATGAGTAAGCAATTAAACCGATCAGTAAAACTGTTGCGAGCGGGTGCAGAAGAGCAGTATTTGGAATTGACCCGGTTCTAACAGACGAGATGACTCTGCTTAAAACTATTAAGCCAAATGAAATCAAGCCTATTTTTGATCCAAATAGTGCGGCAATAAATGGAGCCACGCTGCTGATTAATAAAATTATGACGCCTAAGAATGTTCCTAATATTGAACCAAAAGCTCTCCAAAGTGATTTTCGATACCCATTCACTAATCCGCTAGCAGTTTTATACATCTGACAGGTTGCTACCTGACTTCCTTCGGCAACACCGCCAAAAGATCCAGTTGTTAATAGTTGTCTTGCCAGCATGATGTCATCTAGTACTTCAGATTTAATTGATTCATGACCACCAGATTTAATATATGCCGCCCTTTTGATTATTAAAAATTGCCCATTAGCAACCACCATGCTTTTAATGCCGAACTTTTGGCTAATTATTAATGGCACAGATGCAAGCCATGACCATTGTAATAACGGCTGAAACAATCGTTGGACAAATCCACTCGTAATTTGCTTTGGGTAGGGAGATATGAAATCCCAGTTGCCCATTCCAGAGATTGCAGAAGCTATGGCATTCTTACTTAACCTAACATCTGCATCAATAAAAACTAGGTATTCACCGGTGCTTGCATCAGCTAATTGCTGGCATGCCCATGACTTACCTAACCAGCCAACTGGCAAGGGTTTGCCATTTAGATTTTTCACATTTGAAAATTTTGCCAACAGGTTCGCCGTTTGATCTTCAGAGTGATCATTCAGAGTGAGGATTTCAAATTCTTTTAAGCCCACTTGGGAAATAATTGAGTTAACGCATTCATTAACATTTTCTTCTTCATTACGCATTGGGATTAAGACCGATACTGAATTGGCTATTGTTGCTGAGGAGTCTTTTATAACCCGGATTGTTAAAGCATTTAAAAATGTCAATGTCAGGGCTAACCCAGATATTATTAGTAATAGCTCCATTAAGAGTTAGCGGGTGGCCCGAAACGTAGCAAGAAAAGGTACGGAATTAGAAATATTCCAAATATAACGCCACCACTTATTGCAACGCCAATACGATCAAAGAAAAAAATATTTCCTACTACACCAGAAAACCAGGTCCAGATCAAAAAGAAATTTGGGATTGTAGTTGACCCCATTGTTTTTCTGCGGTCCCTACGAAGGGCTCTATGCAAGATTGCCATTAAACCAATCCCAGTTAACAACCAGCCAAATGCATTGGAGAGCGGAATTTCAGGCTGCAGCGGAACATGCGAACCGGTAAATTCCCACTTCCATCTTTCAGCGGCAACCATTTGTGGATCTAAGAAAAGGTCCCATGCCATCATCCCAAATCCACCGTATAGAAAAACCCAGTTCTTTGTAACTTTTCTAGCCGCAATTAAAATCGGGTGGGCGATCATTATCCATGCGAATGGAACTACTAGTGGAACTCCATAAATTTGATAACCTAACGATCCAGAGTATTGATAATCTCCAAATGGCCAACCGGTCCTACTTCCAATTTGTTCTATGATCAACGCGTATGTGAAAGTTATTGACACAAATATTGATACATAAGTGAGCCCATACGAAAGTAGAGCGTGGATTATCATTGCGGCAGCAGCCCAGTAAACAGTCGCAATTGTGACAACTCTTAAAGTTTCACCGTCGATCAGTGGATAAGAAATCTGAAGACCAACTGCAATGACTAGAGTTGAATACAGTGCTGCTAATTTCCAAGTTGAAACTTGGCGGCGGCTATTCCGTTTTGGATAGAACTGGCGAAGCGACATGGGGTAATTGTGCCGTATTAGGCGAGCATGCCCCGCTCTTCGATAACCGCAAACCGAGCGAATAGCTCCTCTGAATACCATTGATTAGCCGAGGTAGCCCGAATTGCCTCAGCATGAGCCTGGCCTTTATAGGCGAAATCTCGAAGTGATGCCGCATCCTTCCAAACTGAAAAAGTTCCTTGCAATCCAATAGGTGCTTCACCAATTCCAATCGCATTTAACAAACCACGAGATTGATGCAAACTTTTCGTTACAGGTGGAACTGCGCGCCAAAAAATTAAATTCTTTCGCCAAACTATACGAGCCCTCGTAACTGCTGCTATTTTTCCATTCCACTCAAACTTGTCTACTAGAAAAGGCTGTTTACCGGACCAGAATCCGTGAGAGGAAATTGGTTTTAAGATTACTCGGTACTCGCCTATACAAATTTTCCGCCAACTTTTTATCACAAGAGAATTGTCAAGTTGATTAATTTGATTCTCATTTATTGTAATTAACATACCCCAGCGACCTGGATCAGCATCTCTAGGAGTAAAACTCTCACCCTTACCAGTTCCTAGCAACTTAATAAAAGTTACGCCAGATACTCTTTTGAGCTGCATTTTATTGATTGCCATGAAAACAATCGCAAGTGGAATAAAAACTACTTTTATACGCCAGAAATAAACAGTCGTAATCATAATTTTTTATTCGTAGTCTCTAAAATTTCCGAGATAACTTCATTTGGACTATCCCACATCGGCGCATGTCCGGTTTGCGGCAAGACCACCCATTTAGAGTGGGCAGGAGCTAAGGAACGTTCTTGGCAAGTTTTTTCTGGCAGGGTATGGTCGCTATCGCCAAAAACAATCGTGATTGGGATTTCACTGTTTATTTGTTTATCAAACCTTTTTCCTAGTAGTGCATCCCAGGCAGGGAAGTAGCCAGTTGAATTGGCCATTGCTGAAGTTGCATCAAGACAAACTTCGTAACTTAAATCTTTCCAACGCGGTGAAACTGTTTCAAAACCAAGTTTTTTTGCCCAGGTATAGTTCAAAACTGATGGTGCTATTTTCTCAACTCCACCTGCCATAAGTCTTAAGGCAACTTCACCTGGGTATCTTGAGGTAAAAGGAGTTAGCCATAAACCAGCAGGTGCTAATGCAGTGACTGTTTTAATCTGAGAAGGGTTTAATACGGCCATTTCAAGTGAAATCCATCCACCAAGTGAGTTACCCACTAGGTGAAAATCCTTAACACCGATTTCATTTAAGTTTTGGAATACTAATTTTGCAAGTGATGGCGGGTCCATAGGTTGCATTGGTGAGTAGGTCGACTGACCATGACCAGGCAAATCCACTGTGATGATTTTGAACTGCTTTGCAAGGGGTGGAATTATCGGTTTCCAGGCTGTAGCTGCTGAGCCCATTCCATGTATTAGTACAACCGATGGACCCTGGCCATAAGTTTCAACAGATAGTTTCACATAGGTAAGATTACCTGCAAATGATAAATCTTGATGCATCTAAATTTGCCGAAAAAATAGCCGAATCAGATGTTGTAGTTCTGGATGTTCGCACTCCTGCCGAATTTAATAGCGGTCATATTGCAAAGGCAATAAATATCGATATCTATAATGAATACTTTATTTCTGATATATCGGCTTTGGATAAATCTAAAAGTTATGCTGTTTATTGTCGATCTGGCAAACGCTCAGTCGATGCTTCTAGCGAAATGGATCTAATTGGATTTAAAACCACTTATAACCTAACGGGCGGAATCATCGAATGGGTTGATTCCGGCAGAGAAACTGTTAATTAAATAAAGTAGGAATTAAATCTTCAACTAGCTTTCTTATTTGTTCTCGAATTGGACGAATAGCTGCCACCCCTTGACCAGCTGGATCTTCTAACACCCAATCAAGATATCGCTTACCAGGAAAAAAAGGGCAAGCATCTCCACATCCCATTGTTATCACTACATCTGATTGTTCAACTGCTGAGGTAGTTAAGACTTTTGGTTGTTCATGAGAAATATCTATACCAACCTCTTTAAGTGCCTCAACAACTGCCGGATTAATCGAATCAGCAGGAGCGGAGCCGGCTGATCTAACCTCAACTTTGTCGCCAGCAAGATGAGTTAAAAATGCTGCAGCCATTTGGGATCTGCCAGCATTGTGAACGCAGACAAAAAGTACAGAAGGCTTACTCATTATCACTTACTTCCCTAGGGTTTGTAATGTTACGGGCAATTAAGAGTCCAATTGCAGCTCCTAAGAGTTGGGCAACAATAAATGCAAAAATTGACTCCGGTGCGATTCCGGTTATTGAGGTGGTGAATACACGGCCAATCGTTAATGCTGGGTTTGCAAACGCCGTACTTGAAGTAAGCAATATTCCACCAAATATCCATAGCGGTGCGTACAGGGAAACTAGATCATCACGTTTTGGAAACCGCAGAATAATCCACAGCAATACTGCAGTAGCAATCACCTCTGAAACAAATAGATTAGATCCACTACGGTCAATCATTGAGATATCAAGAACCTTTTGATCAAAAATAAAGTTAGCGGTTGCAACTCCAGAAATAGCACCCAAAATTTGAGCACTAATATAGAAAATAGATGATTGGGCATCTATTTTTTTGATAAACAACATAACTAGTGTGACTGCGGGGTTAAAGTGAGAGCCACTGACTTTCATACCAACTCTAATAACAACTGCTAGTCCGACTGCGGTAGAAATTGCATTAATTAGTAATCTAAGTGCCGAGTCTGAGGTTAAATTTGTTGCCATTATTCCTGAACCAACAATTGCAAAAGCTAGTATCGATGTCCCTAAAAATTCCATTCCAACTGCCCGCTGTATTTTCACAATACTCCTTTATTGTTAGTTAATAACTCTTACCAAAATAGTAAAGGTAGCCAGGATAAATAGCAGAATAGCAAAGGCGCGTTTTAGGTAAACAGTTGGTGCCTTGGGAGCATGTTTTGATGCGATCCCAGAAATTACGACCGCTGAAAGTGCAATAACCGCTGGGTAGCACCAATTAATCTCCGGCCAAATTGATGACTTTGCAATAAACGCAGTTATGCAATTGAGGGCAATAATTAATAAAGAAGTTCCAGCGGCTTTATTTTGAGGGGTATGAAAAAATAATACTAAAACTGGAATTGCCAGAAAACCTCCACCAATTCCAAATAATCCAGTTAGGGTTCCAATCAATAATGATAATAAAACTAACGCCCAAATTGGCATGGATTTTTCGGGCTGCTCTTTAATTGGCGCCTTCAGCATTGAGTAACCTGCAGCAATTAATACAAATGAAAAACCAAAAAGGATTAATTGGTCTGGAATTTTAGTAATTACTAATCCAAATCCAATATTTGTGACAAGCCCAAGTGCCCAAATGATTAATGCTTCTTTTATTAGAACATCTTTACTTTTAAATTTAGGTCTAAGTCCGGCAGCAGCTGCTAGGAAAACCACGGCCAGAGCTGCGGTTGTGGCATGAATTGGTGTGAAATCAAACAGGTATAGAAAAATTGGGACTGAGACCATGGCGCCACCCGCGCCAATAAACCCTAAGACTGCGCCGATAAAGGCGCCCGAGGCTAAAGCAGTCATAACCAAGTTCAAGGTCATAGGTAGATACTTTCATAATACATCTTATTTGGGCATAAAAAACCGCCCCCCAAAGTGAATTCTGGACGGCGGTTTTCTAAATTGCTAATTAGCTAAAGAACAGCAGTGTTCCTACATTACTTCCAAAATCTGCACCACCTCGTAGTAGCGCAAAAATAATCAATGCAGCGCCAGCAAGGGATAGGTCCTTGAAAAATGCAATAGATTCATTTTGTTTTGCAGTCGCATCGGTCTCTTTCCAGAATGTATGGAATAAAAATGCAGCTGGAATAAGAAATGCAGCAATCAGAAGTGCTCCAAGGTCGGCATAAAAGCCCAGCAAAATATAAACTCCACCGATAAGAATCATCAAACCACTTAGATAAACCGCCGCTTTAGCCATTGGAATTTTCTTATATTTGGCATAGCCAGTCATTGCCTCGTTTTTTGTAAAATGGGCAATGCCTGAATTAATGAAGATTAGGGCAAATAGCACTCTGCCTGCGATTAATGCGATTTCAGTTACTGACATTTATTATCCTTACTATCTTTGTGACCAATCTGGCCCTTTAGGTAAAAGGTAAGGGCTACTGTCAGGTGTATAAACTAACCTCGTGGGTGTGTTCAACGAAATTACTTTGAATTATTTATTTGTAAGCGTGGGCAACGTTTATGAGTGAGAACATTGCAACCATTTTGCATGTAGATATGGATGCTTTCTATGCATCTGTTGAAGAGCGAGATGACCCAAAATTAAAAGGCAAACCAGTTGTGGTAGGCGTGGGAAAGCGCGGTGTTGTGTCTGCCGCAAATTATGAGGCAAGAAAATTTGGCATTAGGGCTGCGATGCCAATTTATAAAGCAAAAGCTTTAGCACCGCACGCTATTTTTATTGCGCCGAATATGGCCCGCTACGCCGAAGTCTCTGAACAGGTAATGGATATTTTCGAAGATGTGACTCCATATGTTGAGCCAATCTCATTAGACGAAGCATTTTTAGATGTAACAGGGGCAAAGCGGTTATTGGGAAGTGGGCGAGAGATAGCAGATCAAATACGAAAACGAGTAGAGAAAGATTTAGGAATAACTTGTTCAGTGGGCATTGCACACAACAAATTCATCGCCAAAATTGCATCTGGTCACTGCAAACCTAATGGGGTCTTAGAGGTTGATCCCGAGAAGATGTTGGAGTTTCTGCATCCTTTGGCTGCAAATGAGATTTGGGGAGTTGGCCCTAAGACAAACGAGTTATTAGAAAAAATGGGTTTATTTACAATTGCCGATATCGCCAATACACCGAGAAGCACTTTGATTAGGGTGCTAGGTCAAGCAAATGGCAGCTCTTTATATGAACTAGCTTGGGGTAGAGATTATCGAGATGTAATCACTGAGCATATTGAAAAAAGTATTAGTGCTTCCCAAACCTTTGATGTTGATTTATACCAACCGGAGGAAATATTAAAGGAGTTTTTGAGGTTAACTGAGAAGAGTGCAGATCGAATGCGCGAAAGAGGATTGGCCGCAAGTACGATTTCAATAAAGGTGAGATTTGCAGATTTTAAAACCATTTCTCGATCTAAAACTTTAGATTTGCCAACCACCGGAACGCAGGAAATCTTTGAGGTAGCAAAATCTCTTTATCTTGCCCTTAGATTAGATCGAGTACTCGTTAGATTAGTTGGCGTCTCACTAGATTCCTTAGTAGAAAACGATGATGTGACGCAGATGGTCTTAGGCGAGCGCACCAGCAGTTGGCAGCAAGCAGATCGAGCAATAGACCGAGTAAAAGCCAAGTTTGGCCGCAGCAGCCTGCGCCCTGCCCGCTTGGTAGATGGCAACGAAGCGGAGAAGGGTGAGGATTGAGGGCTGCGAGTTTTAAAAAAGTGTTAAGTGCTCTATATTTCGAATATGGCCCTTTCAGATCATGAACGCAAGCTCCTGGCTGAGATGGAGGCTGCGCTAGAACAAGAAGATCCAAAGCTGCTTTCAACCTTAACTGGCAAGGCCCGCACCCGCCAAGGCTCAAGAGCCTTATTAGGTTTTTCAATTTTAGTAGTTGGTTTATTGGTTTTAATTAGCGGGCTTATCGCAAAAGCCACCGTAGTTGGCGTGATTGCCTTCCTAATCTCATTGACCGGAGTGATCCTGATAATCACAAATATCTCAGTTAAATCAGCGCCAAAGCGGAGTAAGCGAGCTGGCTGGGGAAGCGGTTTGGAGGAGAGGTGGGATCGACGAAATAACGAAAACTAAGTAAAGCCCTGCCCCATTCACCACCCAAGCCGGGTGGTTTTTTTATGCCATTTTTACCCCGAATCCAGCGTGGAGGGCGGGGGAGGAGAAGTGGGTGTTTGGGGTTGAAAGTGGGGAAAAAGGGAGTAAAGTGGTGACCTGGCCGATTATCTAAGCGGGGGAGGTGCCAACAATGTTTCTAGGCACCCATGAACCAAAGCTGGATGAAAAGGGCCGATTAATTTTGCCGGCCCGCTTTAGAGATGAATTAGCAGATGGCTTAGTAATTACTAAAGGACAAGAGCACTGTCTTTATGTTTTTCCAGCATCTGAGTTTGCATTGATAACTGAGAGATTACGTCAAGCACCAGTTACCCAAAAAAATTCTCGTGATTATTTAAGAGTGATGTTTGCTGGTGCCCACGATGAGGTGCCAGATAACCAAGGTCGAGTAACTATTCCAACTGGTCTTAGAACATATGCAACTTTAGAAAAGAACTGCGTAGTGATTGGCGCAAACACCAGATTAGAGATTTGGGATTCAACTGCTTGGAATAAGTATTTAGCAGATCGAGAAAAAACATTTGCCGATGTTTCCGAGGAGGTGCTACCTGGATTGTTTTAAATCCAATCAAATATCAATTTAGGCCACCGCCACTCATAAACATTCGCGGCGCCACTTCCCCGGTGCCGCGCGTTATTTATCGAAGATCCGTCGAGCGGCGGTGACCTAAGTAGATATCTGAGGTAGCAGTAAGCAAAAAGAAGTACCTGTAAAAAATAGAAGCAGAAAGAGAAAGAGGGGGAGAGCAGATGAGTGCAGAGATCGCACACATACCGGTAGCACTTGCGCGCTGCGTTGAACTTCTTACCCCAGCAATTATTAATAAAAGTAAGCCATATTTAATTGATACCACCTTAGGACTAGGTGGTCATGCAAAAGCCTTCTTAACTACTTTTCCAAACTTAGAATTAATTGGAGTTGATCGAGATAGTAAAGCACTCGAGATCGCTACCGGAGGACTTTCTCAATTTTCAGATCGCACCCACCTATTTCACAAGACCTACGATCAGATTGATTCAATCCTAAATCAACTTGGAATTAAGACAGTAGATGCGATCCTCTTTGATCTAGGGGTCTCATCGATGCAGCTAGATCAAGCAGATCGTGGTTTTTCCTACTCACAAGATGCCCCACTTGATATGCGGATGGATCAGAGCGCGCAGCTAACCGCTGAGATTGTTTTGAACACTTATAACCATGGTGAGTTAGCAAAGATTTTGCAAAATTATGGTGAAGAAAAGTTTGCCAGCAAAATTGCCGAAAATATTATTAAAGCCCGTAGCAGTGGCAGGCTAAAGAGCACTAAGGATTTGGCTGAGATTGTTAAGGAATCAATCCCAGCGCCAGCAAGACGTACCGGTGGAAATCCAGCTAAGCGAACCTTTCAAGCACTTCGGATTGAGGTTAATCAGGAGCTCGCAGTGCTGGAGCGAGCAATTCCAGCAGCACTTTCTGCGCTAAGTGTGGGTGGACGGCTAGTAGTGATGAGCTACCAATCACTTGAGGACCGGATAGTTAAGACTCACTTTGCGCAAGCGACAAAATCAAACACTCCTTTAGGACTTCCGGTAGATCTTCCTAACTCAGCGGCCAGCTACAAGTTGTTAATCTCTAGTAGCCAAGCAGCAGATGAGAGTGAGCAGTTAAGTAACCCAAGATCACAGTCAATGCGACTTCGAGCGATTGAACGGGTGGCTGCCTGATGGCAATATTTGAATTAGCACCGGCCCTTGAGATCTCGCGCAAGATTGTTAGAGAGCAAGCCAATAGAGCAGTTCTTCGTTTGGTGCCAGATATTAAGCAGGGCGCAGTTGCAGCAGATCGCACCTTTGGTATTTTCCTAGGAGCAATCTTCGCCGTTGGCTTACTTGCGCTATTGGTAATCAATACTGCGCTCGCCCAAGATGCATTTGTTCTTAAAGATCTAAAGCAACAGGCGCAAATTTTAACTGATCAACGCGAAGCAATTCTGCGTGAGGTTGCCCAAAAGTCATCACCAGATCGACTGGCACAAAGTGCGGCCGACCTTGGAATGGTGGCATCTATTAATCCACAATTTTTAGATATGTCAGCAGGTAACAAATGAATCAACAGCAATTAGTTCAGGATCGAATTCGTAAAGTCGTCGCAATTTTGATTGTGATTTTCTTGTTATTCGGTTTACGGCTAGTAGATATTCAGGCAATCAGAGCAAAAGGCTTCGTGGATCGGGCCAATAATGAGCTAAGCAAATCTGCAACTCTTTTGGCACCTCGCGGCACAATTTACGATATTAATGGAGTTGAGTTGGCTCGTAGTATTTCGGCAATAAATATTGCAGTGGATCAAACAGTTGTTAATGACCCAATTACCGCAGCAAAAATTGTGGCTCCGATTCTGGGAATGACCTCTGGTCAATTGCTACCAGATCTAACTGGAGAGCGCCGATATGTCTTAATTGCAAAAGATATTACGCCGGGAAAATGGCATGAAGTAAATTCTGCAATTGAAAGCTATAACGCTCAGGTGTTAAAGAGCAAAGATGGAATTAGTAAAAGAATTGGCGGGTTTGTGCCAGAGCGCAGTTATATTAGAGATTACCCAAGTGGTGCCATTACTTCTTCACTGATTGGAATTATTAATGATCAAGGAACAGGTGCGGCAGGTATTGAAAGTAGTTTAAATGGCTTACTTTCTGGAGTTAATGGCAAATATATATATGCGAATGGTCGCGGAAATATTATTCCCGGCTCAGAGCAAGTAAGTATTGAAGCAAAATCTGGCACCAGTATTCGACTAACTATCGATCGAGATGTTCAGTGGGTTGCACAAAATGCAATTAGCCAAGCAGTTGCTTCATCAAGGGCTAAATCTGGAACGGTAATTGTGATGGATCCAAAAACTGGTGCGATATTGGCGCAAGCAAGTGCACCTACATTTGATCCAAGCTCAAACTCGATCACACAAGAAAAACTTAAAAACCCCGCGGTACAAGAGGTTTATGAACCAGGATCTACTGGCAAAGTAATCACAGTTGCCGCTGCAATGCAGGAGGGGCTGGTTTCTCCAGATACTGTTTTTACTATTCCTTATTCGATGAAAGTTTCAGATAGCGTATTCAGCGATCATGAAAAACATCCAACCCAAAGATTAACAACCACAGGTTTATTGGCTGTTTCAAGCAATACCGGTTCGATTCAAATCGGACAGAAATTAGGAAAAGATAATCTTTATAATTACCTACGCAAGTTTGGAATTGGCGAGAGCACTAACTCGAAGTTACCGGGTGAATCTGTTGGAATTCTTCATCCAGTCAAAGATTGGTCTGGCACTTCACTTCCCACTATTTCATTTGGGCAGGGCTACTCATTAACTTCTATACAAGCAACATCAGTGTTTGCAACAATTGCAAATGATGGTGTGCGAGTCAAACCATCGATCCTGGCTGGCGTGGTGGATGAGAGTGGTAAATACACACCTGCTAAACCAAACGAATCGGTAAAGGTATTAAGTCCTGAAACTGCGATAAATCTTCGGGCGATGATGGAGAGCGTTGTTTCAAAAGATGGCACCGCACCTACCGCAGCGATACCTGGCTATCGAGTTGCTGGTAAAACCGGAACAGCAATGCGATACAACTCTGCTTGTAGTTGCTACAGCGGGTATACCGCATCATTTATAGGCTTTGCCCCGGCTGATCAACCAAAGTATGTGGTTAGTGTGACTATTCAAGATCCGAAAGGAATGCATTGGGGCGGCGTTCTTGCTGGCCCGGTGTTTAAAAAAGTAATGAGCTTTGTTTTACAAAATGAACGTATTAAACCTACGCCGACCGCTGATACTTTTTTCACTCTAACTGAGGCGGCGTTAAGGTCTCCAAAACAAAGTATAAAAAAGAGCGAGCCAAAATTATGAGTATTCGCCCTGCAAAGTCAGATAAAAAGGCGCTATCAAGTTTTGACCAGAAGCTGTTTAATACCGATGTAGAAATTACTGGAGTTTCGATAAATGCCGCTGAGGTGAAAAGTGGAGATTTATTTATAGCACTACCAGGTGCGAAAACACACGGCATGAACTTTATTGACCAAGCAATTTCCAACGGCGCCGTCGCCGTTTTAAGTGACCGAAAAATCGATTGCTCTATTCCAGTTTTTGTCGATCAAACTCCAAGGAAGTTAGTGGGTCCGATATCAGATTGGCTATACGACAAGCCGTTTAGCAAGTTAGTTGCGATGGGAGTCACTGGAACAAATGGAAAAACTACAACAAGCAATTTAGTTAAACAGCTTTGGGATCTTAACAATATCAACTCTGGTTTAATTGGAACCCTTGGGGTAGAGATTGGAGTAGAAAAAGTTGCGGGAGTAAGAACTACTCCAGAGGCTGATGAATTACAGGCGCTTGTTGCTGTAATGGCAGAGCGTGGTAGCACGCATTTAGCAATGGAGGTAAGCAGCATTGCTCTTGATCAATCTCGGGTTAGTGGAGCTAAGTACAAGGTGGTGGCTTTTTCAAATTTATCGCAAGACCATTTGGATTACCACAAAAGTATGGATCAGTATTTCAACGCAAAAGCAAAACTTTTCACCTCTGAGTATGCCGAAAGTGCAGTAATTAATGTTGATGATTCATATGGCAAGAAGCTATATGAAATATGCGGAATAACGACCAAGACAGTGTCAAGGAATGACAAGAATGCTGATTGGTACTATTCTAAAATCCAGCCGCTAACAGATGGTTTTGAAGTTGAAATTTCTGACAAAGATAGCCAAATAATCAGCGGTAAATTTCCATTAATTGGTGAGCACAATCTAGATAATCTTTTATTAGCCATTGCTTCGGTAAGAATTTGTGGACTGACAAATGCTCAAATCTCTACTTCAATTAACAGATTAAAGAGCGTGCCGGGCAGATTAGAAGTAATCTCAGCCGGTCAATCATTTTCAGCTATTGTTGATTACGCCCACACACCCGATGCAGTAAGTAGAGTTTTAGAGAGCGTTAGATCTTTTACCACTGGTCGAGTGATCGGAATTTTGGGTTGTGGCGGTGAGAGAGATGTTAGTAAACGCTCGCCAATGGGCCATGCCCTATTTTCAGGCAGTGATCTGGCAATTTTTACAAGTGACAACCCGCGAAGCGAACAACCTGAGGAGATCCTTAAAGAAATGACAAAAGGTATAGATCTGGCCGAAAAAGGATTTATCTATATTGATCGAAAAGATGCGATTAACTTTGGTGTGAAAATTGCTAAATCCGGGGATTGCCTACTGCTGATGGGTAAAGGGCATGAGAGTGGGCAAGAGATTAATGGCGAAATAACTCCTTTTGATGATCGAATCGAGCTATTAAAATCAATCCAGCAGGTGGTTAAATAATGATTAGTATTTCAGCAGCAGAGTTTGCAAAGGTTGTTTCTGGAAAACTCCATTTGATACCTGATGAAATGATGATAAATGAAATTCCAGTAATCAACTCGCATAAAGCAACTAAGGGAACATTCTTTGCGGCTTTTAAGGGAGATAATGTCGATGGTCATGATTTTGTCGAATCAGCAATTCAATCTGGTGCAAAATTCGCTTTAGTCTCTAAGCAAGTAAACTCACCATCGATACAGGTCGAGGATGTTGGCCAAGCTTTGTTAGATCTGACTACATATGTAAGAAGTAAATTAACTGGGTTGAAACTTGTTGGAATTACTGGCTCTCAAGGTAAAACCACTACGAAGGAGTTTTTAGCTTCAATCTTGCAGTTAGCTGGAAATACAGTTGCAACTGAAGGAAATTTCAATACTGATATTGGTGTACCACTCACAATTCTGCGTTGTGATGAACAAAGTAAATACTGCATTGTGGAAATGGGCGCAAGGCATGTAGGAGATATCGCAAAGCTAACTAGAGTTGCATCACCGGATGTAGGTGTAGTTCTAGTTGTCGGAAGAGCTCATCTTGGTGAGTTCGGTTCAGTAGAAGCACTAGCAAAAACCAAAGCAGAGTTGATAACTAACTTACTGCCAAACAAAGTTGCAGTACTGGGGAGTTATGACAAATTCACACCGAAAATGGCCGATCATCTTGAACTAAACAAAATTGTATTTGGTGAAGGGCAATCAGTCCGAGCTGCTGACATAGAGATGCACGGTGGCTTTGCACACTTTGACTTAGTAACACCAACTGGCAGAAATCCAGTTTCACTACAAGTATTAGGCGAGCATCAGATTCCTAATGCGCTAGGTGCTGCTGCAGCAGCGTATGCACTTGAGATAAGTAATGATCAAATTGCGACTGGGTTGATTACGGCGACACTAAGTACTAAATGGCGGATGGAGATTGAAGAGTTAGCTGGGTTAAAGATAATTAATGATTTCTACAATGCTAATCCAGAAAGCACCATGGCAGCAATCAAAACATTAGTTCTGCTCAGTCAAGAAAGTGGTGGAGCGTCATGGGCGGTGCTTGGAAAGATGCATGAGCTGGGCGAAGCAGAGATATCTGGACATGGAGAGGTTGTGAAGTACTGCCAGAAAGTTGGAGTTGATCATTTGGTGGCGGTGGGGACTGACCTTTACAAATCTGAGAAAAATGAAGATTCTGACGAACATTTGCTTATACATAACTGTGCAAACGCAGATACTGTTTTAGAGTTAGTCAGTAACTTTTCTGCTGGTGATGTAGTTTTGCTAAAAGCATCGAGATCAGAGAAATTTGAGGATTTAGCTAATTTGCTTAAAACCAAATGGAGCGGGGGAGTAGCATGAAAGGTATATTGCTTTCAGGCGGTGTATCAGCAATTTTTGCATTCTTCGCAACCCCCGCGCTAATTCGATTCTTAACTAAAAAAAGTTATGGCCAAATAATTAGAGATGACGGACCAACTTCGCATCAAGTAAAGCGTGGGACGCCAACAATGGGTGGAATAGTTTTAATTACAGCAACCTTGTTTGGGTACTTTGTTAGCCACTTAGTTACAGGAGTTACACCAACCACATCTGCTTTATTAGTTATTGGATTAATCATTGGATTAGGTACAGTTGGTTTACTTGATGATTGGCTTAAGGTAGCTCGCCAGCAGTCCTTAGGTCTAAACGCTAAACAGAAATTGTTTGGACAAGCTTTAGTTGCAGGTTGTTTCGCTTATGCTGGCTTGCAGTTTCCAGATAGGGCTGGACTTACGCCTATTTCTGCAAACCTTTCAACAGTTCGAGATACTTCGATAAAGCTAACCCTAGTTGCGGTGATAATTTGGGTAATTCTGATGGTATTGGGAACGAGTAATGGTGTGAATCTCACCGATGGCTTAGATGGACTTGCTACTGGTGCAGCAGTGATGGTCTTTACCTCATTTATTCTGATTGGCGTATGGGAGTTTGGACAAAGTTGTGCAGTTTCACCTGGGCTAAAGTGTTACGCAGTAAGAGATCCACTTGATCTTGCAGTATTAGCTGCTGCTTTAGCTGGTGCATGCGGTGGATTCCTTTGGTGGAATGCATCCCCTGCAAAAATATTTATGGGAGATGTGGGTTCATTAGCTTTAGGAGGTGCATTAGCTGGATTGGCAATTACGCTAAGAACACAACTTCTTCTTATTGTTCTTGGGTTTATTTTTGTACTCATAACATCATCGGTAATTATTCAAGTTGTATACTTTAAAATCTCTGGCGGTAAGCGAATCTTTAAAATGGCACCACTTCAACACCACTTTGAGTTACTAGGGTGGGGTGAAGTAACAATTGTGATTAGATTTTGGATTATTGCAAGCCTTGGAGTGGCAGCCGGCTTAGGTCTCTTCTATGCCCAGTGGGTCGTCTCCTAACATGAGTTTTGTCGCCGAACTTTCTGGAAAAAATTGTCTAGTAATCGGTGCTGGCGTGACAGGGCGAGCAGTTCACGAAGCCCTACTTAAATTTAGTGCAATATCAAAAATGTTTGATGAGAGAGTTACCGGAAAAAGTGATGTGATAAATGAACTGCCAAAAGATATCGACTTAGCCATTGTTTCACCTGGATGGAAAATTGATAACCCAGTTATTATGAAACTGAAGAGTGCAGGAATTGAGGTAATTAGCGAAATTGATTTTGCTTGGAAGGTCAAGCAGGTTTTAGCCCCCAATCAAAAATGGATTGCCCTTACCGGTACAAATGGTAAGACCACCACAATAAAGATGGTTGAATCAATTTTTAAGGCAGCAAAGGTAAATGGGGTGGCCTGTGGAAATGTTGGGCAACCAGTAGTTGCCTCCGTCTGTTCTGATCAGCCTTATGACTACTTAGCAATTGAGCTTTCCTCCTTTCAAATTCAGTGGAGCGAGCTACCTAAGTACCAATCAGTTGCGATTTTGAATATTGCTGAGGACCATATCGACTGGCACGGTAGTTTTGAAGATTATGCAGCGGCAAAACTTAAATTATTAAAACAAGCAGAAAAAGCATTTGTAAATAAGTCTGATCCAGAGCTGTCAAAGCGGGTAGGTAAAGAAACTGCAATTTGGTTCTCACTTCAGACTCCTAATCCAAATGAGTTAGGGCTAGTAGAGAATTTATTAATTGATCGCGCTTTCTCTGCTACGCCAGCTCAAGCAAATGAGATTGCTGAACTGGTAGATATAACTCCAACTGCCCCACACAACGTTCTTAATGCTTTGGCTGCTTCTGCTTTATCACTTTCGATTGGAATTAAGTATGAATCGGTGAAGCAGGGGTTACGTAACTTCTCGCCTGACCATCACCGTATGGAGTTAGTACTAAGCAAGAATGAAATAAATTGGATTGATGATTCCAAAGCAACCAACCCTCATGCAGCCGAAGCATCTTTACTCTCTTACTTCCAAATTATATGGATTGCTGGCGGGCTAGCAAAAGGTGCCAGTATGGATGAATTAGTTTCCCGATGCGCTAAAAGAATTAAAGCGGTGATTTTAATTGGCCAAGACCGGGATTTAATCGCAGCCGCATTTGCAAAGTTATCACCTGAAACTAAAATCCTACGAGTTGATCAGGTGGCTGATTCAATGCAACTTATGAATGATGTTGTTAAGCAAGCAATTGAATTAGCAAATCCTGGTGATACGGTGCTACTAGCTCCAGCTTGCGCCTCTATGGATCAGTTTAGTTCGTACGTGGAGCGTGGCCAATTGTTTGCCCAAGCAGTGAAGGCGCAGGTCTAATATGAGCAGTAATTTAAAATTGCAAAAGTACTCTCGTGTTCTGGCTCGTCCTGAGTTACCTTACTTTTTGATTATTTGGAGCACGATTTTTTTATGCGCTCTTGGTTTAGTGATGGTTTTGTCCTCCTCAACTGTTACTTCACTGCAGGAGAGTGGAAATACATACTCGATATTTATTAAACAGTTTTTCTTTTTGATTCTTGGTTCATTCGCTACTTTTTGGGCATACAGAGTTAAAGGGATAATTTGGCCATTCATCGCTAGATATGCGCTGAGTATCTCAATCGTAATTTTATTGTTGCCATTTGTTCCATTTTTAGGAAAAAATATAAAGGGAAACCAGAACTGGATTGAAATTGCTGGGTTTACGTTGCAGCCATCTGAATTTGCAAAGTTTTGCTTGATTTTATGGTGCGCGCTGAGATTGCGCTCGTTAGGCCAAGAGCCGGGTACAAAAAACTTGATTTTATTTCTTGCGCCAGGGTTAGTAGCTATTGAACTATTGATTTTACTAGAGCGTGATCTAGGCACTGCCCTATTGATATTAATAATTTTTGGTGGAGTTTTATTTGTATCTGGTGCGCCAATCAAACATTTTCTTGCCCTACTTACTCTTGGAGCAATTATCGGAGGTGCATTTGTATTAAGTAGTGATTACCGGATGGATAGGTTCGCCGCTTTATTCAATCCATTTGATGATCGGTATTATAAATTTTCTGGTTGGCAACCAGCCCACAGCATTATGGGATTAGCTAGTGGCGGGTTATGGGGAAGTGGACTCGGAGCTAGTAAACAGAAGTGGGCAAATTTAGCCGAAGCCCATACAGATTTTATATTCTCTGTTATTGGCGAAGAACTTGGCCTACTTGGCACCTTGCTGGTTCTCGCGCTTTATGCAGCACTCATCTATTCCATTCTAAGAGTTGCAATTAAAACTAAGGATGATTTTTCTAGGTATGCAACTGCTGGAATCGCGTGCTGGTTTATTGCACAAGTAGTGGTCAACATTGGATCTGTTACATCTGTTATTCCAGTTATCGGCGTGACTTTACCTTTCATCTCCTATGGAGGCTCTTCACTCCTAGCTAATTTGATCGCAGTTGGATTCGTATTAGGTGTGGCCCGCAGAACGCCAGAGATTGCTGAGGGTATTAGGGTTAATCGAGTGAAAAAATTGAGCAAATGACTCCCAAAATACTATTTGCAGGTGGCGGTACTGCTGGACATGTCGAACCAGCCTTAGCAGTTGCGCAATGGTTAAGGAATGAAAAACCAAATTGGAAATATGAATTTGTTGGGACTAAAGAAGGATTAGAGAACAAATTAGTACCCGCTGCTGGCTTTAGTTTGCTGCACATTTCAAAGGTTGTGCTCCCAAGGCAGTTGACGCCAGAAACATTTGTTTTGCCAATAAAAATATTTATTGCTACTTGGCAGGCAATTAAATTATGTAAAAAAGTTGATTTAGTTATTGGGTTTGGCGGCTATGCCTGCCCGCCTATTTATCTAGCCGCTGCGATTCTCCGTAAGCCAATATTTATTCATGAAGCGAATGCTGTTCCAGGTTGGGCGAATCGCCTAGGAGCTCCTTTTGCGTCACAAATTTTTATTGCGTTTAATCGAGCTGGTCAGAAACTAGGGCGTTGGCGAAATGCAAAATTAAGCGGCATGCCAATTCGTGCAGAAATTATTGCATCAGCAAAACTTTCTACTGAAGATGCGAAGGCCAAGAAAAGATTGCAGATTGAAAAGTGGAAACTAACTCAAGATAAGCCAACCATATTGGTCTTTGGCGGATCACAAGGTTCAAGACACATCAATGAAGCTATTCTTCAGTCTTTGTCTGCTTTTACCGAAAAGGGTGTGCAAGTTGTTCATTCAGTTGGTCGAAATAACCCACTTCCGACTTCAACTGAAAACTATTTGCCTCTTCCGTATATTGAGGACATGTCATCTGCATATCATGCGGCAGATTTAGTTATTGCAAGAAGTGGTGCTTTAACTTGTGCTGAGCTAGCAGCGGTAGGTAAATTCGCAATTTTAATTCCGTTGCCAATTGGCAATGGCGAGCAGGCAGTAAATGCATCAGACCTGCAAGCTGCAGGAGCAGCTGAGGTAGTCGAAGATAATAAGTTTAATTCTGATTGGCTAAGTAGTAATTGGGATGAGATATGGCGCAAGGCGAGAAACTATCAAGCAAGCCCAGAAACTCAGTTCTCTGCAAGTGAGATCATTGGCAACGAAATTATTAGAGCAATAGATGGCAGCCGATGAAATCTGGACTTGACTACAAATTATCAGAATTAGCTCAAATGAAGATTCACTTTATTGGAATCGGCGGTGCCGGAATGAGCGGAATTGCTCGCATTATGTTGGCAAAGGGATTTTCAATTTCTGGTTCTGATAAAAGTGATTCTTCTACGCTTACAACTTTAAAAGCTTTGGGTGCAAAGATTTATGTTGGTCATTCACCAGAAAATCTTTCAGATGCGCAGCTAGTAATTGTTTCCTCCGCAATTACTGAAAATAATTCAGAGTTTGCTGAGGCTAAGAGCAGAGGCATACCAATTGCTGCACGGGCTGTGGCATTAGCGTGGCTCATGTCTGAATCAACTTCTGTGGCGGTAGCTGGCACTCATGGGAAAACCACAACAACTGCGATGTTAACTGTTGCTTTACAATCAGCAGGCCTTGATCCGTCGTTTGCCATTGGTGGCACGATAAATACCGCTGGCATAAATGCTCATAGTGGCAGTGGATCTATATTTGTTGCAGAAGCAGACGAGTCAGACGGATCGTTTTTAGCATATAAACCGACCGGTGCCGTAATCACAAATGTTGAGTTAGATCATGTGGATCATTTTCCAGACGAGGAGGCGGTTTACGCCGTATTTGAAGATTTCATAGCCTCGATAAAAGGTGGTGGTTTTCTAGTTGCTTGTGGTGATGACCCAGGTGTTAAAACATTGCTACCGCGGATTAAGCGAGATGATTTGAAGATTTACCTTTATGGTAAAGGTAGTAGTAATGATTTCCGGATTGATCAAATTAATTTGGCCCCCAATTCATCTCGAGCCATAATTTCCATAACTGGTCGAAAAGTAGGTGAGTTAAACCTGACCGTTGTTGGTGAACATAACTTGTTTAATGCCTTAGCTGCCTTTGCCGCAGCAACTGCAATGGGCGGCTCAGAAGAAAAGGTACTATCCGGTTTAAAGGCCTTTACTGGAACCCGCCGTAGGTTTGAATTAAAGGGTGAGGTTGGTGGAGTTAAAGTAATTGATGATTATGGGCATCATCCAACAGAACTAGTTGTTACTTTGAAAGCCGCACGAAATTTAGCAGGAGCAGGACGCGTAATTGTTATTTTTCAGCCCCATAGGTATTCAAGAACTGAAGCATTTGCCGAGCAATTTTCAAATGCACTTACTCTTGCCGACTTTACGTATTTGCTTGAAGTTTACGCCGCAAGCGAAAAACCAATTCCAGGTGTTTCTTCCTTATTAATCGCTCGAGGAATGAAAACTGAGGAAGTTAAATTTGAGCCTTCAATGTTGCAGGTAGTATCAGATGTTGCGGATATGGCAAAGAGTGGGGACCTAATCCTCACCTTAGGTGCTGGTGATGTGAGTTCATTGGGAGATCCAATTTTACAAGCCCTAGCAAGTCGCTTTGCTTAGTTATGGGTTTTCGAATTAGTAAAAGACCTAAGCGGTTAATTGTAACCATGTTAACAATTACTCTTGTTTCTGTCACCGCATACATACTTGGGTGGTCATCATTTTTAACTGTAAATGAGGTAAGTATTGAGGGAACTAAATCTACCCAGGTGATTATGAACAAGTTAACTGCTAATTCAATTGCACCGGTAGTTGGTTCAAAACTCGCCAGAGTTGATACCCGAGCAATTAAAAATAGCATCTCCCAATTAGATTGGATAAGCCAAGCAGATATCTCTCGAAATTGGTTCAGAAAGAGGGTTAGTATCGAGGTTGTTGAGCGAGTTGCAGTCGCTAAGGCTATTAATGTTCAAGGCACAAAGATTAACTTTGATAGTACGGGCACGGTTTTTTCGCCAACATCTGTCACTCAACTTTCAATGCAGAATTCCTTGCCGCAAGTGAGCTTGCAAGGTGGCGACAAGAAAGAACTTGCATCTGTTGCAATGTTACTTGAGGAGATTCCAGAGGATCTGAGCTACTTAATCACTGATCTTGAATCAATTTCAGTGAGTAAATCTGGGTATATTCAAATGAATACCCGGATTAACAAAACAGCAGTACGGATAAATTGGGGTAGGGCAGAAGAGGTTAAGCAGAAGTGCTCAGTTTTGGTAGCTTTATTAGATCTGCCCGAAAATCAAGGAATAAAGCAGGTTGATCTATCTCAGCCAAATGCTCCAATAGTCAGTTAAATTCAATCTTAAAATCTGCAAATAACACCATCAAAAAATTGATTTTCTAAGAAAATCACTGAAATATTTACTTCTCAAAATATCGTGTCGGTGTTTGATTGAGTTGCTTCTAATGCCTACTTTTGCGTAATCGGAAAAGCATAACTTTAACTCTCAACTTGAGATTTAGGGCTAGGGAAGAGGCGCAAAGTGGCAACACCACAAAATTATTTAGCTGTCATCAAAGTTGTTGGTATTGGTGGTGGCGGAGTAAACGCTGTTAACCGAATGATTGATGTCGGCTTAAAGGGTGTTGAATTTATTGCGATCAATACCGATGCACAAGCTTTGTTAATGTCAGATGCAGATGTGAAATTAGATATTGGTAGAAAACTAACTAGAGGTTTAGGTGCAGGTGCTGCACCAGAGATTGGTCGTCAAGCCGCCCTTGATCACATCGATGAGATCGAAGAAGTTTTACGTGGCGCAGATATGGTTTTTGTTACAGCGGGAGAAGGTGGCGGAACTGGAACCGGCGGCGCTCCAATAGTTGCTAAGGTTGCAAAAGATCTTGGTGCATTAACAGTTGGTGTTGTTACTAAGCCATTTACATTTGAAGGAAAACGTCGTACTGCACAAGCCGATGAAGGAATTGAAAATTTACGAACTGAAGTTGATACATTAATTGTGATTCCAAACGATCGATTGCTTGCAATCTCTGATCGTTCAATCAGCGCGCTTGAGGCATTTAAAACGGCAGACCAAGTTCTACTTTCTGGTGTTCAAGGTATCACTGATTTAATTACTACTCCTGGCTTAATTAATTTAGATTTTGCCGATGTTAAAAGTGTTATGTCTGGCGCGGGTTCTGCATTAATGGGAATTGGTTCAGCACGAGGAGAGGCAAGATCAGTTCGCGCGGCAGAGCTTGCAATATCAAGCCCGTTGCTTGAGGCATCTATTGATGGCGCGCATGGTGTTTTACTCTCAATTGCTGGCGGATCCGATCTTGGTTTGTTTGAGATCTCAGAGGCAGCGGAGTTGGTAGCAAAGTCAGCTCACCCAGATGCAAACATTATTTATGGAACGGTAATTGATGACGCCTTAGGTGATGAAGTCAGAGTTACTGTGATTGCTGCCGGTTTTGATGGTGGACAGCCAAAGCGAGTTTTAATGCCAGTCATTAATGCTGCAACTATGAGTGGTGAGGCAGATCCAATTCCAGCCAATGACCCGATTTCAGTTGCCTTAGATTTAAACATTGATGCTGTCGAACACCCGCGGAAGCGAATTACATTTGAAGAACTAGTCGCAGAAGATGAGATCGATATACCTGATTTCATGCGGTAGTAGTTACCGTGGCACGGCTACTTTTTACCTCTCGTAATTTCAGCTCCCTAGATTCCCCCGTCGAGAATCAAATAGAGAATAAGTTAACTAATCTGATTGGTAAGCAAGTTGTTTTTATGAACCAATCGCACAGCGATCAAGTTTCATTAGTAAGTGATGCCGCGATTACGCCAGATGCGGATGGGTTAGTTACTACAAACCGAGACATTGCACTTGCGGTTCGGGTGGCAGATTGCCTGCCGCTTCTTTTGATTTCAACTGAGTCAGTTGCTGCTGTGCATGTTGGCCGGAAAGGTTTATTAAATCAGGTTGCCTTAAATGCAGTAAAGAAGATGAAGGATTTAGGTTCTACTCAAATTACTGGGCTAGTTGGACCGCATATATGCGGCAACTGTTATGAAGTTGATTTGCAAATGTATGAAGAAATTATAAAAAATCATCCAGCGACTGGCGGAAAAGTTAACCACTTAAATCTATTTGCCGGATTAGAGGCCCAATTGGCTGGAATCACACTCACTAATCTGTCTATTTGCACGAAGGAAAATCCAGAGTACTTTTCATATCGGGCCGGTGACAAGACCGGCAGGCAGGTTGGGGTAATTAGCTTATGAACCGCCCTGAGCAGATAGCTGCGAATCTTAAGCAAGTAAAAGAGAATATTGCACACTCTGTAAAAAATGCAGGTAGATCGATTGATGAAATAACCTTAATTGTTGTAACTAAAACATTCCCGCTATCTGATTTAGAGGTTTTGTATGAGCTTGGGTTAAGAGAATTTGGGGAAAATCGGGATCAAGAAGCTGTAGCAAAGGTAGATAAACTTCCTAACGATGTTAAGTGGCACTTTCAAGGGGGAATTCAAAGCAATAAATTAAAATCTATAGCTAATTGGGCTAATTGTATTCACTCTGTTGATCAACTTAAATATGCGCAAATTATTTCTGACCAAAATTTGGCTATACCAAAACAAATCTTTATTCAGATCTCACTTGACCAACCACCAGAATCTCGCGGCGGAGTGGATCCAGCAAAACTATTTGAACTAGCCTCTAGTATTGAAAAATTACCGGGGATCTCACTTCAAGGATTAATGGCGGTGGCACCATTAACTAGCCCGGTAAGTGATTCTTTTGCAAAGCTTGCTGCTGTCCATGGTGAGTTTAAAGCGGTCTACAAAAATGCCACATCTTTATCGGCTGGTATGAGTGGAGACTATGAAATGGCTATTTCCTTCGGCGCGACACATCTGCGAATTGGCAGTTCAATCCTCGGGAATCGATAGACCATCCCATAGATTTATGCCATGGCTAGTGCATTTAAGCGGGTTGCTGGATACCTCGGATTAATGGATGAGGAAGAGTTAGACCATGGCACAAATCAGATAGCTGAACGTGCTCCTCGCTTAGTTAGAGCTACCGCAAAGCAAGCAGAGAAATCCAATGTTGAAATTTTCCCACACTCTGAAGTCAATAAAGTAATGGATCACATTATTTCGTTAACTCCACGCACCTATAGTGAAGCACGTTTAATTGGCGAGCATTATCGTCAAGGTAAGCCAGTGATCATGAACTTAAGTGACATGGAAGAATCAGAGCGTAAGCGGTTAGTTGATTTTGCTTCTGGGTTAGTTTTTGGACATCACGGAAGTATCGAACGTGTGACTCCAAAAGTATTTTTGCTAACTCCACCTAATGTCTCAGTTAGTGTTGAAGATAAAACATCTGCTGCGCAAGCCAGTTTCTTTAACCAAAGCTGAATTAGCCCTTAATTAAATGGGCGCAGTAATCGGAATAATCTACTGGGGTCTAAACCTATTTCTTATCACGCTAATTGGTAGGTTGATTTTAGATTACGTAAGAATTTTTTCACCAAATTGGCGACCACGAGGAATTGTTTTAGCCCTTGCTGAGTTGATTTATTCAATCACTGATCGGCCACTTAGATTTGTTAGGCAATTTGTTCCACCACTGCGTCTAGGAGCAGTATCTTTGGATTTATCTTTTATTGTTGTATTTTTTGTAGTGCAATTATTAATGCGTTTAGTAATTATTCTTTAATTCTTCGCAAGTTTAAGCCATAGACCTAACTCATTATCTGTCGCACTTTCAGAAGTATTTTGCACCATTTTAGTGGCTAGAACCTCAGCGCTAATTTCTGAAACTGCTGAATTGATTGCAGCGCTTAGATCAGCTGGAGCATTCCAGTTAACGGTAATGCGATCACTTACATCTAACCCAACAATCTTACGTTCTTCCTGAATTGCCCGAATAACCTCTCGAATTTGTCCAGCACGAATTAACTCAGGAGTTAAAGTTAGATCTAAGGCCAAACTTTCACCAGCGTGAGATGAAACAGACCAGCCACTTCTTGGGGTTTCAGTAATCACTAAGTCATCAATATCAATCTCAATTTCTTTTTCTTGGCCACTCAAATTTACATTTAACCTAAAGAACTTATTCTTTCGAAGTTCCTTAACCATCACCGAAGGATCTGCTACAGCTATTGTTTTTGCAATCACCTGAACATCGGCGCCGAATTTCGTGCCAAGGGTTCGAAAGTTAGCTTTAACTGAGATATTTACCAGATCAGCGCCGGCGACATGAATTCCATCTAATTTTAATATATTCAACTCTTCGGCAATGTGAGCTTTAATTTCAGCGGAAATATTTTCCCAACCTGATGCTGAAACTAAAGCTCTAGATAAAGGTTGGCGAATCTTAACGCCAGATTCTGCCCTGGCAGATCTTCCTAATTCAACTAATCGGCGTGATAGGCCAACAGAGCTTGATAATTCTTCATCGATTGCAGATTTATTTGAATCTGGAAAGTTCGCAAGGTGCACAGATTCAGTTTGGTCTACTTCGGCAACGCGAACGAGCGTCTGCCAAACATGCTCTGATATGAATGGCACCATTGGCGCAAGCAGTAGTGTTAAATTTTTCAGACATACGTAAAGCGTATTTAGTGCTATCGGATCACCATCCCAAAAACGGCGACGAGATCTACGAACATACCAATTAGACAGGTCATCAATAAAGGTGGCAAGGAGTAAGCCAGCCTCTTGTGAGTCAAAGTTTTCTAAAGCAGTATCAACGCCGGCAATCAGTTGATTTAACTCAGAAAGGATCCATTTATCCATCAAGGTTAGATCAGTTGGTAATGAACCCACTTTAAAATTTGCCGCATTTGCATAAAGTGTAAAGAATGAAATTGTGTTCCAGTAGGTGAGTAGAGTCTTACGCACAACATCAGAAATAGCATCGTGGCCGACTCGACGGGCGCTCCACGGAGAACCTGCAGCTAACATGTACCAACGAACCGCATCTGCCCCATGTTGATTCATAAGCGGCATTGGCTCTAGAACATTGCCAAGATGCTTACTCATTTTTCTGCCATCTTTATCTAAAATATGGCCAAGGCATAGGACAGTTTTATAGGAAGATTTATCAAAAACTAAAGTACCAATTGTCATTAAGGTGTAAAACCAACCTCGAGTTTGATCTATTGCTTCACAAATAAAATCTGCTGGATATGCGGCTTTAAATTCTGCTTCAGAACCCGCTTTATGTGGGTATCCCCATTGCGCGAATGGCATTGCTCCGGAGTCATACCAACAATCAATCACCTCGGGGATGCGCTCCATAGTTGATGAACATTTTTCACATTTAAATTTAATATCGTCAACAAATGGGCGGTGCGGATCTAAGTTACTTAGTTCAGATCCAGATAATTTACCTAATTCAGCAAGTGAGCCAACACAAACTTCATGCTTGTTTTCGCATCTCCAAATTGGCAGCGGAGTTCCCCAATAACGATTACGGGAGACTGCCCAATCAATATTGTTGTTAAGCCAATCGCCAAATCTGCCAGTCTTAATTGTTTCAGGGTGCCAATCAGTGTTGGAGTTTTCTCTAAGCAATTCATTTTTTATAGATGTGGTTTTGATATACCAAGATGGTTGCGCGTAATACATCAAGGCGGTGTGACATCTCCAGCAGTGCGGGTATGAATGCTCAAATTGCAAACTCTTAAACATTAACCCTCGTGTTTTGAGATCTTTGATTAAAGCTTTATCTGCATCTTTGAAAAACACGCCACCAACTAGCTGAACCTCTTTATTAAAGTGCCCATCTGGGCTTACTGGATTTACGACTGGAAGGTTATATCTCCGACAAACCTCAAGGTCATCGGCGCCAAATGCAGGGGATTGGTGAACTAAGCCAGTGCCATCTTCTACTGTTACATAATCAGCGAGTACCACGTAATGCGCATCATTTATCTCAATAAAATCAAATGGCCTGGTGTATTTCGTGTGCTCAAGCTCGGTTCCTTTAAAGGTTGCAATTACCGTTCTATCGTCACCCAGCACAGATGCTAAATCTGAAGCAACTACTAGCCGTTCAGTTTTTTCATCGGTTGTAATTTCAATTACTTGGTAATCAACCTTTGGATTGACTGCAACTGCAGTGTTGGAAACTAGTGTCCAAGGAGTTGTGGTCCAAACCAATAAACTCGCCTTAAGTTCTGCTAACTTGCCAGAGGTGGCAGGAAATCGCACAAATACAGATGGATCTTTAATCGTTTCATAACCCTGGGCTAGTTCATGATCGGACAAGCCAGTTCCGCATCTTGGGCAGTATGGTGCGACTCGATGATCTTGTACTAGTAAACCTTTGTTCCATATCTGTTGCAGAGACCACCAAACACTCTCAATGTATGCAGGTGACATGGTCCAGTAAGCCTCATCAAAATCTACCCAGAAACCCATTCGCTTAGTCATGTCGGTAAATTCATCAACATGCCGCTGCACTGATTCCTTACACTTTTCATTAAATGCAGCAACACCAAATTTTTCAATATCTGCTTTGCCGGTAAAGCCCAACTCTTTTTCTACTGCAATTTCAACTGGTAAGCCATGGCAATCCCAACCAGCTTTGCGAATTACCTGCTTACCTTTCATGGTTTGAAATCTTGGAAACAAATCCTTAAATACTCGAGCTTCGATATGGTGAGTTCCCGGTTTTCCATTTGCAGTAGGAGGTCCCTCATAAAAACTCCAGCGCGGAGCACCATTTCGATTGGCGACTGATTTTTCAAATATTTGATTTTGTGACCAGAAATCTAAGATCCCAGCTTCCATTGATGGAAGATCGATTTGTGCAGATAGGGTATTAATTCCGCGGTTATCGCTCGTATTCACGCCACATTCTAACGCGCACAGTTGCCCTTTAATGAACTAATGATTGAGCACGGGGGTGGCGGTTGGTATTTACTTGGGCCAAGCCATAACCTTTGCCCCTTCAGGGGGTAATGTGGCTATCAGTAAGTTATTTAAGAAATCAGCAAAGAAGAGCACAAAGACTACGGCGAAAAAGCCGGTAAAGGCTGCTGCCAAAAAGGTCGTTAAAAAGAGCCCACCAAAAAAGGCTGCTGCTAAAAAAATTGCAAAAAAAGCGCCAACTCGTTCACCAAACATTGTTAAACCAAAACTAGCTAAAAAAGCAGCAATCAAGAAAGCTCCAGGTAAACCTTTTCCAGCAAAACTTCAAACATCAACCTCTGGATCTTCAACTACGATCTCTGTGACATCCACAATGCCAAATGCAAATGCTCTACCTGTTGTGGAAGAGCGCAGACTAGTAATGCTGCCACCACCAAAGCCGGTGTTGAAATCAAAGAAGGCCGCAGCACTCAAGCCAATTAAAAGTGCACCGGCTCCATTGGTTGTGCAGGCGAGTGAAATTGCTTGGAATGCAACTGAATTGAAAACTATGAAGGCAGAGCTTTCAAAGGATTTAGTGAGATTGCGCAAAGAACTCGAATTGGCAGAGGCTGAGATGGAAGATCTAGTAGAGGCTGCTGGTGTGGGTGCCGGTGATGATCAAGCTGATGCTGGTGCAAAAACATTTGAGCGCGAGCATGAGATGTCATTGGTATACAACGCGCGGGATATGGTTCAACAAACTGAGCGAGCACTAGAGCGTATTGCAAATAAAACATATGGAAAGTGTGAAGAGTGTGGGAACTTTGTTGGTAAAGCCAGATTGCAGGTTTTCCCTCGCGCTACTTTGTGTATGGTTTGCAAACAAAAAGAGGAACGACGCTGAACTTAATTCAGCGGAAATGGTTAGCGGTTTCCGCATTAATTGTTTTTGTCTTAGATTATTCAACTAAGCAATTAGCAATTCATTACCTATCGGATGAGCCAAAAAATATAATTGGCTCATTTCTTCAATTCAGACTAATTTATAACTCTGGTGCAGCATTTAGCCTTGCCTCAAGCGGCACAATTTTTCTCTCCAGTTTCTCAATAATCATAGCTGCTGTTATTTTCTTCTTCGGTCGCAAAGTTAAGTCCACCCCATGGGCAATAGCCCTAGGCCTGGTCTTGGGTGGAATTTTTGGAAATTTAACTGATCGAATATTTAGATCACCTGGTGGATTACAGGGTGAGGTAGTTGATTGGATTCAGCTCCCAAATTGGCCAGTGTTTAACATTGCAGACTCGGCTGTGGTTTGCGGTGCAATACTTATTACAATTCTAAACTGGAAAAATATTGATTTTGGTAGAAGTGAGGACAAGTAGTGAGTGAGCGCGAGGTTAGGAACCTAATAATTCCAGAGGGTTTAAACCAGGAAAGAGTTGATGCTGCGCTATCTCGATTGCTTGGCTTATCCCGTAACGTAATCGTCGGCCTAATTGAATCTGATGAAATTTCAAAAGATGGTAAGGCGGTTGGAAAATCTGATCGAGTTTTAAGTGGCGATCAACTAGAGGTATTGATGCCAGCGGCAAAGGGTGAGGCAAAACTTACTGCGACACCAATTGATGGATTAAAAGTTGTTTACGATGATGAGTACCTAATTGTTATCGACAAGCCAGTTGGAATTGCGGCTCATCCAAGTCCGGGCTGGCATGGGGCAACAGTTGTTGGCGCAATTTTTGCTGCTGGTTACCAGCTAGCAACCTCTGGTGCAGCGGAGCGACAAGGTGTTGTACACAGGTTAGATGTTGGAACATCTGGCTTAATGGTGGTTGCAAAAAGTGAAATTGCATATGCAAGTCTAAAAGATCAGTTTCGTGATCGAACAGTTTCAAAGGTTTATCATGCACTAGTTCAAGGTCATATGGATCCAACGGTTGGAACTATTGACGCCCCAATCGATCGTCATCCGAAAGAGGATTATCGCTTTGCGGTTGTGGCAAATGGCAAGCCAAGCATTACTCACTATAAAACTTTGGAAGTTTTCCCGGCAGTTACATTGCTTGAAATTGAACTTGAAACTGGCCGAACACATCAAATTAGAGTTCACTTCTCTGCACTTCATCACCCATTAGTTGGTGATTTAACTTACGGTTCAGACCCAGCCCTTGCTGCAAAGCTTAAGATCTCTCGTCCCTGGCTACACGCTAAGCAACTTGCCTTTACTCACCCCGGAAGTGGGGAACGGATCTCATTTACGGCTGAGTATCCAGAGGATCTGACACGCTCACTTGCCCTTCTTTCAGATATTGCCCGCTAGAAATTAACAGCAGTAGTAATCTCACCATCCATGTCTAATTCAACTAGCAACCTAAAAAATTCGGAGAATTTTGTACATCTTCATGTACATACCGAGTACTCGATGTTAGATGGCGCTGCAAAAATCTCTGAGCTAGTTGCTGAGGTTGCACGTCAGGAAATGCCAGCGATCGCAATGACTGATCATGGAAATGTATTCGGAGCATTTGAGTTTCATAAACTTGCAAAGGCTGCGGGTGTTAAACCAATTATCGGTATTGAAGCATATGTCGCACCCGAATCAAGATTTGATAAAAGAAGAGTTAAGTGGGCCGAGGGCGGTGAGGATGATGTCTCTGGTGGTGGCGCTTATACACATATGACACTTCTTGCCGAAAATAATCAAGGTTTATCAAATCTATTTAAGCTCTCATCCCTTGCTTCACTTGAAGGTTTCTATTACAAACCAAGAATGGATAGAGAATTACTATCTAAATACTCAAATGGAATTATTGGTACAACTGGTTGTGCTGGTGGTGAGATTCAAACACGGTTACGAATGGGCAATTATAAAGAGGCGATAAAAGCGGCTAGTGAGATGAAAGATATTTTTGGGGCGGAAAATTTCTATTTAGAGCTTATGGATCACTCAATTGAAATTGAAAAACGCGCTTTCACAGATTTACTAAAGTTGGGCAAAGAGTTAAATCTGCCATTACTAGCAACTAACGATCTGCACTACACCCATAATGATGATGCAGGTGCTCATGAGGTTTTGTTATGTATTCAATCGGGATCAACAATTGCAGATCCAAAGCGGTTTAAATTTGAGAACTCTGAGTTTTATCTAAAGAGCGCCGCTCAAATGCGGGAATTATTCAAGGATTTTCCAGAAGCATGTAATAACACCTTGCTTATTGCTCAGCGTTGCGAAACGACAATGCGTGAAGGTGAAAATCTATTGCCACGTTTCCCAGTTCCGCAGGGTGAGACTGAGGACAGCTGGCTTAAAAAATTATCCAACGATGGCTTAGCTGCTCGAATGGGCAATCAAATTCCAGCCGAATATCAAGAGCGCTTAGATTTTGAGTTAGATGTAATGATCAAGATGGGTTTTCCCGGATACTTTTTAGTTGTCGCTGACCTTTGCAAGCATGCCCGGGAGGTTGGAATTAGAGTTGGTCCTGGCCGAGGCTCTGCAGCTGGCTCTCTTGTTTCATACTCGCTCGGAATTACTGGACTTGACCCAATTAAATTTGGCCTATTGTTTGAAAGATTCTTGAATCCAGAACGTATTTCTATGCCGGACATTGATCTCGATTTTGATGAGCGCAGAAGGTCAGAGATGATTCAATATGCAACTACAAAATACGGCGATGATCGAGTCGCACAAATTATTACCTATGGAACTATCAAGTCCAAACAAGCAATAAAGGACTCAACCCGAGTTCTAGGCTATCCATATGCATTAGGAGAGCGCCTAACAAAATCACTTCCACCTTCTGTAATGGGTAAAGATATTTCACTTGGCGGAATCTTCAATATGGATGATGATCGTTATGGAGAGGCAAGTGAATTTAGAAATTTGTATGAGAGTGACCCAGATTCGAAAAAGATTGTTGACACCGCCTTAGGTATTGAAGGGCTTAAACGCCAATGGGGCGTGCATGCAGCTGGAGTTATATTGAGTAAAGAGCCACTTTTGGATGTAATCCCAATTCATCGTAGAGAAGCTGATGGGGCAATCATCACTCAATTTGATATGGGTGCATGTGAAGCAACTGGTTTACTTAAGATGGATTTTCTTGGGTTGCGTAACCTATCTGTCTTAGATGATTGCCTAATAAATATTGAAAAAAACCTTGGTAAAAAGGTAGTACTTGAAACATTGCCACTAAAAGATGACAAAACCTTTGAACTGTTGTCTCGTGGAGATACTTTAGGAGTTTTTCAATTAGATAGTGCACCGATCAGGTCATTACTGCGTTCAATGGCGCCAGATAGCTTCGAAGATATTGCGGCAGTTATTGCCCTATATCGCCCAGGCCCGATGGGCGAGGATTCACACAATAAATATGCAGATTACAAAAATGGCCGCAAAGCTCAAGTTGGAATACATCCAGAGCTTGATAAACCTTTGAGTGAAATTCTAAAAGACACCTATGGCTTGATTGTTTACCAAGAGCAGGTGTTAGCAATTGCTCGAAAGGTTGCCGGTTTCACACTTGGACGTGCGGATTTGCTTCGTAAGGCTATGGGTAAAAAAGACAAGAAGATTCTTGACAAAGAAAAGGTTCACTTTGAAGCCGGTATGAAAGAGAACGGTTTTTCTGCTGATTCAATTGAAAAATTATGGCAAACACTTATCCCATTTTCCGATTATGCATTCAATAGAGCTCACAGCGCCGGCTACGGTTTACTCTCTTTTTGGACCGCATACTTAAAAGCAAACTACCCAGCTGAGTACATGGCCGCTCTATTAACCAGTGTTCGCGATGATAAGGATAAGAGCGCACTTTACTTAAATGAGTGCCGCCGTATGGGAATCAAAGTTTTGCCGCCTGATGTGAATGAGTCAGATTCTGAATACACCCCTCGCGGAACAGATATTCGGTTTGGGCTAACAGCTATCCGGAATGTTGGCGAAAATGTGGTGGCATCAATCATTGAGAATCGAAATGCAAAAGGAAAGTATTTAAGTTTTGGAGATTTCTTAACCAAAGTTGATTCACACGTTTGTAACAAAAAAACGGTTGAATCATTAATTAAGGCCGGTGCTTTTGATTCCTTAAATCACACGCGCCGAGGCTTAATGATGGTGTTTTTAGAAGCGCTGGATTCAGTTTCTGAGGCAAAGCGGGCAGAGGCAATCGGACAATTTGATTTATTTGGAGCAACAAATGCCACAACGAGTGTTAGTGGCGTTGAGCTAGATATTCCTAATACTGAATGGGAAAAAATGATGTTGCTTGGATATGAGCGAGAGATGTTGGGACTATATGTTTCTGATCACCCATTGTTGGGAGTTGAACATGTGCTGCGCTCAGTTGCAGATTTTTCAATCAGCCAAATATCTGAAGTCAGCCATGATCAGATAATTACAATTGGTGGATTGATAACACAGATACAGAGAAAAGTTTCAAAGCAAGGTACTCCGTGGGCAATTGTCACTGTTGAAGATCTAGATGGTGCGGTAGATGTTTTATTCTTCTCAAATGCTTATGCCGCTCATGGCGTAAATTTAGTTGAAGATCGAATTGTGGCAATTAGAGGCCGTGTTGATAAGAGAGAAGAACAACCTAGGGTCTCAGCACTTGATTTAACTCTTCCTGATTTAAAGCAAGTTCCAACTGGTCCACTTGTTATTTCAATGGAAATGTCTAGGTGCACTCCACCAGTTATTGATCGAATGAATGAAATTTTGCGCTCTCATCCAGGTGGGCGAGAAGTTCATTTGAGATTAGTAGATGGCGAAAAAAATACAGTTCTAAAATTAGATGAAAAATTAAAGGTTACCTCATCACCAAGTTTGAGCGCAGATCTCAAAACAGTACTTGGGCCAGATTGCTTAGTTGTTTAGGTATCGATGAGTATTCTTGAATTATTGCCAGCGATAGATATAAAAAATGGTAAATCTGTCCGATTAAATCAAGCTCAGTTGGATTCAATAGAAGTGTACGAGAGCCCTAATGTTGTGCTATCTGATTTTATTGCTAAAGGTGCAAAGTGGGTTCATCTCGTAGATTTGGATGCAGCATTTAAATCAGGGAGTAATTCAGATTTGATAAAAAGCTTAATAGAAGCGAGTTCAATAAATATCCAATTATCTGGGGGAATTATTGATGAAGAATCCTTACGACAAGCTTTAAGTACCAATGCTGATCGAATAAACATTGCAACTGCAGCTCTGCAGAATATTGACTGGGTAGTTAACGCCATTGAATCTAACCATGAGCGTGTAACGATTGGGCTTGATATTGCTGATGGCGTTCTCGTTGCCAGGGGAAGTGGTGAGATCGTTGGCGATCCTTTTGAATACATTAAGACCTTGGATTTGGCAGGATGTAAGCGGTATGTTGTTACCGATAATTCAACTGACGGTGAGTTAAACGGCCCAAACCTTGAGTTGCTAGATAAAGTTTTAAAATCAACCAAATCAAAGATTATTGCCAGTGGTGGTGTCTCGAAATTATCTGACCTTAAGATTCTGCGTGAAATGGGCCTAGATGGTGTAATCGTTGGCAAGGCTTTTTATGTCGGAGCGATAGATATAAGTGCAGCGATCAAAACCTGCTACCAATAATCGGCTCCTGGCTGTTAGTTATTACGGCAGAATAGGGCAGTGGAAAAAGCACTGATTTCTCTGGAGGAGTTTCGCGGTTATGCCCGCGACTACAATGTAATTCCAGTTGCTCGCCAGATCGTTAGCAAAAGTGAATCTCCACTTTCAATCTATGACAAGTTAACTCAAAATCGCAGTGGAACATTTTTGCTTGAATCAGCAGAGGCTGGAATTTGGGCACGATACTCATTTATTGGTGTAAATAGCGAGGCAACATTAACTGAGAAGAATGGGTTAGCAACTTGGCTAGGAGTTATGCCAGCAGGTGCACCATCTGGAATTGATCCATTGTCTGCGCTTAGAATTTCTACATCACACCTTCGATCTCCAAAGTTAAATAATTTGCCACCTCTGACGGGTGGTTTAGTTGGCTATCTTGGCTATGAAATTGTCAGAAGGCTTGAAAAACTACCTAATCTTTCTAAGAAAGATATCGATATTCCAGAGATTGCGATGATGCTTACCTCAGATTTAGCGGTTTATGATCACAAAGAAGGCGTGATCACATTAATAGCTAATGCAATTAACTGGGATGGAAGCACTGAGCGCGTTGATTTGGCATATGAAAAAGCGATTGAAAGATTAGACAAGATGGAGTTGTGGCTAAACCAAAGCTTGCAATCTAATTTTAAAGAAATTCCAACTCGCGTAACTCCAATTTATGATCGAAATACGACTGATGCTGATTACATTGGCAAGGTTGAATTAATAAAAGAAGAAATTAAGTCGGGTGAAGCATTTCAGGTTGTTCTATCTCAAAGATTTTCTATGCCTATTGCTTGTCAGCCATTTGATATTTATCGAGTATTACGTGAGCAAAACCCGAGCCCATATATGTATATTTTTAATTTCTCTGATGATCTTTCAGTTGTAGGTTCAAGCCCAGAGGCTTTGGTAAAAGTAAATGGAGATAATGTGATGATTCATCCAATTGCTGGTACTAGGGCACGAAGTGATGATGCCCAAGTTGATCAGCAGGTGGCTGAGTCATTGCTTGAAGATCCAAAGGAGCGAGCAGAGCACTTAATGCTGGTAGATCTTGGTCGCAATGATTTGGGGCGTGTATGCAAACCAGGGTCAGTCGAGGTAACTGAATTTATGCAGATTGAGAAGTACTCACACGTCATGCATATTGTTTCGACTGTAGTTGGAAAACTACTCTCAAAGGTGGCACCAATCGAAGCCTTATTTTCAGTATTTCCAGCCGGCACATTATCTGGTGCGCCAAAACCACGTGCGATGGAGATTATTGAAGAGAATGAACCAACTAAGCGAGGAATATACGGTGGCACAATTGGTTATCTAGATTTCACCGGGAATATTGATACCTGTATTTCGATTAGAACCGCTGTTATTAAAAATCAAATTGCTTATGTTCAAGCAGGGGCTGGAATTGTCGCTGATTCAGATCCGGTATCTGAAAATCAAGAATGCATAAGTAAAGCGGCTGCGGTTTTAAGTGCGGTTGCCACAGCTAACTTAATGGTCGGTAAATAATGACAAATTCGCTTATCGGTAGTTTATTATTAGTAGGGTTTGCTACATATTTGATTATTAGATTAAGTAAGAAAGCTGATTCAGATAGATATAAATTAAAACCCAAAAACAAATGGAATTCACTTTCAGAAGGGATTGATCCAACTGATGAGTGATTCGAATGTTCTAAATTCTATTATTGAAGGTGTCTTAGAGGACGTTCAAAAACGTATTATTCCTATCTCACAACTTCAGGATCAATTGAACTCCGCACCAAAACTGAGGAGTGCTTACGCCGCGTTAAGTAGAGAGCCAATGCGATTAATTGCTGAGGTGAAAAGATCATCACCAAGTAAGGGTGAATTAGCTGAGATTACTGATCCAGTTTCCCTGGCAAAAAATTATCAAGAGGGTGGAGCTGATGTTATAAGTGTGTTAACTGAAGAGCGCCGGTTTAAGGGAAGCATTTCAGATCTAATTTCAATCCGAGCGGCTATAGATATTCCAGTTTTACGAAAAGACTTCATTGTTACAGAGTTTCAAGTTTATGAGTCACGAATTCTTGGCGCAGATTTAATGTTGTTAATCGTTGCTGGACTATCAAAATCACAACTTATTGATTTTTATCAATTAGCAACTGAATTAGGTATGGATGTGCTAGTAGAGGTTCACGATCTACATGAGGCTGAGCGCGCTGTAGAGATTGGATCTAAAATAATTGGTGTTAACTCGCGAAATTTAAAGACACTTGAGGTGGACCAGAAAAACTTTGAGTTAATTTTGCCGCAACTACCTGATTCTGTCTTAAAGGTTGCTGAGTCTGGAATTAGCCATCGCTCACAGGTGGAAATTGTCCAAGCTTTAGGCGCAAATGCGGTTTTGATTGGCGAAACTCTCGTTAAAGCAGGTAACCCAGTTCATACGATAAATGATCTGCTCAATCGTTGAAGATGCAATAAACTCTAGCCATGACTCAAAGTAAAAATACGCAAAGTATGGACTCATCTGTTTTGGGTCACTTTGGTCCTTATGGGGGAAGATTTGTTCCAGAAGCATTAATCGCTGCCCTTGATGAGTTGGCTGCAGCTCATCTCTCTGCGCAATCTGATCCATCTTTTCAAGCCGAACTAAATGAATTGCATAAAACTTATACCGGTAGACCAAGTATTTTGACTGATGCTAAAAGGTTTTCTGAATATGCAGGTGGCGCAAGAATCTTATTAAAGCGTGAAGATTTAAATCATACCGGTAGTCATAAAATCAATAACGTACTGGGTCAAGCTTTGTTAACTAAGCGAATGGGCAAAAGTAGAATCATTGCTGAAACTGGAGCCGGTCAACATGGTGTTGCTTCTGCCACTGCAGCCGCATTGTTTGGCTTGGAATGTGTTGTCTATATGGGTGAAGCCGACACTAAGCGACAAGCATTAAATGTCGCAAGAATGAAATTGCTTGGCGCAACGGTGGTGCCTGTAACTCAGGGGTCAAAAACTTTAAAAGATGCAATTAATGAGGCTATGCGCGATTGGGTAACAAATGTTGAAACAACCCATTACCTATTAGGAACAGTAGCTGGACCACATCCTTTCCCAACAATGGTTCGCGATTTTCAAAGAATTATTGGCGTCGAAGCGCGTGCGCAGGTGCTTGAATTAACCGGCAAGCTACCAGATGCTGTTCTGGCATGTGTTGGCGGCGGTTCAAATGCAATTGGAATATTTCACCCATTTATTGATGATAAGAGTGTTCGGTTAATTGGGCTTGAGGCTGGAGGCAAAGGTGTCGAAACTGGATTTCACGCAGCAACTATTTCTGGTGGTAATCCTGGTGTATTACATGGAACTCGATCATATGTTTTGCAAGATAAAGATGGCCAAACAGTTGAATCACACTCAATATCTGCGGGCTTAGATTATCCAGGCGTTGGGCCAGAGCACGCTTATTTAAATGACATCGGCAGAGCTGAATATCGCGCAGTTACTGATGATCAAGCAATGTATGCATTTTCATTATTATGTAAATCAGAAGGAATTATTCCTGCGATTGAAACAGCTCATGCCCTTGCTGGTGCACTTGAGATTGGCACTGAGTTGGGTAAGGATGCAACACTTCTAATTAACCTCTCTGGCCGTGGCGACAAAGATGTACAAACAGCGGCTGAGTACTTTGGACTTCCACTTTAATGTCGACTGCCCTCGATAAACTTTTTACAAAAACGAAGAAAGAAAATCGAGCCGCGTTAATCGGTTTTCTTCCAGCAGGTTTTCCAACTCAAAAAGAATCAATAGAGATAATCAAATCAATGATTGACGGTGGAGTCGATGCAATTGAGATTGGCTACCCATACTCAGATCCAGTCATGGATGGGCCAGTGATTCAAGCTGCATCCGAACAGGCAATTAATAATGGTGCTGGGGTGGAGGAGGTGTTTGAGTTACTTAAAACCAGTGTCGCCTATGGCGCGCCATCAGTGGTTATGAGTTACTGGAGCCCTATTGAAAAATACGGTGTGGCAAAATTTGCTGACGCAATTTTAAGCGCAGGAGGATCTGGGGTCATAACGCCTGATCTAACCGTTGAAGAATCTGATAATTGGCGCACGGAATCAGATAAAAATCTGCTCAATAGAATTTATGTTGTTGCACCCAGTACTACTAATGAACGCCTATCAAAAGTAACTTCAGAATGCTCAGGCTTTATCTACGCGGCAAGCTTGATGGGCGTCACTGGAACAAGGGATGCGGTTTCTGCAAACGCTAGCTCGCTAGTAAGTCGAATAAGGTCTACTACTAACACACCAGTTGCAGTTGGTTTAGGAGTTTCTACGAAGGAGCAGGCAAAAGTTGTGGCTTCTTATGCTGATGGCGTGATTGTTGGCTCTGCATTTATTAAAATAATTCAAGAATATGGTGCTGGAAGATCTGGTCTCAAGAAGGTTAAGAAATTAGCTCAGTCGTTATCTGAAGGAGTAAGAGATGGGCGCTAAATTTAAGGTAGCTCAACCATGGTTGACTTTATTTGCCCGATTAATTTTAGGCGGAGTTCTGTTAGCAGCCGGTGCGCTTAAAATAGGGAGTTTACAAAAATCTGCAATGGCAGTTAGAGCTTATGAACTGCTTCCAGTGCCTCTCGCCAATTTTTTTGGATATACATTGCCTTGGGTTGAAATTGGGATTGGATTACTTCTTATAACTGGAGCGTTGGTAAGAATTTCTGGATTAATTGGTGCAGTTACGATGTTGGCATTCATTATCGCGATTGCCCAGGCATGGGCTAGAGGTTTAAGTATTGATTGTGGTTGTTTTGGTGGCGGCGGTGCTATCGACCCAGAGGACACAAAGTATTTATCCGAAATTATAAGAGACATAGGCTTGCTTATCCTGGGAATTTACCTCTATTTCTATCCAAAGGGTAGATTTGGGCTGGATAAATAGGAAAATACTCTAATCACGACGAGGAGGAAAGATATGGCAGCAGATAATGGTGGCGATAAGGGAACTCGCAACTTAGTGATTGTTATGGTCTTGTTTATTGTTGTAGTTGGAGTTGTATTCTCCTTAATCAGCAACCGCTCCAACAGTACAGCTGCAGTACCTGCCTCGGTATCTGCGGAAGACGGCTATGGAATTGTGTTGAATCCGACTGCTAAACCAAGAATTGATGTTTATGTAGATTACCAGTGCCCAGTATGTAAAACTTTTGAGCTACTAAATGGTGGGTATTTGAATGAAGTTATTGCTCAGAATAAGGCAAAGGTCGTTTATCACCCAATGACATTTATTGGTCCAGAGTCGATTTTAGCGGCCAACGCGGCAGCGTGTGCGGCTGATGAAAACAAATTTGTAGGAATGAATCTTGCTTTATTCCAAAATCAATCAGCGACAGAAAATTCTGGAAAATGGCAAGGTGATGCGTTATTAAATATTGGTAAGTCCATTGGCATTAACTCTCCAAAATTTGAGAAATGTCTTAAGGATGGGAACTACGTAAAGTGGACTGGAAATGTTGCTGCAGCTTCAGCTAAAGCTAATGTAAATGGAACGCCAACAATCTTTGTAAATGGTAAAGAATTAGATCGAAACACTGAATATGGAGATCCGGTTAAATTCAGAGAAGCATTAGCCGCTGGCGGCGTTAAGTAGTAACTCTGCTTAACATCGATGATTAAACTGATTCCGAGCCCTAGCTCATCACAATTCTCGCTAGGGCCGGTAACGATTCATTATTACGCGCTTTTTATCATTGCCGGAATAGCAGTTGCTATTTGGGTCGGCCGCAGACGTTATCTGTCCCTCGGCGGAAATCCTGAGGATGTTTCGGAGGCTGCAATCTGGGCAGTCCCATTTGGAATAATTGGCGGGCGTATCTATCACGTAATTTCCTCTCCACAAAAATACTTTGGTGAAAATGGTAATCCTGTTGACGCATTCCGTATTTGGGAAGGTGGCTTAGGTATTTGGGGAGCAATATCACTTGGAGCAATTGGTGCATTTGCTTATTTTAAAACTCATAAAACAACTCTAAAATTTTCTCAATTTCTAGATTCATTAGCGCCTGGAATACTTTTTGCCCAAGCAATTGGTCGAATCGGAAATTACTTTAATCAAGAGGTATTTGGCAAACCCACAAATCTTCCCTGGGGTATAGAAATTAAACCTTTCAAACGACCAGTTGGTTATGAAGATTTTTTAACATTTCATCCAACATTTCTCTACGAACTAATTTGGTGTGTGTTGATAGGTTTTTTGCTTATCAAATTACCAGGGCCGCTGAGTCGATTAGTAACAAATAGGGGAGATATTTTTGCGCTCTATGTCTTTGGCTATGCTGCCGGAAGATTGTGGATCGAGGCCATTAGAATTGACGAAGCAAATTATATTTTGGGATTGCGCCTGAATATCTGGGTTTGCCTGTTTGTATTAGCTGGATCGGCAATTTATTTATTGAAGAGTGCTCGCCGTGGCAACAGGAGCGATACGGAATCTGCAAGTTAGACTTCAACAATGGGTCTAGAAGAAGTTCAAATGCGAAATTTAGAACACCGAGCAAATCGAGCTGGCTGGCTTAGGGCTGCTGTGCTTGGAGCCAATGATGGCTTAGTCTCAACTTCAAGTTTGATGATCGGAATTGCTGCTGCCAATAAAAGTGATTTATTGGTGACAGCAGGCCTTGCTGGAATTGTTGCGGGTGCAATGTCGATGGCAGTAGGTGAGTATGTATCGGTTAAATCACAAAATGATATTGAAGCCGCGGATCGTGAGATAGAGATTAATCAATTGGCGACTGATCCTCAAGGTGAATTTGAGGAGTTAGTTCATATCTATATGAATCGTGGTTTAAGCGAAAATTTAGCAAAAGAGGTTGTTACAGCAATGCATAATCAAGATGCGTTAGAGGCACATTTAAGGGATGAGTTAGGTCATTTTGACCATACAAGAGCTAGACCAGTTCAAGCGGCAGTTGCATCTGCAATAGCCTTTACATCGGGTGGACTGGTTCCTTTAATCGGAGCCTTGGTTTCATCATCTAATCAGGTAAATTTAATTCTTGTTTTTACAGCGCTAGGACTATTAGCGGCTGGTTTTATCAGCGCAAAGATTGCTGCCTCTCCTGTCCCAAAAACAATTATTCGAATCTTTATGGGCGGCGCGCTAGGTCTGGCAATTACTGCTGGAATTGGATGGCTGGTAGGGCTAACCGGGATTTAAAACTCCTGATACAATTTTGGTTCTTAACTAGTTGAAGTTGGGCCATTGTTGTCCCGACCCTTTTACGGGAGCGGCCTTTCAAATTGCAAAATAGAAAGCTTTTTTCTAGCACCCCAAATGCAATTGGGTTATATGACCCTGCCAACGAGCATGATGCGTGTGGTGTTGCGATGGTTGCAACTTTAAATAAGTTACCAACTCATGAAATTGTGGCTCAAGCTCTGACTGCTCTTAGAAATTTAGAACATCGTGGTGCATCTGGTGCCGAACCAGATAGTGGCGATGGGGCTGGAATATTGATTCAGATACCAGATAAGTTCTATCGTTCAGTTACAGATTTTAAATTGCCGGATGCGGGCAAGTATGCAACTGGAATATTTTTTATTGATTCAAGCGAAGAAAGCTATCGCCAAAATATAGAGCAGATTGCAAGTGAAGAGGGCCTGGAGATTATTGGTTGGCGAGATCTGCCAATTAATTCTAAATCTTTAGGTAAAACGGCACTATCAGTTATGCCTGATTTTAAGCAGATATTTATTGCTGGCAAAAAACAGGAGTCTGATTTAGTTTTAGAGCGATTGGCCTTTTGTCTTCGTAAACGGATTGAACACACAATGCCGATTTATATCCCATCACTATCCTCTAGAACCATCGTCTATAAAGGCATGTTAACTACCGGCCAACTAGAAGAGTTTTTCCCAGATCTTTCTGATCCGCTTGTCGAGTCATCACTAGCGCTGGTGCATTCAAGATTTTCAACAAACACATTTCCTTCTTGGCCCCTTGCACATCCATACCGATATATCGCTCATAATGGAGAAATCAATACCGTAAAGGGAAATCGTAATTGGATGAGTGCGCGTGAAACATTACTTGAAAGTGATTTGATCCCAGGCGATTTAAATAGGTTGTTTCCAATTGTAAATAACTCAGGTAGTGATTCTGCCTCATTTGATGAAGTATTAGAACTACTTTATTTAGGTGGAAGATCACTTCCGCACTCAATATTAATGATGATCCCGGAGGCTTGGGAAAATCATGCAACGATGTCACAAGAGCGCAAAGATTTTTATGCATTCCACTCAACACTTATGGAACCATGGGATGGGCCCGCTTGCGTTACTTTCACTGACGGAAAACAAGTGGGTGCAGTATTAGATAGAAACGGATTACGGCCATCAAGATTTTGGGTAACAGATGATGGGTTAGTGGTTTTAGCAAGTGAGGTTGGAGTATTGGATTTTTCTCCAGAGAAAATTATTCGAAAGGGCAGACTACAACCTGGCAAAATGTTTTTGGTTGATATTGAGGCTGGACGAATAATTGAAGATGATGAAATTAAACAATCACTTTCAACCGCTGCCCCATATTCAGATTGGTTAAAGGGCGGTTTAGTTCGATTAAGCGATCTACCCGCGAGAGAACATATTGTTTATCCGCATTCTTCGGTTGTACGTCGACAAAGAGCGTTTGGATACACCGAAGAAGAAGTTCGAATCATCATTACTCCAATGGCAAAAAATGGTGCAGAACCACTTGGGTCTATGGGAACTGATACGCCAATCGCAGCTTTGTCGGATAAATCTAGATTGCTATTTGATTACTTTGCGCAACTATTTGCACAAGTCACTAATCCACCATTGGATGCGATTCGCGAAGAGTTAGTAACCTCTCTTGGAGGCTCGATTGGACCAGAGCACAATTTATTAGATCCAGGGCCTTCATCATGCCGACAAATTTCCTTACAATTTCCAGTAATTGACAATGATGAACTAGCAAAAATAATTAACGTCAATGCCGACGGAGATCAACCTGGCTTTGCTTGCCATGTCGTACGCGGCCTCTTCCCTATTGCAGGCGGCGGAAAATCGCTAGTTGCTAGGATTGAAACAATCCGAAAAGAAGTTTCCAAAGCCATTGAAGAAGGCGCAAGAATCATTGTTTTATCTGATCGAGATGGTGACGCCGAAAATGCTCCCATACCTTCCTTACTGTTAACCTCTGCAGTTCATCACCATTTAATTCGCGAGAAAACTCGAACAAAAGTTGGATTAGTAGTTGAGAGTGGCGAGGTTCGAGAGGTTCACCATGTCGCATTATTAATTGGTTTCGGAGCAGCTGCGGTTAATCCATATCTGGCCATGGAAAGCGCAGAAGACTTAGTTCGCCAAGGAGTTATCACTGGAATAACTCCAGAGAAGGCAGTAAGAAATCTAATAAAGTCCCTTGGCAAGGGTGTATTAAAAGTGATGTCCAAGATGGGTGTATCAACAATTGCCTCATATACCGGCGCGCAAATATTTGAAGCTATTGGCTTATCCAAAGCGATTGTTGATGAGTATTTTGTGGGTGTAACTTCACGATTGGGTGGAGTTGATATTGAAATGATCGCCCAAGAGACAATTAAGAGACACCATATTGCATACCCTCCAGGTGGCGAGATTCCGGGTGCAAAGAAACTTCAAATAGGTGGCGAATACCAATGGCGACGTGAGGGTGAGCCACATCTTTTCGATCCAGAGACTGTCTTTACTTTGCAGCATGCAACCCGAGCAAAAAGATTTGATGTTTTCAAGCGCTATACCAGAAGAGTTGATGACCAATCTCGTAGATTGATGACCTTGCGAGGATTATTTGAATTCAAGCAAGGAGTTAGAAAGCCAATCTCAATAGATGAAGTTGAACCAATTTCAGAAATCCTGAAGCGATTCGCTACTGGAGCTATGTCTTATGGATCAATTTCTCAAGAAGCTCACGAAACTTTAGCGATTGCTATGAACCGAATTGGTGGGAAATCAAATACTGGTGAAGGCGGCGAGGATCCTGCTCGTAATACGCCCGACAGCAATGGGGATTCCCGTCGCTCGTCGATTAAGCAAGTAGCAAGTGGCAGATTTGGTGTTACGAGTGAGTACTTAGTAAATGCCGATGACATTCAGATAAAGATGGCGCAAGGAGCAAAGCCGGGTGAAGGTGGTCAATTACCTGGCAACAAGGTTTATCCATGGATTGCAAAAGTTAGATACTCAACACCTGGTGTTGGATTAATTTCACCGCCGCCGCACCATGATATTTACTCCATCGAAGATCTAGCTCAACTAATTCATGACCTAAAGAATGCAAATAAAAATGCCCGGGTACATGTGAAGTTAGTTGCCGAAGTAGGGGTTGGAACAGTCGCAGCCGGTGTAAGCAAAGCGCACGCTGACGTAGTTCTTGTTTCTGGTCATGATGGTGGAACTGGTGCATCGCCACTGACATCATTGAAGCATGCAGGCGCGCCATGGGAGTTAGGACTTGCTGAAACGCAGCAAACCTTGATGCTAAATGGTTTGCGAGATCGCATTGTTGTTCAAGTTGATGGTCAAATGAAGACCGGTCGAGATGTGTTGATTGCTGCTTTATTAGGAGCAGAAGAGTTTGGTTTTGCTACCGCACCATTGGTTGTATCTGGCTGTGTAATGATGCGAGTTTGTCACTTAGACACCTGTCCGGTGGGTGTTGCTACCCAAAACCCAGAATTACGAAAGAAGTTCACCGGAAAACCTGAGTTTGTTGAAACATTTTTTGAGTATATTGCAGAGGAAGTGAGAGAACTATTAGCAAGTCTTGGATTTAAGAGCTTGGATGATGCGATCGGCCAGGTTGAGCTACTTGATACAAAATCTGCAGTTGCGCACTGGAAAGCAAGTGGTTTAGATCTCTCACCATTACTAATCCAGCCAACTAATGACGGTCCTCGGAAAAACACTATCAATCAAGATCATGGATTAGATTCCGCACTTGATAATGAGTTAATCAAATTATCTGCTGATGCATTAAATAAGGCAGCTCCCGTTAGACTGGATATGAAAGTCCGAAATGTTAATCGAACTGTAGGAACAATGCTTGGAGCTGAGATAACTCGAAAGCATGGGGGAGCTGGCTTACCGGCAGACACTGTCGATATAACTTTCCATGGCTCAGCTGGTCAGTCATTTGGTGCGTTTATCCCTTCTGGCCTAACGCTTAGACTTTATGGAGATAGCAATGATTATGTTGCCAAAGGATTATCAGGTGGCAGGGTAATAATTAGGCCAGATGAGCGAGCAAAATTTGAATCAAATAAAAATGTAATTGCTGGAAATGTTATTGGTTACGGTTCAACCTCGGGAGAAATAATGATTGCCGGCGTTGTTGGCGAGCGATTCTGTGTTAGAAATTCCGGAGCCACAGCAATTGTTGAAGGTGTGGGAGATCATGGATGTGAGTATATGACTGGCGGAACTGTGATCGTTCTTGGATCTATTGGAAGAAACTTTGCCGCAGGGATGTCTGGTGGGCGTGCATTTGTATTAGATCTCGATCAACGCTTAGTGAATCCAGAGATGGTTGATGTTTTAAACCTGCCAGTCGATCAAGAAGAAATAGTGAAAGGGCTTATCTCAAAGTTTCATGCTGAAACTGGCTCAAAAATTGCAAATGAGATAATTAATGATTGGGCGAACATCAAGAGTCGGATTTCTTTAGTAATGCCAAGAGATTATGCAAGGGTTTTAGAGGTGATGGCAAAAGCACAGCGCGAAGGTTTGCCGGTAGAGAGCGCAGTTATGGCGGCGATAAATGGCTGATCCAAAAGGTTTTTTAAATACTCCAAGGGAATTACCCAAGCGTCGTCCAGTTGATGTTCGAATAAAGGATTGGAAAGAGGTTTATCAGGAGCAGGATTTTGGTCAATTACAAAAGCAGGCTGGCAGATGCATGGATTGCGGAATTCCGTTTTGCCATCAAGGTTGTCCACTCGGAAATTTAATTCCGGAGTGGAATGATTTAATTTGGCGGGGTGAAAAAGCTGAAGCGATAGATCGACTTCATGCTACAAATAATTTCCCAGAGTTCACTGGCAGATTATGTCCAGCCCCTTGTGAAACCGCATGCGTTGTCGCAATTAATTCTGAAGCTGTCACGATCAAGCAAGTAGAGTTAAGAACTATTGAAGAGGCTTTTTTAGAAAAAAGGGTTGTGCCGCTAATTCCAGATCGCTTATCTGGCAAAACTGTTGCAGTTATCGGTTCTGGACCAGCTGGACTCGCGGCAGCCCAACAGTTAACTAGAGCAGGGCACACAGTTGCTGTCTACGAGCGAGCTGAGAAAATTGGTGGCTTATTAAGGTATGGAATCCCAGAATTTAAAATGGAAAAATCAATTGTTGATCGCAGGCTCTACCAGATGGAGCAAGAGGGAACTAGATTTAGAACAGGTGTAGATATTGGTAAAGATATAACTGGCTCTGCTTTGCGAAATAAATATGACGCAGTTGTAATTGCAATCGGTGCAACTAATTGGCGAGATTTACCAATTCCTGGGCGGGACGCAGTCGGTGTATACCAAGCGATGGAGTATTTACCATGGGGAAATAAACAAGCTCTAGGTGAACTAACTTCAGAGCCAGCAATAAATGCGTCTGGAAAAGATGTTGTGATTTTGGGCGGAGGAGATACTGGGGCTGATTGTTTAGGTACAGCTATTAGGCAGGGTGCTAAATCTGTCACTCAACTTGAAATCATGCCAAGGCCGACTGAGGAGCGACCAAGTAATCAACCATGGCCAACTTATCCGATGATTTATCGGGTTAGCAGCGCGCACGAGGAGTCTGGTGAAAGAATGTATTCCGTCTCAACTCAAGAGTTTGTTAAAGATGAAAATGGAAAATTAACTGGTTTAAAGTTAGTTGAGACTAAATTAATTAATGGAAAATTTGAACCGGTCCCTGGGAGTGAGAAGGTGATTCCAGCAGATCTAGTATTTTTAGCTATGGGCTTTACTGGTCCAGAGAAGAGTGATCTACTAACTCAACTTGAGGTTGATTTAGATGAGCGGGGAAACATTATCCGAGATGAAAATTATGCAACCGCTGCTGAAGGAGTGTATGTCTGTGGTGATGCAGGACGAGGTCAGTCACTAATTGTGTGGGCAATAGCAGAGGGAAGAAGTGCTGCTTCTGCCGTTGATACCTACCTATCTGGACACACTCAACTTCCATTTCCGATAGAGCCAACCGCCCGCCCTTTGATGGTTTAAGGTCAACTTATGCGCCGCGCAAAAATTGTTTGCACAATGGGACCTGCTGTTGAGTCAGTTGAAAAAATTACTGAGCTAATTAACGCTGGAATGAATATGGCGCGCCTTAACCTTTCTCATGGAGGCCATGAGGAACATCAGGCAAGGTTGGACACAATTAGAGTGGTTTCAAAGAAGGCCAACAAGGCTGTTGCAATTTTGGTTGATTTACAGGGACCTAAAATCAGATTAGGAAGATTTTCAGATGGCCCACATGAACTTGCTCGAGGTGATTTTTTTACAATCACTACCGATGAAATTGAAGGAAACAAAGAGCGAGTTGGAACAACTTATAAAGGCTTACCTGGTGATTGTCGCCCAGGTGACAAAATAATGATTGATGATGGCAAGGTAACTGTTGAGGTAATTGAGGTAAAGAATAATGATGTAATTACTAAAGTTATCCAACCAGGAATGGTTAGTAATAATAAAGGCATAAATTTACCAGGAGTAGCGGTATCAGTCCCGGCACTCTCGGAAAAAGATATTGCTGATCTTCGTTGGGGACTAAAAGCTGGTGCGGATTTCATTGCCTTATCTTTTGTCAGAAATGCTGCGGACATAAAAGATGTTCATAAAATTATGGATGAAGAGGGAAAGAGAATTCCAGTAATTGCCAAAATTGAAAAGCCCCAAGCTGTAGAAAACTTGCAGGAAATTGTTGATGCATTTGATGGAATCATGGTGGCACGCGGTGACTTAGGAGTCGAGCTACCGATTGAAGATGTACCAATGGTACAAAAGCGTTGTATAACTTTGGCTCGAGAATCTGCGAAACCCGTAATAGTCGCAACTCAAATGCTTGATTCAATGATCAGTAACTCTCAGCCAACAAGGGCAGAGGCGACCGATTGTGCAAATGCAGTGCTGGATGGTGCTGACGCATTGATGCTTTCGGGAGAAACAAGTGTTGGAGATTTTCCAATTGAATCGGTAAGGATAATGGCAAGAATTATTGAACGAACTGAAGAGGTGGCACTAGATCAAATTCCACCGCTTAAACATTCTCCTACAACGAAAGGTGGGGCAATTACAAAAGCCGCAACCGAGGTTGGGCTAACTGTAGGGGCTAAGTTTTTAGTGGCATTCACTCAAAGTGGAGACTCAGCTCGAAGGATGTCACGACTTCGGTCGCCGATTCCAATGTTGGCATTGACACCTGATCTTGGAACTTACAATCGATTAGCACTTTCATGGGGTGTGGAATCGATGGTTACTGCTGTTGTTAATCACACTGATGAAATGGTCATGCAAGTCGACACGTTGTTAATTGAATCGAAAAGAGTCAATATTGGCGACTTAGTCTTAATTGTTGCTGGTTCACCTCCAGGAATACCTGGCTCAATCAATGCCATGCGTGTTCATAAAATTGGTGATGCAGTTGGCGGAGTTGCTCCCGCCTATCGCAAGTAATTTCTAATTGAAAGATAAGCAATATAAACTATAACTCTCTTTTCGCCTCGGTACTCCAACGGTAGAGAGGACGGTCTCAAAAACCGTATAGTGTCGGTTCGAATCCGACTCGAGGCACATGAAAAATCAAAATACAAAGGTAAGAATTTTAGTTGCCGAAGATGAGACCATCATCAGGCTAGATCTAGTTGAGATGCTAACTGAAGCTGGATATGAAGTAATAGCGCAAGCCGAAAATGGTGCTGTCGCAGTTGAACTCGCAAAACTTCACAAACCAGATCTAGCAATTCTTGATGTGAAGATGCCAGAGATGGATGGTATTACAGCAGCAGAACAAATAATTTCATTGGCACCAGTGCTAATGCTGACTGCATTTAGTCAGCGAGAACTGGTAGAGCGTGCAAGAGATGCCGGTGTAATGGCGTATGTTGTTAAACCATTTTCAATAGCTGATCTTGTGCCAGCAATTGAAATTGCAATTAGTCGGCATAAGCAGATGAAGACACTCGAGTCCGAAGTTGCTGACATCTATGAAAGATTGGAAACTCGAAAAGTAATCGATCGTGCCAAGGGTATATTGATGAAGGCAATGAACCTGTCTGAGCCGGAGAGTTTTAGTTGGATTCAAAAAACCGCAATGGATCGGCGCATTTCAATGAAAGAGGTTGCAAATGCAATCATCTCACCCGAGTCTGCTCCGGATAGATAACAATTAGGACACAATTTAGTATTTAGACCAAAAACAAGCCCAATATTGGAGCGAAAAAACGTTTGATTAACAAATATTCAGGCACTACTATGCATTAATTAGAAGCTCAAATTAAACGCGTTTCTGGGGTATTTTTTAAAAGCACCTCAGTTTCGCATATTATGGGAGTTTGTCTGATGTTGAAGGGGGAGGCAAGGCATGACTGATTCATCAAATCGATTTTCGATGCGATTACTGATTGAACGGAGCACTGCTTCGCTAATTGTTGGATTAGTTTTTGTTTGGCTCGCTGTAAACTTTGTTAAATCTCCTTCACAATTCTTCCAATCGAGCGTGATTGGAATCAGTAATGGCGTTCTTTACGCCTTGATAGCACTTGGGTACACACTGGTTTATGGAATCATTGAATTAATTAATTTCGCGCATGGTGATTTGTTTATGTTAGGTGGATTATTTGCTGCGACATTTATTTCAACTTGGTTTGGTCAAGAGGAGGCGTCTGGAACAGCATTTGCAGTATTTTTTCTTTGCTTATTCGCCGTGATGGGTTTTTGTGCCACGATAAATGTTGCTATTGAACGTTTTGCATACCGTAAATTGCGCAGGGCTCCAAAGCTTGCACCACTTATCACCGCAGTAGGTGTCTCATTTATTATTCAATTCGTCGGCATTCGTTGGAATGGTTCTGGCCCTAAAACTTGGAACTCGGTCCTGCCAGATGGCGAGTTTGTAATATCAGGCGTTCACATTGCATACACAACAATTATTTCATTCTTAGTGACAATTCCACTTTTGATATTAATGTCATTTATCGTGACTAAAACTCGACGTGGAAAGGCAATGCGGGCAACTGCTCAGGATGCGGATGCAGCCCGCCTTATGGGAATAAATGTTAATAAAACTATTGGATTCACTTTTGCGCTGGGTGGAGCACTAGCAGGTGCTGCAGGACTTTTATTCCAGCAAACTCGTGGAGTAACAAATTATAATTTGGGTTACCAGTTAGGTTTGATCGCTTTTACATCAGCGGTTCTAGGTGGAATTGGCAACTTATCTGGCGCTGTACTAGGGGCAATACTTATTGGATTGATCCAGGGCCTAAATGATGGTTTACCAATCGGGCTTGGCCAGCAATGGTCACAAACAGTGGTGTTTACTATTTTAATTTTGTTGATGGTGTTTAAACCAACTGGATTGCTCGGCAAACCAATGATTGAAAAGGTTTGATATGGACATATTAGGTTTAAAATCAAGAAGAGCTAGAAGAAAAGATCCATCGCTAAAAGCTTTCGATCAGCGAAAGTGGATTCGCGGATTCACAATTTCAGCCATTTTGGTTTGGGTATTTTATGCATTCGTAGTTGATCGCCTTCCATACGCTGCTTCTGATTTTTTCCAGACATGGTTCCCAGCAACAACAATAAACGAGGCACTTGTATGGGTTATCTGTGCTTTAGGTTTGAATATTGTTGTTGGTTATGCGGGCTTACTAGATCTTGGTTTCGTAGCATTCTGGGCGATTGGTGGATATGTAGCCGGTTGGTTTATGTCCGACTTTTTCCATCAGGTAAGTTTCCACTTGGGTTCAACATCACCAGCCGCTCAGCCAGGCATTCACATCAGCTTCTGGGCAGTTTTACTAATCGGCGCATTAATTTGCGCAGCATTTGGTGTAATTATCGGTGCGCCAACACTTCGCTTAAAGAGTGATTATCTTGCATTGGTAACACTTGGTTTTGGCGAAATCATTCCTCAAATTTTCTACAATGGAGAGGATATTGGCGGATTTAATCTATCCAATGGCTCAAAGGGTATTTCTCCGGTAGATAACATCGGACTGTTTGGCAAGACACTGGGACCATTTGATTTGGACTGGAAATACTTGATATTTGTTTGTTTAGCAGCGTTTATGGTTTTCGTGTCACTACGCATCAGAGGTGGAAGATTAGGTAGGGCTTGGTTAGCAATAAGAGAAGATGAATTAGCCGCTTCAATGATGGGCGTTCCATTGATGAGATCAAAATTAGCTGCCTATGCAGTAGGAGCGTTTTCAGGCGGTATCGGTGGCGTAGCTTTTGCAACACACGTAAATGGAGTTTTCGCTGATCGTTTTAGCTTCTCGATATCTATTATTCTGTTGGCAATGGTTGTGCTGGGCGGAATGGGCAACGTGTGGGGCGTAATTGTTGGGGCATTGTTGATTGCCTGGGTGAATTCAACTGGCTTACCGGCTTTTGGAGATACAGTTAACAATGCTCTTGGAACAAGCATCAATTTTCCATCGTATAACTTCTTGTTGTTTGGTGGAATTTTGATATTTATGATGCTTTACAAGCGTGAAGGTTTGCTACCTGAATCTAGACTCAAGCAAATTATGCATGAAGCAGATGATTCGACTTCAAATGTTGGAGGCCACTAATAATGAGTACATCAGCATTACAAGCCGATAATATTTCAGTAAAGTTTGGCGGATTAGTTGCAGTTGATGATGTTTCGTTTGATATTCCAACTGGTGGTGTGGTCTCATTAATTGGCCCAAATGGTGCAGGAAAAACAACATTCTTCAACGTTTTAACTGGACTGTATAAGCCTACAAGCGGAATAGTCACATTTGATGATAAAAATATTACAGCGAAGCCGCCACACAAGATTGCCCAGGCTGGCGTAGCGAGAACATTCCAGAACATTCGCTTATTTGGCCTGATGACGGCTGAGGAGAATGTGATGGTCGCAATGCACTCACACTTAAAGTCTGGAATTATAAGTACGATCCTAGGTACCAAGAGGCAGCGTACAGAGGAGCGCGAATCGAAGAAAATAGCAAGAGATTTGCTTGAGTTCGTTGGTATTGGAAATACAGCAGATCAGTTTGCAAGAAATCTTTCCTATGGTGATCAACGCCGACTTGAAGTTGCGCGCGCTCTAGCATTAAAGCCAAAAGTATTACTTTTAGATGAACCAACAGCTGGCATGAATCCGCAAGAATCTAAAACATTTGTTGACTTCGTGTATCGAGTCAGGGATGAAAAAGATGTTTCAATATTACTGATAGAGCATGATATGTCTGTTGTTATGAAGGTTTCTGAGCGAATCACGGTGCTCGATCGTGGTCAAAAAATTGCCGAAGGAACTCCAGATGAGATCAAATCCAATAAACGAGTTATTGAGGCTTATCTTGGTAAATCATCCGAAAGCGGTAAATAATGTTAAAAATTGAAAACTTAGAGGTTGCCTACGGAAATATTAAAGCTATTAAAGGAATTTCACTTGAAGTAAATCAAGGTGAAATTGTTACTTTGATTGGCTCAAATGGTGCTGGTAAGTCAACAACACTTCGAGCAATCTCTGGAATTCTAAAGCCGCGCTCTGGTTCTATAACTTTCAATGGTGAAAGAATTGATGGTGTCGAAGGCCATGAGATCGTAGCTAAGGGAATCTGCCAATCACCTGAGGGAAGAAGAATATTTCCGAAAATGACTGTCGATGAAAACCTAGATCTAGGTGCATTTTTGCGCAATGACAAACAAGAAATTGCTAATGATCGCCAAAGAGTGCTTGAGCTATTCCCTAGGTTGCAGGAGAGAATCGATCAAAAAGCTGGCACGATGTCAGGCGGAGAGCAACAAATGTTGGCTGTAGGCAGAGCATTAATGGGTTCACCAAAATTGTTATTACTTGATGAACCTTCAATGGGATTGGCTCCAGTTTTAGTTGAAATGATTTTTGAAACAATTGAAAAAATTAATAAACAAGGAACAACAATATTGCTAGTAGAGCAAAATGCACTTGCGGCATTAAGTGTTGCCAACCGTGCATATGTGCTTGAGTCTGGTTCAATTAAAATGAGTGGCAAGGCAAAAGATTTAATTTCCAACGATGAGGTTACAAAAGCTTATCTAGGCGGCTAGTCCTAGCGTTCGGCAAGAATTAAACAAGTAATGCGGGCGCTGCATGTTCTCTCACCTTTGTCGTTTGTAATTTCTACTTCATAACAACAGAGTGTTTTACCTAAAGTAACTGCAGTTGCAACCGCAGTTACTACTCCAGAGGTAGCCGATTTATGATGAGTTGCATTTATATCGACACCAACAATTCTTCGGTTAGGCCCGGCATGAAGTTGAGTTCCGATTGAGCCAAGACTTTCGGCTAATACGACATTTGCTCCGCCATGAAGCAATCCAATTGGTTGGGTATTGCCTTCAACCGGCATAGTGCCAACCAACCGATTTGGTGAAGCCTCAATTATCTCAATACCCATTTTTTTATCTAGGGCACCAGAGCCTCGCTCGCGGATTACTTCTAGGAAGTCGCTCATATCCGAAGTTTAACCTGAATAGGAATTAGAATCCCAATATGAGTGCTAGCAAGAAGCGTTTATTGCTTATCGACGGGCATTCCATGGCCTACCGTGCTTTTTATGCGCTACCAGTTGAAAATTTTAAAACCTCTGCTGGGCAACCAACAAATGCAATATATGGGTTTGCATCGATGCTAATAAATTTAATAAAGGAAGAAAAGCCGACCCATATAGCTGTTGCATTTGATGTTTCCCGAAAAACTTTTAGAACTGAAAAATTCCCCGATTACAAAGCAAATAGGGCTAGTACACCTGACGAATTTAGATCACAAATGTCTCACATAAACGAAATGATTGATTCATTTGGAATTAAACACTTTGAGGTCGAAGGGTTTGAGGCTGATGACATAATCGCAACACTTGCTAAGGCCGCTGAGTTGAAAGGATTCCATACTTTGATCTGCACTGGCGATCGAGATTCCTTTCAATTAGTAAATGATAAAACTACAGTCCTATATCCAAAAAAGGGTGTAACTGAAATGTCTCGAATGACACCTACAGCGGTCATGGAAAAATATGGTTTAACTCCTGCTCAGTATCCAGATTTTGCAGCATTACGGGGAGATCCAAGCGATAATCTGCCTTCGGTTCCTGGTGTAGGTGAAAAGACTGCCACCAAGTGGATTATTGATTATGGCTCGCTAGAAAGTTTACTAAAGAATTCTAAAGAGATCGCCGGCAAAGTAGGAGAGTCTTTGCGTGCAAATATTGAAGTTGTTAAGTTGAATCGTGAGCTAACACATTTACTTGATAATGTTGAATTGCCCTCAAATGTTGAAGATTTAACCTGGTCTGGATTTGATGCTAGTGCAACGGGTATGTTTTTTGAAAAGTTAGAGATCCGGGCCCTAAAAGAGCGAATTAAATCCTTGCCACAAATTGGTGGGAGTGAGTCTAAAGAAATTTCAATTAGTGTCACTAAACTTGATTCAACGAAAATAGACGCAATTCTTAAAGGTAGAAAAGACCCTATCGCTATTTCATTTGAAGTCTTAGATGGGATTCTTGCTTCTTATTCCGTGGCAGTTAGCGATAGTGAAGTCTTCAGCGCTAATGAGAATAAAATTGGCGATTGGATCTTAGATCCCGACATTCCAAAGTATGTTCATGGCGCAAAATATCCGATTAAAAAACTTAATATGGCGGGACTTACTGCAGATATTGAGCTTCTGGCGTATCTAATTAATCCTGGTAGTAGAAATCTTGATCTGGAGGATCTCGCAGAACGATTGTTGGGTGTTTCAATTTCTAGTGATGATCTCTTTTCAACCTTTGATCCAAAAAGCGCTGCTTGGATATTTACTTTACAAAGAGAACTTGAATCTGAGATCAAATCTAAATCTATGGCAGATCTTTATCAAGATTTGGAGCAACCTACCTTGGTTCTGCTTTCGAAAATGGAGGAAACTGGAATTGCAGTTGATAGTGATAAATTGTCGCAATTATCGAAGCATTTTTCGCAAATCGTTGCAGATGAAACAGCTGGTGCATATCTGGAAGCCGGACATGAATTTAATGTCGGTTCACCTAAGCAACTACAAGTAGTTTTATTTGATGAACTAAAATTACCAAAGACAAAGAAGATAAAAACGGGCTTTACAACAGATGCTGAGAGTTTGGAATGGTTAGCCGGAAAGACTAAGCATCCACTTCTAAAACATCTTCTAAGAATTCGTGAAGCTGGAAAGTTACTTACAACAATTGATGGCTTAATCAAAGCAACTGATCAAGATGGCAGGATTCATACTAATTTTCAGCAGACTGTGGCTGCAACCGGACGCCTATCATCTACCGATCCGAATTTACAAAATATCCCAATTAGAACAGATGAAGGAAGACAAATTAGAGATTGTTTTATTGCACAAGAACCATTTACTGACCTTTTAACAGCAGATTACAGCCAAATAGAAATGCGGATTATGGCGCATTTGTCTCAGGATAAGGGATTAATTGCAGCATTTGAATCAGGCGAGGATTTGCATTCAACAGTTGCTTCGCAAGTTTTTGGTGTTAAAGCAAATGAAGTTACAGCTGAAATGCGAAGAACGATTAAAGCTATGTCATATGGCTTGGCTTACGGTCTTTCTTCTTTTGGTCTAGCTCAAACACTAGATATTGATCCAGCATCTGCAAGTGATCTGATGTCTAAGTATTTTGAAAGGTTTGGCGGAATCAGGGATTACTTAAAAACTATAGTTGTCACCGCTAGAGAAAAAGGCTATACCGAAACAATTTTGGGGCGAAGAAGATACCTACCAGAGTTAAATCATGAAAATCGGCAGCGCAGAGAGATCGCTGAGCGTGCTGCACTAAATGCCCCAATCCAGGGATCTGCTGCGGACATCATAAAAATAGCCATGCTTAATGTGCAAAAATCAATTAGTGAGGCAAATTTAAAATCCCGATTATTGTTGCAGGTTCATGATGAATTAATATTAGAAGTAGTACCTAATGAAAAAGATTTACTTGAGAAGATTGTAAAAACTCAAATGTCGAACGCTTATAAATTGAGTGTACCGCTGGACGTGAATATTGGATTCGGGAAAAGTTGGGATCTAGCTGCCCATTAGTAACCGATTCCTGGTAATCGGGTTGGATGCTGAAAATCAAGAAAACTCCCCCGAGATCGTTTTGTAAGCCATGTTATGAAGAAAAGACGCTTATTGATGATTTAGGGCTCACTTATCTGCCGAAGTCAGCAATTTCAAGCCCCTCTTTTAGTGAATTAATCGCCGGTTTGACCCTGTGGTCTGATCGTAAGTAACCTTGCCCGTCCCTGTCCCTACTAGTTGATTTACCCTCGGAGTACACCCACCTAATGACACCCTCTCAAATTGCTGTAAATGATATTGGATCTGCAGAAGATTTCTTAGCCGCTATAGAAGGCACAATCAAAAATTTTAACGACGGAGACTTGGTCTCAGGAATTGTTGTTCAAATCGATCGGGAAGAAGTATTACTCGATATTGGATATAAAACAGAGGGTGTAATTCCATCTCGCGAATTATCTATTCGCCATGATGTGGCTCCGAGCGAATTAGTAAAAGTTGGCGATCGAATCGAAGCACTAGTACTTCAGAAGGAAGACAAAGAAGGTCGTTTAATTCTTTCTAAGAAGCGTGCCCAATATGAGCAAGCATGGGGCGATGTTGAAGGAAAGAAGGAGCGCGATGAGGTTGTTAAAGGAATTGTTATTGAAGTTGTTAAAGGTGGCTTAATTGTTGATATCGGACTTCGTGGTTTCTTACCTGCATCATTAGTCGAGATGCGCCGGGTCCGTGATCTAACGCCTTATATTGGTCAAGAAGTAGAGTGTCGAATAATAGAACTTGATAAAAACCGCAATAACGTTGTCCTATCACGTCGTGCGTTTTTGGAACAGTCACAGTCTGCATCTAGAACTACATTCTTAAACCAATTACAAAAGGGTCAAGTTCGCTCAGGAGTGATTTCATCAATTGTTAACTTTGGTGCATTTGTTGATCTAGGCGGAGTAGACGGATTAGTTCACGTATCAGAGCTTTCCTGGAAGCACATAGATCATCCATCTGAGGTGGTCGAGGTCGGCGATGAGGTAACAGTTGAAGTATTAGAGATTGATTTTGAGAGAGAGCGCGTTTCACTTTCGCTTAAAGCTACTCAAGAAGATCCATGGCAGGCATTCGCTCGCACCCACACAATTAATCAAGTTGTGCCAGGTGAAGTGACCAAGTTAGTTCCATTCGGTGCATTCATAAAGGTATTTGAGGGTATCGAAGGGTTAGTGCATATATCTGAGCTAGCTGAGCGCCATGTTGAAATTCCAGAACAGGTTGTTCAAGTTGGCGATAAGTTATTTGTAAAGATAATCGATATTGATTTAGAGCGTCGACGCATCTCACTTTCGCTTAAGCAAGCAAATGAAGGCCAAGAAGTTGAGGTTGAAGCATTTGATCCAACTCAATATGGAATGCCAGCTAGATATGATGCTGCCGGCAACTTCATTTATCCAGAAGGTTTTGATTCTGACACTCAAGAATGGAAGCCAGGATATGAGACTCAACGCGAAGAGTGGGAGCGCCAGTATGCAGAAGCGCAATCACGTTTCATGGCTCATAAGAAACAAAAAGCTGAGGCTAAGGCAGCCGATGCCGCAGCCCCTGCTGCACCAGTAGCAGAGTAAAAATTAACTTAAAATGGCCTCAGGAAACTGGGGCCATTTTTTTATTGGGTAGGGTTTAACTTATGTTAGTAGTGGCTTTAACCGGCGGAATTGGATCCGGTAAATCAACAGTTGGGCAGATTTTCGCGCAACTTGGCGCAATCGTGATTGATTCTGACCAATTAGCTAGAGATGTAATAGAACGGGGGAGTATTGGCTTTAATGAGGTTGTTGCCAAGTTTGGTGATGAAATACTAAAGAATGGTGAAATTGATCGACAAATTCTGGCATCTTTAATATTTAAAGATCCTGCAAAGCGTTCTGAACTGGAACAGATAACACATCCTTTAATTCGTAAAGCATTCGCAAAAGTGGTTACTAGTGCTTCGCCCGATTCGATTGTAATTAACCAAATACCGCTTTTAGTCGAATCAAATCATGATTACAAGTTTGACCACATAATTACTGTTTCAGCCTCTGAAAGTATTCGCAGTGAAAGATTGATTAAACGAGGCTTAACAAATGAGCAAATAAAGCAGCGAATGCAAGCGCAGACAACTGATCAGATGCGTGAGGATATTGCTGATTCAGTAATAGTTAATGAAAAAAGTGAGCAAGAGATTACAGATCAAGTTGAGAAAATATGGGAGCAATTGTTATCAAAAAATGTGGGTAAGTAATGCGGCCAATAACCGATCTTGCAAGAAGAGTTGAGCCATTTAGAGTAATAAGTGAGTATGTTCCAGCCGGAGATCAGCCAGCTGCAATTGCTGAATTAACAAAACGCATTGGCAAAGGTAATCAGGATATTGTGTTGCTTGGTGCGACTGGAACTGGTAAATCTGCGACTACTGCTTGGCTAATCGAACAGCTACAAAGACCTACTCTTGTTATTGCTCCAAATAAAACCTTGGCAGCACAGCTTGCTAATG
>Ga0214917_10000157_pt1 | contig 82017 bp, 85 predicted proteins | sample LL_1208_BB_MetaG_FD_177983 | JGI IMG/M metagenome (GOLD analysis project Ga0214917, IMG submission 177983) | Freshwater microbial communities from Lake Lanier, Atlanta, Georgia, United States - LL_1208_BB | ecosystem: Environmental > Aquatic > Freshwater > Lake | place: USA: Georgia | collected... | reverse complement strand
TTTTCTTAAAAAACTTTTTCTTCAAGAATCTATTGGTAAATGGAATTCCGTGAAAGTTTCTATCGCTGCTGATCTTTATTTTATTACATTATTTCTTAGCTATATTTTTGAAAAATAGCATTAATTCATAGCTTATGTCCGTTTTCAGATCAGCTTTTACTGTATCTTTTTTTATTTCAATATCACGTATTTTAGGCTTTATTAGAGATATAATTATCGCAAATTATATTGGGGTTAGCATATTGTCAGATGCTTTTTTTGCGGCATTTAGGGTTCCAAACTTTTTTCGAAGAGTATTGGGAGAGGGTGCAATGAACTCTTCCTTTGTTCCAATTTTTATTGAAAAAGTAAAAGATAAAAATAATAATATTGAAGCAAAGATTTTTTTGCAAAATGTATTTTCAATACTACTTTATGTCCTCCTAATTATCACTCTTATTTTCCAACTATTAATGCCATTTTTGATGAAGATTTTGTTTCCTGGATTTGCTAAGGATCCAGAAAAATTTTTTTTGTTAGTAAATCTTTCTCGTATAACAATATTTTATTTAATATTTATTTGTCTTGTCGCTCTTTTATCGGGGGTTCTTAATTCCTTATCAAAATTTGCAGTTCCTTCCTCGTCGCCGATAATTTTAAATTTAACGCTCATTCTATCCATTTTTGTTTTTGAAAAATACGTACCTAACTACGCATATGCTTTAGCAATTGGCGTGTTTGTTGCGGGTATTCTTCAATTTTCATGGCTGCTATATTTTACTTTAAAACAAAGAATATTACTGTTTCCAAAAATGATATCATTAAAGTTATTTAGCAACAGTGATGTTAAAAAATTTTATAAAAGAATGATACCCGCTGCAATAGGTGGAAATGTTTTGCAAATCAATCTTTTGGTTGACTCAATATTTGCAAGTATGATGTTTGGTGCCGTTTCCTACTTATACTACGCAGATAGAATAAATCAGTTACCGCTTGCTATGATTGGTATTGCAATTTCAGTTGCACTTCTTCCATCTTTGACAAGAAAAATTAAAGATCATGACATTGATGGAGCTATAAAGATGCAAAACCTTGCTGTTGAAATCGGTTTGATAATGGTTATTCCTGCTACGCTTGCACTTACATGTTTATCTGAGTCAATAATTTCAGCACTTTTTGAAAGGGGAAAATTTTCTCATGACGAAACAATTGTCGTTGGTAAAGCTCTAATGCTTTACTCTTTCGGCCTTCCAGCATATGTTCTTGTTAAAGTAATGGAGCCGGCATTTTTCTCAAGAGGAGACACAAAGAGTCCGATGTTTATTGCTTTTATATGTCTTTTTAGTAACTTATTTTTTAATAGCATTTTCTTCTTTAATAACTTTGATTATCAAGGAATTATTTTATCTTCAATAATTTCTTCATATCTTAATCTATTTCTTCTTATTAGTAAGTTAATTAAGAAAAAACATTTTTACTTCGAAAAAAAATTTAGTAAAAAAATGATTCAAATAATTATCCCTTCAGTGATTATGGCTTTTATTTTAGTTATATTAAATAATAATTTAAGTGAATATTTATTTGGAAAAATAATTAAATTGATAATTGTTATTTTTGTTGGATTGATTACATATTTTATTGCCGCCTATTATTCCGGAAGCTTAAAGATAATTACTCAAAGTATTTTCATTTCTAGCCTTAAAAACAGGTATTTTAAAAGATTTTCAAAATAATGATTGATGCAAAAAATAAATGCAGATACTTTCCTGAATGCGGAGGTTGTCTTTATCTTGATTTAGATGAAGAAAGCTACCAAAATAAAAAGAGGGAAATATTTTTTGATGCTTTTAAGAGATACTCAAAAACTTTTTTAAATATAGAAAATATTTCTAGATTTAAGTGGATTGGACCTGGATCAAGAAGAAGGTTATCTCTTAAAGTTGATAATAAAAATAATATTGGTTTTCATAAAAAATTAACTAACGAAATAATAAGGATTGATAAATGCTATATAGCGGAATCTGACATTTCTAGTACAATTTCAGAATTGCAAACCGTTTTGTATCAGTTTGAAAATTTCTTAATTACGGAAATAGTTATTACAAAATTTGATAACATAGTCGATATCATATTCAAATGCAAAAGGGAATTAAATATTTCTCAGCAAAATAAACTACTTAACTTTGCCAAAATTAATAAAATTAATTTATCGGTAAATATTGGCAATAAATTTCAGCCATTAATTATAAATAGCAAGCCAAAATTAAAATTAATAAACAACTTAACTCTCAACTTAAACCCTGATATTTTTGTTCAAGCAACTAAGTTAGGAGAGGAAATTATAGCTAAAATAATTTATGATTTTATAATAAATAATTTTAATAAAAAAATTTCTTTAATTGATATATATGCTGGATATGGTTCATACTCTTTTATGTTAAGTAACCTTGCTTCAAAAATTTCTTGTTTCGAAGGGGTTGAATCAATGATAAATATTATAAAATCTAACATTTCAAGTAATTCTATTTCCAATATTTTTCCAGCTTTACGGGATTTATATTTATATCCAGTTAGCGAAGGTGAGTTAAATAAATTTGATTTAGCAATATTAAATCCACCAAGAAATGGAGCTATGCCTCAAGTAAAAATGCTTACTAAATCTTTAATTAAAAATTTTATATATGTCTCATGCAATCCAGAGACATTTGCTCGAGATTCTTATTATGCAATTGAAAATGGCTTTAAAATTGAACAGATTACAGTTTTGGATCAATTTTTTGGATCCAAGCATTTAGAATTAATATCAATATTTAAAAAATAAAATGTCAAATATACCAAATTGGAATTTAAGAGATTTTTATAGTTCAATAAATGATGAAAAAATTTACACAGATATATCAAAAATTGATAATAAAATTTCTGTTTTTGTTAAGTTATATAATCCTGACATTATATCTCAAATAAGCCCAGAATCGCTTTATAAAGCTATTGTTTCATATGAAAAAATATGCGAAATGATTGCAAAAATTTCAAGCTATGCTTACTTGGTGTATGCAAGCGATTTGTCAAACGAAAAAAATATTGCTTTTTTTCAAGATATTTCAGAAAAAATGAATAAAAAAAATTCTCAATTAATTTATTTTAATTTAGAGATCAATAAATTTTCTGATGATAAAATAAAGAAATATTTAAAAAAATCACCGGATTTAAGAAAGTATTCTGCATTCATTAGAGATGTTAGGCTTTTTAAAAAATATCAATTAAATAATGATTTAGAAAAGTTTTTAGTTGAAAAAAATATTTCCTCAAAAAATGCCTGGATCAGATTTTTTGATGAAACAGTTAATAATCTTGAATTTGAATTTCGTAATAAAAAGTTAAACTCTCAGCAAATATTCAATTATATGAGCGACGCTGATGAAAAAAATAGAAAGGATGCCGCTTGTGCAATATCAAAAACTCTTAAATCAAATATAAAAACATTTGCTTATATAACAAACATTTTAGCGAAAGATAAGTCAATAGAAGATAATTTAAGGGGTTTTGATAATCCAATTTCATCAAGGAATCTGAGTAATTTTGTTGAGGATGAGATAGTTGAAACACTTGTAAAATCTGTCCAGGGTAATTATAAAAATATTTCTCACAGATATTATAAAATCAAAGCAAAAATCTTAAATAAGAAATATTTAAATTATTGGGATCGCAATGCTCCTCTAAATAAATATAAAGAATCAATTAGTTGGAATGAAGCTAAAAATCTAGTTTTGGAATCTTATAATGATTTCGATCCTGCGTTAAAAAATATTGCTCAATTATTTTTTGATAATAATTGGATAGATGCAAAAGTAAAATCAGGAAAAGATTCTGGAGCTTTCTCTCATCCATGTGTTCCATCTGTTCATCCATATATATTAATGAATTACCAAGGTAAGGTAAGGGATGTCATGACACTAGCGCATGAGCTTGGTCACGGTATTCATCAATTTTTATCAAGAAAGCAAGGTTATTTAATGTCTGAAACTCCTTTAACTTTATCAGAAACGGCGTCGGTATTTGGTGAGCAGCTAACTTTTCAAAAAATATTAAAACTTGAAAAAAACAGTGATAAAAAAAGAATAATTATTGCAAATAAGATAGAGGATATGATTAATACATCAGTTAGGCAAATTGCTTTCCTTGAGTTTGAAAAAAGAATTCATGATCAAAGAAAAGTTGGTGAAATATCTGTAGAAAAAATTTGTCAAAACTGGATGGGGGTTCAAAAAGAAAGTTTGGGAAATGCCTTTAAGATTAGCGATGATTATAAATTCTTTTGGTCATACATTCCTCATTTTATTCACAGCCCATTTTACGTGTATTCTTACGCCTTTGGAGATTGTCTTGTTAATTCATTATACGGTATATATAGAGAGAAAAAAGTTAAAGATTTTGAAAAAAAATACATATCGATGTTAGAATTGGGGGGGGTTAAGCATCATAAAGAAATGTTAAAACCATTCAATCTTGATGCTTCTGATAAAGATTTCTGGCAATCCGGACTTAATATTATTTCTGAGTATATTGATATGATTGAATAATTAATGTTTTGGATTTAAATTTTTTATAAAATTAAAAACAGCTAAATTTTTTTTAAAAATATATTGACTTTTAATCAAAAAATTTCTTTTCTTAATATGTGGTTTAAAAAAATAACTTAAATTAATTTATTATGGCTCTTAATATAGATATTCCTCAACCAAAGACTCTTAAACCAAAAATAACTATATTTGGCGTTGGTGGAGCGGGCGGAAATGCTGTAAACAATATGATTCGCTCAAAATTAGAGGGTGTTGATTTTGTTGCGGCAAATACTGATGCACAAGCTTTAGAGCATTCTCTTGCTGCGGTTAAAATACAGCTTGGGGAAGCTACAACAAAAGGCCTCGGAGCTGGATCTTTTCCAGATAGAGGGAGGGCTGCTGCAGAAGAAAATATTGAAGAAATTGAGAAATGTCTTGAGGGAAATCATATGGTTTTTATAGCTGCTGGAATGGGGGGTGGCACTGGAACTGGAGCGGCTCCTGTGATTGCTAAGCTTGCAAGAGAGCGTGAAATTTTAACCGTTGGAGTTATAACGAAACCTTTTCATTTTGAAGGTAAATATAGAATGGAGATTGCACAAAAAGGAATTGATGAACTAAAGAAATATGTGGATACCCTAATCGTAATTCCTAACCAAAATTTGTTCAGAATCGCTAACGAAAGAACTACATTTGAATCAGCTTTTAAAATGGCCGACGATGTTTTACATGCCGGAGTTAGGGGTATTACTGATTTAATAACCATGCCAGGACTTGTTAATCTTGACTTTGCTGACATCAGAACCATCATGACAAAAATGGGTAAAGCAATGATGGGAACGGGTGAGGCTGAAGGCGATAATAGGGCAATCGAGGCTTGTGAAGCTGCAATTTCAAATCCCCTTCTTGATGATATTTCAATTAAAGGAGCAAAAGGCGTTTTGGTTAACATGACTGGGGGGCCAGATATGACTCTATTTGAAGCCGACCTAGCTGTAAATGCTATAAAAAGAGAGGTTGATAGCAATGCTAATATTATATTTGGTTCTGCTTTCAATGAAGACATGAAGGGTAAGATTAGAATTTCTGTTGTTGCGACGGGAATTGATGAAGATGAATATAGAGAAAATCTTGTAAAAAATAGCTTAAGTGATTCGGGAAGTAAATTCAAAAATGATATTACCTCTCATGTAATAAAGGCAAAAGATGAGATATCAAAAATTGTAAATAAAACATTTTTTGACCCCGGTGTAGCTGAAACGGTTGGAAGCGAAGAAATAGAAGAGATAAATGAAAATGACTTTAAATCAAATAGAAGTTTTTCAAAAGAAGAAAATGTTAATTACGGTAAAGCTGATTCACCATTTACAAACAAAAACATTGATAGTGATCTAACCAATGATGATTTTTTTGAGCCTGTAAATTCCAAGAAAAATGAAAATAAAGAAAATTTAATGAGTGATATTGATGGTTTGTCTCTTATCAATAACTTTAAGCAAGACAAAAGAGATGAAGTTGAGGAAAATGAAAATCTTATTCTAAACACAAAGAAAGTTTCTGTTAAAAAGGACTTAAATAAAGATAAAAATCCTATTCAAAGTCATAAAAAATCTAAAGCTAATCATGACAAGGAGCCTTCATCTGGTTTCAGTCTCTTTAGCTTTATGAACTCTGGTAAAAAGAATAATGAAGAAGAAGATAAAATAAATTCTTTTGACAATGACGAAGAATTTCTTAGTGAAAAGAAGCATAATAAAAGTTTTAACGAGAATAAAAAGTTTGGTAAAGAATTATATGATGAAAATAATGAATCTAAAGAATCTGTTAATCGGAAAAAGCAAGATTTTTTTGGATCAACAATTTTTGATGAAAAACAAGATAATGCGGAATCGGGACTTGAAGACGATATTTTAAATGTACCTGCATTTTTCAGAAGAAGAAAGTAATGACAAAAATATATCTTATAAGCCCAGAGAAGTTCATCTTAAAGGATTTTTCTAAGCAACTTGTAGATGTTCTTAAAACCGGCGTAGTTCCAGTTTTTCAATTGAGAGTTAAAAACTATCAATTACAAGAGCATTTAAAGGTTGCTAGGGAATTAAAAAAAATATGTAATGATTATTCATGTAAGTTTATTGTAAATGATAGTTTTGAGATTGCAAATGAAGTGATGGCGGATGGAGTTCATCTGGGAGCTGAAGATGGGGCAATAAAAAGGGCAAGAAAAGGATCTGATAAAAATTTTATCATAGGAGCAAGTTGTTATGACTCTAGAGATAGAGCAATTTTATCAATAGAATCTGGAGCTGATTACATTTCTTTTGGTACTTTTTTTAAAAGTAATACTAAAAACTCGGTCGGTAAGCCAAATATTGAAATTATAAATTGGGCTCATGAAATGACGGACGTCTCTGTAGTTGCAATTGGTGGAATTGATGAAAAAAACTGTAAACTATTTGTTGATGCAAAAACAGATTTTATTGCTGTTATATCTAATGTTTGGAGCAACGAAAAATATAGACCCGAAATTGCCGTGCAGAGATTAAATGAGGAAATAGAAAAAAATCTTTTTTAATAGCCTCTTTCCATTTCTTTTTCTAACAAAGATTGTCCTCTATGAAAATCTTTTTTTGAAGGATCAATTTTTGATAATCCTTCTGATATTTTAAATTCTAATGATCTATTTAGTAATTCAAAATCATCGCCATTTAATTGAGAATAAAAAGTTTCTCCTGGAATTTTTTTTGAAACTGATAAAAGTTGAGCTTCTGGGCAAGAATTTATTCTAAAGATGAATTGCGATCCCAGTGGAATCATAGTATATTGCCCTGAATTTTCATCATTATTAAAATTAAAAAATACACCAATTGAGTGAAGGGTTTCTGGGTCAAGTAATTGCATAATGAGAACATTTCTAGCAAGTTTTTCATTAAATTTACTAAAAGTTTCTTGTTGTAAAGATTTTATTTCATCGAATATTTTTTGTTTATGGGCTAAGGTAGCAAGTTTTATGAATGATGAAGGGTCGCCCCCAGAAGTTTTTGCATATTCTCTCGCTCCCCTTATAATTTTATCAGCCAATTCCTCGTCACCAACTCCATAATGTGGATATACTCTTTTAGATAATAATAGTTTTTTATCATGAGATTCAAAATCATCTGATTGTTCTTCAGAGTTTTCTTCTGTTTGAGTATTTGTATTTTGAGATTCGTCAAAGCCTAAAAGTAGCTCTTTTAAATCCAAATCATGATCATTTATTTTCCATAATAACTCAGTTTCATGATCAATTGGAAGTTTAAATGAGGATTGAGATGATGAAAAGTTCTTAGCTAAAAAACATCTTAGTTCTTCTGAGTGAAAATTGAAGCCAAGCAATTCACAGCTGTTTATAATTTGTGCAATCATCAAATGGCTGTTGTTATGGTCAAGAATCCACTTAAATTCTGGAATATGTCCATATAGCTTATAATTTCTTATCACTATGTTTAATTCTTCAGAGGCTTTTATCGAGGGTAATGAATTATGGTCATGCTCTAATTCTAATCCATAAAATTTAAACATTTTTGAAAGGCATCTAAGATAATTTCTTTTGCAATTATCACTAGATCTAACTTTAGCAATATCATCATCTCTGAGTGGTGATGGAGTGTTACCAGAGCTAAAATCGCTTGGAAAAAGAAATTGAAAGGAATCTCTTCTAGAATCAATAAATTCAAAACTCGCTTCAAGAAAATCGTTTACAGAAAAACCATAATCAATGTGCTTTTCATGAGGGCTGTTAAGAAAATCAAAAAAATTAGCTACTGGCATTTTATTTTGTCTATTAAGTTAGATATTTCTGTTTCATATTTAAAATTTCCTCTCCTCTCTTTTATCTCAATTTTTTTATTTGCAATACCTTTGGGCCCTATGATTATTTGAACCGGTATTCCTATTAAGTCAGCATTGGTTAATTTTTGTCCTGCGCTATTTTTGGAATCATCATACAAAACATCAATATTATTAGCTTTGCAAATATTATAAATCTCTTCGCTCATTTTTTCGCATTCACTGTCTGATGTTTTGAGGTTTATTATAATAGCATCAAACGGAGATATAGGCTTTGGCCAAACAATACCATTTTCATCATGATTGGCTTCAATCGAAGCTGCAACAACGCGAGAAACCCCTATCCCATATGATCCCATATTTGGATAAATTTTTTCAGAATTACTGCCCATAACCGAAGCTTCCATGGCTTGTGAGTATTTTAATCCAAAATTAAAAATATGTCCAACCTCAATACCTCTTTTTGATTTTATTGAATTTGGATTTATTTTACATTTTTTTTCATCATGCATTTCATCAGCCATGGCGTATATATTTTGGAGTTCCTTAATATTGAAGTTTTCACTTTCTAAAATTTTGTCTAATTTTTCATCATAGAATATCGCACTCTCTCCGGTGTCGGCTAATATGTGGAACTCGTGCGAAAGATCTCCTCCAATAGCCCCGGTATCTGCTCTGAGCGCAATTGGCTTTAAACCCATTCTTCTAAATATTTTAAAATAAGTTTCATACATTAAGTCATAAGTTTTTCTTGCTGATAATTCATCAAAATCAAAAGAATAAGAGTCTTTCATTAAAAATTCTCTTCCCCTCATTAACCCGAATCTTGGCCTGACTTCATCACGAAACTTCCAGTGAATTTGATATAAATTTTTAGGTAGATCTTTGTAGGAATTTATATTTTTTCTAAAGATATCGGTAACAACTTCTTCATGTGTTGGTCCATATAATATATCTCTTTCGTGGCGGTCTTTTATTCTAAGCATTTCTTTCCCATAAGCATCATATCTTCCTGATTCAATCCATAGCTCTGATGGTTGTATTGTTGGCATCAAAATTTCTAGAGCTCCTGCTTTATCCATTTCCTCTTTAATAATTTTTTCCACCTTCCTCAAAACTTTTAGCCCTAGAGGAAGCCACGAATATATACCGGAAGCGGTTTGTCTTATCATCCCCGATCTTATCATTAGTTGGTGAGATTTTATTGTTGCATCAATAGGATTTTCTTTTAATGTTGGTAAAAAATATTGAGATATTTTCATTCTAGTAATTTTTTAGTTGTTTTTTAATAAAATTTATTCCAGCTTTTATTGCATCTAGATTAATAGAATGATCTAGATCATCAAAGGGCTCGGAAGTAAAGGGGTTATCAATTCTAAGAAGTTCATTTGAAGCTTCTTCAAAATTACAAAAAGGTAAAATAGAGTCTTTTTTCCCATGAATAAGGCATATATCTGGTTTGCTAAGAATTTTTTCTTCAATATGTTCTGGCAATATAAGTTTTCCTGAATATGAAATTACTCCAGCAATCTTTTTTGGTAAGATAAATCCTTGGTACATAGCCATCATTGCACCTTGAGAAAAACCGATTAGAAATAAATTCTTTTCTTCTATATTATTTAACTTAAGTTGATCAAGAATAAATGATTTAAGAGTTTCATTGGCTTTTTTTATCTCATCTTTTACAATTTTAATATCTCTTTTTGATCCCCATTTAGCAAGAGAAAACCATTGATAAGAATCAAAAAATCCACCCTCCCAAGGTTCAATAGCATTTGGAGCAATGAATTTAGATTCAGGTATAAATTTTTCAAAATACTGAGATAATTCTAAAAGATTAGAACCGTTGGAGCCATATCCATGCAATAAAATAACTAGATATTTAGGTTTAGTTGTGTAATAATTTTTTTCTAAAAAACTTAATTTTGTCATTTTTAACAATGTTAACTATTGAAAAATTATCTTTAAATTTCGGTGTAAATGAAATTTTTAATAATCTAAGTTTATCTCTTTATAGTGGTTCTGCCCTTATAGTTTCCGGAAGAAATGGCTCTGGAAAAACTAGTTTATTAAAAATAATAGCAGGAATAATTAAACCAAAGCAAGGTAATATTCTTTGGGATAATCAAGATATTAATAGTTTTCGCTATGATTTCAATGGAGATTTAAGATTTATTAGTGACAAAATTTTTTTAAAACCGCAGTTAACAGTTATTGAAAATCTTAAATTCTTTAGCAAACTACACGATACAGAGCTATCTCTTGCTGCTGCAATAAACTTCTTTAAATTAGATAACATTCTTGATAAAAAAATATCAAAAATATCTACTGGAATGCAAAAAAAAGTTCAATTATCGCTGCTTTTATCTTGTCCAGCAACGATATGGTTACTTGACGAACCCACTGTTCATCTTGATGATTTCTCGAAGAAGCAATTATTAGGCTTGATAAACAACCATATTGAAAACAAGGGTATTGCAATTATTGTAAGTCACGAAATTGATTTGTTTAAAACTTATCCAATTTTATTAATTGAAGATTTTAAAAATGATTATTGTTAAGAAAATTGATGAAATAAAAGCTATTATAGAAAAAAATAAAAAACTTGGAAAGAAGATTGCTTTCGTTCCAACTATGGGATCACTTCATGATGGTCATTTATCGATAATAGATAAAGCAAATAGTCTAGCGGATATAACAATTGTTAGTATATTTATAAATAAGCAACAATTTAATGATAAAAATGACTATGAAAAATATCCAAGGGAAATAGAAATGGATATCTTAAAATTATCAAAAAATAATGTAGAAATATTATTTTGTCCAGACGACCTAGAATTGTACCCAAATGAGCCTAGTTTTGTAATTTCGTTAACTAAATTTAACGATTGTTTGTGTGCAAAATATCGCGCAAATCATTTCAATGGAGTTTGTTTAGTTTTGGCAAAATTTTTTAATATATTAAAGCCAAACTATGGCTTGTTTGGAAAAAAAGACTTTCAGCAATATTTAATAGTTAAAAAAATGGTTGAAGATTTTAATTATGACATAAAAATTATAGGAGTTGAAACTCATAGAGAATTATCGGGTTTGGCAATGTCATCACGAAATAAAAGGTTATCAGATGATGCTTTAAAAAAAGCTTCGTCTATATTTAGGGTATTAAATGACATTAAAAATGAAATAATATTTAGCGATAATCTAGAAACATTATTGCAAAATAAGAAAAATGAGTTAATTAAAATTGGTTTTGAGAAAATTGATTATCTTGAATTAAGAGAGGAAAATAATTTGGATTTAGTTACAACTTTTAAATTGGGATCAAACGTTAGAATATTTATTGCACTTTACATTGAATCGATTAGATTGATAGATAATTTAAAAATTTAAAAAGTAAAATGATATATATAATTATTAGCAACATTGGGTTAGCTTTAATAACTATTCTAATGTATATTCGCTATTCACATTTTCGTATTTCTTCAAGTCTAAAAATAAGAGATTTAGAGAAAAGTCTTAAATCAGAAATAGAAACTAAAAATAGGATTGAGGAAAAATTAAACTCTGATTTAAAAAAAGAAATTGAACAGGTAAAATCTCTTCTAAGAGAGCTTGAGGAGTCCAGAAAAGAAAGGCAAGAAGAAATTAGGCTAAGACTTGAAGCGGAAAAGCAAATTGACTTAGCGAATCAAAAAATTGAAGACGTTAAAGTTAGAATAAAGGATTGGGAAACAATCCAGCTTGCCACTTTAAAGGACTCAAAACAAGCAATTGTTGATGTTGGGTCAGATTTATTTGAAAGAATTTCTCAAAATAATATTAAGGAATCAAAGCAAAATCAAGAATTGGTAGATAGCGCTCTAAAAGCTGTAAATAAACAGCTCTTGGACATTATTGGAGATATGAATATTTTAAAAAAAAGAAGTCAAACTATATCTACTTCCTCAATAGTCTCTGGATCTGCTTTAGATAATAAAAATTCTGCTTCTTTACAGGTTGCAAATATTGTTATTGATGATATCGCTAAAAAATCTGTAACAGAAGTTGTTTCTCTTATTAAGGTTTCTGGGCTAACAGCTCAGAAAGATTATTTGGTTTCATTTGAGTTAGACGAGCAAAGGGCTAAGTTTATGTTGTGTGAGCTCGCTATTATCAAAGAAAAAGAATTGTATCTTATTGATTTTAAGTCATGTAAATATTTCAAAGAATATGATTTGGCAAAAGATAAACAAGTCGCAAATGAAATTTTTAAAAGTAAAATCGAAAAGTATATAAATTATATATCCAATCCTAAATATAAAATTTCTATCACTAAAGTTATTGATAGCTATAAAATGTCATACAGCAATATAAAATTAATTTTAGCTGTAAGAAACAGAGATGATCTAAAGCTTTTAAAGGACACAAAATTTGTTGATAACTTAAATCAACTCAACATACAGTTATTTGATGTAAACATGGTTAATGATTTAGTGCTTTAATAAATTTATATTTTTATGAAAGATTTTAGTAAAAAAAATAAGCCTTATGCAGTAGAGGTCGAAGAGGGAAAAAGTTACTTTTGGTGTAGTTGTGGTTTTTCAAAGAAACAACCTTTTTGTGATGGTGCCCACAAAGATTATAAAAATGATGATGGCTCTATCTTGCATAAACCCCTATTGTTTAAATCTCAAAAAAACGATGTTGTGTTTTTTTGTGGATGCAAAAATAGCAACTCAAAACCTTTATGTGACGGTTCTCATTCAAAGTTAGAGTAAAATGGGTTTTAAAATATTTATAAAATTAGCACCATTCTTTTTAAAGAATAAGCTAAAAATTTCTGCTGCTTTTCTATCGCTTTTTTTAACGGCAATTTCAATTTTGGCTTTTGGAAAAATAGTTAAATATCTTATAGATAATGGCTTGGCTAGATTAAATTTTGTTGAAGTCAATGTATCTTTTGCCTTATGCTTTATACTGATATTAATACTATCTTTTTGTGGCTATATTAGATCTCTTACTGTTAACTCGTTATGTGAAAAACTTATTAACGAGATTAGAAAAAAAATCTTTTTAAAATTATTAAAATCTAAAATTATTTTTTTTGAAAATAACAATATAGGGGGAATCACATCCATAATTACTTCGGATATGGAAATAATTTCTCAGAATATTGGAAATAATTTCTCATTCTTTATTAGAAATCTTATTTTATTTATATCTAGCCTAATATTTCTTTTTTTAACAAGTGTCAAGTTGACATTTATTGCCCTAATAATGATTATTATCGCTATAAGTCCTGTATACTTTTTTTCCAAAAAAATAAAAAAATTAACTTCTCAATCAGTTAATAATTTATCTAATCTAGTTTCATTTATAGAAGAGGTCTACTCTTCAATTAAAGTTGTTAAATCATATAATTCTGAAGAGAGGCAGTTAAAATCATTCACCAAAACTCTTGATAAAATTACTACATCAAATATTAATAAGATTAGAAATAAATCGCTATTAGTAGCAATTACTTTATTTTTTGCTTTTTCTTCGATTATTTTGGTATTGTGGGTTGGCGGAATAGATGTCTTGTCGCTAGCAATGACCTCTGGCGAGTTAACTTCTTTTATTTTTTATTGTGTAATAGCTTCTGTTTCACTCACTGGCCTTAGTCAAATTTCAAGCCAAGTAATTATTTTAAAAAATTCTTTTGAAAGAATTTTTAACATTTTAGATAATAATGAAGACGAGTCTTGTGATGAAGCTTCAAGTAATATCCAAAATTTTTATCAGCCTCAAATTTTATTTAAGAATGTAACATTTTCATATCCTTCCTCTAAAAATAATTTTATTTTGTCAAATTTTAATTTAGATATCACTTATGGACAGAAGGTGCTTCTAACGGGAAAAAGCGGAAGTGGAAAATCAACAATTTTATCGCTTTTGCTTGGTTTTTATAAAATAAATACTGGTATAATAAAAATTTCTGATAAAAATATAGAAGATATAAATCTAAATTCTTTAAGAAACATATTTTCATATATCTCTCAGGATTGCTTCCTATTTTCTGGAACGATTTATGAAAATATTGCATATTTTAGCGATGCCTCAAAGGGTGATGTTGAAAAGCTGGTTGAAAATTATAAAATATTTTCCTTTATAAAAGATTTGCCTCAAGGATTAGATACGCAAATTGGATCAAAGGGCTTCAAATTATCTGGAGGGGAAAAGCAGAGAATATCAATCGCAAGAGCACTTTTAAAAAATTCACAAATATATCTTTTTGATGAACCAACTTCATCTCTTGATTATCACAATCATTCACTTGTTTTGGATCTAATTAAAGATATTTCATTCAACAAAACCATAATTGTTGTTTCTCATCAAGATTTTTCAGAAATAAATTTTGACATAAAAATTAGTTTATAAAATAACAATCTTATTTTCTAAAGCCATTTCAAGATTTTTTAGATCTTCATCTAATGGAATCTCAAAATCCAGTATTTCATTTCTTCTTGGATGTTGAAATGAAATTTTGTATGACTGAAGTGCTTGTCTTTGAAATCTTGAAATAAAGTTTTTATTTTCTTCATGAAGAAAAATAGGAATATTTTTTTTGCAAGAATTGTATATTTTATCACCAATTATTGAATGCTTACAAGATTCTAAGTGAACTCTTATCTGATGAGTTCTTCCTGTTTCAAGAGAGCATTCTAAAAGACTTGCAAATCCTTCTGAATATGTCTTAATGGTCTTGTAGTGTGTAATTGCAGCTCTTGAATTAAGAGACCTTGTCACGGTCATTTTTAGTCTATTAGTTTTACATCTTGCAATATTTTTTTCAATTCTACCCGACAGAGGATCAATACTTCCATAAATAAAGGCTCTATATATTCTCTTAACCTCTCTATCATGAATTTTTTTACTTAAAAAATTATGCGAAAAATCATTTTTTGCAATTAGCATAAGACCGCTTGTATCCTTATCGAGTCTATGGACTATTCCAAGTCTTTCAAGGCCACCAATTCTTGATAAATTACTTTGATATTTATATATTAGAGCATTTACAAGGGTATCCTCATTATTTCCTGCTCCGGGATGAACAGTTAGTCCAAAAGGTTTATTAATCAAAACCAAATCATCATCTTCATAAATTATTCCAAAATCTATTTTTTTCCCCTTTATATCATGAGATGCTCTTTCTTCAAATTTTACTATTATTGATGTTTCGTTAATAATTTTTTGAGAGCAGGCGCCGAATGTTCTTCCATTTGAATCGAAAACCAAATTATCATCAATAATTTTTTGAATTTTACTTCTTGTAATTTCGGGCTTGATGTTAGAGAATTTTTTTGCAAGGAATTTATCAATTCTAATCCCCTTATATTCTGCATCAACATTAAAAATAAATTCTTGCATATTTTTTCTTTTATTTTGTATTTAATGGAGTATAATTTTAAAACTTACATTTTCTGCATTTTTTGCAGTAAATTCCTAAGAAAAAAATATTTTAATAAATTCTTGTTAAAATGATTAACGATAAAATACTTTTTGCGATCGAGAAAACATTATCAAGCCCTACTATATACATTCAATCATTTAGCTTGATTGCATCGTTTGCAATAGCGTATTTTGCGTATAGAATATTTCGAAAAATATTTTTTCCAAGAATCCTAGCTTTTTCTATTAGGCAAAATGTTGAGTTAAACAGGATAGTTTCTCGATATTTTATACCTATGGCTTATCCAGTTTTTACCTCACTATTTCTTTTGCTTGGAATGATTTTATCTAAAATTTTTCTAAAAGACAATTTTTTATTTACGATAACCTTACAACTTGTTCTTCTTTTTTTATTTCTTAGGTTTATGCGTATTTCATCTAATAGTATTTTTATAACCAATTTTATAGGTTTTTTCTTAATGCCCGCCATGATACTGGAAATACTTGGACTTTTAGATTATGTCATAACATATTTAGATGAGTTTTCAATTAAGCTTGGCGCCATCAGGATATCTATTTATGTTATTATAAAGTCGATAATTGTTTTAATGATTGTTTTTTGGTTTTCGGGATTGATTACTAGAAAAAGTAAATCTTATATTGATGACAGTAAGGGAATTAAGTCGGGAACAAAACTTATTATCGGAAAGTTTATCGATATATTTGTATATTGCGCTGTTGCGATAATTATTCTTAAAACGATCGGTGTTGATATGACTACTTTTGCAGTTTTAGGAGGTGCCATTGGCGTGGGTATTGGATTTGGTTTACAAAAAATTGCCTCAAACTTTATTAGTGGCATAATTTTGTTGTTTGAAAAGTCAATTGAAGTAGGGGACTGGGTAGAAATAGACAATGGAAACATATTTGGGGTAGTTAAGCATTTTAGCGGAAGATATACATTAATAGAATGTTTTGATGGAAAAGAAATCATGGTTCCTAATGAAGATTTTATTGTCAACAAAGTAAGTAATTGGACCTATTCAAACAATAGAGCAAGGATAGAAATAAATTTTGCTGTTAATTACGGAACTGATCTTCAAAAGGCAATTGATATTGGATATGAAGTTGCTCGTCAGCATCCAAGATGTTTAACATATCCTGAAATTGAGTGTTTTATCACAAGCTTTTCTGAATATGATATAAAACTAGTTTTATATTTCTGGATTAGTGATATCACAAAGGGTAGAATGGCAGTTAAAAGTGAGGCATATCTCAATCTTACAAAGATGCTCAAAGATAATGGTATTGAGATTCCTATACCAAAAAGAGAAATACATGTAAGCGGGAAAAATTTTATTAACTGATTATTCCCATATCGCTAGTGGTGGAAGGCTCATTAAAATAGCTTCAGTGTTTCCTCCGGTCTCAAGACCAAATTTTGTGCCGCGATCATACACAAGATTAAACTCTGCATAATGTCCTCTTTTAACAAGTTGGTGATGTCTTTGATTTTCATCATAGATTTTAAACATATTTCTTCTCACGATGATTGGAAATATTTCTAGAAATGCTTTGCCAACATTTTGTGTGAATATAAAATCTTTGTCAAAATCTCCACTATTAAGATAATCATAAAAAATGCCACCAACTCCTCTTGGAATATTTCTATGTTTAATAAAAAAATATTCATCACAATTTTTTTTAAAATTATTATATGCATCACTAGAATATATATCGCACGCCTTTTTAAATTGTAAATGAAAGTCATTGGTATCATCTAAATCTTCATACATTGGATTTAGATCTGCGCCACCACCAAACCAATCCTTTGTTGTTACAATAAATCTAGTATTCATATGAACGGCTGGAACTAATGGTGATGTCATGTGGGCTACTAAAGAAATTCCGGTTGCAAAAAAATTTGGATCGCTATCAGCGCCAGGAATTTGTTTCTGAAATTCTTTTGTGAATTTTCCATAAACAGTTGATATATTAACACCAACTTTTTCAAAAACATTTCCCTTCATTAAAGACATTTCACCGCCTCCTCCCTTTTCATTATCAATAGTTTTTCTATCCCATTCTTTTCTTAAAAATTTTTGAGGAGTGGAAAATTTATTTTCGTTACTTTTTATTTTTAAATATTCTTTTTCAATTTCTTCAAACTCAAGACATATTTTATCTCTTAGGTCCCTGAACCATTCGCGGGTAATTTGTTTTTTATGTTCAATATTTTTCATTTTATCTTGAATTTATATATTTATAATATATAATTATATGATGTTTCTATTTATTATTCAATAAATTGCCTTAAAAAACTAAGGTTATTAAAATAAATTTAAAAATTATGACAATATTACAAGGAAAAAAGGGTCTTATAATGGGAGTGGCAAATAACCGCTCAATTGCCTGGGGAATTGCTGAAGAGGCAAAAAAATATGGCGCCGATCTTGCATTTACTTATCAAGGAGAGGCTCTTCTAAAAAGAGTTGTTCCATTGGCTGAATCGGTTGGTTCAAATATAGTTTTGGAATGCGATGTTACAAATCAAGATTCAGTAAACTCAGTTTTTTCTGAATTAGAAAAAAAATGGGGAAAACTTGATTTTATAGTTCATGCAATTGCATACTCTGATAAGGAAGAGCTTAGAGGGAGATTTGTTGACACCTCTCCTTCAAATTTTGCTAATACTATGAATATTTCCGCTTATTCTCTTGCTGTGGTATCCAAGGCCGGAGAGGAACTAATGAAAAAAGCTGGTGGCGGAAGTATTGTTACTCTCAGCTATTACGGCGCTGAAAAAGTTGTTCCTCATTACAATGTTATGGGGGTTGCTAAAGCAGCATTAGAAGCTTCTGTTAGATATTTGGCGATGGATATGGGAAAAGATAATATTAGAGTCAATGCTATTTCCGCTGGTCCGGTTAAAACTCTTGCGGCTAGTGGAATAGGAGATTTTAAATTAATATTCAAATGGAATGAGTATAACGCTCCTCTTAGAAGAAATATTGATTTAAAAGATGTGGGTGGTGCAGGAGTTTTTCTTCTTAGTGAGCTTGGAGCTGGAGTTACTGGAGAAGTTCTACATGTTGATGCGGGGTATCATGTTGTTGGAATGAAAGCTCCTGATGCACCAGATATTAGCTTAGTTAAAGAAGAATAGATTTTGTGTTTATTTCGCACCAACCTTTTTTAGTAATAATCTCATCACCCTCTGGTGCCGGAAAGTCAACACTTTGCAAGATGATCATTCAGAATGATCCTTTAATAAAATTATCTATTTCCGTTACTACAAGACAAAAAAGACCTCAAGAGATTGAGGGAGAGCATTATTTTTTTATAAACAAAGATGATTTTTTAGAAAAAAATAATAACAATGAATTTCTCGAAAGCGCTGAGGTGTTTGAGAATTTTTACGCAACTCCTAGAATTAAGGTTGAAGATTCGTTAAAGAACGGAAGTGAAGTTTTGTTTGATATTGATTGGCAAGGCGCCAGACAAATTAAAGAAAAATTTAAAAAAGAGGATATTGTTTCAATATTTATCCTACCTCCATCTCTTCTAGAGCTTGAAAGAAGACTCAGAAACAGAGCTCAAGATAGCGAAGAAATTGTAAAGAAAAGAATGAAAAAAGCTATTGATGAAATTAATCACTTTAATGAATATGACTATATTTTAGTTAATGATGACTTATCAAATACTTATAATAAAATAAAATCAATAATAGACTCCAAAAGAGTTGAAAGGCTTTCTAGAAATCAAATTAATAATCTTGTTAAACAATTTGAAAATAATAATCTTTAATGGAAAATATTTTTGAAAATTTAATTTTGTTATTAATAAATTTTATAACAAATATTGGTTATTTTGGTATTTTTATTGGAATGTTCCTTGAAAGTACAATAGTTCCTATTCCCAGTGAGCTTATCATGATACCAGCTGGATTCGCGGCTTCTCAAGGATTAATGAATTTATATTTGATACTATTATTTGGTATTTTAGGAAATGTTTTAGGAGCAATATTTAGCTATTATGTAGCAATATATTGGGGCAGGCCGGTAATTTTTAAAATAGGAAAATATTTTTTCCTTAATAAAAAAAATGTAGAAAAGATAGAAAATTTTTTTAAGTTGCATGGAGAGATATCAATATTTACTGCAAGGTTAATTCCTGGATTTAGACATTTTATCTCGCTGCCAGCTGGAATAGCTAGAATGAATATCTATAAATTTTCAATATATACTTTTATTGGTTCATCTCTTTGGACAACAATTTTAACGATTCTAGGATTTTATATTGGCAAAAACCAGAATTTAATCAACCAATATCTTGAGCTAATTATAGTTGCTGTTTTAATTTTATGTATTTTGCTGGTTTTTTTATATTACTGGTTTAACAAGGGAAGGACTAGAAAATAATTTACATATTTTTTAATCCTATTTTTAAATATGAATATCCGGTAATTACGGTAAGAATTGCTGCAATTATAAATATAATTTTTCCTATTAAAATAATTGATCCAACAATAATTATTTTTTGTGAAACTGTTAAAAGGCCTCCAATTATATAATAAATTAAATAAGATGCCCCCTTTTCTCCAAGAAGAAGTATAGTTATTGAAACCATCTGGAATCCTGTTTTGTATTTAGCTAATTTACTAACGGGAACAAAAACATTAATTTCTGCAAGAAATTCCCTTAGCCCAGAAACAATAACTTCTCTGCATATTATAATGACTCCTGGTATTAAAATTATAGGGTTATGGTTGCTAAATCCAATTACCATAATTATTGCAACTATTACCATAAGCTTATCAGCTATTGGGTCGAGGCATTTTCCAAATTTAGATTGAACATGCATAATTCTTGCTAAATATCCATCAAAGTAATCTGTAATTGATGCTACAGCAAATAGAAGTGCGGCAAAGACATTAGCAAAAAGTCCAGGTATGTAAAAAGATATTATAAGTATAGGAATTATAAATATCCTTATGGAAGTTAAAATATTGGGTAAATTTTTCATTTAATAACAAAAAATTAATGACAAAAATTATTACTTGATATACAATGTATTAGTTTTAATAAAAAGTAAAGTTTTAGTTTAATCAATTTATTTTTATACTAAAAATGAGTCAATTTGCAACTGATAACGAAAATACAAAAATTATTAATATTTTAGTTAGCGCTGAATTAGTTGGACAAAATTTAAAAAAAATTCTACTAAATAAAATAATTTCAGAATATAAAAACATTTCCACTATTGATGTTAATAATATTTTAAACAACTTTTTTGATCAAAATTTAGTTTCTAATAGCAAAAAAGATATATTTTATAAAAAAGATCATGTTATATCTATAAATGAAAAGGAATTCTCTTTAACCATTGTGAGAAATGGTGATACTGAGTTTTTTTTCAAGGATAATGAAGATAGCGATCAAAATTTTATAAAAAAAGACTCTGTTGATAACTTTAAAAGTGCTGCTGAGGAAATAATAAATGCTGTAAATAAAGAGTTAAACGAAACTAAGTCAAAATTAGATGGTGTAAGACCTCAAAGTAATCAAACAAGAAGTTTGTCGAGCGAGGTTGGTGGGCTTGAAGTAAAATTATCCTCAAATAAAGAGGTTGTGGATGTTTGGGATAAGAGATCGCAAGAAATTGATCAGATGGAAGATCAAATAGTTGAAAATTTAATTGACGCAAGCTCCTCTTCATCCAGGCAATCTTTTGTTCATAAAAATAAACAAAAAAAGAAAAATGAGAAAAAATCTGCAGAAGCTGCATCTGAGTCTTTTGAGCAAATGGGATATGTTCAACGAATAAAAAATCTTAAAGAAGATAAATCAACAATTGATAACAACAGAGGGGGAAGATAAATGATTACTAGAATTAGAAGAAATAGAAAATATCCTTGGATGAGAGATCTTTTTGCAAATCATGAAATAAAAGCAAAAGACTTAATTTTACCAATTTTTTTAATTGAAGGAATAAATATTGAGCAAAAAATAGATTCTTTACCTGGAGTATCAAGATTCTCTGTGGACCTTGCAATTAAAGAAATTCAAACTGCAATAAGTCTAGGAATTAAGGCGATAATTTTATTTCCTGTAATTGAGCAAGGTTTAAAAAGCAATGATGCCATAGAGGCAACAAATGAAAATAATTTAATATGTAGAGCTGTTAAGGCTTTTAAAAATGAGTATGGAGATAAAATAGGAATAATTTGTGATGTGGCCTTGGATCCTTATACTTCGCATGGTCACGATGGAATAATTGATAATGAGGGTTATGTTTTAAATGATGAAACAGTTGAAATATTGTGTGAACAAGCACTGTGTTTAGCAAAAGCAGGCTGTCATGTTATTGCGCCTTCAGACATGATGGATGGAAGAGTTGCGGCTATAAGAGAAATTTTAGATAGAAATGGTTTTATTAATGTCTCTATTATGTCATATGCCGCAAAATATGCTTCAAGTTTTTATAATCCATTTAGAAATGCTGTTGGCTCTGATAGTAATTTAAAAAAAGCCGATAAAAAAGGTTATCAATTGGATTATAGAAATAATAAAGAGCATTTTAGAGAAGTTTATCAGGATGAAAAAGAGGGCTGTGATATGATAATAATAAAGCCAGCTATGCTTTACCTTGATATACTTCAGTCTGTTTCAAATAATATAAATTTGCCTATAATTGCTTATCAAGTTAGTGCGGAATATGCAATGCTAAAATTTGCGAGTCTAAATAATAGCTTTGATTTTATGGATGCAATGATAGAAAGTTTAACCTCTTGCAAAAGAGCTGGAGCTGATGCGATAATATGTTATGCGGCAATTGAAGTTGCAAAATATGTCAATAAAGTTATATAATTTGACTTTTTTAAAAATTAATTATATACATTATTTCTTCTGCTTAATATTAATAATCCGCAGAACTTAAGTTAAGTTGCGCGTAAAGTTTTACACTATACACAAAAAATGAAAAAATTATTTTCATGATAAAAATATGGTGAACAATATATTTTAATAATGACAAAATTACTTATCGTTGAATCTCCTGCAAAGGCAAAAACTATTGCTAAATATTTAGGTTCTGGATATGAGGTTGTAGCTTCATTTGGACATATTAGGGATTTACCAAGTAAAGATGGATCTGTTGAGCCAAGTAAAGATTTTTTGATGCATTACGAAGTATCTTCAAAATCTTCGAAACAGGTTAAGTCAATAGTTGATGCGGCAAAAAAATGCGACCAACTTATTTTAGCCCCCGACCCTGATAGAGAGGGAGAATCCATAGCTTGGCATATTTTAGAGGTTCTTAAGCAAAGAAAGGCTTTAAGTAACAAGACTTCTGTTCAAAGAGTTGTTTTTAATGCTATCACTAAAAATTCAGTTATTGATGCTATTAAAAATCCAAGAAATATTGATATGGATCTTGTCAACGCTCAGCAAGCTAGAAGAGCCCTTGATTATCTTGTTGGTTTTAACCTGTCTCCAATTCTGTGGAAGAAATTACCTGGAAGTAGATCTGCGGGTAGGGTTCAATCTGTTGCTTTGAGACTTATATGTGATCGAGAAGAAGAGATTGAAAAATTTAAAAGCGAAGAATATTGGGATATTAAAATTGATCTTAAAAATGACGATGGATCAATAATAACTGCTACTATATTTGAAATTGATGATAAAAAACTCGAAAAATTTTCAATCACAAAGGAAGAGGCTGCATTAAAAATAAAAGAAATCCTTGCTGAGAAGAAATATCAAGTTTCTCAAATCACAAAAAAACAGTCTAAAAGAAGACCTTATCCACCCTTTATTACCTCGACCCTTCAACAAGAGGCTTCTAGAAAGCTGGGTTTTTCTGCAAAAAAAACAATGATGATTGCTCAAAAACTATATGAAGGAGTGGAGATTGATGGTTCTAATCAAGGCTTAATTACATATATGAGAACCGACAGTATCTCTGTTACTAAAGAAGCTATTGAATCAACTAGAAATTTTATTTTAAAGAGCTTTGGGAATATCTATTTACCGGAATCGGCAAATATTTTCAAAAGTAAAGTTAAAAACGCGCAGGAGGCTCACGAAGCTATTAGACCGGTTGATGTATCAATTACTCCTGATTCTGTCGCTAATTATTTAGATAGAGATCAACTTTCTTTATATGATTTAATTTTTAAAAGAATGGTCGCTTCGCAAATGGCAGAGGTAATATTTGATCAAGTGATAGCTGAAATAAATACTATATCTAAATACGCTAAAGCAAAAGCAATTGGTTCTGTTATTAAGTTTGATGGGTTTTATAAAATATACAATGAAGATAGTGATGACGATTCTAATGAAGACGATTCAAGGCAAACTCTTCCAAATATTAAAGAAGGAGACTTACTTAAACTTATAGAAGTGATTCCTAATCAACACTTTACGGAGCCAGCCCCAAGATATTCAGAAGCCAGTCTTGTAAAAAAGCTAGAAGAGCTTGGCATTGGAAGACCATCAACTTATGCATCTATTATTTCCGTTCTTCAAGATAGAGGCTATGTTAAAATTGATAAAAAAAGATTTTTCCCAGAAGAAAGGGGTAGGGTAGTAACAACATTTCTTAAAGAATTTTTTGCTAAATATGTGGAATATGGATACACAGCTTCGATAGAAGATGAGCTTGATACAATATCCAATGGAGAAATGAATTGGAAATTATTTCTTGGAAATTTTTGGAATGATTTTAATGCTAACATAAAAGATGTCGAGCTAAAACCATTTGGTGAAGTTCTTGACGTTCTAAATTCAAAAATACTTGGTCAAATACTTGGAATAAATGATGATGGCTCTGTAAACAATTCCTGCCCATCATGTAAAACTGGATCCCTTGGACTTAGACTAGGAAAATTTGGTGCTTTTGTAGGTTGCTCAAATTACCCAGAATGCAAAAATACTATGCAAATATTTGATAAGTCCGATGAGAGTGAGGGTGATCAAGTTGGAAATAAATCTAACTTCGAACCAAGAAATATTGGACTAGATCCAAAAACTGGTTTTAATGTTGCAATTAAAATAGGACCATATGGTCCATATATTGAACTTGAAGGAAGCGAAGAAATAGCTAGTGCAGATTCAAAAAATTCAAAAGTAAAAAATAAATCTAAAACAAAAATTAAAAAGCCAAAAAGAATATCGATCCCAAAGAATATAGACCCCTCTCAAATAGATTTAAAAACATGTTTGGGATTACTATCTTTGCCAAGAGAAATAGGTATTCATCCCGAAACCAGTAAAAAAATTATTGCATCTATTGGACCTTATGGCCCATATCTTAGTCATGACTCAAAATTTGTCTCTCTCAAAGAAGATGATGTTTTGGAAATTGGTCTTAACAGAGCTATAGATCTAATTGCTGATGCTCTTAATAAGCCTAAAAAAGTAAGAGTAAAAAAAACTTTACCAAAGAAAACTAAAAAATAGTTTATGGAAATATTAAAGGCTGCAGTAATTGGAGATCCAATTTCACATTCTCTATCTCCCCAGCTTCATAATTTTTTATTAAAACAATATAAAATTAATGGTTCTTATAACGCAATTAATTTAAAGAAAGATGAAATTTATGATTTTATTGTAAGTTTTCAAAATGATAAAAATTTTAGAGGTTTTAATGTTACAATTCCTTATAAAGAAATTTTTTATAAAATAGCAAAGGAAATGAATTTTATTATTTGCGAGTCCGCAGAATCAATAAAATCAATTAATACCGTATATAAACAAGAAAACAAAATTTATGTAAGCAACTCTGATGCTTTTGGTTTTTTAGAGAATATTAAAATTAATTTCCCAGAATATATAAATAAAAAAACGGCTTTAGTATATGGAAGCGGAGGGGCTTCAAGAGCTGTAATATATTCTTTATTAAAGAATAACTACAGAAATATTATAATCGTTAATAGAACCTTGTCGAAGGCAAAAGAAGTTGCCGAACATTTTACAAGTTTATTTTCTTCAAAAAATATAATCATAAATTGCTACACAGATATAAACAAAGAGATACTCGAAGATATAGATATTTTTATTAACACTACCTCTCTCGGAATGAATTCTAATAATGATTTAATTATTGATTTTAAAAATCAAAATTTAAATAAAGAAATTTTATTTTATGATATAGTGTATAATCCTTTGATGACAAAAATGCTTATTGATGCGCAAAATAACGGCAACAAAATACTAACTGGAATTGGAATGCTTATTTACCAAGCTTTTGAGGGTTTTGAAAAATGGTTTGGCGTAAAACCTAAACTTACGCCGTCGCAACAAAAAGATATTTCTCAAATATTGATTGATAAGCTTAACAAAAATTCTTAAAATAAACTTTTTATATTTGAGGGTATTATTGCGCTCATTTTATTAGTTGAGAGCGTAGCCTCTTTTTGATTTGGATCTTTTTTATAGCTGTATGATATTCCAAATAAGCCTTTTCCTTCTCCACCGGTAAGAATTGTTCCGATTAAAGGAATATTACCAATACCAAAAAGATTATTTATTATAAATCCAGGAACAATCATTCCGTTAATATCGAAACTATTATTTGAGAAATTCATAAATCCCTTACCAGTTATGCCAATTTTATAATTATTAGCAATCAAGGAGTCAATCTGGAAATAATTTTTGCTATATAAGAACTTCATTTTTAAATTACTGAACGTTGTTTTGTTGCTTGAAAAAATTGAGTCTTTAATTGAAGAAAGAAGATCATTTTTATCAAGTTTTTTTGCAATTTTATCATCATAAATTGTAATGTCACTTTTAAGATTAATTTCACCTTTATAAGCCACAGAATTATCAATAATACTCTGAAGAATTCTAAGTTTAATTGAGCCTTGAGAAATTTTATCATATACATCCAAAGCTTCAGAAACGAAACCAATATCAAAAATATTTCCCACAAAACTATATCCATCTTTATTTTTTTCTACGTGAATATCTAGAAGGACTGATTTGTCCTTAGGATTAAATGCTTTAATAATTCCGCTTTTGCAGATTTTTTTTTCACACTCAACATTAACCGAAACGCCGCTAAAAGATTTTTGATTTGCAAGTATCAATTTTGATAAATTTACATTAATTGATAGATTATTTTCATTAAATATTTCAGAGTTATCACTTTTGTTTATACCTTGATTTATAGAAGAGAAGTCAGCCAATGATCCGGAAAGCGTTATTTTGGAACCTTGAATGAAAGATAAATTATAATTATTTTTACCAAAATTATTTTTAATTTTTACAAGAGAAATACTTCCAGAATTATTATCAATTGCTATGTATGCAGATAGTGAATTTGTAGATATCTTGTTATTTTTTTTGAATTTTTTAGTAAGATTAATATTCTCGAATATGGTCTTGTTGATATCTGCAAGATTAGCTGAAAAGTTAAGATATACTTCGTCTCCATAGTCAGACAAAATAGAAAAAAAGCTAATCTTAGAGTCTCTCATGTTTAAATTGCAATTGAATTTATTTGAGCCCTCGTTTTTAGAGATATCAGCTTCTACTTTGCCATTTACATAATTGTTTTTTAAATCTGTTACCAGGCTCTTGATGTTAATTGAAATATTTTTTAAAGAAATTTCCTTAAAGAATGGGATTTTTATTTCTATAGAATTTGTGCTATTTCCGTCAAAATTACTTTTTATGTAATCAAGGAACTTTGTTGATTTGTAATTTGCGTGAGAAAGCGCGTCAGAAAATGATCCAAACGTCGATGCCTTTATTTCTAAAATTGGATTGTAGAAATCTTTTATGTAAATATTTGCATTATTAATTTTGCTATCAAGAACAATTCCACTGCTAATATCTATTTGCATTGACTTCTCATCAAACCTAGCAAATCCATTAGCAGAGTTAATTTGAGGAAAGTTTACATCATAATTTAGCGTTATATTTGAAAATTTAATATTAGCTTCTAAGCTTTTAATTGAAGAATAGTTGTTGTTATTAATTACTTTAAATTTGGCGAATGCACTATCAATATTTCCTTGAGAAATATGCTCTGAAACCCATGTTCTTAAATCTTGATTTGGAAGACTTTTAGGCCAATATTTTTTTATATTACTTCCACTTACATTTTCAATAGAGATAAAATAATTTTCTTCTCGGTTTATTTGAGAGTTTATGTTGGAAAGCAAAAGTGACATTGAGAACTGTGAATTTTCTGAGCCATCAATAATAATTGCATTTATGTTTGAAATATTAAGTATATTTAGTGATTTATTGTAACTGCCAGAGACGTTAAGTTTTTTAAAATTAATAATTTCTTCGAAAAAATCTTTTAGGTAAAAACTTCCCTCATTTGATTTTAAATTAAATGATGCCTCACTAATTTTATATTCATTTATTGAGAGAGTCATGTCGCCAGTGACTAAAGAATTTATATTTCCAAGTTGAGAACATTGTTGACAAAAATTACTTAAGGATTTTATTTCAAGATTAAATATTTCAAAAGCGCATTTACTAAAATTACTATTAATAATTGCACAATTACTATTGATATTTGTGTCTCTTGAAGAGTCGTTAATATTTATTGAGCTTTCAGAGGTTATTTGTGTATATTTTATTTTTGATTTACGATTCTCAAGAGCTTTAAATAGAGATTCTTTGATGAGAATTTCTGTATCAATTCCATCTGGTTTTCTTATAATAATTTTTGAATTTTCTATTTTAAAATGTTCAATGTTGATTTTCTTATTTTGAATAAACTGAAAAAAATTCTTAAAAATATCAGTATATTTTTCGTCTATATTGCCCTGTGTTTGATCAAAATTCTTTTCTCCGGTGTCAGAAAATATAAGTTGAGAATTTTTAATTTTAATTTTATTTGGAATAAAATTAAATGTTATAATGTCAAGTAAAGATATTTCGGTTTCAATATAAGGAATAACAAATTGATTATTTTCTATAAGCTCACTCTTTTCTTGTATTCTTAAGTTTTCAATTGATAACTTTATTGTTCCATATGCCGTAAAAGATATTGCTGCGCTATCAATGGAAGAGGTTGTGTTAATATTTTTTCTAAGATAGTCTTGAGCTTTATTTGTTAAATATGGAAAAGATTTTGGCTCAGTTGAAACTAAAACTATGAAATAAAATAATATAAGAGTAACTAATGTCGCTAAGAAAAAATTTACTTTATAAAACCAGCTTATTTTCTTCTTAATCTTTTTAAAATTAGCGTCAATGATCTCAAAACCTTCATTTATTATCTTTGACGGCTCTATTGGAGATAATTCTTTTTTTGATTTTCTATTTTTTCTTCTAAAAAAAATCATCTATTTGGAAATTTATTTTTAGACCTTCCAATTATTAAATAATTTTTACAAAGTAAATCATAGGCTGTAACCTTTTTTTTTGTAAAAATTTGCATATTATACCAAATAAAACTAAAAAAAGTTAATGAAAGGTTGAAATAATTATAAGAAACGGCTTGATCAAATGAAATATTTAGACTAACAGATACTGCGCATAAATATATTAAGAAAAAAATTGGCAAAACAGATAATGTGTAGTGAGAAAATGCCTGTTTAAAAGATATTTTATTATAGTTTCTGTTTACCATCATTACCCCCATTATTCTTTTGCCAATAGTTGCCCTCCATTCAGAGGAATTTAAATAAGAATGATAAAATGCCCCAACTAAAAAAATAAAAAAATAAAAAAATAAAATAATTTTAAATATTGGATGATGAAATATAAATTCCCTTTGAAGAAAGCTATTATCAAAGGCATCGGTATGAAAAGTATTTTTAAAATCTAAAACAAAATTTTCTATTACATTATTTAGCCAAAATAAACCAATAATGTTAATAAATAAAATTCTTATAACCGAAACTATAGCGATGTCGATATTAATTGCTAAAAGCCTTCTAAAAGTAGAACAATATTTAACTTCGCTAATGCTCATATCCATATTTAGATATTTTAATTGATTTATTTTTTGAATCTAGGAGTATTAAGTCATTACTTTTATTTGTAAAAACTCCGATATAAGTTAACTTTATTTTTAATTTTTTTGCAAGATTTAAAATTCTTTTTTTATTCTTGGGATTGACGCTAAAAATTATCTCATGGTCCTCTCCAAAACTTATTAATTTTTTATAATTTATATCTTTATAAAATATTTTAAGATTTTCAGAAATTGGAATTCTTTCTTTATAAATTATCGCTCCAAGATTTGATTCTGTGCATATATGCTTTAAATCAGCAAGAATTCCATCGGAAATATCAATTGCGCATCTACTTATTTTTTTTTCAGCAACAAAATTACAAAAATTTATATTTATTTCTGGAGAGAAATGTCTATCAATGAAATATTTCTTTATTTTACTTGGTATATTTTTATTAAATTTATTTTTATTTTTTAAATTGAAGCCAACATAGGAATCTCCAATATTGCCGGTAACAAAAATTAAGTCATTATTTTTGGCGTTAGATCTCAACATTTGGCATCCCTTTTTTATCTCAGCAAATATAGTTACGCTATAAAAAAGTTTAGATGATGATGAAATGGTATCCCCTCCAATTAATGTAATTTTATGTTGCTTTTGGATATCTGAAAGCTCTTGAGAAAATTTTTTAACAAAATCACTATTGATTTTTTTACTTTTAGTAAAGCCCAACATATAATACTTAGGAATACCGCCAGAGGCCGCAATATCAGAGAGGTTACTTCTTAATAACTTTGAAGCGATTTTTCTTGGGCCATCACTAAAGTTAAAATGAATATCTTGACATACCATATCCTTACTAACAATTAAATCATGGTCCAATTTAACACTTAACTTTGCGCAATCATCAGCTAAATTTAGCCCATTTTTTTTATTGGAGAGCTGTTTAAAAAAGTTTTTAATTAATGAAAACTCTTGCATTTGCTTAATTTAATGAATATTATTAATTAAAGGTAGAATTGAATTTAATATTTTTTAAAGAAGTATTCAAATATAGTAATATATTTTTCATCAAAATCAACAAATTATATGATTAAAGAAAGTTTTATTAATTCCATAAAAAATGAAATTTCTGATTTAAAAAAAGGTGGATTATATAAAAATGAATATCAAATAACAACTGCGCAATCATCATCAATTGAAATACTTCAAAACAATGGTAAAAAATCTTTACTTAATTTTTGCGCTAATAACTATTTGGGTCTAGCCAATAATAAAAATTTAATAAATATTGCTAAAAAATCTCTTGACGATTATGGATTGGGAACTGCATCAGTTAGATTTATTTGTGGCACCTTTGATTTGCATAAGAACTTTGAAAAGAAACTTGCACAATTCTTGGGTTACGAGGATGTAATAACTTATTCATCATGTTTTGCTGCTAATGGAGGAGTTTTTGCAACGTTACTAGATGAAAATGATGCAATTATTTCTGCAAATTTAAATCATGCAAGTTTAATTGATGGTATAAGACTTTCAAAAGCTCAAAGATTCTTTTATCAGTTTGATAATATGGCTGATCTTGAAGAAAAGCTAATTCTAGCAAAATCATCTAAAAATAAAATGATTGTAACTGATGGTGTTTTTTCTATGGACGGCGATATTGCAAAATTAGAAGAGATATGTGACCTTGCAGAGAAATACGATGCAATTCTTTTGGTTGACGATTCTCACGCAACTGGGTTTGTTGGAAAAAATGGAAGAGGCACTGCAGAGCTGTGCAATGTTGAAGGAAGAATTGATATTTTGACTAGTACGCTTGGGAAAGCTTTAGGAGGCTCTGGGGGAGGCTTTATTGCTTCAAAAAAAGAAGTGATAGAAAAGCTAAGAAATAAAAGTAGACCATATCTTTTTTCAAATAATCTATTGCCATTGACTGCTGCAATTGGATTAGAGATAATTAATATGATTGAAGAATCCAAAGAATTAATCGAAAAATTAAATAAAAACACTAGATATTTTAGATCTAAAATGACAGATGCTGGTTTTGATATAAGGCCAAGCATACATGCTGTTGTGGCAGTTATGTTTTATGATGAAATTCTTGCTGCAAATTTTGCTAAAATGATGATTGAAGAAGAATCTATTTATGTTATAGCTTTCTCATTTCCGGTTGTCCCAAAATCAGAAGCTAGGATAAGGGTTCAGATTTCTGCCGGCCATACTCAAGAAAATATTGACAGGGCGATAGAGAGTTTTATAAAAGTAGGTAAAAAATTAAAAGTAATTAAATAGAACATTATGTATAAAAAAAGAAGAAAGTTTTCAAATAATAACCCAAGATTTGATTTTAAAGAAAATGATGAAATTTCATCACCCAGAGAGAATGATAAGAAATATTCGCGTTCAATGATTTTAATTAAATCATCTGTATTTGCTTTATTTATAATATTAGTAACACTTATTGCCGCTTATCTAATAGTAAGAAATAGGTCTCAAGATAAAAATATTTCCGACAATTCATCTTGTGAAAAATATAAAAATATTGAAATTTCTCAGGAAATTGATAAAATCATTGCTTCCGGGAGTGCGATTATAGCTCTTACAGAGTCAGAAAGTGGAATACAGCAAATAATTAGAATTGATCAAAGATGTTTAGATAAAAATGGTATTATTAATTTTAAAATAACAAAAAAATAATTATCTGTTATTTTTAATATCAAGAAGACACTCATCAACTGTTTTTTTGCTAATTCCAGGCATACAAATTATGTGAGCTATGTTATTTTCGCTTGCTAGTTGCCATTTTTTACATATTTCAGTTTTTGGCTTATCAAAAACTACAGTAATAGAGTTTTTGTTTCTCCATGCATTGAGACCAATTTTATTGAGCTCTGTCTCAACATATTCAGCCATTTCCATACTCTCTATAGCTCTGCTTTTTAGGCCTTCATGTCCAAGTTTTTTTATGGCATACCACATAAAAACAGGACTGTGACCGTTTCTTGACCCTGTAATTGTTGTATCAATTGTTCCTATATAAGGAATTGTCTGACCAATTCTGTCTCTATAAGATTTTTTTACAATCACAACTCCACATGGAATTGGAGATCCTATAAATTTATGACCCGATATTGCTACAGAATCAGCTCCAGCGGCAAAATTAAATTTAGGTTCGCATTCAAGTATCGATAAATAAGTTCCCGCAAGGGCTGCATCACAGTGAATATAAGAGTTTCTTATGGCTGAAATTTTTAGGGCTTCTTTAATTTTAAAAATATCGTCTTTTGCCTCTGTCATTGTAGTTCCTATATTTGCAAAAATTATTGCTGGATATTGTCTATTTTGATGAACTGCCTCTTTAAGATCTTCATAATCTATTTCACCATTTTTTTGTGATCTTATAGAAATACATGACATATTGAGTAGATGTATATTTTTTTGCGCACTGTAATGGGTGCTTTCAGAAAAATATACAATTCCGTTTGGATAAAGCTCTCTTGCAACATATAATGCATATAAATTTCCTTCTGATCCACCATTAGTTACATATCCCCAAGAGTTATCTTTTGGGGCATCGAATAAATCACAGAAAAATTTAATAACCTCTCTTTCAATTGACCGAGAGTTTAAATCATATGTTGATTCAACAAGAGGGTCTCCAAGGTTATTCAAAGGGTATTTTAGTAATTGGTAAAGCTCTGAGTAGTCAAAGTCTCGAGCTATTGGATATCCAAGCATTTTTTCTGCTCTATCCTTAACTTTAGAAATGTATATATCAAGATATTCCTGATCTTGAGAATTTTTCATAATTTACCTCTTAGTTTGATTGACTATAATTGTTAATTAAATTAATGTTTAAATAGATTTACTAATCCTACTTTATAGAAAAGGTACGATTTGCATAGATTACATTTTGAAAATAAATAGTCAACGAATATGTCCGATATTGATATTGTAAAACTAAAGAATGGCTTGAGAATTGCGACTGATGAATTTAAAAGTGTTGAAACGGTTTCTATAGGAGTTTTTGTTGAAACTGGAAGTAGAAATGAAGAAATTAGTAACAATGGAATTTCTCATTTCCTTGAGCATATGGCTTTTAAAGGAACTAAAAAAAGAACAGCAAAAAAAATTGCTGAAGAATTTGAAAATATTGGTGGAAGAATTAACGCATATACTTCAAAGGAGAGAACTGTTTATTATGCCAAAGTTTTAAAGAACGATGCGGAATTTGCTATGGAATTTCTATCTGATATAATTCAAAATTCAACATTTACAAAATCAGAACTTGAAAAGGAAAGGGGGGTTATTCTTCAAGAGATAGCAATGACAAATGACACTCCTGATGATATAATTTTTGATTATTTTCAGGAAACCGCTTTTCCAAATCAATCACTTGGAAGATCAATTCTTGGCCCAAGTAAAAATATAAAATCATTTAAAAGAAGCGACTTCACCAATTACATAGATAAGCAATATAATTTTTCAAATATCGCAATTACAGCGGCTGGTAATATAAATTCTGATAACTTAACTAACTGGAGTAAAAAATATTTCAACAACCTCAATTCAAACAAAATAGATAATTGTTCTGAGCCTGTATATAAAGGTGGCTCTTATTTTAAGCAAAAAGATTTAGAGCAAGTAAACCTTGTTTTTGGTTTTAATGGAGTATCATATCTAGATAAGGATTACTATACAGCTCAAATTGCGGCAATGATTCTTGGGGGTGGAATGTCATCTCGGCTTTTTCAAGAGGTAAGAGAGAACCTAGGATTAGCATACTCAATTTATAGCTTTAATTCTAGCTATAAAGATTGCGGTCTATTTTCTATATATGCCGCAACATCAAATGATAAAGTTGAAAAACTAATTGATGCTAGTAAAAAAGAGATTGAAAAAATCTCAAAATCTATTAAGGATGAAGAGTTACTAAGAGCAAAAACTCAATTTAAAGCAGGAATTCTTATGCAGAAAGAAAGTACAAGCTCAAGGATGCAAAAGCTTGGAAATGAAATATTATCAAGAAACAAAATTTTAACAGATAAAGAAATTATAAAAAAACTTGAATTAATTCAAAAGAAAGATGTCATTGAAGTAATTAATAAAATTATTTCCTCTAAGACAACTTTTGCGGCTATTGGAAATATTGAAAAAATTCAAAATAATGTATCATTTTAAAACAAATAAAATAGTCGCACGTTTTTATGCTTGACTTTACAATTACTAGTATCAAAATGAACGGAACTTTTTAGAAAGTTTAATTTTTAATTTAAAATAATATTACATGAAAGTTAATAATCTGATAAAAATATCATCTCTAGCAATTCTTATTTTGACATCATCTTGCGCAGAAAAAAAGAAGGAGGAGGCAAAAGTATCTGCAGGAGCTCTTTCAAATTTACCGGCATGGGTTCTCGATCCTTCAGTTGCTGATGGCGTTGGAGGAGTCGGAATTGCTCCACCTTCAGCGGGCGGAATTAAATTCCAAATACCAAAAGCTGAAATGGACGCAAAGGCTAATATTGCTGCAACAATTCAAACAGAAATATCTAGAGTTACTAAAAATGCCCTAAGAGAGTCAAATACTAACGGAGTAAACGATGTTGAAGACTTTTTTGCTCAAGCAACAAAAGAAGTTGTCAAAGATCTTCCTCTTTCTGGCGTTAAGAGAATAAATATTTTTCAAGCAAACGATGGAACATTATACATTCACATGGTTCTTAAAAATGAAGATTATTCAAAATTCCTTGCAAATAGCGAGAAAAACTTAAACGAAAGATTAAAAAAAGCAAATATGGCTAGAGGAAATATTGATGCCGCTGAAAAGGCAACTCAAAACCTTTTTGATGAATTAGAAAAAGAAAGAAAAAACTAATATTAATATAAAATAAACACCTCCATCATATGCAAAATATGAGGGAGGTGTTTTTATAAATTTAACAAAATGAAAATATTTTCTTTAGCTTTTTTATTACTTTTAATTGCCTGTTATTCGCAAAGACAAGAGGAAAATGGAGACTTAAAATCAAAAAAAACTTCTTCTGCGCAAGAAAGACTTAACTCAAGTCAATCTTCATCATCTTCAATTTTAAAAGATTTAGACTAAAGTTAAAATGAAAAACATTACTAAAATACTTTTTGCATTAAATATATTCTTTGCGTCAAGTATGTGGGCTCAAACAATTTCTAAATTACCAAGCTGGTACATATCCCCAAAGCAAAATAATAACGATTATATTTACGGAATTTCCGAGGGAAGAACATTAGAAGAAGCTACTAAATCGGCCTTAGCGGAAATGGCATCAAGATTAATGGTTACAATATCATCGCAATCCACTATAAATAGAGAGGAAGACAATAATATCGCGAGCGAAGAAATGAGGCAAAAAATTACTCAAAATATTGAAAATATTGATTTTGCAAATTTTGAAGTCTCAAAATCAACCGAAATTGATTCTCGCTTTTATGTAGAAGTTAAGGTTGATAGGAATGATTTTATTCGTTTACAAAAAGAAAAAATTGAGTTTTTAAAAAATCAAATAAACAACATTAATTTAGGATTAAATGATCAAAATATAGTCCAAAAAAGATCGTCTTTAAAAAAAGTATTAGAATTAGCAAAGCAGCTAGAGATCATTGTTAGAATTGCCGATTTTGATTCACTAAAATCAACTCTAAAAATAATTTCAGATGCCAATAACTCTCTGAATAAAATGAATAATAAAATTGAGTTTTATTTCATTTTTAATTCAGACCAACAGATAAAAAATGTCGTTAGATCTTCGTTAAATAAAGAATCTATATCTATATCATCTTCAGAAAAAAATTCAGAAAATCAGATAAAAATTAAAATCTCTTCATCAAAAAATACAAAAAAAATATATGGCGCTTTTATTACTAAGTTAAAAATCGATTTTGAAAATATTTCAAATAATAAGACGGTTGCCAGCAACTCAATTGAATTCAGTGGAAGCTCTATGATATCTGAGGAAGAATCTTTTAACGCCGCTATTTCATCGTTTAAAAATGATGTTGATAATAAGGGAATTTTAAATATAATCGGGATAACTCAATAAAAATATTTATGAAAATAAAAATCTTAGTTCTATTGTTTTTAACTGCGTCTTGCGCACCTACAATTAAAAATTTTGACAAATATCAAAAACAATTTTTAACAAAATCAAAATTTTTGCCGAGTCAAGAAAATCTTGATGGAAAAACCCCTAAAATTGCAGTTTTTCCTTTTGAAGACAATGATAATTTAGTTGCTTCTCAAGCGGGTCTAGCAAAATCAATGGCCGCTAATGTAGAAAATATTCTTACAAAAAATAAATTGGCAACTCTAGTAGATAGAGCTGTAACAGAAAAACTCGCAAAAGAAGTTCAGTTGGCAGAAATGAACAAAACTGGTGCATTCAGTGGGCCGCAAGTAGCAGATTATGCTATTTCCGGAGTTATTTCAAATGCAAGCTTTACAAATAAATATACAGATGGGTCAACTTACATTAATCCAAAGACTCAAACTTTAGTTACAGTTCCGCCTAGCTTTACGTATAATTCAGAAGTTTCTGGTAACATAAAAATATATGAATTACCTTCCATGGCCGTGATGGAAAATATAGAATATAGCGGCTCTGATTCAAGAAAAGAAAATGTTCAGCAAGATGGCGGTGTTTCTTTTGGCGGTTTAAGAATTGGAGGAAATCAAGTTGACGGAGCGCAAAGAGATGATAATCTTGTTAGAAAAGCCGGCGAAGACGCTATAATTGACATAGAATCTGACATAAAAAATATTCTTGGACAAAAGGGGTATATTCTTGAAAAAAGAACATTTGAAAATAAAACAATATTTAAAATTAGTATTGGATCATCAAATGGAATAAAGCATGGAGATAAAATTGAAATTGTCGGTCAATTCGAGTCTGAAAATCCAATTTCTCAGAAAATTGAAGTAGAAAAAAGAGTAATTGCACAAGCTGTTGTAACAAATCTAATAGATCCAAAATCTTCTTGGATTATTTTAGATGATGAAAAGAAATCTTCTCAGGTTAGGCTTGGTGATGTTGCTAAGGGCAAATATAAAAAAAGTCAACTAAGAAGTGTAATGAAGATGGGAAAGGCATTAGTACAATAAGAAATTATAGAGAATGATCACTATAGAAAAACTTGAGCAAATTTATAGCAATTATAATTATTTCATTTTTGATGTCTGGGGAGTTATTCATGACGGAGTAAGTGCCTATCCAAATGCTTCAAGCGTAATCAAAGAATTAAACAAAATTGGTAAAAAAGTCTGTTTTTTATCAAATGCCCCTAGGAGAGCATCAAAAGTTGCTGAAGTTCTCAAGAAATATGATATATATCCCAATCAGTATGATTTCATAATGACTTCTGGAGAAGCTACTTTCCTTGATTTACAAGATAATCAAAATAAAAATTACAATAAATACGGGAAAAATTATTTTTATATTGGACCAAAAAAAGATCTGGATTTACTTGATGGTCTTGATTATAAAATGGTAACTAAAGCCAGTGAGGCTGATTTTGTGATTAACACCGGCTTTGATAACGACGATTCGACTATTGAAGAAAAGATTCCTCAAATTACTGAAGCTCTCAAGAATAAGTTAAAAATGATTTGTGTTAATCCTGATATGATAGTAATTAGAAAAGATAGGACAGAAATGCTATGTGCGGGAGTTATAGCCGAAGAGTATAAAAAGAATTCAGGACAAGTTATATATTACGGAAAGCCTTATGAAGAAGTTTATAATATAACTAGAAAACTTTTTAACTATTGCGATAAAAATCAAATGATTGCCATTGGTGACGGACTTGAAACAGACATTCTTGGAGCAAATAATTTTGGGATTGATAGTGTTTTTATAACAAGCGGGATTCTTAGCAATAAACTAGGGGTTTCATTCGGCGAAAGGCCAGATCAAAAAAAACTAAAATATTATTGCGAATTATATAAATCTGATCCAAAATATGTTTTAACTAATTTATAAATTTAATATCTATGAGAAGAAATTACGGCAAAAAAAGAAAGTTAAAAAAAATATTTACTGCAATAGTGCTTTTATCTGCTATATCATATGCAATTGTTGTGTACTACAAAAAAACCTCAAAAAACGATGTCGAGATTGTTAAGATAAACGACATGATTATATATAAAACTGATATAACTCAAAAAATTAATGATATTTTTGGATCAGAGAACTCAACAAATTCCCTTCCGGAAATTGATTCTCTTCCTAAAGAGGTTATTGAAACATTTGCAAAAGAAATTTATTTGGAAAAAAAACTATTAGATAAAGCGTATGAGTCAAAGTTATCAAAAGATGATTTTATAAAAAAACAAATTAAGTTATCTTCAGACAGAATTTTAATAGATGCATATCTCCAAATGAAGATTTCTCAGGACGTTAGTGAACAAGCAATAAAAGATAAATATGCACAAATTTCAAGTGAGAACGAAGGAAAAAAACAATATTCAATTTCTAAGCTTGTATTTAAAAGTCAAGAAGAAGCTAATAAAGCATATAAGGCGCTAAATGAATCCAAGCCAGGTAAAAAATCTGTTAAATTTAAAGATCTAGAAAAAAAATATGGTAACTTAAATAAAGAATCTAAAACTGAATTTTCATCAGAGGAAAATATTGAAAAAGAAATATCTGAAGTTATTTCGAAATCAAAAAAAATGGACATTACTAAACCAATAAAATTTGAGGATAGCTGGATAATTGTAAGAGTTAATGATATCAAAGAATCTGAAATTGAATCATTTGAGGCTGTCTCCGAAAACATACGCCAGGGTTTAGTTAAAGAGGTAACAGACAAAATTTATCAAGAAATTTTTAAAGATTTAAAAATAACTTATTTAAAATTAAATGATCAACCAAATGATGAGGTGATTGAAAAGCAAGATAAGTTAGAATCTGAAAAAGAAATAATTTCTCAAGATCTTCAGGAAAGTGATGCCATCAGAAAATAGATTTGAAAACAATAATAGAAAAAGATCTGACTTAATATGGATATATGGTAAGCACTCAGTTTTTAATATTATTAAAAAAAGAAGAAGAAAAATTCATCAAATCCTTTTAACAAAAAACTCTTTAAAAGATTTTAATTTATTTATAAATAATAATAATATTAAACATGTTGTAAACTCCCAAATAAAAATTGTCGACAGTAACTATATTGAAAAAGTTGTTGGAAAAAATACTGTAAACCAATCAATGGTTATATGTTGTGATTCTATTCCCTTAAAAAGTCAAAATGATCTTATTTCACATTTAGAAAAGATAGAAAATAAGCCAAGAAATATATTGATAATGGATCAAATTAATGATCCGCATAATGTTGGTGCTATTATTAGAAGTGCAGCGGCCTTTGGTATAAAAAATATTGTAATGAGTGAATATAATTTTTCAAAAGAGACTTCTATTATTCACAAATCATCCGCCGGAACAATTGAAGATGTGAATATATATTCCGTTATTAACATTAACAACCTAATAGAAAAATTAAAGAAGATAAACTATGTCGTTATTGGACTAGATGGATCTTCTGAAAAATTAGTTCGAGAATTTAGGGGCGAGAATAATATTGCAATAATTGTTGGGTCGGAAGGGAGCGGCATAAGAGCCCTTGTAAAGAAAAATTGTAGCTTTTTAGTTAAGATTCCAATGGAAAATCAAATAGAAAGTCTTAACGCATCTGTAGCCGCCGCAATCGCCCTATATGAAATTAAAGGATGATTTAATTTTTACTTTTTTAATGATTCAACCCTTTTTTCAAGGTTTGAAATAAATTGATCAATTCCACTTTGGTTTATTGCGCTATTAAATTCTGACCTTTGGGACTCCAGAAGACTTATTCCTTCAGCTATAAAGTCGATAACAAATAGTTTTCCATTTTGCTCCTTTACGCGAAAATCAATAAGGATTTGATTACCTGAATCCCTAGGAAAGAATTGAGTATGCGCAGTATAGAAAATAGCTTGCTTCTCAACTCTTGTAACCTCAAATTTTTTACCATTGTAATTTTTAAATTTAGGGCCATATGTGTTTATCATGAATTGTCGATATAATTCGGAAAATTTATTTTTTTGCTGCTCTGAAAGATCTCTGTAATATTTTCCAAGAACAAATTTTGAAATCCAGCTCGCATCAACAACAGAATCAACTTCTAAAATGATTTTTTGCTTCTTTTGAGATTCTGACAATTTAGAGTCGGAGGCGATTCTAATAATGGAATTTCCAATATTCTCTACAAATATTTTAACATCTTCAACTTTTTTTTCCTGAGAAAAACCACTGGAAGCAAATAATAATATGGTTATAAAAAAAGATTTAAATAAAATAGTTTTCATTTTAATATTTTAGATTTTCTATTTTGAATATAAAAAGACCTCATTGAAGCATAAAAATCAAAAGACTCATTTCTTGTTTGAGAAATTACATCAAGCAACTCTTCTCTTTTATCAATTATAAATAAGGCATTTGAAGCAATTCTCGTGTCTTTTGTTACTAAAGAATCTCGAGAACCACCAATTTCAAGATAATTTAAACCCATAAAATCTATAGACGTGTCAAAAATTCTTCCACTAAAATCCCTTAAAGTTGATGGTCCCAAAAGGGGAAGAACAATGTAAGGTCCTGATTTAATTCCATAAACACCAAGTGTTTGTCCAAAATCTTCATAATCATAGATGATATTTTTATTTTTAGCAACATCAAATAAACCAGCAATTCCAATTGTTGAATTAATAATAAAGGAGGAGATATTAGCAAGACCATTATCTGGCTTACCCTGAATAAATGAGTTAAACGCAGAATATGGCATAGATAAGTTTACAAGAAAGTTTCTTGCGGACCTTCTTATGGGATTTGGCACAAAATTTCGGTAACCAATTGCTATTTTTTCTACAAAATATCGATCAACAAAATTATTAAAAGCAAATGTTTTTCTGTTTAATGACTCAAAAGGGTCTTCGTAATCTTGAGATTCCGAAGTTTTTGAAAATTGCTGTTCGTAAAGCAAAAATTCATCATCATTAATGCTATCATTTTTTAAAGAACCCTTTGAAAAAGCGGGCAATATAAATATAACAGAAAAAAATAAGACTTTAAGAAAGTAAATCTTGGACAGAAAATTCATGATTTTTTATTTTCTATTTCAAAATTAATTTTTTCAAGAAGATCTACAGCTCTTTTATCGTAATTTGGTTGCTTTTCCAAGAGCAAAACGATAATTTCTTTACTTTTAACAAATTTTCGATCAATATAAAGACAGTAAGCTAAAAGATAATAGGCATCATAAAATTCTGGCCAAAAGAATTTAATAAATCTGAATCTAAAAATGGCGTCTGATAAATTTCCTTTTTCTATATGACGAAGCCCTAGCTCATAGTTTGTTTGTAAAAGATTAGATGTCTTTTCTTTAATTAAAAGATACTCATTTCTTAATTCATCAATTTTGTTTGAAGCGAATTCAAAAGCTTTGCTAGCTAGTACTACATTGCTATTTTCTTCGACATTTTGATTTTCACTATCAGCAACCGAATTATCTTTTTTATCATTAAAATTATTATCAGTATTATTTTTTTTGTCTTTACTAAAAATAATTTTTTTAAGTGTTTTTAAAATCATAAATTAACTCGTTAATAAAAAATATTCAATTTTCCACGAAATAATATTATTACTATTTATTAAAAAAAAGTCATTAAAATTCTGTAACTTTCTTTTATTTATAATATTTTTTCTTGAAGAAAAGTTGGCCCCTAAATTTTTGATTTTTCTTAAGCAATCGACTGCGCTGCTGTGGTTAATTTTTATAGTCTCAATTTTATGCTCTAAAATTCTAAAATCAGTTCTTGTATTTATTTTATGGCTAAATTCTTTTGGAAAGTCTAAAAAATTAAAATTACAGAATGATTCTTCGCTCGCATTCACAATTTCCTTGAGAGACCCATGAGAAGGGAAACAAAAGCATAATATTTGATTTCTTCCTATATTTTTATTTAGCATTTGAAGAAAATTATCTATATCACTAAGCCATTGGATTGCAAATGAAGATGTGATTACCCTAAAATCTTTTATGTTTACTAGATCATTTATTTTATTAATATCTCCATTGATAACAAAAACATTTTCAGGCCTTTCGTGCCACAAATTTATCATTTCTTTTGAAATATCAATTTCAGTAATGCTATTTTTAGGGAAAAAATCGATTATATTTTTTGCTACAAAGCTTGATCCACTTCCTAAATCTAAAATTTTATCGTAGTAATTGATATAATCCTTAAAAAGTAAAAATAAATTTTTTGCACAATATTTTTGAATATTTGCTAGATAATCATAGTTTTCTGATTTTTTTGAAAAATTTTTAGATATGATTTTAAGCCTTGGATCCATAACTAAGAATTTTCTTTTTCAATCAATGAAACAATATGATCAACTAATTCTTCTGAAGAAATTTTATGATCAGGACTACCATTTATGTATACATTATGACGGTTTGATCCGCCGCCAGTTATGCCGATCTGAGTATGGGCTGCTTCTCCTAAACCGTTAACAACACATCCAAGAATTGATACAGTTATAGGCTTCTTTATATTTTGGACTCTTTTTTCAACCATTTCAACTGTTTTAATTACATCAAAAGCTTGCCTCGCGCATGATGGGCAAGAGATAATATTAACTCCATAATTTCTTATTCCAAGAGATTTTAATATTTGATAAGCTACCTTAACTTCTTCTTTTGGATCTGCAGAAAGAGATACTCTAATAGTATCGCCAATTCCCTCATAAAGAAGTATTCCTAATCCTATGGAAGATTTTATAGTTCCAGCGGATAAACTTCCAGATTCTGTGATTCCTATGTGAAATGGATAATCGCAAACCTTTGCTAATTCCCTATATGATGCTATAGCTAAAAAAACGTCAGAAGCCTTTACGCTAATTTTAAAATTAAAAAAATCATTTTGTTCAAGAATATATATATGTCTTTTAGCTGAATCTACAAGGGCTTGCGGGCATGGAGTTTTATATTTATCCAGCAGATCCTTTTCTAAAGATCCTGCGTTTACACCAATTCTGATTGAACATCCATAATCCTTAGCAGCCTTAATTACCTCTTTTACTTTATCATTACTTCCTATATTTCCGGGATTTATCCTTAAACATTTTGCACCAGCTTCAGCAGCCTCAATTGCTCTTTTGTAATGAAAGTGAATATCGGCAACAATTGGAACGTCACAGTAAGGAATAATAGATCTAAGCGCATCGCTTGATTCTTTATCTGGAACAGATATTCTCATTATGTCCGCACCCAACTCGGCGCATTCATTTACCTGTCTTATTGTTCCCTGAATATCAGTTGTTTTGGTATTGGTCATTGATTGAACGCTAATTTTAGAGCCACCCCCAATATCTAAATTACCAACTTTTATTTTTTTACAAGACCTTCTAACTATTGTCCTATAAGGTCTTATTTCATTAAAATTTTCCATTTTTAAGATAAAATATCATGATATTGATTTAAAAAATTTTAAAATATCACTTTTGAATTTTTTTAATAAATTTTCAAGAACTTTCTTATCTAATGATAATAAGTTTATTATTAAAATAAAGTCCTTGAAACCTTGCCCAGAAAGATTTTGATAAAGCTTTACTTCTTTAATTTTTAAAAAACATCCAACAATTAGCAATCTAAAAATGATAAAAGACTTAACTTCTTCAACTAAATTTTCCAATCGCAAAGAACTATCTAGATAAATTTCTATATCATTTCCAATATAATCAAGAGCTTCTTTAAATTCATTTCTGGAAATTTTTTCTATAATATTTTCTAATATTGAAAAAAATTCTATATAGAATTTTTCAATATTATTTTCATTTAAACTAAATATATCCCTCCATATATCCGGACTGGAATTGTCTAGTCTAAAAGATGTTTTAAAAAAATCACTATTTAATTCAGAATCATTAAAATCTTTTGTTAAAAAAGATAAAAATTGAGGTAAATGAGAAATAAGAGCATATAAATTATCATGTTCATTGCTGCTTATGTATTTTGGTATTGATTTAATATCCTTTAATAATTTTTCAATTTCCATTACATCATCATCACTATTTATCTTATTTTTACATATAAAAAATAATTTTTTATTAAACAGGTTTTTGTCAGAATTTTCAATACCGGAATTGTGATAACCGGCAATTGGATGGCAACCTATATATTTTCTTTTGATGTTTTCTGGAACATATCCCAAAATTTTATTTTTTACAGAACCTAGATCAATTATTATAGGAATTTTCTCAGATATATTATTATTGATTTTTTCAAAAATAGTTTTGTAAGATGATAATGGCGAAGAAATTACAATTAAGTCAAAATAACTGGATGAATCTATTGGAAATTGATGTATTTTATCAATAATTTTTTCTTTTAATGCAAATTCAAGAGATTCTAAATTTAAATCAGTCGCAGATATTTCATATTCATTTGACGATGATTTTAAAGCTTTAGCAAATGATCCGCCTATCAATCCTATGCCTATAATTAATATTTTTTTCATCTAAAAATTTTACTTGAAATTTATAATTTTTATTGTCAAATAATTACATAAGTATTTTTTAATAAATACTTTTACATCATATTTTATATAATATAATTCCAACTGATTAGTTGCAATTTATATTTAAATAAAAAACATAGCTATAATTATTTATGAATAAACTTTTTATAATTATTTTGATTTTGTTAGCATCATGCACGCCAGCAAGAACAATTGATATAAAAAGCCCTTGTGTTTCAAAAGAAGATGGGCCATGTGGCCCAAAAAAATCAGTTAATGACTGGTGGTTAAAAAGTAACGTTTAATCTAAAATTTTAAATATGTCAGAAGATCAAACTAAAAGCAATGCAGGTAAAAGTTTTGCAGATCGTTTTAAAAAAACTTCTACATCCTCTCAAAATCTTTTAGAAAAATCAAAAAATTCAATAGAAGAGATGGCTGCTAAAAAGCCAACTCAACCTAATAAACCAATTGATCCTCAGAAAAAAATGCAAGCAGACTTAATATATCTAGTAAAGGGCATAGATGCCGGAAGAAGTGCGTGGTACTATGTTCTTGTTGATCGTTTAAAACTTCAACTTTTCCTCAAGGCTCTTAATGATGATATAATTCACTTAGAAAATTATGGAAAAATTCTTTATTCTGCTTATGGAGATGAGCCTCCTGTAGAAGTTACCTCAAAAATAAAAGAAGAGTTCGGAATTAAGTAAAAAAATCTATTTCAAGAAAAATTTTCCTAAGTTTTTTATTTTGTTTGAAATATAATTTCAATTTACTATAATTTGAGGAGCTTTTTGGTTATAAGCTTTTTTCTAAAATTTTAAAATTTTAATTAATGAAAAATTATAAGCTCTTTATTGTGATTTCATCAGCAGTTTGCGTTGGTTTTTTCTCGGCGATGTCACTTTCTCAGATTCAAATCAAGGCCCTTAAAATAGAAAACAAAAATACAAACGAAACTACTGATCAACGCATCTTATTTGATGATATTGTAAAAAAAGTCAGATCTGAATATGTTGAAGAAAAATCAGATAAAGATCTTTACGAAATGGCTGCTGATGGACTTCTTTCTTCACTTGATCCGCATTCCTCATATTTGAATGAAGATTCATACAAAGAAATGCAGGTTCAGACCAAAGGGGAATTTGGTGGGCTGGGTGTTGAAATAACTATGGAGCATCAATTAATAAAAGTTGTAACTGCAATTGAAGATACTCCGGCATATAAAGCTGGAGTAAAATCCGGTGATTATATTGCAAAAATTAATGGAAAAACCGTTATAGGACTTTCAATTGATGAGGTTGTTAAAAAGTTAAGAGGAAAGCCTGGAACCGATGTAAAGATTACAATATTAAGAAAGGGCGAGGGTGAGCCAATTGAAAAAAATATTACTAGACAAATAATCAAGGTTAAGGCTGTTAAATCTAAAAAAATAGGAGATGTTGCCTATATTAAAATTAATAGTTTCTCTGAGCAAGCATATATGGGTATGGAAAAGGAAATAAATAGATTAAAAAAAGAAATTGGTGAAGAAAATTTTAAAGGTTTAGTGCTTGATTTAAGAAATAATCCTGGTGGGCTTCTTGATCAGGCTGTTAAGGTAAGTGATGCTTTTCTTAACAAAGATGCCACTATAGTTTCCATAAGGGGCAGGGATAAGGATAAGGTTACTATATTTAATGATGAATCTAATGAATCTTTAGTAAATGGATCTCCTATTGTTGTAATTATTAATGAAGGATCAGCATCAGCATCGGAAATTGTAGCTGGCGCTCTTCAAGATAATAAAAGAGCAATAATTGTGGGCTCAAAATCATTCGGCAAAGGCTCTGTTCAAACGGTTATTCCGCTCACAAAAAATAATGCGGCCATAAGGTTAACAACCTCTCTGTATTATACTCCTAGCGGAAAATCTATTCAAGCCTCTGGAATTCAGCCGGATATAGAAATAGATAACAATAAAATACTTGAAAAGTCAGAAAATAAAGATCGGAACTCTGAAGCCGATTTAAAGGGTCATATTGAGGTACAAATTCAAGAAGAAATCAAAAAAACAAAGGACGCAAAAAATGAAAATAGTAACGAAGATTTGTATGAAAAAGACTATCAGCTAGCTAGATCTGTTGATTTGATAAAGGGTTTAAAACTATTCAATTACAAAAAGTAATGAAAAAAAATATTGCAATTAGTTTGTTTATTAATGCAATTATTTATTTTTTTTCATATTCTTTTAATGCGTTTTCCGCTGAAGATGCTTCGATTGCGGCATCTGTCAATAATAAAGTTGTTAGCTCTTATGATGTAGTTCAAAGGTATAATTTTATTGTAAATTATACAAAAATAAAAATTGAATCAGATAGAGATTATAAAGCCTTAATCAATCAAATTGTTGATAAAATAATTGATGAAGAACTCATTAGGCAAGAATCAGAAAAGCTCTCTATATCAGTAACCGATAAAGAAATAGACTCGGCTATAGAAACATCTTTAAGCTCTCAAGGCAAAATAAATTATGATAATTTTAAAAAGGGTTTAATTTCAAAAAATGTTTCAATTCAGTCTTTCAGAGACCAAATTAAAACTGACTTACTGTGGTCAAAAATTATTTCAGAATCACTAAAGTCAAAAATAAGAATTTCGGATCAAGAAATAAAAGAATTTCTGGAACAGCAAAAACTTGATATTAGCCAAACTAAATACTTTATCGCTGAAATATTTATAAGAAATTCTCTAGAAGCTGAAATATTATCAAATAAAATTTATAAAGAATTAAATAATGGCGGTAATTTTAAATCCTTTGTAAAACAATTTTCTTCAAGCCATTCCCAAGAAAACAATGGAGAAATTGGATGGATAAGTAAAAGCGATGTTAACGAAAAAATTTATGATTCCATAAAAAATCTGGAAATTAATTCATATTCTGAACCGGTATTTATTGCCGATGGTTACTATATTTTCAAACTAATAAAAAAGAAAAATGTTAGCGAATTAAAAGAAAATGATATTAACTACGCAAGAAATAGAATTTTCATTCGAGAACTAGAGACTGAAAGTAAAAAATATTTAATGGAACTAAGAAAAAAATCTTTTATAGAAAGGTATAAAATCTAATCTGTAAAAACATTTTTGAATTGGTTTTTGTTATAATCGTCCGGATATGATAAATCACTTCTTTTTCCACATGAAAAATTTACAAGAGAAATAAATGCTGTTAGAATCAAAATTTTAAACTTCATATTAATAAATCTATAAAATATTATTAGCATCCCCCATTTCCCACCTGGCTTTTGCTTTAAAATCTAATTTGGAAAACAAACCTAATTCAGCTTTCTCTATTGCCAGCCAAGCAATCATTGCAGCATTATCGGTACATAAATTAATCGGCGCAGATGTTACTTTAATATTTTTATCAATACCCCAATTAATCAAATTCGATAAAATATATTTGTTTGCTGCAACACCTCCTGCAATATTTAATTTTGTGATATTAAATTTATTAAAAATATTATCACTATATATGTTATCTAATCTATTTATTATAATTTCTAAAACGGTTTTCTGAAATGACGCGCAAATATCATATTTGTTGACCTCGGTTAATTTTAAATATGATAAAGAATGAGAGAATTCTTGTTTTGTTATTTTTTCAATTTCTCTTTTAACTGCTGTTTTTAATCCAGAAAATGAAAAATTATACCTATTATCTTTATTGTGAATTAGCGGCTTTGGAAAATTATATTTATTTTCATTTCCTCGGAGAGCCAATCTTTCTATGCTGGGACCACCTGGATAACCCTCTTTTATCATTTGAGAAACTTTATCAAAACACTCTCCAAGTGCATCATCTATTGTTTCTCCTATCTTATAAAATTTATTTATGCTCTCAATTATTACAATTTGACAGTGACCTCCCGAAACCAAAAGAGAGGCGAAGGGAAATTCAATATTTTCAGTAAGTCTAGATGTTAGGCAATGCGCCTCGATATGATTTACGGCAATGAAAGGCTTATTCAAAGCCAGAGCCAATGATTTAGCATATACCAGTCCAACGATCAATCCCCCAATAAGACCAGGACCCGCGGTAGCTGCAATTGCATCAATTTCATCCAATGAAGTTTTTGCCTTCTTAAGAGATTCTAAAAGAATATCATCAATAATTTCTACGTGACTTCTTGCCGCTAACTCTGGAACAACTCCTCCGTAGGGCTTGTGAATTTCTGTTTGTGAATATATAACATTGGATAAAATATTTTTGTTACTATCAACTATTGCAATAGCCGTTTCATCACATGATGTTTCAATTGCTAGAACTTTCATTGATAATCAAAAATTATGATAAGTGTCAAGATTGCCAAATCTTGTAAATTCTGCATCAAAAAATAGATGAAGGTTCCCAACAGGACCATTTCTTTGTTTTGCGATAATAACTTCTGAAATATTTCTTAATTTATTCATCTCATTTTTCCATTGTTCAAATTTTTGTATATCAGATTCAGGAGGTTGCTTTCTTTCAAGATAATAGCTTTCTCTATAGATAAAGGCAACAATATCAGCGTCTTGCTCAATTGATCCAGACTCCCTTAAATCAGAAAGTTGTGGCCTTTTATCCTCTCTTTGTTCAACAGCTCTTGATAATTGCGATAATGCCAAAACAGGAATATTAAACTCTTTTGCTATCGCCTTTAAGCCTTGAGTTATTTCAGAAATTTCTTGCGTTCTATTCTCAAGATTCTTAGAGTCAAGCGCTTTAACAAGCTGAAGATAATCAACAATTACAAGGGCAAGATTATTTTTTCTTATCAATCTTCTTGTTCTGGTCCTAATAGCAGAAATAGAAAGAGCAGGGGTGTCATCAATATAAAAAGGCCACTTTGATATTTCTCCTGACCTAGAGGCAATAGCCTCCCATTCAATATCACTAATTTGTCCACTTCTAAATTTAGTTGCATTTATACTTGCTTCCATTGATAGAATCCTTGCAGCAAGTTGATCGGAGGACATCTCTAATGAAAAAAATCCTACCGCTTTTTTTTCAGAATCATCATCCATATCGCGATTTATAAATTTACATGCATTTACAGCTATATTAATTGCAAGGGCTGTTTTCCCCATCGAGGGCCTTCCTGCAAGTATTATAAGATCCGAATTTTGCATTCCCCCAAGCATTTTATCTAAATCTGCTAATCCAGTTGAAATTCCGCTAATAGCGCTCTCCCTTTTTCTTGCTATAATAGTTTTATCAAGGGTTATTTTTAAAGATGAGGAAATATTTTTAAAATCATTTCTCGATATATCAGTATTTGTTAAATTAAAAAGTGATGTCTCCGCCCTTTCAATATGTGACTTAGCATTGTTATTTTTTTCATCTAGACTATATACATCTCTTGCAATATCCTCAGCAATCATAGCTAGCTGTCTTTTTAAAGCAAAATCTTTTACAATTCTTGCATATTGCGCTATATCGACAATGAGAGACGCACAGCCTACAAGAATAGACAAATAAGATGATCCACCAATGGATTTTATAGAAGATTCATTATCAAAGAACTGCTTAAGAGTAACTTGATTCGCAATTATATTATTTTTTTCAATGTTATGAGTAATTTGCAAAAAAATTTTTTGATGAGCAGGTTCATAAAAATTTTCAGCAACTATAATTTCAGATACCTTTGATAAATACTCGTTATTTAGTATAATTGTACCAAGTATTATTTGCTCTGCTTGAGTATTGTATAATTCGATTCTTGTTTCCTGCATATTTTTTCTTTTTTTTATTATAATTTTACTCTCTTTAAATATAAAATTAAAGAATAATTTACTTTACATAATATACATTATAAGACATTTCTTTAAAACATAAGCTTCAGCTAAGGTAATTATTTTTAGGTTATTATTTTTATTTTTTATTCCAAACTTATTTTTAGTCTCAACGATCTCATTATGATTTTATTGATTATTAGCATTAATTAAGATAAATTAAATAAAAACTCATATTAAGTTTAAAATGAATAGATATCTTAAATTTATATTACTGTTATTATTGCAATTTAGAGTAACAGAAATTTTTGCCCAAAATAAGATTCAAACTGAAAAAAAATTTTTAAATAAATCATTAGTAATATCACCAATAAATTCCTCGGTTAAAATGAATGAATTTACTAGTAAATTTAATGAGATAAAACTCTCAAATGATAAGCCTTTAAAAATTTCTATTGAGGCTGGCGGAAATCTTACTAATGGCAACACCAAAGAAAATGCAATTTATTCAAGAAATAATCTTGATTTTCAAAAAGAAAATTGGACCGAGATTTTTAGGTCAAGATTAGAAAATAAATCGGCAAGTTCTAAGAGAATTAAAGAAAGATACGATATAAATAATCAACTTAGATATAATTTTTCTGAAAATAAATTTAGCTTCTCAGAAATTGAGTATATTAGCGACAGATTTAGTGGTTTTAGATATAGATTATCCGAAACATTTGGGTTTGGCTATAATTTAATTAAAGAAAAAAAGATTGATATTGCTCTTCAAGCAAGTTCCGGTTTCAGACAAAACTCGCTTGTAAATGGAAGCAAACAAAATAACTGGTTAATGAGATTTGCGTCTGGCGTAAATTTCAAAATAACAAATGACATACATTTCGACCAGGTAATTGATTTTTCAGTTGATAAGGAGAACAAAATTTTTAGATCGGATAATTCGCTTAGGATAATAATAAAACAGACTGACCAAGCACTTTATCTGCAATTAGGTTATTTTATAGAAAATCGAAGCAGCAAAACTATTTCCTCAGCAAAAAATACTGATAGTACAATTATGACAATGATTGGATATAAATTTTAATTTTCTTAATAAATGAAAGAAAGTAAATTTAAAAAAAAATTTTCTAAAATTATAAATTTTTTTACTTCTATAATTGAAATAAAAAGTTTGGATAGCGAATATCAGAAATATTTAGATAATTGCCTATTAAACGAAAATAATCTTTCTAAAACAGAATTTTATAAGAAAAGGCAGGAAAATAAATATAACAATATCAATAAATGCTGCTAAAAAATTAAATAATTATACAGCACACTACTCCCTAAATATATAATTATTCTTTTAGCAATTTTCTTTCTCTAAAATATCTAAGAGATCCTGCGTGAATTGGTACATTTGAAGATCCAACCATATCTTCTTTTTTTAGAGATGAAAAAACCGGATGTAAAGTCTTAAAATTGTCAAAATTATCAAATACAGATTTTGTCATTTCATATACAATTTCTGGAGAAGTTTTTTCAGAAGTTACCACAGAAGCCTTTACTCCAAATGTCTGAATGTTATTTGGGTTTCTAGGATACATCCCTCCAGGAATTATCGCCTTGCTATAAAAAGAATTTTGTTTAATAAGATCTTCAATCGTTTCTTTATCGATATCTAGAATTCTAACTTTACATGTTTGAGTAGCCTCTTGAAGAACGCCATTTGGATTTCCAGACATGTAAACCATAGCATCTATTTTTCCTTCGCAGAGCGCTCTTGGCTGTTCAGATGGCTGTAAATCTGTTATCTCGGCAAAAGAATCTTTTTTCCAACCCTTTATCCCCATCAAAACTTCCATTGTTGCGTACATTCCTGAACCTTGAACACCGAGATTAATTCTCTTTCCAACAAGATCATTTAAATTATTTATTTTAGATTTTTCAGCAACGGCAATTGCAAAAGTTTCTGTATATAGTGAGAATACGGATCTTAACTCTTTAAGGGGTTTTTGATCGGCAAAGAAACCGCTTCCATTGTAAGCATGATATTCCCAGTCCGATTGAACTATAGCAAAGTCAAAGCCACCACTTCTAATTGCATTTAAATTCGATACAGAACCACCAGTTGATTCAACAGAACATCTAATTCCATGATCTTTTCTTCCGCGATTTAAGAGTCTACAAATTGCACCTCCAGCAGGGTAGTAAACTCCGGTAATTGCACCGGTTCCCACAGAAATATATTTTGTTGCCGCAATTGAATCATTAAGCGAAGATGAAAGGGTAAGCAATGAAATTGCTGTATAAATAATTTTTTTCATTTTATTTATGGTTTGTTACAAACTAAAAAGTTAAAAACTTTATTAATAGTTTATAAATTTCATTTTATAATAGTCAAAGAAAAAATGCAATTTTTTTATTCACATATATATTGTAGTAAATTAATTTATTTTATTTTAAAAATGTAATAATTTTATTTAAAATTAAAAAAATAACCTATAAAAAACTAATTACTTGACATTACTATTGCTTTTAACATAATATATCCTTTCCCTTTTTTAAGAGTTATATACAAGATATTAATTTATTTATTTATTTTATGAAACTTTGGCAACAAGTTCTTATTGGATTACTTTTGGGCGTTATATCGGGTTTATTTCTTGGAGAAAAAGCTGTAAGTCTAAAAATATTTGGTACTATATTTATATCATTGGTTAAAATGGTTATAGTTCCCCTAATATTTTTTGCACTTTTATCTGGAATAACATCGATGCAAGGTCAAGGAAATCTTACAAGAGTTGGGATCAAAGGTTTTTCTATGTATCTTTTAACATCTATATTTGCCGTTATAATTGGCTTAGTTGCAGGCGGAATTTTTAAACCAGGTTCTGATATTGATTTGAACTCTATGTTATCTCATGCAACAGATACTTCAAACATCGTAGCTTCATCAACGCCACCTTCTGTTTCTCAATTTTTACTTGCTTTAATACCAACAAACCCAATAAATGCAATGGCATCTGATCACTTCTTACAAATTATAATTTTTTCAATATTTGCAGGAATTACCATCAATCTTGTTGGCTCCAAAGCTCAGCCAATTAAAGATATTATAAATTCTGGTGCCGCTGTTATGTTTAAAATGATTGAAATCATTATTAAATTAGCGCCTCTTGGAGCCTTTGGTTATATTGCATGGGTCGTCGGTACCCAAGGACTAGATATATTAAAGGCATTAACCGTTCTTGTTGGCGCTCTTCTTGTTGCTTGTATTTTTCAATATATTGTATTTGGCGTTTTAATAGCTACTATAGGAAGAATATCTCCTTTACCATTTTACAAAAAAATATTATTTACCCAATCTATTGCTTTTGCCACTAGTAGTAGTAAAGCTACTCTTTCAACTGCAATAAGTCAGCTTCAAGATAGAATGGGCGTATCTAAATCAAATTCTAATTTCTTACTTCCTCTTGGTGTATGTATAAATATGGACGGTACCGCAATTTATCTTGGAATATGCGCCCTTTTCTTTGCGCAAGCATATGGAATAGATCTTACAACCCAAAATTATTTAATGCTTGTACTAACATGTACACTTGGCTCTATTGGTGCAGCAGGAATTCCTAGCGGATCAATAATTTTTATGAGTATGGTTCTATCATCAGTTGGACTGCCAATTGAAGGAATTGGAATTATACTTGGCGTAGATCGTGTTCTTGATATGGTAAGAACAACAATCAATATTACCGGAGACAGCGCTATAACTCTTATCGTTGATAAAACCGAGGGTAAATTAGATCAAAAAGTTTATAATTCAAAATCATAATCGCTTAATGAAAATAATACAGAAAGTATTTTTTTTATTAGTAGTAATAATATACCCTAATTTTTCTTTTGCACAAAATTCAGCTCTTGATAATAAAGAGCTGAATAAACAAGTTTTAGAAGAAATAGAAAGTTATCTCAATGGAGTAAAAAATCTTTCAGCTGATTTTGTTCAAAAATCGCAAGACTCATCGATAATTAAAGGAAAATTTTATTTATCTAGGCCTGGGAAAATGAGGGTTGAATATAACTCAAGCAACTCTTTGAGGGCGCTTGTCATAGTTAATAATTCGGTTTTATCTTATCATGATTTGGATTTAGATGAAATATCAAATTTAAGCACCAATTCTACTCCGGCATCTCTTCTAACCAGAAAAAATATCTCTTTTGATGCCAAAGATGTCAAGGTTACTTCCATAGGAAAGAATGCCGAGTATTGCTGGGTTTCGGTTGTTAAAAAAAATAGACCTGAAGCTGGAGAGTTCAAAATTATATTCAAAAATAATCCACTTAATTTTGTAAAAATGGAAGTAAAAAATGACTTTGGAGAAATAGTTTATATTACTCTTGAAAATATTAAGTTTCCAGAAAATATAGACAATGAACTTTTTGTTGTAAAAAATAAAAATCTACCTTTCTAAAAGTGGCAATTTCTTTTATATCAAAAAAAAATAGAAATAAAAAAAAGCATATAATTAATGACATAAATATTACGCCATTCGTAGATGTACTTTTGGTGCTATTAATAATATTTATGGTAGCATCGCCAATGCTCACAAGTTCAGTAAATGTTACCCTCCCCCAAGGATCTTCAGAGCCAATAAAAGAAAAAACTCAGCCAATTATAATTTCGATAAACAATGAAGGCTCAATTTTTTTACAAGATGATTCGGTTAAGATCTCTTCTATTAATAAAGAAATTTCAAAGATAACGAATAATGATTTTGAAAGTAAAATTTTTATTAGAGCCGATAAGTCTCTTGATTATGGAAGAGTTATGGAGGTTCTCAAAACATTAAATATTGGTGGATTTAGGAATGTTATGCTTGTAACTGAACTTGCAAATTAATAAAATTAAAATTTTATTTTAATAGGTAATGATAAAAAATTTTCTATATTCATTATTCTTTCATACTATTTTCATTTTTATTATTTATATCAATTTTAAAATAATTACTAATAATCAAATTATTGATATAAACCGCTCAATTTCAGTTGGAGTCGCTGAAGCCAGTTTGTTTAAAAATAAAATGGTTAAAATTAATGATAAGCAAAATATCAAGGCTAAAGATATTATTAAAAAAGTAAAAAAGAATAATAAAGAAAAGTCTTTGATAAAAGAAAAAGTGATAGAAAATGCCTCAAATAATATTGAAAAAAATAGTAATATTAGTAAGGTTGATACTATTAAGAATGACGCACAAGAATCATTAAAAGAAGAGTCAAAAGATCAAACAAATGAAGCCTCTAAAGCTTCTGAATTAACTAAAAAAGAAAATGAAAACTCTGTAAAATCAGAAATAAACGCAAAAAATATTGAAAATTTAGAATTATCTCACAGAGAAAAATTCAACATATCTTCGCAGTTAAAATCATGCTTTAATAGATTTTCAAATAACTATAAATTTGACATAACTATTGCTTTGAAAGTAAGTGTCTCTAAGGATGGATCTATTGAATATAATAAAGATGATTTTATAGATTACAATAGAATTAGCGAAGATCAAAACTATAAAAATGCAGTAAATTCAGTTATAGAAGCTCTTGATTTTTGTAGTCCATTAAGAAATATGCCCGCTGATAAATACGAGATTTGGAATGAATTTAGTATAAATTTTGATTTTAAATAGTTTAAATTTGGTAAAGCTCAGTTATTATCTTTTTTCTAAGATTCTTCATTTTTTTTGTACCAGAAAATTTAATAATAACCTTACCCTCACCTGATATTAGTGCTGTATATGGTATCACGCCATTGTAATTTATATTTTTTTGAGAAAGAAGATCGAGAAACCCCTCTTTAAATGCAAGAAATTGGATTGGAAAGTAAACATTACCAAGCTGACTAAAATAATGAGATAGTTTTTCTTTATCCATATCTCTATCTATTGATATTGCAATAATTTTGAGATCGGTATTTTGAAATTCTCTTGCAATTTCGTTTATTTGGTTAAAATTTTTCTTGCAAACATCGCACCAAGTTGTATAAAGATATAGCAGTATTGGTTTGTCGTCATTTTGCTCAAAATCACTGGCAATCTGAGTTGGGGTAATAGAAATTGGCTCTTGATTATTGTAGAAAATATTTCTTGATTCAGGAATTTTTATTTCAAGATATTTTTTGTTTTCTATTAAATATGTATATATAATAGAGGCAATAATTATAGATATTAATACAAGAAATAAGATCATTTTTAACTTCTTTTTTTGTTTATATTGTTTTAGAAAAATTATTTTTTCCATTTTTATGATAATTAAAATAAAAAACTTTAAATTAAAAACAATTGTCGGAATCTATGATTGGGAACAAGATTTTCAGCGCGAAATATTAATTAACGCTAAAATTCATACAAACTCTACCAAAGCAAAAATATCAAACAATATTAGCGACACAATTGATTACGACTTAATTATAAACAAAATAAAACAATTTGTTATAAATAACAAGTTCCAATTGATTGAAAAAATGGCAAGTGATATTTTAGACTTAATAATGGAAGATAAAAGAATTAAAAAATGTGAAATTGAGCTTGATAAAATAGGAGTTGTAAGTGGAGTTGAGTCTTTTTCTGTAACAATTTCAAAATCAAGAAAATAGCCTATGGACGCACAAACAACTAAAATTATTAAAAGACTTAATTTTCACTCAAAAATTAGATATATCCTAACCATAATAAGTTATTTTTTTATAATTTTTGGAGTTCTTTTAGTTATTTCAAACCTATTTGAGAGCAAAAATAAAAAATTTAGAATTATAGCTGATTATAAAAATAAAAATGCGAATATTAAAGCTGAAAAAATAATGATTAATCCAAGAATAAAATATGATTATAACCCAAATGAGATTTATTCTATCGATGCAAAAAAAGCAATTCATATTGACGAAAACAATATAGAATTATTTGAAGTAAGTGCTCAGGGGGATATTGGTTTAATAACCTCAGGAAAACTTGAAATAAAAGATAATGGCAATAATTTAATTTTTTCAGAAAAACCATCATTAATAATAAACAAAAACTATGAGCAATAAATTTGGTGAAATATTCAGTTTTACAACTTTTGGAGAGAGCCATGGAGAATCTATTGGATGCGTAATAGATGGCTGTCCCTCATTAATTGAAATTGACTCTGCGGATATTCAAAAATATCTTAACCAAAGAAGGCCGGGTCAATCAAAATACACTACCCAAAGGCAGGAAAAAGATGAGGTAAAAATAATATCTGGTGTCTTTGATGGAAAAACCACAGGAACACCTATCGCACTTATAATTCAAAACACTGACCAAAAAAGTGGTGATTATTCTGATATCAAAGATAAATATAGACCATCACACGCTGACTATACTTATCAACAAAAATATGGAATACGTGATTATAGGGGCGGAGGAAGATCTTCGGCAAGAGAAACAGCCATGAGAGTTGCAGCTGGGGCGATTGCAAGAAAAATTATTGAAAAAGAAAATATAAAAATATTTGGCTACATTACTAGAATAGGAGAAAAAACAATTAATAAGAATAATATAGATTTCAATGAAATTCATAATAATGATTTTTTTACACCAGATAAAGATTCAGTTTCTATTTTTCAAGATTATTTATCTAGTATCAGAAAGGATGGAGATTCAGTGGGCGCTGAAATAGAAATAATCGCTAAAAATGTTCCAGTTGGCCTTGGAGAACCAATATATGACAAAATTGATTCAAGAATTGCAGCTGCAATAATGGGTATAAATGCTGTAAAGTCGGTTGAGATAGGGCTCGGATCAGGTGCTGCGCTCAAGCGCGGATCTGAAATTGCCGACGAAATATATAATAATAATGGAAGAATTGAGTTTGCATCTAATTATTCAGGAGGTGTAATTGGCGGAATTACTTCTGGTCAAGACTTAGTTGTTCGTTTTACAGTAAAACCAACAAGTTCAATACTTCAGCCAAGAAATACAATAGATATAAATGGCAATAATACAAAAATAATAACTAAAGGCAGACATGATCCTTGCGTTGGAATTAGAGCGGTACCGGTGGGAGAGGCTATGATAGCATGTGTTTTAGCGGATTTTATATTATTAAATAAATCTAGAAAATAGTAAGTATTTTTCTTCTAATACATTTATTTTCCTATACAAAACTTAGAAAAAACAATATCAAGAATTTCATCAACTCCTATTTTTCCAGTAATTCTAGAAATCTGATAAGAAGCTTGCCTTAGGTCTTCAGCGGCAATTTCTATATTATTCTCAAGAGAAAAGTTTTCAATATTTTTAAGTGCCAACATCAAAGACTCTTTATATCTTTGATGAGTAATAAGCGATTGATCAAAATTTGGCATTTTATCTTTAATCTTATCTTCCAATAATTTTATTAATAGGTTTAAGTTAATACCTTCTTTTATTGAGATAGCTAAGTCATAATTATTTTTTTCAAATTTTTTTTCTAAATTGCTTTCTAAATCTATTTTGTTTAAAATTTTTATGGTATCTTCATCGATGATTTCATGATTAAAAGTAAAATTATTATTATCGAATAAATATATTTTTAAATCTGCGAATTTAGCTTTATCAATAGCTCTTCTAATGCCCTCAGCTTCAATTTTATTATCAGTATTTCTAATTCCAGCTGTATCAGCTATTCTTACCGGAAAGCCTGCAATATCAAGATGAATTTCTATTACATCTCTTGTGGTTCCTGCTTCGTCACAAACAATTGCAACATCGCTTTTAGCTAGATAATTTAATAAGCTTGATTTACCAACATTTGCTGGACCAATAATAGCTAAGCTTAGGCCATTTTTTATCTTTATACCAACATTATTGTCATTTATATGGGCCTTAATTTTATTTTTTAAATCAGATACCATCTTATTTACATCATGCATAATATTACTTGGTATATCTTCATCCGGGAAATCGATAAAACTTTCAATTAGCGCCATAATATAAATCAACTGCCCTCTCCAATCTTCATAAATAGAACTTAGATCCCCTCTTAATTGGCCTAAAGCAATTTTATGCTGAAGAAAGGTTTCTGATTTTACAATATCATTAATTGCTTCAGCTTGAACAAGATCAATTTTTTTATTAAGAAAGGCTCTTTTAGAAAACTCTCCCGGCTCTGCTATCCTATAGCCTTCAATTGATGAGAGAATGCTTAAAATTACTTTTGTTATGTAAACAGAGCCATGAAGATTTATTTCAACAATATCCTCCCCAGTAAAACTATTAGGAGCTTTAAAATACGAGATAAGAGAAAAATCAAGCAATTCTTTTGTATCGGGATTATATATATTGCACAATTTTATTTCATTTGCATTTAGATTTCTTTTTATACCAAATTTTTTTAAACATTCTAAAGCACTAGTTCCCGATATTCTTATTATAGATATTGATGACGAATATGAAGTAATTGGAGCAAAAATTGTATGCATTCTTTATTATTTTTTAGAAGGGGCAACTAAATTAAATTTTTTAGCACATGGCTGCTTTGAAGAAATATTATTTTCATAAATACAATCTTTATCTCTAGGTAGAGGCTTACAAAAACTTAGGAAAAAGATAGCAATGATTATGTATATCTTCATAAAAAAAGTAAAAGGGAAATAAATTTATATAACTTATAAATGTTTAAGGAAATATTGGATTTATAGCAAGACCCATTTTTTCATCAAAACCAAATAAAATATTCATACTTTGAACAGCTTGTCCAGAGGCTCCTTTGCATAAATTATCAATTACAGAAACAATTGTAATTTTATTTTTAGACCTAGATTTATTTACAGAGATATTGCAAAAATTAGTTCCTACCACATCTGAAATTGATACTTCTTTATTTAAAATATTTACAAAATATTCATCATGATATATTGTTTCTAAACAATTTCTTGCATCTTCAATCGCATAGTCTTTATTTAAATCACAATATATAGTTGATATTATTCCCCTATTAACCGGAAGAAGATGTGGCGTGAAGTCAATAAAAACTTTACTTTCAGAAACTTTTGATAATTCCTGCTCCATTTCACAAATATGTCTATGGCTACCAATGCTATAGGCTTTAACAGAATTATTCACTTCACAAAAAAGTATATTTTGTTTTAATGACCTTCCAGCGCCACTAGTTCCAGACTTTGAATCAATAATTATATTTTCTGGTTTTATTAATTTGTTTTTCAGTAATGGTATTAAAGGCAGAAGTGCGGAAGTTGGATAGCACCCAGGCGAAGCTATTAATCTTGACTTTTTAATTTTATTTCTATTGATTTCGCAAAGCCCATAAATAGCTTCTTTTTGAATATTAAATGCTTTATGCTCATGCTGATAAAATTCTTTATAGTCGTTTTTATCGTCTATTCTGAAATCTGCCGATAAATCAATTATTTTTAAATTTTTGTATTTATTATATAAATCGAGAATTATTTCATGAGATGTTGCGTGAGGAAGACATGAAAATACTAAGTCTGTTAGAGAAAAATCAACATCAACTAGCTTTTTTAAAATTGGCAAATCGAAATTTGATAAATGTCCATATATATCTGAAATATTTTGGTTAGAGTTAGAGTTGGCAACCAAATTACTTATATTTACATTTGGGTGATTTAGTAGGATTCTTATTAGCTCAACTCCCGTATATCCTGAGGCTCCAATTATTGCAACATTTATTTTTTTCATAATTTATCTTGTATGTTTTGTGAAATCGTAAAACCAACAGTAACATTTTGAACATCATCACAATCTTCAAGACTGTCAATCATTTTAAATAATTTTTGAGCCTGATCAACATCTGATATCTCAATAGGATTTTTTGATTTCCATTCAAGTTTTGCAGAAATTGGATCTCTCTTAAATTTTTTAATTAAATTATCTCTAACTTCAGCAAAATTTTTTGGATCAGTAATAATATAATGCGACTTGTCTGATTCAACATCTTCAGCACCCGCTTCAATTGAAGCCTCAAAAAGATCTTCATCGCTTGCAACTTCTTTTTCGAATTCTATTAAACCAATATGATCAAACATAAAAGATACTGAATTCGTTTCTCCAAGGGAGCCTCCAGATTTTGTGAATATACTTCTTACTTCGCTTGCTGTCCTATTCCTATTATCAGTTAAGGCCTCGACAATAACCGCAATTCCATTTGGCGCATAGCCTTCATATCTGATTTCTTCAAAATTTTCTGACATATTACCGGATTCAACCTTCTTTATTGCAGCCTCTATTCTATCTTTTGGCATATTATTAACTCTGGCCATTATGATAGCATTTCTTAATCTTGGATTAAATTCAGGATCCAATTGACCAGTTTTAGCGGCAACCGTAACCTCTCTTAATATTTTTGTGAATAATTTTGCTTTTTTGGCATCTTGCGCCCCTTTGCGATGCTTAATATTTGCAAATTGTGAATGTCCTGCCATTTTGTTTAATTAGTTTATTATAGTAAACTTCCCCCTACCCTGAACAGTTTCAAATAGAGAATTTTCATCTTTAATAGAAAAAACAATTATTGGAAGCTTATTGTCTTTTGCTAGAGTTATTGCCGTTTGATCCATTACTCTGAGGTCTTGCTTTATTACATCAATATATTTTATCTTTTCATAATGCTTTGCATCCTTATCAATTTTTGGATCTGCAGAATAAACTCCATCAACTTGAGTACCTTTAAATATTGCATCACAGCCCATTTCTATAGCCCTAAGAACACCGGCTGTATCCGTTGTAAAAAAAGGATTACCGGTTCCAGCAGAAAATATCACTATTCTTCCCTTTTCAAGATGCCTTACAGCTCTTCTTTTAATGAATGGCTCACATACTGTGTTCATTTGAATAGCAGATTGCATTCTTGTACTCAATCCCTCTTTTTCAAGGGCATCTTGAAGGGCAAGTCCATTTATGCAGGTTGCTAACATTCCCATATAATCTGCATTAGCTCTTTCCATATTTGCAGCAGCTTGTGACATGCCTCTAAATATATTTCCACCCCCAACCACAACGCAAATTTCACAGCCAAGGTTATAAGCTTTCTTAATTTGATTACATATTTTTTTTATAGACTCAGAATCATGTCCGAAACCCTTAGAGCCCATCAAAGCCTCTCCAGAAACTTTGAATAATATTCTTTTAAACTTCAAAACATCTTTACTCATATTATTTTCTTTTAAAATTAGTTGCAAAATTTATACAAAATTTTACAAGAAAAATAAAAATAAGTCTAGAGTATTTTAAAAATTTCATCGAAATTTCTGTATTTTTTAAATTTATTGATATTTATTTGCTACTTCTTAAATATTTGTTATTATTTTTTCAGCAATATAACCAAGTTTTAATGATATTTGCGATGACTGATCTTGAGCAACAAAAGGAATAGAGTTTTCCGACGATAAAGATATCTCTTCAGATATTGGGATCTCTCCTAAAAATTCAATATTATATTTATTTGCCATATCCTTAACTTTATCTTTTCCAAAAATATATTTCTTTTCATTATTAATTTCAAAATATGAAAAATTCTGCACAAGTCCTAAAATCTTTATACCAAGCTTTTTAAAACAATCAATTGATCTTACTACGTCTATTATAGATAGTGATTGTGGAGATGATATTAGCACAACTCCATCAATTTTAAAATTTTGCGCAAGACTAAGATATATATCTCCGGTGCCCGGCGGCATATCAATAATCATGTAGTCTATATCCTGATTATCAAAGCCCCAATCTATTTTATAAATAAGTTGTAACAATATTTTTGTAACCATAGAACCCCTCCACAAACCAGCGGCTTCTTTCTCTATTATCGATCCCACGGAAATACATTTTACACCATGAGACATTATAGGGGTAATTAAATTATTTTTAGTCTCTGGCTTGCTCTCTAAGCCCATTAAAAGAGGGATAGATGGACCATATATATCCGCATCTACAATTGCAATTTTATAACCTAATTTTTTTAGAGATAAGGCAAAATTAACCGCGAATGTTGATTTCCCAACCCCACCCTTTGCAGATGCAACAGCAATAACCTTTTTAACATTTTTTATTGAATTTTTATTCACATAATTATTTTTACTTATTTTGTCCTTTTCTGACTGAAAATTAGTTTTGTCTGAAGATTTATTTTCTTTGGATTTTGGAAAAATAATTTTTTTAAAAAAACTTTTTATTTTTTTTGCAAAAGATTTTTCAACAACTTCATTTTTATTATTTTTAATAATTTGGTTATTGATAATTATTTTTATATTATTTTCTGGAAAGGTTGCAGAAATTTTATTCTTAATGTTTTTTTGAATTTTGTCATATTTTAATCTATCATTTTCAGAATTTCTTCTTATTGAAATAATTATATCTTTATTCTTTATTAAAATATCTTCAATGTCTTCTTTTGAAATATTTTCCGAAGAAACGATGTCAATTATTTGTTGATTTTGCATTTATTTAAAGTAAAAGTTTTTAAAATTCTGAGCAAAAATAATATATTTTTTATTATAAAATTCTACTGCCATCATTTAAAATGGAGCAAAATGATTTAAATTGGATCATTGACGAGATAAAAATGATTAATTTTAATAAAAATATTGTAAAAAAACTTAAATATAATATAATTTCCTTGGATATAAATATTTAATATTGAACTTTAAAAAAATGTTAAGAGATATAATAACTAAAATGAATCAGGGTCCATGGGGGCCATGGTCTTCTTCGAAGCCTAATAAAGATGACGATGTTAATTCTGACAAAAATAAAAGCTCATTAAATAAAGATAGTGAAAATAAGCAATTTTCTCTAAAAGACTTTGTGAATTTTTCTGAATCTGGTTCTGGAGGTGGTGGCGGGTCTAAGAATAATGATTTTTTTGATAGTTTTAATCGCCAACCCAAAAAAAGAAAGTTTGCTATGATTGCTTCTGCCATATTGTGTCTGTGGCTTATACTGGGATTTTATAAAGTTGATCCAGATGAAAATGGTGTCGTACTTTATTTCGGAAAATTTTATTCAGTTTCAACTCCTGGACTAAACTATAGAATACCATTTCCATTCTCAACCCTAATTAAAGAAAGTGTTACAACAGTTAATAGTGAAGAATTTGGATATAATAGCAAGTTTACAAAAGGCAAAAAAGATGATGAAAATTTAATGTTAACTGGCGATGAGAATATAGTTGATATTGAGTTTCAGGTTCAGTGGCAAATAAGTAATATAGAAAATTATGTATTTAATATTGCAGAGCAAAACCTTGCTATTAGAAAAGCTGCGGAAAGTGCTATGAGGGAAATAATTGCCAAAACCCCAATTTCAGAAGCCTTATCCGATGGAAAAAGTCAAATTGAACAAGGCACAAGAGAGCTTCTTCAGCAAACCCTTGATTCTTACAATTCTGGAGTCAGAATTATTCTTGTTCAGCTTAGAAGAGTAGACCCACCAAAGCAAGTTATAGACTCATTTCGCGATGTTCAAACCGCAAAAGCTGATAAGGAAAGGGAAATAAATGAAGCTCAAGCATATGCTAATGACGTTATTCCTAGAGCAAGAGGGAGCGCTGCACAAATGAGCGAACAAGCAGATGCTTACAAAAGACAGGTAGTTGCTGACGCGGAAGGAGAAGCGGGCAGATTCAATTATGTCTATAATCAATATAAAGGCGCAAAGCAAGTTACTAAAAAAAGAATTTATTTAGAAACGATGGAAAAAATTTACCGTGACATGGATAAAATAATTATTGACAAAAATATGTCGAAAAACGGAATGGTATACTTGCCAGTCAATGAAATGCTTAAAAATGAAAAAAAATAAATATGATTGAAGCAAAAATTTTAAAAAAATATATTTTTATTTTACTTGGATTACTATTGACTCTGGGATCATCTATTTATTCACTTGATCAAAGACAGCAAGCTCTTGTTCTTCAACTTGGAGAACCTGTAAAAGTTGTAAAAAAACCCGGACTTAAACTGAAAGTTCCTTTTCTTCAAAATGTTATATTTTTTGATAATAGAATTCTTGATTTAGCGGTTGAAGACCAAGAAGTAATAGCCTCGGACCAAAAAAGACTTATCATCAATGCTTTTACAAAATTTAAAATAAAAGATCCACTAAAATTTTATACCACAGTAAGAAATCAATATGGCATCAATTCACGATTGAGCGCTATTCTTGATTCTAGCCTTAGACAAGTAATCGGAGAAATTTCATTAAATGAACTACTAACTGATAACAGAGCAAAAATCATGGAAAATATTAAGCAAATTGTTAGTAGAGAATCTGAAATCTTTGGCATTGATATTGTTGATGTTAGAATAGTAAGAGGCGATCTTCCAAAAGAAAATAGTGAAGCAATTTTTGCAAGAATGCAAACCGATAGAGAAAAAGAAGCTCGAGAAATAAGGGCAAAGGGGGCTGAAGAGGCTCAAAAAATAAAAGCTGAAGCTGATAAACAAAGAACAATAATAATTGCAGAAGCCCAAAGAAAAGCTAATTTAATAAAAGGTTTTGCCGATTCAGAAGCTAATAAAATATACGCTAATTCATATGGAAAGGATCCTGAATTTGCTGATTTTTATAGGTCTATGAACGCTTATAAGGAATCTTTAAAAACAGAAAATACCAAAATGCTAATATCTCCTGATAATGAATTCTTTAAATATTTTGGTAAGTAATATGAGATTTTTATACTTCTTTCTACTTTTTGTCTCAATATCACAAAGCAGTTTCGCTAAAAATAATTTTAATAATGAGAATAGTAAAAAAGATGAATTGAATTTAACAATTTCAAATGGATTTGCTGATATCGTTGAAGAAATGCTTCCTGCTGTAGTTAATATATCGACAACTCAAACTAGCAAAAATTCTACCGATATTTCGTTCATTCAAGATCTTCCTGATGGACACCCTTTTTCAGAGATAAAAGATAGAATACAAAAAAATCCAAGCTTAAATTCCACTTCGATGACCAGTTCTGTTGGGTCTGGCTTTTTAGTGGATTCCGATGGTTATATTGTAACTAACTTTCATGTAATCGACCAAGCTAAAGAAATCTCTGTTGCTCTTAATGACGGCACAAAATATAAAGGAAAATTAATTGGATTTGATGAAAAAACTGATTTAGCTCTTTTAAAAATTGATAGCAAAAAACTACTCCCAACAGCAAAGTTTGGAGACTCTTCAAAAGCTAGAGTCGGAGAATGGGTTATAGCGGTTGGTAACCCTTATGGGCTTGGAAGCTCTGTTTCTTTAGGAATTATATCTGCCAACAAAAGAAGTGTTAACCAAATGGATGGATTCATTCAAACGGATGCTGCAATTAATAAGGGAAACTCAGGTGGCCCCTTATTTAACATTAAAGGTGAAGTAATAGGAGTTAATAGCGCCCTATATTCACCATCCGGAGTAAATATTGGAATTGGCTTTGCAAATCCATCAAACTCAGTGGAGTCAATAATAAAACAACTAAAAGTTAGCGGAGAAGTTATGAGGCCATGGATTGGCATGTCAGTTCAAAACATTGATAAGGAAATTGCTCAAACATTAAATTTAAAAAAATGGCCTTTTGTTGTTGATAAAAAAATTGTAAATGGCGTTTATGTTATAGAAGTTAGCAAAGAGTCTCCAGCATTCTTTTCAAAAATTTATCAAGGGGATATTATAATAAAATTTGAAAATAAATATATAAATGAGATGAAAGAACTTCCAGAAATTGTCTCTAAGCAAGATATTGGAAAGGATGTATCTGTAATAATTTTAAGAGATAATAAATTAAAGAAAATTCTTTTAAAAATTGGAAAAACACCTGAAAGAATCCTTCGATAGAATGAATTATCTGCGTAAAAAATCTTTTGCAAAAATTAATCTTTTTTTAAAAATTAAAGGGAAGATTGAAAACTATCATGATCTTGTATCATTAATTACACTGATAGATCTTCACGATAATATTGAGATTAGAAAATCTAATAAATTTTCTATTAAAATAATTTCTGAATTTGCATCACTAATTAATAAAGAAAATAATATTTTCATTGAAATATTAAATTTTTTTAAAAGAAAATATGATATCGATAATAATCTTGAAATTATTTTAGAGAAAAATATTCCAGTCTCAGCTGGTCTTGGAGGGGGATCTAGCAATGCAGCAACATTTATGTTAATGATAAACGATATGTTTAATTTAAATCTATCTAATAAAGACCTACAAAATATTTCTTTAAATTTTGGGTCAGATATATATTTTTTTCTTGAGAACAAAGCTTGTATTATTGAGGGCAGAGGTGACATTATTAGGCCTATAAAAAAATTTGATAGCAAAGAAATACTTATTATAAACCCAAGAATTGAGCTTCCAACAAAGAATGTATTTAAAAATAATAAAGTAATTAGCAATAATTTCGATTTTAATCTCAACACAAACTCTATTGATTTAGTTGATGCAATTAAAAATTACGATAATGATTTAACATACTCTGCAACAGATATTGTAAATGAAATTGATATAATTATAAATAATCTTTATAAATATGGAGCCTATTGCGCTAAAATGTCTGGAAGTGGAGCAAGTTGTTTTGCGATATTTAAAAATTTAGCTGAACTTGACTATTGTTATGATGTTTTTAAAAATAAATTCCCTAATTTCTATATAAAAAAATCCAAAATAATATACTCAGCTTTAGATGAATAAAAGAAGTGGCATGCAGCATATTGATAGTAAAATAACTAACCTACTTAAACCGGTTTTTAAAAATGACAAAAGAAAATTTATTGCAATTAATAATTTATTTAAAAATTGGAATAGTATAATTGGAAATAAATATCATAATTATTGCTCTCCCAAATCCATTAAAAATGAGGGAAAAGATAATACACTATTTATTTATGCACATAATAGCTCTATTGGCTTTATAATTGAAAATAACAGCGAAATTATTTTAGAAAAAATTGCTTCATTATATGGGTATAAGCCCATTAATAAAATAAAAGTTATCATCAGTCCAAAAAATATAAAAATCAAAGAAGTTTCAAAAAATAAAGTCACAGAAGAAATTAATAACGAACCAATAACCAAGAATTTGTCTTCTATAAATGATTTAGAGCTTGCAGAAACTCTTGCTAATTTGTGGCATGCAATAAAAAGTAGTGATAAAAAATCTGTATAGCAAAATTGTAAATATTTATTGATTTAAAAAGCTGTAGATATAAATTTAAGATAATAACTTTTACATGAAGTCACAAAAGTCATTATATAATCATTATATATTAAAAAAAGCAAAATGCATTTAAAAGAAATTTTATCAAGAGATGAAATAGAAAAAACTTTTGGGGTATTGGCCCAAATATACGAAAATTTAAACAAAGTAACTTATATTGATGACATTCTAAACATGATGCAAAGAGGCTATAGAATGGCAGCTGTTTTTGAAGACCAAGAAAATAATAAATGCATCGGAGTTGTTGGAATTCGTATAATCAGAAAGTTAAGGTTCTCTAAGGCTGTTGAAATTGAAGATTTTATGATTGATAGGAACAAAAGGGGAATTGGTGTTGGAAAAATTCTTTTAAAATGGGTAGATTGGCAAGCTCTAAATTTTAAATGCGACTCAATAATAGGGTCTTTACAAACAAAAAGGCAAGAATCACAGAGAATTTTTTTAAGAGAAAAGTTTATTTTAGAAGGCTACTCTCTTGAAAAGAAAATCAATAAAATCAATGACAAAAATTAGAAATGCTTTAAAAAAAAATATTTTTGGATATTTTTTTAGGAAATATGTTGTAATACCGTGTAAAATTTTAAAAACATCTATGCTTGATACAATTAAGCAAGACGGAATAGAGCATGCTGGATATTTAGCATTTTTAAGTATTTTTTCATTATTTCCTTTTTTAATTTTTCTTATTGCACTAATAGGACTTTTAGGAGCAGATTCTGCTGGACAAAAAATTATATATACAGCATTAAATTCCCTGCCACAAGATGCAGCTAGTGCCCTTCTTCCAAGAGTCGGAGAAATAGTATCTGGACCGCCTCAAAGCTTCCTAACTATTGCCATTTTGGGAGTTATTTGGACAGCATCTTCTTCGGTTGAGGGCTATAGAACAACCCTAAATAGAGCATATCGCGTCCACCTGCCCCCACCTTATCTTCTAAGAAGATTAATTAGTATCGCTGAGTTCTTTGTAATAACATTTACTATAACTGCTGTAATAATGATTTTTGTAATTATCCCCTCAATTTTAAAAGGAACAAATGCAGAAATAATTGTTCAAATATACATTGAACACAGTTCCAACTTATTCAACAAATTCATAATTTTTATTTTTCTTATTTGTTCAGTGTCATTGTTATATTATTTCATACCCAATGTTAAACAAAAAATTAACAAAACATTTCCAGGATCAATTGTGACAGTTATATTATGGACATTAACACAAAAAGCATTCTTATACTACATAAATAAATTTCAGCAATTTAGTTTTATATATGGAAGCCTTGCAGGAATAATGATATATCTGATGTTTTTCTATTTAGTAAATTTGATTTTTATTTATGGCGCACAATTTAATTATCACTTTTACAGAGTTTATAAAGTATTTCTCCAAAAAAAATGAAGCTACCATTTTGGCCAAGTCCCCTTGGATACAGAAATATAAATCTTGGACTTAACAGAGTTAATCAGCTACTTGAAAGGCTTAACAATCCTCAAAAAAAACTACCTCCGGTAATTCATATTGCCGGAACAAATGGAAAGGGATCTACCTTATCGTTTTTAAAAGCAATATTTGAAGAAAATAACTATTTAGTTAGCTGTTATACATCTCCTCACCTAGTTAGATTTAATGAAAGAATTATTTTAAATGGAAAGGAAATTGATGATAATTTTCTTAATAAATGCCTCTTATCTTGTATGAATGCAGCATCCATTCAACCCGAAATAGAAGTCACATATTTTGAAGGAATAACAGTCGCAGCGTTTCTTGCCTTTAGTAAAACCAAGAGTGATATTTTGCTTCTTGAAACTGGTATGGGAGGCTTGCTCGACGCAACAAATGTTGTTACTAACAACTTATTATCAATAATAACACCAATTTCTTTTGACCACCAAGAGTTTCTTGGAAAGAATCTAGCAGATATCGCCCTTCAAAAGTCCGGTATCATTAAAAATAACTGCCCGGTTATAATATCAAAGCAAGCGAAATCTGCTTTAAAAGTTATATCTTCACAAGCCTTAGAAAAGAATTCTAAAACCTATATTCATGGCATTGATTGGAAATATTCAATTAAATCCAATAATAAATTTATATATGAAGATAAGCACAATAAAATTTTACTCGATTCTCCTAAACTAAAAGGCGAGCATCAAGTTGTCAATGCCTCATCGGCAATATCTGCGGCACTTAATCAAAAAGAATTAAAAATTGACAAATCAAAATTAAACGACGCTATCAAAAAAGCTTTTTGGCCCGCTAGGCTTGAAAATGTTTATACGGGAAAATATTACAATATTCTTAAGACAAAATATTCCGATTTTGAATTAATTGTTGATGGTAGTCACAATTCTGACGGCGCAAAAACCCTAAACAAGTTTTTAAATAAAATTCACAATAAAAAAATAATAATTTTTTCAATGGTTGATGATAAAGACTGCAGAGAATTCTTAAATATAATAAAAAAGAATGTAGACTTATTAATTATAACTGAAATTATTAATGAAAAAAAATCTAAACCACTCAACGAAATTAAACTTGTAGCAGATCAATTAAACATCAATAATTTAGCATATATCAAATTACAAGATGTCTTTGAAGAATTAGTTAAAATGAATATTGATAATAATTTTACAGCGATAATTTGTGGATCTTTATATCTTGCTGGAAATTTTATTGAACAAAATAATTTATAAAAATGAAAAAAAGAATAAATATAATTAATAAAATACTAATTTTTATCTTCTTAACACTATTTGGAACCTGGATTTCAGTTTTAAATAATAATGCCGTTTCAATCATGTCAATTGATGGCAAAAATTTTGACAAAGCAATTGAAGGTGCGCCAGAAATTACCGATGGCGACACAATAAAAATAGGCAATCAAAGTATAAGATTGATTTATATAGATGCCCCAGAAAAAAAACAAACTTGCTTTAACGAAAACAATTACGAATATTTATGTGGAGAAAAGTCAAAAGAATTTTTAATTAATTTGATAAAAAATAGAAATGTTATTTGCCATTATAATTCCACTGATATCTATAATAGGATTTTGGGTATATGTTTTATTGATAATATCTCAATTAACGAGGAAATGATCAAAAATGGCATGGCGATTTTGTACAACAAAAGCTCTAGTAGCGAGAAGTATATCTTTCTTGAAGAAGAGGCCAAGAAAAGTAAAAATGGTCTTTGGTCTGGGCAATTTTTATCTCCGCAGGAATTTAGAAAAGCAAATAGGTATAAAAATAGAAAGAAAATTGAGCAAATAAATGATGTTGTTTTGGATGATGAAATAAATAATGAAGATCAGAAATTTAATAATAATGACTAGAAAATTATCTATGAAATAAATTTTATAGGTCCATTTGCTTCGCCATTTATAAATTGCTTTAAATAAGGATTATCACTTTTATCCATATCTTGAACAGAACCTGTCCATATAATCCTTCCATCGTATAACATTGCTATTTTATCAGCAATTCTTCTTGCAGAGTGCATGTCATGAGTTATTGTTATCGTGGTCGCCCCAAGCTCTTTGGAATTTTTAATAATCAATTCATTTATTACATCGGCCATTATTGGATCAAGACCGGTTGTTGGTTCATCAAAAAAAATAATTTCTGGGTCAGTTGCGATTGCCCTGGCAAGAGCAGCTCTTTTTTGCATTCCCCCAGAAAGCTCTGATGGATATAGGTCAGCGACTGAATGATGAAGTCCTACAGCTTTCATTTTTTTAATTGCTATAGACTTTGATTTTTCTTTTGAAGATTTATTTATATCTAGATAGCGAAAGGCTATGTTTTCCCATACAGTCATAGAGTCAAACAAAGCACCTCCTTGAAATAAAAACCCAATCTTGTGCATAAGTTTGTCACGATTTACTTGAGATAAATTTGATATATCTTGATTATCAATTTTTATAGTCCCCGAAGTTGACTTTATAAGTGCAGCTATTGTTTTAATTAAAACAGATTTACCGCTTCCAGAGCCCCCCAAAATCACTAACGACTTTCCAGATTCTACATCAAGATTTATCCCCTTTAGAACCTGCTTATTGTTAAAACTTTTAGTTAGATCTTCAACTAATATTTTATTAACTTTACCAGCCATAATATTTTATTGATTTAATTTTTTATCAATAATTTTTTTAATAGATTCATAATCAACATATCCTTCTACAACTTCATCGTTAATATAAAATGTTGGAGTAGAGCTTATTTTTAATGCATTTGAGGCAGCAATTCTATTTTCAAGAATTTTATCCTGCAATTTTTTGTCATCAAGACATGATTTAAACCTTGAAGAACTCATTCCGTCCAAAGAAAGAATAGACTGTAATTTTTCTACATATTTTTGATCAAATGCCCAAGTTTCCTGACTTTTGAAAAGAGCTTTAACTATTGCATAATATGCAACAACCTTGTCACTACCCTCATCCTTGGCTCGACAAATTGCAGACATTGAAGCAACAAGAGCCTGTTGGTTAAGAGGAAAATCTCTATATATAAATTTAACTTTATTGACATCAATATATTCTGATCTTAATTTTTCAAAAGCTTCTCTGTAGAAAGATGCACAATGTGGACATGATAAAGATGCATATTCAATTATTGTTATTGGAGCATTTAAATCTCCTAAAACAAAATCATCAGAATTTATTGTTAAAAAACTTTTATCAATTTCTTTTGCAGCTTCATCAACAGTCTCTTGAGATAGAGACTTTTCTTCACTTTTTAAATTTCGATTCTTTGCCTGATAATTCTTAACTACAATTGCTACAATTCCAACAGTCATAGCAATCACAAGTATTGCAAGCAATTTTTTTACTCCACCATTATTATTCATAAAAATTAAAAAAAGATTGTGTTTAATTTAGCGTTAAATATTCTAAAATAGCAAAAAAGAATTATCATTTAATTTTAACTAAAAAATGATATAAATCAACTAATATAGTTTATAAAGAATTTAAAAAATGAAAAATAATAATATTTCTGTATTTATTATCACCAAAAATGAGGAAGATAGAATAACTAACGTTATAAAGGCGGTACAAATATTTGCAGATGAAATTATTGTTGTTGACTCAGGAAGCAATGATAAAACTGTTGAGATTTCTAAAAATCTTGGAGCAAATGTATTTTTTAATAAATGGATTGGTTATGGGCAACAGAAAATTTATGGTGAAAATTTGTGCAAAAATGACTGGATTTTGAATATTGACGCCGATGAGGAGGTCTCTCTTGAGCTTGGAAATGAAATACTAAATTTAACAAAAAGAGGTTTTCAAAATAATATCGGGGGATACAAAATAAAAATTGCAAACAAATTTCGCTTCGAAAATAAACCTCACAAATATGCTTATTTTTATAATCAATTAAGATTATATAATAAAAATTTCGCCGGCTTTAAAGACAGCACAGTTCATGATTCAGTGGCAGTAAAAGATAAAAATATAAGAATAGGTCAACTTAATAATTTAATCTATCATCAATCATTTAGAAGTTTTAGTCACTGGATTGAAAAAATAAATTATTATTCATCAATGCAGGCCGAAGACAGTTTTTACAAGGGAAAAAGACCTTCGGGAATAAAAATATTACTATCACCATTCTTTGCTTTTTTTAAGGCTTATTTCATTAGAAGATATTTTATATACGGCCTTAATGGAATTATTTATAGTTTTTTATTTGCATTTTCAAGGCTAGCAAAAATGATTAAAACTAGAGAAATTTTTCTAGCAAAAAAACAGTAATAAATTATAATATAAACTTAGATAAATCAGTTTTCTTATTTGCAAGATCGTCTAAATGAGAATTGACGTATTTTTCGTCAATTACAACAGAAGTTCCACTCTTCATTTCAGAAGCCTCAAAACTTACATCTTCTAAAATTTTTTCTATTAGAGTGTGAAGTCTTCTTGCTCCAATATTTTCAATTTCTGCGTTAATTTTATATGCAATCTTTGCAATTTGCTTTGTTCCAGAATCGTCAAAAATAAGATTTACATTTTCTACAGCTAAAAGAGCGCTATATTGCTTAATAAGGCTTGACTCTGGCTCAACAAGAATTCTTAGCAAATCTTCTTCTGTAAGAGCTTGAAGCTGAACTCTTATTGGAAATCTTCCCTGAAGCTCTGGCAAAAGATCAGAAGGCTTCGCTATATGAAAAGCTCCGGATGCAATAAATAAAATATGATCTGTTTTTATTAATCCATGTTTCGTACTAACTGTCGTTCCCTCAACAAGGGGCAGTAGATCTCTTTGAACACCTTCTCGAGAAACGTCTCCCCCTTTAACATTATCTCTTGTGCAAATTTTATCAATCTCATCAATAAAAACAATTCCATCATTTTCAACAGATTTTACAGCCTGCTTAATGGCTTTATCTTCATCAATCATTTTAGTAGATTCTTCGTCAACTATTATTCTCAATGCCTCTATAACCGAAGTTCTAATTTTTTTAGTTCTTTCTGAGCCAATTGCCTTTCCAAGCATTTCTGTAATATTAATCATTCCAATGTGTCCGCCAGGAATATCAAAACCACTCGCCAAAGACGAGTTGTCAGAAACATCAATCTCTATTTCCTTTTCATCAAGCTCGCCATTATCAAGCATTGTTGAAAATTTTTCTCTTGTTTCATCAAGGGCATTCTCGCCAACCAAAACTTTAAGAATCTTTTTCTTAGCATGCTGCCTCGCCTTTTCTTCAACTTCTTTTTTTAGCTTTGTTTTTATATCCTTAATAGCAACATCTAAAAGATCCCTTATGATAGACTCAACATCCCTTCCAACATAACCAACTTCTGTAAATTTTGTTGCTTCAACTTTTATAAAAGGAGCGTTAGCAAGCTTTGCAAGTCTTCTTGCTATCTCGGTTTTTCCAACTCCCGTTGGTCCTATACATAGAATATTTTTTGGTACTATATCCTCTCTAAGAGGATTTTCTACCATTTTTCTTCTAAAGCGATTTCGAAGGGCTACAGCAACGGCTTTTTTTGCATCTTTTTGCCCAATTATATATCTATCAAGCTCTTCAACAATTTGCTTTGGAGTAAGATTTTTTTCCAACTTATTATTGGAATTTTTTTTATTTTTTGTCATTATCTATTTTTGTTACCTTTTTACTTCCGCCGCTTATCCCGTTAAAAGAAGAAATATTTACAATGAACATGAGCAGCAAAATGAATATAGAAGTAAATATTATTGTTAATAAAATTTTTACCATTTAATATTTAATCATTAAGTTATTGATTTTCAAGGGCCAAAGATAAAATTTAGCAAGACAATGTCATGTCCACTATTTCATTTTTTATTTCATCAATTCCCAAATTATTTTTACTTGATGACTTTATTATTCTTGGATGAAGAGCGGGCCATAATTTTGCATTAATTTCAATCTCCCTTATCGAACTTAAAACTGCTTCATCTTTGATTTTATCGCACTTTGTTAAAACTATTTGGAAAATCAAGCCAACGGCATTAAAAATATTTATAATCTCTTCATCATTTTCTCTTATTCCTTTGATAGGGTCAATTAACAAAAATACTTTCTTTAGCTGGGGTCTTTTTGAAAAATATTCAAAACTAGTTTTTTGCCAATTTTCTATATCCTTTTGCCTAGCAACAGCATATCCGTATCCAGGCATGTCAACAATCATAAATTTTTGAGACAGTAAAAAGAAATTAATTTGCCTTGTTCTTCCGGGGGTGTTAGAAACTATCGCAATTTTTTGAGAAGTTAGTGCATTGATTAAACTTGATTTACCAACATTTGAAGCGCCAATAAATGCAAATTCAGGAAAAATTGTTTTTGGAAATTGTTTTGAGTTGTGAGCACCAAGAATAAACTCACAGTTTTTTTTACCATCAATTCCAAAAATACTATCTATTTGCGTTTTGGTTAATTTGTTTTTTTTTATCATTTAGAAAAATTTTTTTCAATAAATTCAATCATTTTGTTAGCGACATTAATTCCAGTAGCACCCTCAATTCCTTCAAGACCCGGAGAGGAGTTTATTTCAAGTATTTTAGATCCACTATTTGATCTCACCATATCAACTCCAGCTACATCTAGATTCATAATTTTTGCAGCCTTTATTGCCATAATCCTCTCCTCTTCAGTAATATCAACTGCGTAAGCTTTAGCCCCTAGATGAATATTTGCTCTAAACTCTCCTTCTTGCGCCATTCTCTGCATCGAAGCAACAACCTCATCGCCAACAACAAAACATCTGATATCTTGTCCCTTAGATTCTTTAATATATTGTTGAACCAAAATATCAGCTTTCAAACTTCTAAAGGCATTAATAACACTTTCTGCCGCTTTATTTGTTTCCGCAAGAACCACTCCTACACCCTTGGTTCCTTCAAGTAATTTTATCACAAGAGGAGAGCTGCCAACTAACTTGATAATATCTTTAGTCTCATAAGATGAATTTGCAAAGCTTGTTGTTGGAATATTAAATTTATGTTTAGCGAGAATTTGCAGTGTTGACAACTTATCTCTTGAGTTAATTATTGCATCAGCCCCATTTAAACATTTTACTCCAATTGTTTCAAATTGCCTGACAATGACAGATCCATAAAAAGTCATAGCGGGCTTGATTCTAGGAATTACATAATTTATTTTTTCAATTTTTTTTCCTTCATCAAAATAAATTTCAGAAGAATTTGAATCAACCTTAACATAACATTCACCAACATTAACAAAGCTTACTTCATGACCTCTCGATCTTGCAGCTTCAATTATTCGTCTATTTGAATAAAGTTTTGGATTTGAAGCGAGTAAAATAATTTTCATAAAATTTATTTAGCATTTTTGTATATTCTTATAGCTTCTTTTTTTGTAATCGCCCCAAGAACAAAGGCTTTAGATATATCAACAATAGATTTAAGACTTTTTATTGCCTCTCGTCCTAAAAGCATTTTAAAAGCCATGCTATCTCTATTGGCAAGCGTAAGTTCAATTCTAACCCTTTTATTTCCTGCTTTTAAAATTGAGTTTATTACAATTCTTTTTTCTTTTTTCCCACTTGAATCCGATACCATTCTTCTATCCACAACTCTAGCGCTACAAGACTTAATATATTTTTTATTCTTTTGAATTGGATGAATATCAAACCTTACATATTCAACATCCTCAATATAAAATGTTTCAATATTAAAAGCGTGAAGAGCGGAAGTTTTGGCGCCAGTATCAATTTTAGCTTTTATATAAGGTAAAGATAATGACTCAAGACTAAACCACTCTTTCCATCCTATAATATTTCCTAAATGCTTTTTTTTAATTACCATTATTTATAAATAATTCTTTTACTTTTTCAAGATCCTCTGCGGTATCAACAGATAAAGGATTTTCATTAACAATTTTTACTAGAATTGACATGTTACTTTCAAGAGCACGAAGCTGTTCTAGACTTTCTCTTTTTTCAAGTGGCGACGGTTCTAAATTAACAAACTTCTTAAGAGAAGATGATTTGTAAACATACAAACCGATATGATGAAAATATTCTTGCTCAGAATTTTTTGAATAAGGTATAGCTGATCTAGAAAAATACAAAGCTTTTCCGCAATCAACGCCAAACTTTTTATCAAATGAAATAGCTATTTTAACTATGTTTGGATTGCTAATCTCTTGTAAATCTTTTATTTTACATGCAAGTGTAACAATGTCTGCATCATTTTCAAGAGCGGTTTTAATAGCTTCTTTTATTATATCGGGACTTATATTAGGAAGATCTCCCTGCAAATTTACAATAAGATCAAAATTTTTATTTATTATTTGAATTGCAGCATTAATTCTATCGGTTCCCGATGGAAGATTTGGATCAGTTATAACATATTGCGCACCTATTCTCTTAGCTTCGCTGGCAATTTCTTGACCATCAAGCGCTATAAAAACCTCAACTCCTTCAACTTTCTTTGCTTGAAGATATACTCTTTCAATCATCGATTTTCCAGCTATATCAACAAGTGGCTTGTTAGCAAGCCTGGTTGAAGCTAATCTTGATGGAATAATTATTGCAACTTTTTTTAACATAAAATCATTTTACATTAGAAACTAAAGGTTATATTGTATAATTTTACAAATTAAATGCAATTATTTTTATTTTAATAACTTCTTAAAACAATAAACAGATTATTTGTCCTATAGAATTAATTTTTATTAAATGAATTATAAAAAAAAATTTTTTACACTATCTTTTATATTTTCATTGTTTTTTTCATTTAGCCTTTTTGCGAATAGCTCTTTTAGATCGATATCACTATCAGAATTTCAAAAAAAAATTACCGAATATATTACTAAGTTAAATTTTTTAGATAGCAAAAATGATCCGGTAGATAATAAAAATAATGATGAAGACCTTGAAATTGATGCAAGTAGATCGAAAAAAATAGTAAAAAATGAGATCAGTCCTTTTTTGTATATGACTCTTGAAAATAGAACTCAGAATCAAATAAATCCTTTTGATAAACCTCAAGATAACAAAATTATTAACAGACAAGCCTCTCTTCAGTTTGGCTTTAAGGCAAGTGATTATTTTTTGTTGTATGTAAAAAGTGATGTAGCGAATGTTAATTATAATCTCCAAGCTCAAAATAACCAGCTAGATATTCAACTTAATAGACAAGTAAATAATTTAAATGTGGGATTTAGTCTTAAATTTTAATAGCTAGTTATTTTAATCCTACTCTAGCAACAATTTGCAGTTAATTCAAAAAGAATAATTTTATCTTCCTTTTTATCTACAGAAATTAAACTAGATTTATTGACTGCTTGAGAATATGTTAAAGAGGCGGTAAAATATTTACTGTTAAAAATAGTTTTTATGCCCGCTCCAGAAAGTCTTCCATCAGAACCGTTATCTGTAAATTTATTTTTGACATAACCATAATCATAAAATGGTTCTATTGAGAATTTTTTTAAATAGCTAAGATTATTTACAATTAATCCTTCATTGTTATTACTAAACACAGCCATTAAAGACCCTACATTAAAAATAGCTTTATTACGAAAATAATAACCAGAATCACCATTTATATAATTTTCTCTAAACCCCCTTACAGAATAATATCCACCAACAGAAAATTGTTCAGACCCATAAAGTGTTTGGTAGGCATATTGGCTATCCAATTCTGTTGCCAAATTAAATAACAAGTTAATTTTAGGAATTATTATTTTTTTTGTATAAGATCCATATAATTTAATATAATCAAATTGTGATTTCGGAGTCGTTGAAATGCTATTTTGGAGATCTTTTTGTGCATTTAAAATCTTTAATCCCTTAGAATATGATGGTTTTAAATATAAACTGTCACCATTTTTAAAGTAGTTTGATATAGAAATTCCTATATTAGCAATTGAAAGATTCCTCTCGCTAGATTCCTGTTTTGTGTTGTTATAGTAGGTCGCGGCTGATTTAGTGGATAATGATAAGTTCGAAGATATTCTTAAGTTATTTATATTATATATTACTCTATCGATAGTAACGGCGCTTCTCTGAGAAAAACCAGAAATTTTAACATTATTAAAATTTAATTTTGTTTCATTAAAAAATTCTGACCTAGAAAAATCATATGTCAAAGTATAATATTTAAAAGGTACAGAAATATTTGAAGAAAATGATTTTATATCTTTAACTTTATTTTCATCATTTAAATTAGTGTTATAAGTTAGATTTATATAATCATTTAAGAAAAAAAGATTATCAATTGTTGAAGAAAAATTAGTTCTATAAATACCAGTAAAATCATTTCCTAAATTGTCATGATTAACAGAAAAGTGTGCCGGAAATTTTCTTTTATTATTAATGTAAACCATTGCCTCTCCGTCAGATGCAGATGGTTCAATTTTCAAAGTTGCATTATTAGATTGAAGACGATTTATTTGATAAATACCTTGATTTATTTCATCTATATTAAGAAGCTCACCATCAATCATGCCAAATGCCGTAAACTCTTGCATCTTATCAAAAAATCTATTGTTATTTATAACGACTTCATTAATCAAACCTTCATAAATATCAAGATCCATAATACCATCTACAATATTTTGTTTTGGCACAGAAACTTTTGCAGCAATATATCCCCTCTCCTTATAATAATTTTCTATATTTGCAATAATTTCAGCGATAATTCTAGAATCAATGCATCTGTTTTCATAAACAGCCAATATTTTTTTCTTAGAAGTTTTTTCAAGAATTGTTGCTCTATTTAAATTAATTTTTTTGATATTAAAACACTCAACATCTTTCTTGATTTGGCTTTCAGGCTGCGATTGCTGATCCTCAATTAATTCTTTTCTTCTTCTTTGTCGCTCTTTTTTTATATTATTTTGTTCTCTTAAGCGAATATCTTCATCAATTTTATTTTGCTGTTGTCTTAAAATCCAATCTTGTTGAATTATTGGATCCAGAGCGTTTTGAGCTAATAAATCATTGCTAATTAACAAAAAGAAGGGGAAAAATATTTTTAAAACAAAAAAAAATTTTTTATAAAAAGTAAAATACATGATAAAATTTTATTGGTGTTTAATTAGCTATTATTATAAGATATAAATAAAATTATTCAACATTTAATAACTTTTAAATACTGATAAATTTATTTTTTCATCTCACCAGCCGATTCTCAATTGAATTTGTAATATAACTAGCAACTCCGTCATTATTTGATTTAAGTAAATCTGAATCATTGGTTAAGATAGTTGCGGTATTTGTTATATCTTTAGCAGCTGTTAGATTTGTAGCATTATTAG
>Ga0214917_10000156_pt1 | contig 82181 bp, 84 predicted proteins | sample LL_1208_BB_MetaG_FD_177983 | JGI IMG/M metagenome (GOLD analysis project Ga0214917, IMG submission 177983) | Freshwater microbial communities from Lake Lanier, Atlanta, Georgia, United States - LL_1208_BB | ecosystem: Environmental > Aquatic > Freshwater > Lake | place: USA: Georgia | collected... | reverse complement strand
GTGTCGGTTGTTCCGCCAGCAGCACCGCCGATTAGCTACGTTCGGAAGGGATAACCGCTGAAAGCATCTAAGCGGGAAGCTCGCTTCAAGATTAGGTTTCTCACTGGTTTACCAGGTAAGACCCCCAGTAGACGACTGGGTTGATAGGGTGGAAGTGGAAGAGCCGCAAGGCTTGGAGCTGACCACTACTAATAGGTCGAGGATTTAACTACAAAGTTGCTACGCGTCCACTGTGTGGTTCTCGAGATACGGTCGAGAACCACGAAACAAGATAGAAGAGTCATATCTTCATCTTTCGTACATGGTTTATTGACATAACTCAATAGCGTTTCGGCGACCATAGCGAGAGGGAAACACCCGGTCCCATTCCGAACCCGGAAGTTAAGCCTCTCAGCGTCGATGGTACTGCACGGGTGACCGCGTGGGAGAGTAGAACGTTGCCGGACTTCTTTTATAAAAAGGGGCGCTTGTTTTCAAGCGCCCCTTTTTTTATTTTCACACCGTTATATTTATATCTAGTTTTTATCGTCGAATATTTGCAAAGATGAATTGAGGAAACATGAGCGAAGATAGAAATTCAGGAAGACCGGATAGAACTTCATCAGGTCGTCCATCTTCATCAGGTCGTCCATCTTCATCAGGTCGTCCATCTTCAGACTCGCGTCCAGGTCGAGGCGGTCGTACCGATCGTCCCGGAGCTACTCGCGATGTTCGTGCGGGCCGCGAAGCCATTGATCCACGCGGCTTTCGTCCTGCTCCTGTAGATCGCGACCCATCGCGCGTGCGTCCACGAATTTTTGAACCAGACATTCCAGATGACATTACTGGTGAAGAACTTGAAAAGAGCATTCGCGCAGAGTTGCTAAGCCTCTCTGCAGAGAATGCAAAGGTGGTGGCACGACATTTAGCATGTATCAATCTCTACATGGATGTTGATCCAGAACTCGCTCATAAGCATGGAGTTGCGGCCGCTCATCACGCTGGTCGACTTGCAGTTGTTCGAGAGAGCGCTGGTTATGCCGCCTATCGCGCAGGACATTATGAAATTGCGTTGAAGGAACTTCGTGCATCTCATCGAATCTCTGGTGATGTATCGATGTGGCCTGTTCTTGCCGATTGCGAAAGAGGGCTCGGAAAACCGCTGAAAGCGCTTGCTCTAGCGGGTTCTCCTGAGGTGTCCCGTCTTGCCAAAGCAGAAGAGATTGAGATGCGAATCGTTGCATCGGGTGCTCGTCGCGATCTCGGGGAATTCGATGCCGCTGTTATTACCTTGACCTGTAAAGAACTCAAGGTGAAGAACGAGCCGTGGTCGATCCGTCTGCATTATGCCTATGCGGATGCACTGGCTAGCGCTGGTCGGATGGATGAAGCTCGCCAATGGTTTGTTGCCTGTGCTGATCTTGATGAAGATGAGAGTACCGACGCCTTCGAACGCGCTCGTCAATAAATAATTTATCCACATCTACATTATTTGGGGGTGTAATTGTCAGCCGCTAGTTAGATGATCGCACCCATATGCAAGGAAGTAGAAAATTTCTACGAGTGCATGAGGATGGTCTTTTTGATGGCAAGTAAAGTTTCTGAGAAGAAAAGTGACGAGGAATTAGATTACTCGCTTAACGATCTCATGTTGCGAGGACGAGTTTCAGCGCAAGCCGTTGAAAAAGAATTACCCAGTGGCGACAAGGTTGTTGAATTTCGTCTCATTGTCTCGCGTCTCGAACGTGGCGGTGTAGATACCCTCGATATAGCTGCCTGGAGTTCGAAAATGCGACGAAGTGCTCTTACTCTCAAAGAGGGCGAATGGATCGAAATCTCAGGCTCCATACATCGTCGCTTCTGGTCAGGACCAACAGGCGTTGCAAGTCGTTGGCAGGTTGAGGCAGCAGAGATCGCACGGATATAGATACTCTAGGACAGTAGCAACCCTTATCTCCGGGGTTCCTTGAGTGAAAGGCACACAATGTCGAACGATCTTTTCTCATCCCTAAAGACCTACCTGACCAAACTCTCTGACGGAGAGAAGACTCCGCAAGAAGTTGCTGCGGCTCTTAATGCGTGGGCTCGTGAGAGCGCTGATTCACTCAAGGCGAAGATTCATGAAGAGGTAGAAGCGGCTGTTCTTAAGATGGGTTTCGTCAAGCGCGAAGAGTTTGATCGCTTAGTAGCTCGCGTTGATGCGATTGCACCAGCGAAGAAAGCTGCACCAGCGAAGAAAGCTGCACCAGCGAAGAAAGCTGCACCAGCGAAGAAAGCTGCACCAGCGAAGAAAGCTGCACCAGCGAAGAAAGCTGCACCAGCGAAGAAAGCTGCACCAGCAAAAAAGAAGAGTGGGACTAAGAAATGAGTTTTGAAAATAACGTAAGTGACTCTGATAGCGCTTCTTCTGTTGAGGTCACGTTAGTAGATGATGTTAAATCTGAGTTGAGTGATATTGATTCGAGTGATCTAAGCGAGCACTCGGCTCGTTTTGAAGCGCTCCATGCAAAGTTGCAGGAGGCTCTCTCAACGATCGATGGTCTCTAAGACCATGGTGAATGTGAGAGTGCGACCTTAGGCAAACGATGAAGACTCGGTTAGATGCAGAATTAGTGCGACGCGAATTAGCGCGTTCGCGTGAACAAGCTGCCGATTTAATTGAGTCTCGGTCAGTTTTGGTTAACGGAATTCCAGCGACGAAACCTGCGACGCAGGTTGATGCCGAAACATCCATTGTTTTGGCTGGAAAACGCGATGACTTTGTTTCGCGCGGCGGCCACAAGTTAGCTGGCGCTCTTGAAGTATTCACCGATGTAGTTGTTGAGGGCAAAGTCTGTCTTGATGCTGGCGCCTCCACTGGTGGTTTTACAGATGTTCTCCTTCGACAAGGTGCGAAGAAAGTTATCGCCGTCGATGTTGGCTATGGTCAACTTGCTTGGGAACTTCGTCAAGATGAACGCGTTGTTATTCTTGATCGTACAAATATTCGCCACTTAACGGGGGATATGGTTGGTGAAGATGTTGAGATTGTCGTAGCTGATCTTTCGTTCATCTCACTTTCATTAGTTCTCCCAGCACTAGCTGCAGTGTCCAAGCCCTCCGCCGATTTTCTCTTGATGGTCAAGCCACAATTTGAGGTAGGCCGCGAACGTTTAGGTGCTGGTGGAGTTGTCCGCGATCCAGCGCTACGACGCTCAGCGGTGCTTGATGTTGCACAATCGGCCTACGATGTTGGACTCGGCACTATGGGGATCGCAGCAAGTCCGCTTCCAGGCCCTGCTGGCAATGTTGAATATTTCCTATGGTTGCGTAGAGGTGCACCAGCGATTGATGAGAGTGCACTTGATCGCGCTATTGAGATGGGACCAGCGTAATGAGTACACGTAAAGCGATTCTTGTTATTAACGCAACGCGTCCCGAAGCGGTTCAAGCTGCCACAACGCTGGCACACCTATTGTCCAAAAGTGAATTTGAATTATTCACTTCTTCAGCGGTGACAATCTCTGGAGTACAAACGGTTTCGACGGATCAACTTCCTGAATCTGAGATCGTTATTGTTCTTGGCGGAGATGGAACGATCTTACGTGGAGCTGAAATTTCTCGCCTGCGTAAAATTCCGTTACTTGGCGTCAATCTTGGACACGTTGGATTTATGGCAGAGGTTGAAAAGCTGTCTCTAGAGACTGTTGCAGCAAGCGTTGTTGCGAAGAGTTACACAACTGATCCACGAATGATTCTTGCCTACTCAGTTGAACGAAAAGGAAGTCAGGTCTCGACAGGTTGGTCGCTTAATGAAGTAACAATCGAGCGCACCGAAAGCACGATGGTAGAACTGTTAGTGCAAGTCGATCGCCGACCTCTCTCTCGCTGGGGTTGCGATGGTCTTATCGCCGCAACTCCGACAGGGTCTACCGCATACGCTTTCTCTGCCGGTGGACCAATCTTGTGGCCAAATCTTGACGCTGTCGTATTGCTTCCAATCAGTGCACATGCTCTCTTCTCGCGTCCGATGGTGATTTCACATAAATCAGAGATTGTTGTCGAAATTGAATCTTCTGCCGCAATGCTTTCAGCTGATGCTCTCCGTGAGTTTCCACTTATTGAAGGCGATCGAGTCACAATTACTGGTGATGAGTCCGTTGTCTTACTCGCACACGTGCAGCCCACTCTCTTTACAGACCGTCTAGTAGCAAAATTCAAATTACCCGTAGAGGGCTGGCGCGGTGAGTGATCGCTCCTATCTAGAAGAGATTTCAATTCGCAATCTCGGCATCATTGATACAAGTTCACTTGAGTTAAGTAAGGGTCTCAACGTCCTCACCGGCGAAACCGGTGCGGGAAAGACAATGATTCTTACTGCCCTCTCATTATTGCTTGGTGCAAAATCTGACAGTTCCTTAGTGCGCCATGGCTCTGAGCGACTAGTTACTTCAGCAACTTTTTCGATCCCGGCTTCGCTCTCTGCTCAGATTCAAGATCTCGGTGGAATCGTTGAAGACGGCTCGCTCATACTTACCCGTTCAGTTTCAAGCGATGGAAAAAGCAAGGCAACAGCGTCTGGTGCAACGGTCAACGCTTCCACTCTTGGAGAAATTACCGAGCCGCTCATTGCAATCCATGGGCAGTCGGCAAACACGCAGATAGTAAAGAGCGTGCGACAACGAGAGCTTCTCGATCTCTTTGCAGGTAGTGATTTAAACGTTTTGTTGGGTAGATATGTAGAAACCTTTAACGCATATAACGAGATGAAGGGCAAACTCAAAGCTCTCATTACTAGCGCTTCGGCAAGAGATTCTCAGATTGCAGATTTGGAGCTGCTGGCAAAACAGTGGGCAACACTGAAACCAATTCGAAATGAGTTTGCTGCGATTGAAGATGAGATTAGGAAACTTGCCAGCGTTGAAGATCTACGAATTGCAGCATCTGGCGCAGGTTCAGCACTCGGCGACGAAGATGCTGGCGCGCTTACGGTTTTAGGTCAGGTCCGTAAGTTCCTCGAGGCGGCGAGAGGTAAGGACCAAGCGCTAGATGAGATCGCTGCCAGCGTTGCCGAAGGTTTTTTCTTAATTGATGATGCTCACGTTGCACTTACCTCGTACCTGGCATCCCTTGAAGCGGATCCAACACGCTTGGACTTTCTGCACGAGCGAAAGGCGGCGCTTCTCGCCTTTGTAAAAAAGTGGGGTGGAGCTGGAAACATTGATGACGAAATGGCTGAAATTGCAGTTCGCGTCAAGAGCGCAAAGGAGATGATCGCCGATTTAAATGGCGGACAAGATCGAATCGCAGAGTTGGAACGCGAGATAAAAACTGTAAAGATAAAGCTGTTAAGTGATGCAATGAGCCTCACTGCGGCACGAACTAGCGCTGCCGATAGACTCAGCGATGGCGTAACAAATGAGATCGCCGGTTTATCCATGCCACATACTCGTTTTTACGCTGATGTGATAGCGCCAGATTATGCAGGAAACTTAAAGGAGAGTGATTTCACGATAACCGGGTGCGACGAGATCATCATGTCTATTCAGGCACATAAAGATGGCCCTAAAGTAGCTTTAGGTAAAGGTGCATCTGGTGGAGAAATGTCACGCATCATGTTGGCACTTGAAGTAGTGATTGCAGCATCAGCGCCGGTTGGAACTTATATTTTTGATGAGGTTGATGCAGGCGTAGGGGGAAAGGCAGCGATTGAAGTTGGTCGTCGCCTACATGCACTCTCGCAGCATGCTCAAGTCATCGTGGTTACCCATCTTCCGCAGGTGGCGGCTTGGGCGGATCGACATTTTGTTGTTGCTAAGGACACTGATGGGCAGATTGTGCAATCAGGGGTTAGTCAGTTAGATGAAAAGGCTAGGGTCTCCGAGATCGCGCGCATGCTGGCGGGACTTGATGAATCGGTGAGTGCTCAGGAACACGCTGCCGAACTTCTGGCTATGCGCGGAAGTAGCCTCATAGCCTGATAGGTTTGTCTTCCATGGGCCAAGCGCATGTGACGAAGCATATTTTTGTAACTGGGGGAGTCGCCTCAAGTTTAGGCAAAGGACTCACAGCATCTAGTCTCGGAAGGCTCCTGGTATCGCGCGGGATCCGGGTGACTATGCAGAAACTTGACCCCTATCTCAATGTAGATCCCGGAACAATGAATCCCTTTCAGCATGGAGAGGTCTTCGTCACCGATGATGGTGCGGAGACAGATTTAGATATTGGCCACTACGAACGATTCCTTGATCGCAACCTAGAAGGTTCAGCGAATGTAACCACCGGCCAGGTCTATTCGCGAGTAATTGCACGTGAACGTCGCGGAGAGTACCTGGGTGAGACGGTTCAGGTCATTCCGCACATCACCAACGAAATCAAGGAACGCATTGTCGCTATGGCTGCCCCCGACATTGACGTCGTGATTACCGAAATCGGCGGAACGGTAGGCGATATCGAATCCCAACCATTTCTGGAAGCAGTACGCCAGCTACGTCAGGATGTTGGTCGGGATAATGTTTTCTATCTTCATATTTCGTTAGTTCCTTACATTGGACCTTCTGGGGAGCTCAAGACAAAGCCAACGCAACACAGTGTTGTTGCCCTTCGCAGTATTGGTATCGCACCAGATGCAATCGTGCTCAGATCAGATCGCACGATCCCTGATTCAATCAAGAAAAAGATTTCTCTCATGTGTGACGTCGATCAAGAGGCAGTTGTTGCGGCGGTAGACGCCCCAAGTATCTATGACATTCCGAAGGTTCTCTTCAGCGAAGGTTTGGATTCCTACGTTGTCCGCCGCCTGAGCCTTGGCGGTCATGATGTGGTCTGGGGTGATTGGGATGATCTTCTCAAGAAGGTTCATCATCCAGCACATCATGTGAAGGTTGCACTTGTTGGAAAATATATTGATCTCCCTGACGCATACCTATCTGTATCTGAAGCACTTCGCGCAGGAGGCTTTGCTAATAATGCAAAAGTCGAATTGATCTGGGTGCCAAGCGATGAGTGCGATACGCCGCAAGGTGCAGCCAAATCCTTAAGTGATGTAGATGCAATTTGCGTTCCAGGTGGATTTGGTGTGCGTGGTATTGAAGGCAAACTCGGTGCACTGACTTATGCACGCGAGCACAAGATTCCAACTCTTGGACTTTGCTTAGGTTTGCAGTGCATGGTGATTGAAGCGGCGAGAAACCTTGCTGGAATCAAGGATGCGAACTCAGCCGAGTTTGATCCAGATAAAGGAACGCACGTTATTGCAACAATGGCAGGACAAGAAAGTATCGTCGCAGGACAGGCAGATATGGGTGGAACGATGCGACTTGGCCTCTACCGCGCAGAGCTAGGAAAAGGAACCATAGTTGCTGACCTCTACGGATCTGCGACTATCGATGAGCGTCATCGCCATCGTTATGAAGTAAACAATGGCTACAGAACTAAGCTCAGCGATGCTGGTTTGATTTTCTCTGGGATCAACCGTGAACTTGATTTGGTTGAGTTTGTGGAATTGCCGCGAGAGGTACATCCTTATTACGTGGGAACTCAGGCTCATCCAGAGTTGCGATCAAGACCAACCCGTCCACACCCACTCTTCATTGGTCTCATTGCTGCAGCGATTAAAGCAAAGGATTAAGAGATGCTTGTAGGCGTTCCCAAGGAGATAAAAGTTCATGAATCTCGCGTTGCACTCACTCCAGAAGGTGCCGCGGAGTTGATTCGAGCAGGACATAGCGTTCTCATTGAGAAGGGTGCAGGTTTAGGATCATCGCTCACAGATGCGGACTATCGTGCCGCCGGAGCTTTGATTGAAGAGGACGCGGAAAAGATTTGGTCTAAAGCCGAGATGATTCTCAAGGTTAAAGAGCCAATAGATATTGAATATTCGAGACTGCGTAAAGATCAGATCCTTTTTACCTACCTTCATTTAGCAGCATCAAAAGCCTGCACAGATGCACTCCTTGCTAGCGGTACAACTGCGATCGCTTACGAAACTGTTGAATTGAATGGAACGCTACCTCTGCTTGCTCCAATGTCTGAAGTTGCCGGTCGGCTAGCCGCACAAGTTGGCGCAAGTGCGTTGCAAAAGCCCAACGGTGGTCGCGGCGCTCTCATGGGTGGAGTGCCAGGAGTATCACCAGCAAAGGTATTGGTTATTGGCGGGGGAGTTGCCGGCTTAAACGCAGCCGTTATTGCGATTGGAATGGGAGCTGATGTAACGATCGTCGATCGCTCACTTTCTCGCCTGGCATATATCGACACTATTTATGCGGGACGAATCAAGACTCTCGCATCATCTTTCCACGCAGTTGATCGCGAACTCAAGAACGCAGATCTAGTAATTGGGGCAGTACTTGTTCATGGTGCTAAAGCTCCTAAGTTGGTAAGCAATTCACAGGTGGCACAGATGAAATCTGGTTCAGTTCTCGTCGATATCGCCATTGACCAAGGTGGTTGCTTTGAAGATTCCAAACCTACAACTCACGCTGATCCAACATTCCGTGTTCATGATTCGATTTTTTACTGTGTTGCAAATATGCCTGGAGCAGTTCCAGTTACATCCACATATGCGCTTACGAATGCCACGCTTCCATATGCACTTGCGATAGCTAACCTCGGTTGGCAGGCTGCTGTCGCCGCGGATACATCTCTTGCGGCTGGACTCAATATTCACAATGGAAAAGTTATGTATCCAGCTGTCGCGCAAGCTCATGGCTACTAAGTTCAATAGCGAAATCGCACGTTCTTCCTTCATTGATCATCTGCGTATTGAGCGCGGGCTTTCTGAAAATTCATTATCTGCATATGGACGGGACCTTAGATACTTTCTGGAGTTCCAAGAGGATAAACATTTAGAGTTGTCGAAGATTACTGCTTCTACGTTATCTGAATTTGAAGTGTGGCTTAAAGATCGTTCACTTGCGATCAGTAGCATTAATCGAACAAATTCGGCGGTTAAGTCATTTCTCATCTATTGTGCCCGCGAGTATGAACTCAATCTTCCTACAGGCGAGATCACATCTCACAAGATCGCTCGTAAATTGCCTAAAGCGCTGACAATTGAGGAAGTGACATCACTTATCGAAAGTGCCAAAATCATAAGTGATGCATCATCTTTACGTGATGTCGCACTCTTGGAGCTCCTCTATTCCACAGGGGGCCGAGTCTCCGAAATCATAGGAATAAATATCAACGACTTGGCGAAGGTAGAAAGCGATAATGAGGTAATACAAACTATTAAATTGCGAGGCAAAGGATCTAAGGAACGAATCGTTCCAATTGGAAGTTTTGCGTTGACCGCTTTAGAAGACTATTTGGTGAGGATGAGGCCGGGCTTGGCTGCAAAAAGCGGGAAGAATGAAAGTGCGCTTTTTCTCAATTCACGAGGGGGTAGATTATCTCGTCAGAGTGCGTGGAGCATCGTTCTTTCAGCGGCCAAAGCTTGTGGTCTCGAAGGCAAGGTAAGTCCCCATGTATTTAGACATTCGTATGCAACTCATCTACTCGATGGTGGCGCAGATATACGCGTAGTGCAAGAACTACTTGGACATTCATCTGTGACGACAACGCAGATCTATACGCTAGTAACGATCGACAAGATTCGACAGAGTTACAGCAGCGCACATCCGCGCGCTCGTTAGTGTTTAGATTCCGCGAAGTCGGCGCGCAAGAATACTCTGGTCACCCTTTTGCTCAAGATCAGCAATGATTACAGCGATAGATTCTCGAACGATACGACCGCGATCAACTGCGAGACCTAGATCTCCACGGAGTGAGAGACGCGCTTGGTCGAGATCAAAGAGTTCATCAGGGGATAGGTAGACAGTTATTTTCTCATCATGACGTTCACGTCCGGATGGTGACTTATCGACGCTCACAACTCGTCGTCGAGGTATTGAACGAACACCCTTCTTCGTTTTTGGTGTCGCTGTGGCTGCTGGAGGGGCAACTGGTGCGGCGGTTTCAGGTGCGACCTCACGTACAGCACTAAGTGCTGGGCTATTTTGCTTAAAGAGTTCATCTGCTCCTGGCAAGCTTGCTCTACGTGTCATCGTGCGCCTCCTCGTGCAATTAATTCGCGCGCAAGACGACGATATGACGCTGCGCCTCCAGATGATGATGCATAACTAGTTATCGGTTCTCCAGCAACAGTGGTCTCAGAGAAACGGATAGTTTTTGCAATTATTGTGTCGAAGACATCTTCGGGGTATTTCTCCAAAATCGCGGTGAGAACTTCTCTATTATGAAGAGTCTTGCGGTCATACATAGTTGCAAGAATTCCGATAAGTCGCAGATCTGGATTGAGGAATGTTTTCACTTTATCAATATTTCCTCTGAGTTCAATGAAGCCGTGCAATGCGAAATACTCACACTGCAAAGGAACTATCACTTCATTTGAAGCAACAAGAGCATTGACAGTGAGCTGACCCATGGTTGGCTGGCAATCAATAAGAATGACATCGTAGTCATCACGAAGATTGGCGAGGGCACGCTTGAGAAATTGCTGTCCACCAATCTCTGATGGAAGTTTAGATTCGGCTGCTCCAAGGTCGCGACTGGCAGGCAGGAAGTCCAAATTTGCAACAGATGACTTCAAAACAATCTGTTGAATATCGGCTGCAGGGTCCATGAGTGCGTGATAAACGGTGTTCTCGAGCGGAAGAGTATGTGCGTTCACTCCCAAACCGAGGGAGAGACCACCTTGCGGATCGAAGTCAACGAGAAGCACTCGTCGTCCAAGTTCGGCTAAAGCAGCACCGAGGTTGATTGTCGTTGTTGTCTTACCAACGCCACCCTTTTGATTAAAGATTGAGATCACTCGTGCATTGCCGTGCTCTGAAATCGGAGCCGGGTTGGGAAATGTCGTTACAGCCTTGCCGGTAAGGCTAGCTGTGGTGACAATATCATCGTCTTTTGTCGATATAGCCATGAAGCGAGAAACCTCTTTCTATCCGTGGTGACTCTACGCGTGTGCAGTGTGTATCGGCAAGTAGTGGGTAAAAAGCAAGTAAGGTGCGCTCGTGGATATTTCGATCGAAACGGCTGAAAACATCGCTCCAGAGAGCGGTTTTAGCGTCCACCTCTCAAATTTTGATGGCCCATTCGACCTCCTGCTCCAGCTTATTTCACGCCATAAGCTCGATATCACCGAGGTCTCGCTCAGCCTTGTGACCGATGAATTTATCGCCTATATCCGAGCCCTCGAGGTTTCAGGCGAGGGATGGCGTCTAGATCAAGCCACTGAGTTCTTGGTAGTGGCCGCGACGCTCCTTGATCTCAAAGCTGCTCGCCTGCTCCCTAGCGGTGAGGTGGAAGATGAGGAAGATCTAGCTCTACTCGAGGCCCGCGACATTCTCTTTGCCCGCCTGCTCCAGTACCGAGCATTTAAGGAGATCGCAGCCTCTTTCCAGACCATGATTGAGGCGGCCGACAAGGCCTTCCCACGTGTAGTGGCCCTAGATCCAGCCCTATCAGCACTTCTACCCGAGGTTCTCATCGGAGTGGGGCCGGAGCGCTTTGCTGCCATCGCTGAGCGTGTTCTGACCCCAAAAGCCCCACCTGTGGTCGCTATCGAGCACCTGCATATGGCGATGGTCAATGTCAGCGAGCAATCTAAGCTGGTCGTAGAGGCCCTTCGCCTCTCCAAAACGATGAGTTTTCGCAGCCTCTGCCAGGATGCAGAGTCCACCTTGGTCGTAGTGGCTAGATTTCTAGCCCTGCTCGACCTTTATCGCCAGGGTAACCTCCGATTTAACCAAGTTATTGCCTTGGGCGAGCTCCAGATCAGTTGGACCGGCTCTGACGAGGGCGATGTTGAGATCACAGATGAGTTCGATATTCCAGTTGTAAGCCTAGACGAGACAGTAGAGGGTGAAAATGTCTAATGTAGAAGTTGATAGATCGATCGAAGCGATTCTCATGGTGGTTGATGAGCCGGTCACAGAGCTCACCTTGGCCACTGTTCTCGAAGTCACCGTCGATGTCATCAAGGAGTCACTCGAACGCCTTCAGGGAAGTTATGACGACCGAGGTTTTGCCCTTAAGGCGATCAATGGGGGATGGCGCTTCTATAGCCACCCGGATTGCGCTACCGCCGTCGAGAAGTTCGTCCTCGATGGTCAACAGAATCGACTCACCCAGGCCGCGCTGGAGACTCTTGCCGTGATCGCATATCGCCAGCCTGTCTCGCGTGCTCGTGTTTCAGCCATTCGTGGGGTCAATGTCGAGGCTGTCATGAAGACGCTGATTACCCGCGGCCTCGTTGAGGAGTACGGGGTTGAGAGCGAGACCGGAGCAATCTTGTATAAGACGACCAGCTACTTCCTTGAGCGCCTAGGACTGAACTCGTTGGATGATCTATCTCCGCTAGCGCCTCATCTGCCTGATCTAGATGGACTAGATGAGATCCTCGAGAGCCTTACCGACTAAGTACTTCCTCGCCTCTCTTTTGCTTAATCTCTTAGCCCTGCCGTAAAGTAGGTACACGCGTCACCCCCTTAAGACTGTCGAGAATGGATAGCCTGAATTATGTCTCTTTTACGCCTGAATAAAATAATTGCCGATGCCGGTGTGACCTCACGCAGGGGAGCCGACGAGTTGATCATTGACGGTCGAGTCTCCGTAGACGGTCACATCGTTCGTGAGCTTGGGGCCAAGTTTGATCCATCTGTGGTCAAAGTGATGGTTGATGGTGAGACAATTAATGTAACTTTGTCTAAGTCTTATTTGGTACTTCATAAACCAAAGGGTGTTTTGTCTACGATGTTTGACCCAGAAGGGCGACCATCGTTAGCTGACTTTATTGACCTGCGCAAAGAACGCCTCTTCCACGTCGGTCGTTTAGATAAGGATTCTGAGGGGCTCATTTTGCTCACCAATGATGGGGATTTAACCTTCCGTGCCACCCACCCTTCATATGGTCTTGTGAAGAGTTACATCATTGAGTTCGAGGGAGTGCTTGCGCCGGGCGTGGATAAGATTCTTCTGAAGGGGATCGAGCTCGAGGATGGCATGGGACGCGTCCTATCATTCAAGCACCTCTCGCCGCAGTGGATTGAGGTCAGCATCCACGAAGGTCGCTATCACATCATTCGTCGACTCATGGAGGCTGTCGATGTTCGGGTGCTTCGCCTTATCCGAACCAACTTCGGTCCGATAAGCCTGGGGGATACACCTCCCGGAAGATGGCGAGATCTCAATGACGGTGAATTGTTTAATCTACGTACGGCTTTAGACATAAAACCATAAGTCGGTTCAGTATCGTTTGATAAATAAATCGATATATTGATGTTGTTTGCGACCAAAAAAGAATTGACGTTTTATCGACATTACAAGGCGCAGATTAAGGGTATATATTTCGCTAAAAAGCGTTTTATAGACATTTTCGAATAGTGATAATGCCAAGGCGACTCTGCTCTGTTGCGATCTAAATTCGGCAAAAAAGGTTTTTACTATAAAAAGATTTCTCGACAAAAGGCTATATAAAGAGCGACAACTTTCACCCTTTTCGGTCTATCCTTAACCCATGTCACATGTCCGCGCGATACGAGGGGCAACCCAGCTCGAGGCAAACACTGCTACTGCTATGGAGTCGGCGACGAAAGAGTTGCTGCTTGAATTACTGGCGGCCAACGAGCTAACCCCGGATGATTTGATCTCCGTCTTTCTCACTGTGACCCCTGATCTCAATGCGGCATTTCCAGCAGCCTTCGCTCGCGAGGTCGGATTCCAGTCAGTTCCGCTCCTCTGCGCGGTGGAAATTGACGTCCCTGGCGCACTTTCACGCGTGCTTCGAGTGATGATTCATTGCAATACGGAGCGAAATTCTGACCAAATTTCCCACATTTACCTTCATGGAGCCAAGGCTCTGCGTAGAGATATCGCCCAATAACGATGCAGAATTCCCTCTCTCGTGTGCGGATTGTGGGTGCCGGCCTGATCGGAACTTCGATCGCCCTCGCCCTCCGGTCAAAGGGGATATCAGTCACGCTCTGTGATTCCGATAGTCGAGCGCAATCTTTGGCACGAGATCTCATGGGTGAGCAGAACGTTGAAGCGAACGGGGTAGAAGATCTTTGTATCGTCGCCACCCCTCCAGAGGCGATCTCAGAGGTCGTCAGTGAGGAATTTGGTCGAAACCCTTCATTGAGAGTTATGGATATAAGCAGCATTAAGGCTAAACCTCAAGTTGATGTATCAAAAACTGAGCTGGCAAGGGAGAGATTTGCACCAACCCACCCGATGGCCGGACGCGAGGTAAGTGGCCCAGAGTCAGCTCGAGGTGATCTCTTTCAGGGGCGCCCATGGATTCTCTGTCTCGACGGAGTTGATTCGGATCTAGCTGGGATGGTTAAGGAAGTGGTCGCCATTTGCGGCGCTATTCCACTCAATCGAACAGTTGATGAGCACGATCGCGCCGTCGCGCTTGTCAGTCATTTGCCCCAGATTGTGGCTTCATTACTGGCGAGCCAGCTCGAAGGCGCACAGGGGAGCGACCTTGAGCTTTCAGGTGCAGGGTTGCGCGATACAACTCGAATTGCCGATTCAGATGCCGAACTGTGGGCCCAGATTCTGGCTGGAAATAGTTCAGCGCTGAGACCTTTGCTGATAAGTCTACAAAACGACCTTTCACAAGCGATTGCCAATCTCGATGATCCTGCTGCTATGAGCGCATTAATAGCTGGTGGTCAGCGCGGAAGAGGGCGTATCCCTGGCAAACACGGTGGCAAAGCTCGTGACTACATTTACCTCGCCATCGTCATTGATGATAAGCCGGGCCAGTTGGCTGCCATCATCGAAGCGTGCGCAGAAGCGAAGGTGAATATTGAAGATTTAGCGATTGAACACACGCCAGGACAGCAGACAGGCTTGATCACACTTGCCTTTTCTCCTGAAGATAGCGCAATCGTTTCCGCTCATCTTCAGAATGAGGGATGGAAGGTTCATCCGTCTCGGTAGAATAAGGCGTTAGATGGGCACTAGCGCATGGGCTTTCCGGCATGTCCGACGTGAAGAATTAATGAAATGAGCTGCACAAATGATCGTCATTGCAATCGATGGTCCTAGTGGAGCCGGAAAATCAAGTACCTCGCGAGAGATCGCACGTCGTGCGGGTTGGAATTACCTTGATACAGGCGCGCTCTATCGCGCAGTTACCTGGTTGGCGCTCTCACTAGATAGTCAAGATGCGAAAGAAATTATTCAGGGACTAAAAACTTCACCCATTAGATTTGTTGCAAATCCGCAAGATCCAAAAGTATTTTGCGGCGATACAGATATCACTGAAGAGATTCGGACCTCACGTGTCACAGATGCAGTGAGTGCAATCAGCGCAAATCCTGCGATACGCCAAGAACTACTTGGCTTGCAACATAAAATTATCGATAAGGCAGATCGTGGAATAGTTGTTGAGGGACGCGACATCGGAACTGTTGTTGCACCGAAAGCTCCGATGAAGATTTTTCTTACTGCAGATCTTGATGCCCGTGCTGCACGAAGAGATGCTGAACTTGCTGACACTTCACAAGGAGTTGACGTTGTTGGTCAATCACTGAGCGATCGCGATCATGTTGATTCAACACGTGCTGTTTCTCCGTTGGCAACTGCAAGTGATGCTGTCGTTATTGATTCAACTTTGCTTGATCTTGATGAAACAGTTGATCGCATCTGGGAACTGCTTAAGGAGAGAAACCTTTTAGGGTTACCGATCGTCGCAATTCTTGGTCGTCCTAACGTAGGAAAATCGACTCTAATCAATCGATTCCTTGGACGCCGTGAGGCGATTGTCGAAGACACCCCGGGAGTAACGCGCGATCGCGTCCAGTATGAATGTGAATGGAATGATCGTCGCTTCATCATCATGGATACCGGGGGATGGGAGTCAAAGCCCGACGGAATCTCAATTCAAGTTTCTGCAAGTGCCGAGATTGCGATGCAAGAGGCTGATGTTCTGTGCTTTGTTGTAGATGCACAGGTGGGCGCACTGGATGAAGATGATGTTCTCGTTCAGGAGCTGCGAAAGGCCAAGAAACCGACGTTATTAGTTGCAAATAAGGTCGATGGAGATTCTGACGAATCTGATGCTCACGCTCTTTGGAATATCGGATTGGGAGAGCCTCACTTTGTTTCAGCGCTACATGGACGAGGGAGTGGAGATCTTCTCGATCTGATCGTTAACGAACTACCAGAAGTTGGCGGTGCGCAAGCACAGGATGGATATCGCCGCATCGCACTCATTGGACGTCCGAATGTGGGTAAGTCGAGTTTACTTAACGCACTCGCCGGGGAATCACTTTCGATTGTTGATGACGTTGCAGGTACAACGCGTGATCCCGTTGACTCACTTATTGATTTCGGTGGATCGATCTGGCGATTTGTCGATACCGCAGGGTTAAAGAAGCGAGCCAATCAGGCAAGCGGAACGGATTATTACGCAACCTTACGTACGCAAGCAGCGCTCGAACGTTGCGAGTGCGCAGTTGTGGTCCTTGATGCATCGCTGCCGATATCTGAACAAGATTTACGCGTCATCACGATGGTGGAAGAAGCTGGTAAAGCACTCGTACTCGTAATGAATAAGTGGGATCTCGTTGATGAAGATCGCAGAGATCAATTAGATAAAGAGATTGATCGCCATCTTGATCAGGTCGAGTGGGCCCAACGAGTAAACGTTGCTGCGAAGACTGGCTGGCATCGCGATCGTTTAGCGCCAGCGATTCGAACGGCGCTTGATTCTTGGGAACGTCGCGTTCCAACAGCGAAACTCAACTCGTTCTTAGGCGCACTTATTGGTGCAACACCACCACCTGTTCGAGGTGGCAAGCAGCCAAAGATTTACTATGCAACCCAAGCAGGAATTGCTCCACCGAAATTTGTTATCTTTTCAAGCGGTTGGATTGAACCTTCATATCGACGCTTTATCGAAAGACGTCTGCGTGAAGAGTTCGGCTTCCCAGGAACTCCGGTCATGGTCGCCATTCGCGTTAAAGAGCGCGATAAGGATAACGGCTAGTAGGTATGGCTTCTTCGATCGCAACGTGGCCTAACGCCCTTACTGGATTGCGCGCACTTGGTATTCCACTCTTTATCTATCTTGCTTTAGGTCCAGAGGCAGATGGTTGGGCAATTGTTGTCCTAGCTGTTGGGGGAGCCACTGATTACTTTGATGGAAAGCTTGCCCGAGCGCTCGGCCAGGAGTCCAAACTTGGCGAAATCCTCGATCCCACCATCGACCGTCTCTATATAGTCTCGACTCTCATCGTTCTCTACATGCGTGAGGCGATTCCTTTGTGGTTGATCGTTACTTTGGTAGCCCGAGATGTTGTGCTTGCAGTGGTTGCGCTGGTCTTGAACGCTAAAGGTAAACCTCCTCTTAAGGTTACCTTTATGGGTAAAGCTGCCACCTTCAATCTTCTCTATGCCTTCCCATTTTTGCTACTTGCACTCAGCGACACATTGATCGGAGAGATGGCATTTATCCTCGGTTGGGCCTTCGCAATTTGGGGTGTGGCTCTCTATGTGACTACTGGAGTTTCATACTTCCTCACCGCAATGAAAACTATTAGAGTGTGAACTACTCTTCACTCCGTTAAATTAATCTACTCACTAGGAGAATCACATGTCGCTCATTCCTGACTCGCTCAAGTACACAAAAGAGCATGAGTGGGTACTCGAGAGTTCTCCAACCGTGATCCGCATGGGCATTACGGACTATGCACAAGGTGCGCTAGGTGACATCGTCTATGTGCAACTTCCAAAAGTAGGCGACGTAGTGGTGGCGGATAAAGTATGCGGAGAAGTCGAATCAACAAAGAGCGTCTCTGAAATTTTTTCACCAGTGAGTGGAAAGGTGATTGCAATTAATGAAACACTTGAGGCTAACCCTGAGGTACTCAATAGCGATCCTTATGGAGCTGGTTGGTTGGCAGAGATTGAGGTCTCGACAGCACCTGAGGGGTTACTCTCAGCCGACGGCTATCGTCAAATCACCGCATAAATTCTGGTCCTTCTCTCTCTATTTTTCCGCTTGATTTATCCCTGCGGGCGATCTAGTGTCAGCCTCCAGTTGATGTTGAGCAATTCCTAGAGGCAAGAAGGCGGGTGATTCATGACATCTCACGATGATCGCGAACTCACCACAACTCTTCGCCTCGGTTCACACCCTGATGCTTCCCCAACGGAGAGCGCTCTCCTCGAGAGTTATCTTTCTGCGGCTTCTGGTGATGAGAAGGCGACGCTCGATGAGATTCTCAATGGATCGCGCGATAGATCAATGTTGATCATCTTTAAAGGACCAGCGAAAGGTGCTCGATATTTGGTTACTCGCGATGGGGCCACTATTGGTCGCTCTCAAGAAAGTGACGTTTTTCTTGATGATGTGACGGTCTCTAGATCTCATGCGGTGATTGCATATGACGAAGAGAAATCACAGTTCGTGCTTTCTGATCGCTCAAGTCTTAACGGGACTTATGTCAACGGTTCTATTTCAGAGAAAGCAAATTTGATTCATGGTGACGAAGTGCAGATTGGTAAATTCCATCTTCTCTTCATCACAGGTCAGAAATAATTAACAGGGGAGAGACAGTGAGCGTTCCAGCACGTGCCTATTTAAGTATCGGTGAAGTCCTATCTAAACTCCGCGGCGATTTCGCGGATATCACCATCTCAAAAATTCGCTTCCTCGAATCCGAAGGGTTGATTGAGCCACAGCGCACCCCATCCGGATATCGCAAATTCACTAGCGCAGATCTGGAACGCCTTCGCTACGTGCTTCTCGCTCAACGTGATCATTATCTTCCGTTACGCGTCATCAAGGAGAACCTTGACGCAATGGATCGTGGCCTAGAGCCAGCTCCACTTTCAGGTGGGAGCGCGACTCCGCGTCCGTCACTTGGTCTGGCAACCGTCGACGGAGAATTATCTCCTTCAAATTTTGCGCCTTCTGCAGATATGCGACTTTCGCGAGATGAACTCGTCAAAGCTTCAGGAATCTCTGATTCAGCGCTGACTGAGTTAGAGAGTTTTGGCCTTATCGCAATTCGTGGTCGTCACTATGACGCAGATGCTCTTTCAGTTGCGACCGCAGTCGCCGCAATGTCAGCTTTCGGAATTGAGCCTCGCCACCTTCGATCATTTAAGTCGGCGGCAGACCGTGAAATTGGATTGATCGAGCAAGTTATTACTCCGTTGAATCGCCAGAAGAACACCGATTCAAAGGCGCGAGCAGAGGAAGTCTCCAAGGAGATCGCCGCTCTCTCGATTCGTCTGCATGCCTCCCTTGTGCGCGCGGGACTTAACCGTCCGCGATAGAGTCACAACATGAGCGAAGAAGCCACTCCATTCATCAGTATGGAGGTAGTTGGTGTGCGCGTTGAGATGCCATCCAATCAACCCATAGTTCTGCTCAAAGAGATTGATGGTTCACGCTTTCTACCCATTTGGGTCGGAGCGGCCGAGGCGACTGCGATCGCATTTGCCCAGCAGGGGATTAACCCGGATCGGCCTTTGACGCACGATCTGATGCGCGATCTTCTGCAGACTTTGGATGCGACTTTGCTTGCAGTACAGATAACCCACATTCGAGATGGCGTTTTCTTTGCCACCTTGCAGCTGCGCACCTTCGAAGATGCCGCACTCGCGGTCTCAGCTCGTCCATCAGATGCGATCGCCCTAGCGTTGCGAAGCCAGAGCAATATCGTTGCCTCTCGCGAATTGGTCGAATCGGTCGGCATCGAGATACCAGAGCGTCTGATCCAAGAGATGGATGAGGAAGGTCAGCCGATTGAGCCGGCAAGTGCCGACCTAGATGCCTTCCGCGAGTTCCTCGATCAGATCAATCCAGAGGACTTCAAGGGATAAGTCTTAACCTCTACTTGAGGTTTGCCCCGTGTCGGTCATTGAATGCCTTCTCACCGCTGCGTATATTTGCACTACAGAGCACCTCTTCCCCAAGAGAAATGAGAAATTCGTGACCTCCCCAGTTACGCCAGGCACACCCGCCACACCAGAGATCGGTTACCGCGGAGCTACTGCATGTTCTGCCGCTGGAATTTCTTACCGTCAACTTGATTACTGGGCGCGTACCGGACTTGTCGAACCGAGCGTTCGTAGCGCAACGGGTTCTGGCACTTCACGACTTTATGGTTTCCGCGACATTCTCGTTTTAAAAATTGTAAAGCGTCTACTTGATGCTGGAATCTCTCTGCAAAATATTCGTACAGCAGTTACGCATCTACGCAGCAGGGGAGTGACAGAGCTCGAACGCATTACATTGATGAGCGATGGCGCATCTATCTACGAGTGCGCAAGTCCTGATGAGATCGTCGACTTACTTGCAGGTGGTCAAGGTGTATTCGGTATTGCAGTTGGCAAGGTGTGGCACGAAGTAGAAGGTTCACTTGCCAACCTTCAAGGCGAAGTTGATGGTCTACCTGCACGTGTTGAAGGTAACGATGAACTCTCGTTGCGTCGCAAGGCAAAAGGCGCGTAAAGCTCAACCAAGCCGTATATTTCTCCTCTGTCGAAGTCAACAGGGGGTTTCGTGGCTATCGAGCGTAAGTTTTCGGATCGACACATCGGTCCCACTCATCGTGATGAATTGGCGATGCTCAAAGCACTCGGCTATAGCGATTTAGAAAGTTTTATTAGCGAAGTAGTCCCTTCAAACATCGCAATCAAGGGCGTTATTGAAAGCGCTATAGGACCGGGCGTTAGTGAAGTAGAAGCGATAGCCGAACTAAAACTTCTCGCGTCTAAGAATAAAGTTTTAACTTCATTGATCGGAACTGGTTACTACGGAACAATTGTTCCGCCAGTGATTAAGCGAAATGTTTTAGAAAACCCTGCCTGGTATACCGCGTACACTCCGTACCAACCTGAGATTTCGCAGGGCCGTTTAGAAGCACTATTTGCTTTCCAAACCATGGTGTGTGAACTAAGCGGCTTAGATATTTCAAATGCATCAATGCTCGACGAATCAACTGCAGCAGCTGAAGCAATGACTCTGGCGCGACGCTCATCAAAACTCAGTGCTGACGCGGTCTTTTTGATCGAAGAGCATGTGCATCCGCAAACCAAGGCGGTAGTAATCACTCGAGCAAAGCCATTAGGTATCAGTGTTGTCGAGGTTGACTCGGGCCACGTCGTACGCGACGGTTATGATGGTGAGTTCTTTGGAGCGCTACTGCAGTATCCAGATACTACTGGTGAGATAATTGATTACTCACAGTTCGCTGCGTATGCGCACGAACGTGGTGCACTAGTAATTGCAGCGACAGACTTGTTGGCACTCACACTTCTTAAAGCTCCAGGGGAGTGGGGCGCAGATGTTGCTGTCGGAACTTCTCAACGCTTTGGAGTTCCGATGGGCTTCGGAGGTCCTCACGCAGGATTCCTAGCGGTGCGATCTGGTCTAGAACGTTCTATGCCTGGAAGACTTGTTGGGCAAAGTATCGATGCAACTGGTGCACCTGCATTTCGTCTCGCACTACAAACTCGCGAACAGCACATTCGTAGAGATAAAGCGACGTCAAATATTTGTACAGCCCAAGCGCTGCTTGCAAATATGAGCGCTTTCTATGCAATGTGGCATGGTCCCGAAGGGCTCAAGGGAATTGCATCACGTGTGCATGGCTTCGCATCTCGCTTGCAGCGCGCATCGGGTTCTGCGAACAACAATGTTTTCGATACCGTGACGGTTCCAGTAAAGGATGCAGATGTAATTCATGCCTCTGCGGTTGCTGCAGGATTTAACTTTGCGCATGTCAGCAAGAATGAGGTTCGTATTTCATTCGATGAAGAGACCACCGAGAAAGATTTTGCGGCGATTCTTTCAATTCTTGGTATCTCGGATGGAAAGTCGAGTGAACTTCCCGCACAGTTCTTGCGAACGTCGACGTTTCTGACTCATCCAGTATTTAATACCAATCACTCTGAAACCGCGATGATGAGGTACCTACGAAATCTGGCAGATCGTGATCTCGCACTCGATCGAACCATGATTCCATTGGGTTCATGCACAATGAAACTTAACTCTGCCACTGAGATGGAAGCGGTGTCATGGCCGGAATTCTCCACGTTGCATCCATTTGCACCAGCAGATCAGAGCGCTGGCTCGCGTGCACTGATCGATCAACTATCTAAGTGGCTCGTCTCAATTACCGGCTACGACGCGGTGTCGCTACAACCAAATGCAGGAAGTCAAGGGGAGTTCGCAGGCCTACTAGCGATTCGTAATTATCACGATTCACGCGGAGATCAGAACCGAACTATCTGCCTTATTCCATCGAGTGCTCATGGCACTAACGCTGCCAGCGCCGTCATGGCGGGAATGAAAGTGGTTGTTATTGAATGTGATGAGAACGGAAATGTTAGCGTCGCAGATATTAAGGCCAAGATTGAAGAACATCGCGACAATCTCGCAGCGTTGATGATCACCTACCCAAGTACTCATGGAGTGTTTGAAAGTGCGGTGAGTGATATCTGTGCACTCATTCATGATGCTGGTGGTCAGGTTTATGTTGACGGTGCAAATCTCAACGCACTCGTTGGTGTTGCACAGCCAGGAAAGTTCGGAGCTGACGTTTCACACCTGAATCTCCACAAAACGTTTGCCATCCCACACGGCGGTGGGGGACCAGGTGTTGGTCCAGTGATTGCTCGTGCTCATTTGGCGCCGTTCCTTCCTAACCATCCAATGGATGTTGATGCTGGTCCTGCGACAGGACCTGGTCCAGTCTCGGGCGCACCATTTGGATCAGCGAGCATCTTGCCGATCTCGTGGGCATATATTCGTCTTCTCGGGGGAGCAGGACTTACGCACTCCACTCGGGTCGCTATCTTGTCTGCCAATTACATGGCTGCCCGCCTGCATGATGCCTTTCCGATTCTCTACACCGGCGCACATGGCCGTGTTGCTCACGAATGCATTCTTGACATCAGACCGTTGACAGCTGTTTCTGGAGTCACAGTTGATGACATAGCGAAACGACTTATGGACTTTGGCTTCCATGCTCCGACGATGTCATTTCCAGTTGCGGGTACTTTGATGATTGAGCCGACGGAATCTGAAGACATCATCGAGATTCATCGTTTCATCGATGCGATGATTGCTATTCGTGCTGAGATTCAAGAGGTCATTGATGGGGTAGTTGCCGTGGAAGATAGCGCTCTACGCCACGCACCACATACGGGCCGCGTAGTCACCTCATCTCAATGGGATCGAGCCTATAGTCGTGAAAAGGGTGGTTATCCAGCACCGCTAGATGGCCTTGTGGCTGGCGAATTGATCGGATCTCGAATGAAGTATTGGCCACCAGTTGGTCGTATTGACGGTGCGCACGGAGATCGAAATCTGATCTGTGCATGTACACCGATCTCAGATTACGCGTAATCGAGCGCTCAGCGCCTGCGGGGATGGTCGGGTTTGGTTTACTTTACATAATGTAACTTATCGGCGTTAGGCCGTAAGCGACGAGTAACACCCCAACGGGTCGTCTGGATCAACGCCTCGATAACTATCGCCCGAGACATCTTCGATACGCCATTAATTCGCTCGACAAATGTAATCGGAACTTCCTTCGCTGTAGCACCGGCCAGATGTGCCGCTAGCGCCATCTCAATCTGGAAACAATATCCGGTTGCATCCATTTCGCTCAGATTCAAAGCTTCCAGCAATTCTCGACTATAGATCCGGAAACCACCGGTGAGATCTGCCAATTGAATACCCAGGGCTAGTGAGGCGTACTTGGTCCCGGATTTGGATAGTAATTGCCTTGATTTTGGCCAGTTGACGACCGAACCACCCGGAATCCACCGAGTGCCAAGAACTATCGACTTTCCTGGTGAAACAGCGGCGAACATGGCCGGTAAATCGGCGACGCGGTGAGATCCATCGGCATCCATAGTGACTATCTGGTCGTAGCTTTTATCGACAAGAACATGAGCAAAACCTGCTCGATAGGCATTGCCTAGACCATCCTTTTTCGCTCTCTGTAGAACGAAAACCCAATCCAAGGCTAGCGATTGAACTATCTCAGCCGTTTTATCGGGTGAATTGTCATCAATGACTGTGACATCAAAGTTGAACGCGTGGGTATCTCGCAAACCTTTAAGCGAATGTAGAAGCTCAGCAACTGAGGTCGCCTCATTGTAGGTTGGGATCAGAATCATCGCTTTCATCGAGATCTCACTATACGCAAAATAATCGGGAAAAGCAGCGATAGAAAGATGACTATTGCAGGCGCATATGCCCCTAAATAATTAGCGAGCGTCTGTGAGTTGCTTGAGCGCACGCTTCCGCTCAACGTAGCCGCAATGTTCTCTTGGGTGCGCCGCAAGATCTGACCATTGATATCTATGTGTGCCGAAATACCTACAGTTGAGACACTGACAATCTCTCGCGCATTCTCGAGTGCGCGAAGTCTGGTGATGCTTAACTGTTGAGCACTCTCAGAAGTGCCGGCAAATGTCGCGCTATTTGTCTGGGCGACTATCGCGTCAGAATTATTTGCAGCGCTCTGTACCAATGAATCAGATAAAAGTTCATAGCAAATAACTGGAGCTAGAGTAAATCCTTGAACAACATGGTTCTGCATTTGTGAGCCTACTGTGAAATCAGCAACATCGTCCACGTAAGGCGATACAAACCGTGCCAGCGATCGAAGTGGAATGTACTCACCAAAGGGAGTGAGATACTGCTTTGAATAGAAAGAGGCCACTTCGCCACTCTCGTTGTACATAAGCGAGACATTCTCAAGCGTTCCGTTCTTCCTCGTAATTGCACCGGTAATCAACGGAGTTTGCAGTGAGGTAGTCAAGCTCTCAATAGAGGTTTGTACTCGCTTATTCGCGAAGGGATCAACATCGATTGCATTTTCCGGCCATATAACTACATCTACATCACTGGTTGCTTTCTTCTTGGTTTCAGAGAGGTGAAGATTAAAGACAGCTTCCGCTCGATCATTAAATGAAAGTCCTACAGAAGGGGTATCTCCTTGAATTCCAAGAAACGAAATTTCCTTCTCTGAGGAGTAAGAGTTATTCACAAGAAGCGGAAGGAGAATGACGAGCAAAAGTGGAATAGCAAGCGTTCTGCGAAAATTTGCCAACATCGCTGAGATAATGAGGACCCATGCTGATAAGAGAAGCGCTCCCCCTACTGAAATCACCGATGCATATGGTGCATCGGCCTGGGAGAAGGCAATACGCATCCAAGGGAAACCACCAAATGGGAAAAGCGCTCTCGCTTCTTCGATGACAAGCAAAGCGGGAATGAACCAAAAAATATTCTTGGTGTATCGACCCAAAAAACCTAGCGGAAGATAAAATAGTCCGTGCAAAAGTGCAAGGAAAAAGAGTGGAAGTAAACCAACGTACTTGCCGGCCCACCACAAGGTGATTGCGCTACTTGAGAAACCAAAGAGGAATGCGTTTCGATATAAATTTTTACTGTTACGACAGACAGTTAAGAAGATCGCATAAGAAATCGGAGCCACAAACCAGAGGCCAAGGGGCTCGAACGAGAAGGCGAATAGCGCGCCAGCTAAGGCAGTTAACGGACTTACCACTGGAGGGCCGAAATTAATCGATCGACACTTGCCCCCAAAGCATATTGGTCTTTGAGTTGATAAATTTTTGAAAGATCTGCTGGAGCTTGTGGAAGAGCAATTTCCAGCTCGGGTAATGGAACATTACGTGCGCAGTTGACGACAGTTGGTGCGATCTTTAGATAATCAGCTCCAGCAATTATCTTTTTCGCCAATGCGGCAGGTAAGCGAGAATCACCCTCGTTAGCTGCTGATATCGCATCCTCAATCGTTGCAAAATGTGTTGCGATCAGGGCTGCCCCTTTTTCTCCGATACCTTTTACGCCAGGTAGGCCATCCGATGGGTCACCTCTAAAGGTAGCAAAGAGAGCGTATCGCTCCCCCGGTATCGAATATTTATCGGAAATGAATTTGATGTCAACCAGATCGTGCGCTGAAATCCCCTTAGCTAGATATGCAACTTTGATGTCACGCTTGTCATCAACGAGCTGAAAGAGATCTCGGTCTCCAGTCACGATTCGAGTTGGCCCCTTGTGTGTATGCGCGTAGGTGGCCATCACATCATCTGCTTCGTAGTCATCAACTCCGACCATAGGTAATCCGAACTCATCGAGTAGATCAAGAAGAATTGGGATCTGTGGTGTGAGGGTGTCAGGCTCGGCTTCTTCTTCGCTCTCTTCATCTTCGAGTCGATTCGCCTTGTATTCTGGGAAAAGCTCTACTCGCCATGATGGACGCCAATCTCCATCGATACATACAACCAATCGATTGGGATTGTAGATAGAAATGAGGCGGGCACTCATATCAAGAAAACCTCGAATGGCATTAACCGGGGTTCCATCTGGCGCCACTAAAGTATCTGGCATTCCGTAGTACGCGCGATACCAGAGCGATCCGCTATCTAAAAGCATAAGAGTCATAGGTCTGCCAACATATAAGAAATCACTCCACGATCCAAACGCGCTACGCCCTCACGGCAGGTTTTGCGCAACTCTGGACTCGCACCAGCAATCTGTGTAAGTAGATCAATGAGTTGTTTTGTTGATCGAACGAAGTCACCTACCGACATATCACTACCCTTGAGAACACTTTGGAGCGAGTTACCCTGCGCCCATTTATAGGAGATGAATGCGAATCCAAAATCAGGTTCACGCTGAGTTTTAACGCCGAAACGTTCTTCAATCTCTTCCAACTCACTCCAAATCGCAACTACTGAGACTAGTGCTTGTGCGACGTTGTTATGAGGCATCTTTGGCGCGTAATTCTCCGTAGTCCGAGATTGGAAAATCATGGCAGAAGCGACAGCAACAAGTTCCTGTGCCGACAAATCATCAAATACCCCGCGCTTAATCGACTCGGTAAGTAGGAGGTCTGACTCTGCGTAGATTTTTGAAAGGATCTTCCCCTGTTCTAGCGTCTTCTCACCTTCAATGTAATTGAGGTGAGTAAGTACGTCGCAGATACGATCAAAGGTCTTTGCGATTACGTGGGTCCGATTCTCAACTCTGCCACGAAGTCCCTCAGACTCACGACGAACTCTCTCAGCTCTTTCAGCGATGCGAGCATGTGATTCGCGGTCATTACAGGCGTGACAGGGATGATTTCTAAGAGTTTTACGTAACCCCTCCATCTCAGACTCGAGAAAGCGACGCTGTTTCTGATCGATAGTTCTACGAGCATCGCGCTTTGAAAGTAGTCGCTCAATCTCCTTGATATCACTTCGCATCCGCGCATATTCAGAGAAATCACCAAGATGACAATTCACATCGGCCATTAATTCATTTATTGCAACTTCATTCTTCTTGATCTGACGTACCAGGCCGACCACTGCGCGATCAGCTTGAAATTGAGCGAAGGATGATTCGAGAGATCCGCGAGCCCTTTCGCGACCAAAACGATTGATGAGATTAATCGCCATGTTGTAGGTGGGCGTGAATGACGAGCGCAGCGGATATGTACGAGTCGACGCAAGTCCGGCAACCATCGCGCTATCAATCGTTGGCGACCATTGCACAACGGCATTTCCCTCTATATCAATACCACGACGTCCTGCCCGTCCAGTAAGTTGGGTGTACTCCCCCGGCGTGATTGGAACATGAGCTTCACCATTCCACTTTGTTAACTTTTCGAGGATTACAGTCTTTGCAGGCATATTAATTCCAAGTGCAAGTGTTTCCGTTGCAAAAACCGCTTTCACCAAACCGCGCTTAAAGAGATCTTCAACGGTCTCCTTAAAACTTGGAAGTAGACCAGCATGATGGGCCGCGATACCTCGTTCCAGGGCATCCAACCACTCGTCATATCCGAGAACATCAAGATCCTCCTGAGCGAGATTTGCATTTAATCGTGACGCCGTGTCAACGATCAACTTTCGTTCTTCGGTGTTAGTCAATCTAAGTCCAGAGAAAACACACTGCTTGACCGCCGCGTCACAAGCCGCACGTGAAAATATGAAAGTGATGGCAGGGAGCAAACCCTGTCGATCAAGGGTTTCGATGATTTCGGGTCGAGATAACTTGTTCTCTGATTCATCGAATCGTTCGCGGCGATGCCGAGGCATCTTCACTTTGCGCATCGACTCTCGTTCTAAAGCTAGGAGCTCAGGGTTTATCTTCCCTGGTTCTTTAAAGAGATCTATTAATTTATTTCCGATAAGGACATGTTGGTAAAGTGGGATTGGTCGAATTTCCGAAACGATAACGTCGGTACCTCCACGCACAGTACCTAGCCATTCTCCAAACTCTTCAGCATTTGAGACGGTAGCACTGAGGGAAATCACTTGCACCGACTCCATCAGATGGATTAGAACCTCTTCCCAAACAGCACCTCTAAACTTGTCGGCTAGGTAGTGAACCTCGTCCATTACTACCGACTGCAAATTTGTTAAGGTTGAGGAGCTTGCATAAAGCATGTTTCGTAGAACTTCAGTCGTCATTACGAGGATCGGCGCCTCCGAATTAACATTCGTGTCTCCCGTAAGCAGCCCAACGTTCTCTTCACCAAATTTGGTGACAAACTCCGCGAACTTTTGGTTAGAAAGTGCTTTGATTGGCGTTGTGTAGAAACATTTCTTCCCTTGTTCCAACGCCATAAAAGCAGCAAACTCACCAACAACAGTTTTTCCAGCACCTGTCGGTGCAGCGACTAAAAGTCCACGGCCATCCTCAACGCAGTGAAGTGATTTGATTTGGAAATCATCAAGAGGGAAATCAAAACCTTCAGAAAACTTCATCGTCAGCCGGTGAGATGTTCGTGATTTGGCCGCAGCCATCCTCTCTGATGGCGTGTTCATGCGGCCCACACCCTTAGTACTCCACTCAGACACTCGGCAGTGATAGGTAGTGGTGAAACCGGCTCGCCATCTGCAAAAGATGATCCAGAGCCATTAATCTCAATCTTTCGACAGCGATAGAACGAGACCGCCGGGTGACCAACGTGTCTTCCACGATAGACCTTAGGGAATACCTTGAGGAGCTCGGTACGCGAAACTTCTCCAAGGACCATAACGTCGAATAAACCATCGGTCAGTGATGCTTGCGGACACACCTGCATTCCACCACCATAACTTGGTCCGTTGGCAATGGTTACCAAGGTGGCTTTGACATCGATGAAGACGTCATCTAGTCGTAACTGGTAGTGATGAGGCCGTAGTGCGATTAGTTTTTCGATCATTGCAATGTTGTACTTCATGCGACCCCTCGGCCACTTCATTTGGTTTGCTCGATCATTGACTAAAGCATCGAACCCACTCGATAAAATGGCAGCAAAGTAAGTGTCGCCAACTCTTCCTAAATCGATCTCAGAAGTATCCCCCTGATGAATAAGTTGAATTTGCTGAGAAAGAGAAAGGGTGAATATACCGAGACTGCGAGCAAAATCGTTACCAGTACCGCATGGAACAACGCCTAGTGGAACTCCTCGCGGGACAATGTGCTGAACGATTTCGTGGATAAATCCGTCGCCGCCAAACGCAATAACTCCGGTAACTTCGTCGCTCGCTAGAAGCTTTCTGAACCGCGCACGGAAGTCCTCAATATCTCTACCTTCAACTTCTTTTACCAATATCGCATGAGCAGTGAAATAATCGGTGGCAAGTCTTGCTTGTCTGCGCGCATGACCTCTACCAGAGTTAGGGTTAATCGCCAGAATCAGCACGTAAAGCCTTCTTTTCGCGCCTGCGATCATTCACCAGTGAGATTAGACCCGCCAAGAAATATAGAGCTATCAATGGCAGCGCTAACGCGATCATCGATAGTGGGTCAGGACTTGGTGTGAAACCAGCGACAAAGAGTGTGATCACAAAGACCCAAATACGCCAAGGTCGCAATATGCCCTTTCCACTTATCGCACCAATTAAATTTAGGGATACGAGAAAGACCGGGAGTTCAAAACCCAATCCGAAGAAAAAGATTGTTCTGGTGACGAAATCTAGGTAGTCGTCAAACTTTACGAGGTTATTCAAGGCATCCGGTGTAAACCCAAAGAGAACACGAATCGCCAAAGGAAGAATCGTGTATCCGAAGTATGCACCGACACTGAAAAATGGCGTCGCGGCTAAGATAAAGAGAATTGAGTTTCTTTTCTCTCGCTTATGTAGCGCGGGAGCAATGAATGCCCAAAATTGATACAGCCAGATAGGTGCTGCGAGTAAGAGTCCGGTTAAAAGTGCTACTTTTATATGCAGATTTAATGGACCCAAAACACCGTTGATGTAGAGCGCGCCACAATTATCGGCCCCAGTCTCCTGAGCAGATTTAAGGTCACAGACTGGTTTGGCCAAGGTTGTAATAATCGGGGTATAGAAAACCCAACCAACGATTGCCGCTATAGAAATCGCCGCCGCGCTTCTGACCACGCGCTTACGCAGTTCGCGTAAATGCTCAATAAGCGGCATGCGACCGCCTGTGGTGGTCGACATCTGAATTACGCTGAAGCTTGTCCGTCTTGATCGGGCTTCTTATCGTCCTTCATATCCTTCATCTCTGACTTGAATATCTTCAGAGATTTTCCGAGTGAGCGCGCAGAATCAGGAAGTCGCTTTGCACCGAAAAGCAGAATGATGACAACGAGAATAAGTAGGATATGGGTAGGTTCTTTAAGAAACACGAGATTCTCCTCCTTGACGCAAAGGCGCCTACAACAGATGGTAAAGGCTATCGCACCCTATTCGTATAGAGCCATGGTTGAAGCGATGCTTTCTTTGATCTGAAGGCGAATCTCCTCTGGGTTTTCGACCACCAACGACCCTGCCCCCGCCATAATCGACCTTATGAGCCATTCTGGCGAGAATGCCTCAATAATTACCGAGTCTCCGATTCTCAGATCGCGGTACTCGAGATCAAAAGCCTCGGCCATCGAGCGGTCCAAACGTCGTATGCCTGCCTCAATTCGAAGACTCACTTGATCTGACTCATGCGTCAAAGAAAGTTCTTCAACCGGAGTAGTAAGTGCGGCCGAGAGGATTCGATCGACTCGGAATGTCCTCATCGCTTTTGCTGTGTGACAGTAACCTCGGAAATACTCTGCTTCATTCTCGTAGAAAAAATCGTAGGCAGAGACTATTCGGTTACTTTCCGAATCTGAACTCGCTGAATAGTAGCTCATCTCAACCGGCGTCCTTGTCTTAATCGATTCTGCAATTACCGACCTATGCGTAGTCTGCGGAGTCGCTGCGATAGAGATTTCTACCCCAATTTGATTTCTAAGTTCGGTTGATAGTCGATCTATTCGATCTACTTGATCCTTATCGAGACGATCATTATGACTACGCAGCAGATCGAGTCCTAGGGCTAAAGATACAACTTCCGAACTTGACATCGTTCGTACATATGCAAGTGGTGCAGCGTTTCGTATCGTCACAAATCCAGAATCAAAGGCAAGATCAATCAGTTCAAGAGGTGTGTATCCAGGTAAACCGCACATCCAAAGTGTATTGAGATCATCAATCATCACTTTGCTCTCAACGTTGAAATGATCGGCAAGCTCATCGAGAGAGATGCCCTGATGTGCGAGTAGAAACGGTACAAGGTCCAAAAGTCGCGCAGTCTGTTCAAGCGGAGTGGTTGGTTTACTCATGTATTTCTCGTAACTCTTTTAACGAGTCGATAACTCTTTCTTTGAAATCAATCGGTGACACTGCAACTACATCGTCCCGATGCCACAAAACGATTCGAACCAACCAAGAAGAATCCATGATGGGAAGGCGAATCTCATCCCATTCCTCATGTGATTCAAGTACTTCGCCTAGAGATCGCAACTGATGGCCGCGATTCTTACGAACGCGAAGAATTGCGTACTCACTTGCCTCTGAGGCTTCTTCATCTGGAAGATGGTTCGGTATCTCGAAAGCGTTGTTCTTCTTGCTTACATTGATAACGTCCACTATTCGATCAAGACGAAAGGACCTAGAGGCACCCTTTTCAAGATCTAGTCCCATGAAATACCAAGAACCTGTGCGGCCACGCAGTGTGTATGGTGCGACCCGACGTCTTTGACTTGTCAGGTCTTTACTCAGATATTCAAAGTCAATTTCAGATCTTTGCAGAATCGCATCTGTAATAAGGCGAAAGTTCTGATCGGTCCCATGTACTCGAGGCAATAACATCGAGAGCGCCTCAGCATCCGAATCTATCCCCATCGATGCGAGTTTGATAAGCGCCGATGTTGATTCACGTTCTAGTGCGGCTCCCTTCCACGCTGAAGCCGCGAGAGATAACAAAGCAATATCAACTCCATCCAAATCTCCAAGATCGAGTTGATAAGTCGATGGAACTATTCGATATCCCGCCTCATCTTCAAAAAGTGGGTCGAAAGTACCTAGTTCGATAGTAATTCCAAGGCTTCTCAAATCATCCTTGTCACGTTCAAACATTCGCTCCATCGCCTCGGAGGAACCTTCATACCCTTCTACGGTGCGAAAGATTTCACTCTTTGTTAAGTATCTCTTGGTCGCTAGGAGGGCAATAGTCAGATTGACGAGACGTTCACTCTTCCGCGACACCGTAAGCACCCTTTGCTGGACGACGTCGACGAGCTAACACTTCAACACCTGGCGCCATTCGGCGACTTTGTATTAAGAATCCAGTGTGGCCAATCATTCGTTGTTGCGGTCTCACGGCTAGACCTTCATGATGCCAGCCGCGGACAATCGTTTCTGAACTCTCTGGTTCAGTGAAGTGTCCATCGTTCTTGAGTGCCTCAGCCGTCGCGGAGAGTTGTGTTGTCGTTGCGACATAAGCAAGAAAAACTCCGCCGGGACGCAGAACTTTAGCTGCCATCTCAATGCACTCCCAAGGTGCCAGCATGTCAAGAATCACCCTGTCATATCTCTTTTCACTGTCAATCTCTTGCACGGAACCAACCGTTAAAGACCAATGTTGTGGAATTGCACCGAAGTAGTTTTCAACATTCGAACGCGCAATTTCGGCAAAATCTTCACGTCGTTCAAAGGAGTCAAGCGTGCCACCTGGACCAACGGCTCTCAGTAGTGAGAGAGATAGCGCACCGCTTCCTACACCTGCTTCGAGAACATGCGCGCCGGGATAGACATCCGCAACTCCAACAATCATCGCGGCATCTTTTGGATACACGATTGTTGCACCGCGTGGCATAGATAGCACGTAATCGGAAAGCAACGGAATGAATGCTGTGAACTTTAATCCGGCAGTAGTTGAAACGACTGATCCCTCAGGCAACCCAATAAGCTCGTCATGAACGATCCAGCCCTTATGTGTATGCCACTCCTTGCCCGGCGTTATCGTGAAGCTGTAGAGCTTGCCTTTTGGATCTGTTAGTTGAATTCGATCACCGGCAGCGAAATAACCTGGGGTTGGACGATGCGAAGAAGAGGATTCCGAAGAATTGGACACGGCGCTATCTTAGGCGAGGAAACCTAGTTCGGTAGCGGTATGGTCTCCGATGTGACCCATATTCGCCTCTCCCCTAGCCGGATGAGCGAATTTAATAACTGTCCACGACTCTATAAGTATCGTGTCATTGAGCAACTTCCTGAGCCACCAAGTATCGACGCAGAACGTGGAACTCTGATTCATACGATCCTTGAAGATCTTTTCGACTTACCACCTATGGAACGAAATCATGCATCCGCTGTCGAGATGGCTCCTGAACGTTGGAGAGTCCAAGTAACTGAAAAACCAGCACTGGCGGAGATCGTTACAAACGAGAAAGAGTGGTTTGATCGAGTAGCCGCCCTACTTAAAAATTACTTTGAGTTAGAGAAGCCAGAGACATTTGAGGCCACACACCGAGAGATGCATTTGGAACAAGATCTCAATGAATCGGTCTACTTGCATGGCTATGTAGACCGCATTGATGTTGCCCCAACCGGTGAAGTTCGTATCGTGGATTACAAAAGTGGAAAGTCACCAAAACCTGGCTGGGAAGAGAAAGCCCTCTTTCAACTTCGCGTCTATGCGCTTTTGTACTGGCGTTTGCATGGAGTGATCCCTGCGCTTCTGGTTCTACATTACTTAGGCGACTCGCGAAGTGTAAAAAGCTCGCCAACCGAAAGAGAACTTTTATCCACTGAGAAGAAATTGTTGCAGATTGCAGATGAAATCATCTCTGCCATTGAGAATGATCACTTTCCACCAAAAGCAAGCAGATTATGCGACTGGTGCTTTTTCAAAAGCATCTGTCCAGCTCATAATTAAGCTAGATGGCTTTACAAAAACTTTCAAGGAAATCTAAAGATACTTCTTCCAGAGATCTAACAACTCGAACCTTCGGTGCAAGCGTGACATCGACATAATGGGGTACGGCAACCACGGCACATCCTGCTGACTTTGCCGATGCTATTCCAGATAGTGAGTCTTCGAAAACTACGCATGATCCAGGCGTTACGCCCATTCGCTTAGCAGCCTCTAGATATGGATCTGGAAAGGGCTTAGTGCGAGCTACATCGTCTGCGCTGATCGTAAATTTAAAGAAATCTTGAGGCAACGTAGTCAAGGCTGCATCCATCAAAATTCTCGGACTGGCACTGACCAACGCAACGGGCATGACTTCTCTTACTCTCTCGACAGCATCATATGCACCGGGCATAAGAATGGCTCTCGCCGATAGCTTCACAAGCATCATCCTCGTGAGTTCTTCAACAACCTGAGGCCCCGTCATATCGTGCGCGCAAATATCTGAAATGTAATCCCCTACACGTGAGAGCGGACCACCAATGCAGATACGTTGATCGTCGTCATCCCAGGAGTATGAATAACGTGCGCAAATTTCCTGTTGAGATTCATGCCATTGTGGCTCGGAATCAAGAAAGAGGCCGTCCATATCAAAGAAGGCTGCAGAGAAGGTCATTGAGATTAGTTCGCGTTGAAATACTTTGCTTCAGGGTGGTGAACAATAATTGCAGACGTCGACTGTTCTGGGTGAAGTTGGAACTCTTCTGAAAGTTCCACACCGATGCGTCCTGGGTCAAGAAGTTCACAGAGTTGAATTTGTTGTTCGATGTCGGGGCACGCTGGATAGCCAAATGAGTATCGCGAACCTCGATAGCCTTGATCAAGAATTCCAGCAAGGTCTGGCGCATCTTTATCGCGAACATCCATCTCCTCGCGAATACGAGCATGCCAGTGTTCGGCCAATGCCTCAGTGAGCTGCACTGATAACCCATGTAGCTCCATATATTCGCGGTATTTATTTTCGGCAAATAACTTCGCAGCTGCATCTGAGACAACGCTACCCATAGTTACTACATGGAATGAGACAACATCGATTTTGCCGGAATCGCGGGAAGCGAAGAAATCAGAGAGACAGAGTCTGCGATCTCGAGATTGGCGAGGAAAAGTGAATCGAACGCGTTCCTTTCCTTGATCAGGACCCTCGTGATGCAGAACTACTAAATCGTTTCCTTCACTGACGCATGGGAAATAACCATAGACAACAGCGGCATTGAGCCAACCTTGCGATTGGACTTGGTTGAGCAGAGCGCGAAGTCGTGGGCGACCTTCGCTCTCAACCATTGATTCGTATTCGCCACGATTTCCCTTAAGACCCCATTGACCGACGAAAAGTGCGCGCTCATCGAGCATCTCAACATAATCCGCCAGAGGAATGCCTTTAACGATGCGTGAACCAAAGAACGGTGCTTTCGGAATGTCAACATCTATAGCTACATCACTACGTCGTGTGTCAGCCGGTTGATCCGATGATTGCTTTACAACCATCTTCACCTTGCGCTCACGCAAGGCAGGTAGCGCTGCTCCAGGTACACCTTTCTTAACGCCCATAATTGCATCCATTAAGTGAAGGCCCTCGAATGCATCTCGCGCATAACGTACTTCGCCTGCAAACTCGTTCGCCAGATCGACTTCAACAAATGCTCGCGTCAGCGCTGCACCACCAAGAATGACAGGCCACTTCTGATCTAAACCTCGTGCTGTGAGCTCCTGAAGGTTCTCGCGCATGATAACCGTTGATTTAACCAGCAATCCAGACATACCGATGGCATCAACATCTGACTCTTGAGCAGCATCGATAATCTGATTAATTGTTTGTTTAATTCCAATATTGACAACTCGGTAACCGTTATTCGAAAGAATGATATCGACAAGATTCTTACCAATATCGTGAACGTCACCCTTTACCGTTGCAAGGAGGATAGATCCCCGACCCTCATCATCAATCTTTTCCATGTGTGGCTCTAGATATGCAACCGCAGTCTTCATCACTTCTGCCGATTGCAAAACGAATGGGAGCTGCATCTCACCTTTACCGAAGAGTTCGCCAACAATCTTCATACCCTCAAGAAGATGGTCATTAATAATTGCCAGTGGGGCGATTCCTGATTTCATCGCAAGGTCTAGATCCTCAGTCAGGCCAACCTTCTCGCCATCGATGATTCTGCGTTGCAGGCGCTCCTCCAAAGGAAGCGCTGCGAGCTCTGCTGCGCGAACATTTCTAGAGGCGGCAAGTTCAACGCCCTCAAAAAGTTGCAGATAAGCGTTAAGCGGATCGTAGGTGCAATCATCACCGTTGTATTCGCGGCGATCATAGATAAGGTCAAGCGCAACTTTTCTCTGAGCCCCATCGATCCGAGCTAACGGCATGATCTTTGAAGGGTGAACAATTGCTGAATCAAGCCCTGCCGCTACGCATTCATGTAAGAAGACAGAGTTGAGAACAACTCGAGCAGCTGGATTAAGTCCAAATGAAACGTTACTGACGCCCAGTGTTGTCTGCACATCTGGGAACTCTGATTTGAGTGTACGGATCGCATTAATTGTCTCGAGACCATCGCGACGAGTCTCTTCTTGCCCTGTCGCTATTGGGAATGTGAGTGTGTCAATGAGGATATCTCCAACAGCCATCCCCCAGTTACTAACAAGATCTGCAATCAATCTGCGGGCGACGCGTAATTTCCAATCTGCAGTTCTCGCCTGCCCTTCTTCGTCAATTGTCAGAGCGACTACCGATGCGCCATGTTCAACAACCAGTGGCATGATGCGTGCGAAACGTGAAGTTGGCCCATCCCCATCTTCGTAGTTAACGGAGTTGATAACGCATCGTCCTCCTAGCTGCTCGAGGCCCGCTTGTAGGACCTGAGGCTCAGTTGAATCCAACATAATCGGTAGGGTTGACGAGGTAGCAAAGCGGCTTGCGATCTCGCGCATATCAGCCACACCATCACGTCCCACATAATCGACGGAGAGATCGAGCATGTGTGCACCGTCGCGGATTTGATCGCGGGCAATCTCAACACATGTCTCCCAGTTTTCAGAGATTAGTGCGTCACGGAATGCGCGAGAACCGTTGGCATTTGTACGCTCGCCTATCGCAAGATAGGTATTGTCCTGTCGAAAGGGAACGTATTGATACAGTGATGAAGCTCCAGGATCAGCATGGGACGAGCGAGCGGTAACCTGCTTGCGGTCTAAGCGATGGACAACTGCAGCCATATGCTCTGGAGTTGTTCCGCAGCAGCCACCAATCAAAGTAATTTTGTAGTCATCAACGAAGGTTGCAAGCGCTTGAGCCAGTGCATCAGGACCAAGCGGATAAGTCGCACCTTTTGGACCCAGTTGTGGCAATCCAGCATTTGGCATGACCGATATCGCACATTGCGCGTTCTTACTGAGGTAACGCAAATGCTCAGACATTTCCGCAGGACCTGTCGCGCAGTTCAACCCGATGAGATCAATGTTGAGTGGTTCTAAAGCATTGAGTGCTGCTCCGATTTCAGAACCTAAGAGCATGGTTCCCGTTGTCTCGACAGTAACCTGAGCAATCAAAATCACATCGCGTTCACTCTTATCGATTGCGGCACGAGCACCATTGACGGCAGCTTTTGCTTGAAGCAAATCTTGGGTCGTTTCAATTAACAGTGCATCTGCACCCGCATCGACCAATCCTTGGGAAGCGACTTCGTAGGCATCCCGGAGATGTTTATAAGTGGTGTGACCAAGGCTGGGTAACTTTGTTCCAGGCCCTAGAGATCCAAGGACGAATCGTGGTTTATCTAGAGTTGAGAATGCATCTGCCGCCTCACGGGCTATGACACCACCAGCGTAAGCGAGTTCGTAGATGCGATCTTCGATTCCATACTCGGCCAAGTTTGCCCAGTTAGCGCCGAAGGTATTTGTCTCGATCGCGTCGACTCCCACAGCGAGATAGGCATCATGCACTGAGCGAACTACATCGGGACGCGAAACATTGAGAACTTCGTTGCAACCTTCATGCCCTTGGAAATCATCCAGAGTGGGATCTGCAGCTTGAAGCATGGTTCCCATGGCACCGTCGGCGATTACCACCCGAGAAGCGAGAGCTTTTCTTAGCTCGGAAGGTGTTTTAGCGCTCGTCACGCCGTGAAGGTTACCTTAAGGTGAGCGATATGGAGATTTTTCAGATCCCACTACTGAGACGGCCAGTCATGATCGCTGCGTTCTCTGGTTGGAGTGATGCTGGTGAGGCGGCCTCTGGCGCACTCACCCATATCCTCGAAAATTTGGATCAAAGTGGAAACGCCGCCCAGGCAATTCTGATTGCAGAGTATGAGCCTGAGGATTTCTATGATTTTCAAGTCAATCGACCAATGATCAGCGTTGACGATTCTCTTGTGAGGTCTGTCAATTGGCCGTCTACCCAAATCTACGGATTGAGTACTCCACATCTCGAGAACGATTTTGTCTTGGTTCTAGGCGTAGAACCTTCAATGAGATGGAAGACGTTTACATCGTTACTACTTGACTTAGCCGATGATTTAGAAGTTGAACTCGTCGTGACTATGGGCGCGATGCTCGCTGATGCGCCACACACTCGCCCAATATCTGTGAGTGGAAGTGGTGGACATCCAGATATTGCAGCACGACTCGGAGTTGAAATCAGCAAGTACGAAGGTCCGACTGGCATTCTCGGAATCATTGGAGATGGGTGCTTAAAGAGAGGAATAGATTGCGTTTCTCTGTGGGCAGGTTTACCGCATTACGCATCGAATTCGCCATCGCCTAAAGCAACACTTGCATTAGTTAATGCGGTCGAAGATTTTCTCGAGATTTCCATTGATCTCGCTGATCTAAGCCACCAAGCGCAAGAGTGGGAGAACGAAGTTTCAGAGATGGCAGAAGAAGATGCCGAAGTTTCGGAATATGTAAAGGCGCTAGAAGAGAGCAAGGATGCAGCAGAATTCAAAGATGTTTCTGGCGATGAGATAGCTCGCGAGTTAGAGAGATTCCTTCGCCGCCAGAATGAGAATTAAGTTAAATCGCCAGACCTAAAAGATCATCCAACACACGTGAGAGTTGACCGGCAGAGCCGCCAGATGCTCCCTTCTCGGTCTCATGACACCAACTCTCAATGATTTTCAAGACCTGGACCGTATCTAAGTCATCGGACATGGCAGCAACAATTCCCTCAATCACCGGGACGGTTGGTGCGACCTCGATCCGAGCGAGATTGAGTCGAATTCGATGCAACCGCTCTGAAGCCTGTGAAATTTCATGAGGTTGCCACATGTGATCGCTTCGATAGTGGTGTCCAAATAGCGCAAGGCGGATAGCCATAGGCTCAATGCCGTCACGGAGAAGTCGTGAAACAAAGATGAGGTTGCCTAATGATTTGCTCATCTTTGTTCCATCGAGACCGATCATTCCCGCATGAACAAAGAATTGGGCAAATTTCTGTCCGGTTGCAACAAAACCTTGCGCAGCGGACATATCGTGATGTGGAAATATCAGATCGCTACCACCACCTTGAATATCGATCGCAAACTCATCTGACGGATCTGGCTTCAGGTAATGCAGAGCAATCGCAGAACATTCGATGTGCCATCCTGGGCGACCCACGCCAAATGGACTTTGCCAACCTGGTTCTCCCTCTCGCTGCGCTTTCCATACAAGGGCATCGAATGGATCACTCTTTCCGGCGCGCTGCGGATCTCCCCCACGCTCCGCGAAATAGCTCATAGCCATTTCTTGTGAAAGGTGTGTGCGTACTAGAAAATCTGGATCCAATCGAACTCGAAAATAAAGATCCTCATCGACTTTATACGTTGAATCCCTGGCCTTAAGTGCAGAAATGGCATCAATGATTATGGGCATGGCCTCTACGACACCGACGTAGTGATCGGGTGGAATGACATGGAGTGCAACCATGTCACCACGGAAGAGCTCTATCTGGGATAACGCTAGATCTTTCCAATCTACTCCATCACGAATAGCTCTTTCAAGAAGCGGGTCATCAATGTCGGTGATGTTCTCGACAAAAGAAACTTTCGCACCGACGAACCGTAAGTAGCGATTGATCAGATCAAAGGCCACGTATGTAGCCGCATGTCCTAGATGAGTTGCATCGTATGGAGTGATTCCACATACATAGAGACGGTAAAAATCTTTAGCGGGCAGAGTTTCGACTTTTTGGCTTGCAGTGTTAAAGAGAGAGAGTGGAGTGACGAACTTTTCAACGGGAACATTCTGAGTCAGTGACAGTTCAGCCCAAGATTTCATTCATAAATCCTAATATGCAGGCCAGGGAATGGCTGGCCAATCTTCACTGGGACGAGGCATTTTCGTCTCAGAACTTATTTTGTGGATGCGATCCAGCGTTGCCGCTATCTCTTGGTCTGTGAGATGAGGACTTAGCGCTGAGTGATTGCTTTCAACATATTTCTCTGCCGTATCTAACATTATGAGTTCAGCGTCAGTCAGTGTATCCCCAGCCCACTGCCACAAAACAGTTCTCAATTTATCCTCAACATGAAAGGTCACTCCATGGTCGCACGCAAAAAGATGTCCCTGTTGATCTGGCAGGAGATGACCAATCTTTCGATCTGTATTGTTAATAATCGCATCAAATAGGGCAAGCGAGCGAAGCTCTTGTAAATCTTGAGCGAAGTAACTGCCAAGTTCGATACTCTCATCTATATCGATCCATCGCTGAACCATTCCAAAGCCTGCAGGACCTTCGCGTAGAATAGTTGGCGGGACTAAATCAAAACCAGTTTTATCACTCAGCAGGAAGGCAGCAAATTCGCGATCAGCTAAAGTTCCGTCCGGGAAGTCCCACAGAGGTCGCTCCCCTGCAACTGGTTTATAAATTACCTCCAGAGTCGAACCCTTGTGATGCATCAGTCCGAATAGCGTTGCATTGGAAGCGTCAACGAGCCGCCCAGTAATTTCTAATTCGCCAACGCTCAAGTGTTCAAGACTTTGATCGACCCACGATCTATCCAACTTCTTCACCGTCGATATCCGTTGGCGCGAGGACAGAGGTGACCTTTCGGATCTATCGGTGAGATACAGAATGGACAGAGAGGTCGACCGGCCGCGACAAGCGCCATGGTTCTTTCGGCAAATGCAAGAGCCATCGAAAGATCTAAATACACTTCCACAAGGGGTCCAGTATCTTCATCGTCACTCTCGTCTGAATCTTCTCCACGAAATGAAATCTCAATTTCCAATTGAGTCGGGTCGAAGGCAATACCTATCGCTCCAACAACAAACTCACTATCCAGAGGTAGCTCAAGTGGCTTGTCATCAATTGGAGATGGGTTAACTAAGCTGAGTGGCGCATTTTTTTTGATTTCACGAATTATGGTAGTGACTCTCTCAGCGAGTGCTGCTGCTTGAGATTTTTCAGTTGCAAGCGAAACAAGGATGTTCTTCTGTCTTATTTGGAAATAGAATTCGCGCTCACCGGGTGCTCCGATAGTTCCGACAATAAATCGATCGGGTTGATCAAAAGACCACTTCTGAGGATTCATTTACTCGGGTTTCCGGGTGAGCCGCCGAGCGAACTTTGGTGGGATGTAGCGCCTGAGTTCAGAGATCCATTGGTATCGTTAAATCGAACCAAACGACTCACTCCCCCATCAGTATCTATAATCGTGATGGAGGCAGGTTCGATTACTAAACGTTGGAATTGATCCAGGTGCATTCCTAAACAATGAGCAACAATTGACTTGATCACATCCCCGTGACTTACGAGTAACCGGGGACCTTTCCCTTTGACTGCATTCAGGCGATAAAAACTCGATAGGGCTCTGCCTTGCATGGCCAGTAGCGATTCACCTTCAGGAAATTGCATTTGGCTAGGAAAATCCTGGACGATTTTCCACTGAGCTTTACGTCGTAACGATGCTAATGATTTTCCGCTCCAGCTTCCATAATCCACTTCCGAAAGTTCCTCATCAACTACTACAACCGACTTCGCCTTGGTCGCAATGAGCCAAGGATCGATAGTTTCTCTGCACCGTTGTAGAGGGCTAGTCGAAATTTCATCAAATTTGGTTGTTCCTAATCGACTAACAAGAACGTTCGACTGTTCTTTTCCTCGTTTGCTCAAAGAAATTCCAGGAGTTCGTCCAGCTAAGAGATTTTTTTCGTTGGCGACAGAGTGTGCATGCCGTAACAGAACGATTCGAGCCATTTCCCAAGATTAACGCCCTTTCGCATGGTTGGCTTGCTAGGGTGAGAGCCATGGAAATCAGGCGTGCAGGCAAGAGCGGACTAGAAATCTCCCGCCTTGGTCTCGGCACAATGACCTGGGGTCGTGACACTGATACGCACGAAGCAGCTGAACAAATGCGTAGCTACATGGAAGCTGGTGGAAATTTTATCGACACTGCAGCCAGTTATGCAGACGGAGACTCTGAACGCGTCATTGGTGGTCTCGTTGGAACTTTCTTCAGCCGCGATGATGTGGTTATTGCCACGAAGGCTGGAATTTCTTATCCGCAAGGTGAGCGAACAGTTAACAATTCTCGCCATTTCCTGATTGGTGAATTGGAAAAATCCCTCACCAGGCTAGGAACTGACTATGTAGATATCTGGCAGATACATACCTGGGATTCTGATGTCGCTCTGGAAGATACGCTCTCGGCCCTTGACTTTGCATATACGTCTGGAAAAGCTCGATACGTAGGTATTTCAAATTTCAATGGATGGCAGAGCGCAAGAGCAATATCTCTCCAAGAAGCAAATACGGCAAAAGCGCCTATAGCGACGATTCAATCTGAATACTCTCTTCTCAATCGTTCTATCGAAGATGAAGTTATGGAATGTGCTTTTCAATTAGGTGTAGGAATTCTCGCTTGGTCACCTTTAGGTCGCGGCGTACTTACCGGAAAATATCGCAATTCGATTCCAGCTGATTCGCGCGGAGCAACGCCACATTTTGCAAACTTTATCTCTACCTATCTCAACCGCGACTGCGCGAGAATCGTAGAAGCTGTAGTAGCGGCAGCTGCAGGGTTGGGATACTCCCCACTGGAAGTTGCTCTCGCTTGGGTGCGTGATGCGCCCGGAGTTACCAGTGCCATTATCGGAGCGCGTACAGGAGCGCAGTTACGCGGAGCACTCACCGTGGAAGAGATAGTTCTTCCACATGTTGTTCGTACCGCGCTCGACGAAGTATCAGGCCGTTTCTAAGAAATCTTTAAGCACGTTTACACCAAAACTCAGACCATCTACCGGTACTCTCTCGTCGACACCATGAAAGAGCGCCATAAAATCGAGTTCTGGATCTAATTTCAATGGTGAAAATCCATAACCGATGATTCCGATCTTTGACAATGCTTTATTGTCAGTTCCGCCACTCATAGTGAATGGAACCGGAATTCCATCGCCATCATGCTTTATCAACGCTGCACACATTGCATCGACGAGATCACCTTCAAATGGAACCTCAAGAGCGATATCAGTCACGATCGTTTCAATGCGAATATCAGGACCTACGATTTCGCGGATTGTTGCGTTCATCTCGTCTTCGTAGCCAGGAAGAAAACGGCCGTCTACAACAGCGCTTGCTTCTCCCGGAATTACATTCTCTTTATATCCAGCCGAAAGCATCGATGGATTTGTCGTATTTTGAAGTGTTGCGCCGATCATGCGAGAGGCGCTACCAAATTCAGTAAGAAGCGGACGGAGATCTTTAAGATCAAACGGCTTACCGGAAGCCTTTGCGACCGTTTCGAAGAGACGCTTCACTGTTGCGGTATATCGCTGTGGCCATTCGTAGCGACCAATCTTTGCAACAGCTTCCGTGAGGGCTGTGATTGCGTTCTCCTCATTAATCACAGAGCCGTGCCCAGCGCGGCCTTGTGCGATTAAACGCATCCAGTGGATTCCCTTTTCCGCGGTTTCAACGAAGTAAAAGCGCTTTGCATTTGGAAGTGTGATGGAGAACCCCCCCACTTCTGAAATTGCTTCGGTACATCCTGCAAACACCTCTGGGTGTTCTGCGACCATCCAACGAGAACCGTAACTACTACCGGCTTCTTCATCAGCGAAGAATGCAAGCGTGATCGGGCGAGGTGGCTTGTATCCAAGACGTGCCCATTGACGAACAACGGCAATGATCATGGCATCCATATTTTTCATGTCGACAGCGCCGCGTCCCCAAATGAATCCATCTTTAAGAATTCCGCCGAATGGGTCAACGCTCCAGTCTTCGGCCATCGCCGGAACGACATCGAGGTGGCCGTGAACAACCAGTCCCGGACGATCAGGATGTGTACTTTCCAAATGTGCGATCACATTGCAACGATTTGGCGCGGATTCAAAAACGGTTGATTTAATTCCAACTTCAGCGAGTTGTGCAACGACGTACTCTGCGACCGCCTTCTCATCTCCCCTGCCCTCGCCAAAATTCACACTTGGGATTCCGATCAGTTCTTGGCAAATGCGGATTGCTTCGGCTTCGAGTTCTTCACGTAGGGCGTTCTGATCTGTAGTCATGGACCAAGTATCCATTAACGGCGCTCGTGTGTCATCGAAAACTGCCGCTTTGCCTTGCACTCAAGGGGTTGATATCGTTTGCCCTCTTGATCACCCTCGTGAGTCGAAAGGCTTGTAAAGGTTCTTTTCGGTCAAGGAATTTATACTCGTCCGGGTGGCGGAATTGGCAGACGCGCTAGCTTGAGGTGCTAGTGCCCGCAAGGGCTTCGGGGTTCAAGTCCCCGTTCGGACACGCAACAAGAGTGAGGGTGATCTAGATGAATGTAGAGCAGGCCTTAACTCTCATTCGTACGATTCCCGATTATCCAAAGCCGGGGATTCTCTTTCAGGACATCACACCAGTTCTTAGCAATCCCGAAGCGTTTAATGTTGTAGTGAGAGCGCTTGCAGAGGTAGATCCGCAAAGTTCAGTTGTTGCTGGAATTGAGGCACGCGGTTTTATCTTTGCCAGCGCCATAGCAGTGGCTAAGGGATGTGGATTTGTGCCCATCCGAAAGAAGGGCAAACTTCCATTTACATCATATTCAAAGCAATACGGTCTTGAATATGGGGTGGATGAAATTGAAATACATATCGATGCATTTGAACCGGGCTCGAAAGTGCTACTTGTCGATGATGTATTGGCAACTGGCGGAACACTGGTTGCAGCCATAGAACTAGTTAAGCAAGCCGGTGGAATCGTCACCGATATAGCAGTTCTCAGTGAGATCACCTTCCTTGGGGGACGTCAGCGAATAGCCGAGCACTCACCCGAAGTTTCCATACATGCTCTCATAAGCGGATGATTGGAAGCGAACGTAACCCCCAGATTCAGGCGCTGCGAGCTCTTGCCGCGATTCTCGTTCTGGTCTATCACGCAAAATGGTTAGACGGCGGCTACATCGGCGTTGATATCTTCTATGTGATCTCTGGCTTTCTGATCACCGGTATTCTGATTCGCGAGCTCGAAACTAAAAATACACTCTCACTCATTTCATTTTATGTGCGTCGAACAAAAAGACTACTTCCCGCCTCTTTCCTAGTGATCTTCGCAACCGGAATTGCTGGGCTTCTCTTTCTTCCTGCCTCGATGCGTTCCTCCTTCGGTAAGGATCTCATCGCTGCTTCAACTTACATCTCAAATTTTCTCTTTGCGCTCTGGGAGAATGATTATCAGAATCTCAACTCCACACCATCTCCATTCATTCATTTCTGGTCGCTCGCTGTCGAAGAGCAGTTTTACCTTTTTTGGCCATTCTTTATCTTGGCACTCTTCCGCATCGGAAAGCGTCGCGCAGTTTTCTACGGAATCGTCATAACTCTCTTTTCGTCATTCGTATTCTCGCTCTATCTGACAGAGCGTGCTCCTATTTGGGCCTTTTACATCCTGCCAACTCGAGCATGGGAGTTAGCGGCCGGAGCACTTCTTGTTTTTCTCCCTGAAATTAAAAAAGCTAGACCACTGATCGCACTCTCTGCCTTTGCAGCACTTATCGCGGCAACCATAGTCTTCGATGAAGTAACACCCTTTCCAGGCGTAGCAGCGCTTGCTCCCGTTATCGCAACGGTTCTCCTACTTGCAAGCCGAAGTAAATGGCCACCATTTATTGATCAACTTGCTCAGTCACGTTTAATTCAATGGCTTGGATCGATCTCTTACCCACTCTATCTATGGCACTGGCCACTGCTTGTCATTCCAGCGATCTACCTAGGGGAAGCGCTCAACGCCCTTCAAACCATTCTTATTCTTTTAGTTACAGTTGCGTTATCAGGCTTGACGCACGCATACATTGAAGAACCAATGCGCGCGGCAAAACTCACTCATCACAGTGTTTTGAAGTTTGCCACTGTGGCCACGAGTGTTTCGATCCTTGTTGGTGGAGTGATAATCACGCAACACTCCAATACCATTAACACCGAGGGAAATATCAACTTCTCGCTCGAAGAGATCCGATCAAAACCAATAAATAACAATGATGGATGCCATATTCATATACGTGAAACGGTTTCCCCGCGTTGCGAATACGGAGATGTCGCTTCGAAGAAAACCATTGTTCTTTATGGTGATTCTCACGCCGCCCAATGGCTCCCTGCGCTCGACATCATCGGCAAGAAGAGGGGAATAAAAATAGTGTCTCTGACTAAATCTTCCTGCCCCTCAGCAGAAGTCATCAAGGAACTCTCATCACAGTACGATGTAGCAGACTGTCAAGCATTCCGTGATTCCTCGATAGCTCGCATAAACAAGATAAAACCGCTTGCCGTAATTCTCACTGGAATGCAACCACTCTCTGCACCATATTCAAATGAGAGTGCCAAGTCGTGGTGGTTGGCCGGAGAAAGAAAGGCATTTAACCGAATTAAGGAGGCAACCCAGTACCCGATCTATCTCACGGATACGCCGCTCCCTCGCGTTGACATACCTGATTGCCTTGTTGCTGGCCGAGGAAAAGCGTGCGATACCTCGCGACCGATTGATGCTGAGGTAGCCGATGGACTCATCGCAGTAAACCCGACACCGTGGCTTTGTGAGGATACTTGTCCGGCGGTCGTGGATGGCATCATCGCGTATCGCGATCAATCCCACATTACCGTTGCAATGAGCAAGCATCTTTCTTCGCAGCTAGACATGTCCCTGGCTAGATTAGGCCTCTTCTAGAGCTTCTAGAGCGACTTTATGGCAGGATCTGTGTCATGGCTGAATTGATCTACTACTGCGGAACTATGGATAGTGGAAAATCAACTCTTGCGTTACAAACTGCGCATAACCACCAGCAACGCGGCCGTGGCGGATTAATTTTCACATCGCAGGACCGAGCTGGCTCCGGAAAAATTTCATCACGGCTTGGGTTAACTAGCGCAGCCATTGAAGTTGTTCCTGGATTTGATATTCATAAATTCGTCGTCGACAAACTATCGATCGGTGAGCGTATTGATTACGTGATCTGTGATGAAGCCCAGTTCTATCAACCTGAACAGATAGAAGAATTGGCGCGAATCGTTGACGGTCTTGGTATTGATGTTTATGCCTTCGGAATCTTGGCTGATTTTCGTACCAAGCTATTTCCTGGATCTGGCCGCTTGGTAGAGCTTGCTGATCGAGTAAATACTCTCCAGGTTGAAGCGCTCTGCTGGTGCGGCTCCCGAGCAACCCATAACGCTCGAACTGTCGGAGGAAAGATGGTGACCGAAGGCGAGCAGGTTGTCGTTGGTAACGTTGGATCTAGCGATGAAGTCGCCTACGAAGTGCTCTGCCGTCGACATCATATGCGTGGCGTAACAGCACGAAACTCAAGGGCTGGTCATATCTCTAGTGATCCATTGCCATTTAATGAACTCTAGATCTACCAATTACTACTAAGGAGAAGAGATGACACAGGTACGTGGACTTGCAGCGCTTAGTAAAGGTGCTCCATTCACTCGTTTTGATTTCGAGCGAAGAGCACTAGGCGCTCATGATGTTCTTCTCGACATTGCCTACGCAGGAATCTGTCACTCAGATATTCACCAAGTTCGTGAAGAATGGGGTCCTGCGCTATTTCCCATGGTTCCGGGACATGAAATTGCTGGTGTGGTGCGTGAAGTTGGTTCAGCCGTCACTAAGTTTTCGGTTGGAGATCACATTGGTGTGGGCGTGTTCATCGATTCGTGCCGTGAATGCCCACCATGCAAGGACGGTTTAGAGCAGTATTGCGATCAAGGAATGACCGGGACCTACAACACCCTAGAGCGCGACGGAAAGACAGTCGCCATGGGCGGGTATAGCAATGTCTTTGTAGTCAATGAGAACTACGCAGTCACAATTCCGAAGTCAATGCCCCTCGATGGAGTTGCTCCCCTCCTATGCGCAGGAATCACTCTCTACTCACCGTTGAAGCATTGGAAAGCAGGGAAGGGAACTCGTGTCGCCGTCATGGGCCTCGGCGGACTCGGCCACATGGGAGTTAAGTTCGCTCACGCACTCGGAGCGCACGTCACCGTTATTTCTCACTCCCCAAATAAGCGCGAGGCGGCGCTAGCTATGGGCGCTGATGAATTCATTTGTGTGAAAGACCCTAAAGATTTGAAACCTTATGCAAGAAAATTTGATCTCATTCTCAACACAATTAGTGCACAAATTGATATCAATGACTATCTTTCAACACTCACAATCGATGGAACGCTCGTCGTGATCGGCCTACCGGGTGCTCCATATCCAGTACACGTGGGATCACTACTCAATGGCCGAAAGTCACTATCTGGCTCAATGATCGGTGGAATCGCTCAAACTCAGGAGATGATTAATTTCAGCGCCGAGCATGGAATCGTCAGCGATATCGAAGTGATAAATGCGGACTATGTCGACCAAGCGTACGAACGAACCGTGGCAAGTGATGTCAAATATCGATTTGTCATAGATGCCAGCACCATTTAGTTGAACTGATTGAACTAAAGAAATTGGTGCAATAGGCCAACAAATATTGGCGAAACGAGAAGTGCAGGAAGTAAATTGCCAACTGCGATGGTTTTGATCTTGAGTAAACCAAGACCAATGGATACAAGCATCAATCCCCCGACAATAGTCATGGCATCAATTTGGTAGCCCGAGAGAATGTTTCCCAGTCCAAAACCAATGACGGTCCAAACACCCTGGTAGATACCTACTGGGATCGCCGATGCAGCTACTCCCCATCCCAAACTGGCCGCAAATGCCATCGCGGCGAAGAAGTCGAGGGATGATTTCAGAATGAGTTGATCGGTACCTGTACCCATACCGTCGCTGATTGAACCGAGAATAGCCAAAGGTCCAATCACGAAAAGCAGTGATGAGGAGAGGAATCCTTCAACAAAGGTTCCTTGTCCGTCTGCTTTGAATTTAACACGAAGGAAAATTCCAAAATCTTCTAATCGACTCTCCAGATTTGCTGCACTTCCGATCACACCTCCGATGAGAAGTGAGGCAAGGATCGCTAAGAGTGGCCATCCTTTCGGAAGCGCCTCTATGTAACGCTGCGATCCAATAGCAACTAGAGCCGTTGCTGCGCCAAGAATTGTGATCAGACCTAGAACATCTGTAATAAGTGCGCGCATACGATCTGGCATGCGGCCACCTATGAGGACTCCGAGAGATGCGCCTGCCACAATCGTCAGAATATTAATGAACGTTCCGGAGCCAATAAACATTGGATAAGGGTACTTAAAGTCCAACCATAAAGGTAGGATTCAGGAATGACTTTGCGTGATGTTATGGCTCATCTCAAACCTCACCGAACAGTTCCAGCAGTTCCTTGGACCGCTAAAAACCGGTGGGATCTCTCCATACAAAGAGTTGCAATACTTTTCTTCGGGTTAGCCGTATTCGGTTTAGGTGACGGGCTCATCATTCAATCTGGATTAGGTAACGCACCTTGGTCAGTGCTGGCACAAGGAATTTCTCTTAAGACTGGTCTATCAATTGGCACATCAACACTAATTATTGGTGCGTTAGTACTCTCGCTTTGGATTCCCCTGAAAGAGCGCCCAGGATTTGGAACGCTTTCGAACATTCTTATCATCTCTCTCTTCATTGAGATAGCTACAAATATTTTCCCTAAGCAAGACGGCCTTATTGTTGGTTTGATATTCACATTCATTGGAATAGCGATGGTTGGAATCGGATCATCGCTCTACATCACCTGTGGTCTCGGACCCGGACCCCGGGATGGCGCGATGACTGGACTGCATCACAGGACCGGAGTTCGGGTAGGAAGAGTGCGCCTGGGACTTGAGGTCGTTGTCTCCATTGCCGGAGCGCTCCTCGGAGGCACTTTAGGTCTCGGAACGCTCCTCTTCGCCCTTCTTATCGGGCAATCGGTGGCCATTTCTTTCGGACTTTTAGCGCGCCTTACCTCGAAGTAACAACCCAGGTCAGATATTTTGACCCCGTCAACGATCTCCCCATCCGCGATCGGTCTGTGAGCCGTCATTTCACACGGGGTCGCAACCACCCCCGATAACAAAATGAGGAAGGTACAACAATGCTCGATAGTTACTTCAAAATATCAGAGCGCGGATCGACAGTGGCACAGGAAGTTCGTGGCGGAATCGTCACGTTCTTTACTATGGCTTACATCGTGGCGCTCAATCCACTCATCATCGGCTTAGCAAAAGATGCTGATGGAAAATTCATCGGTGGCGGAGATGCACCGAACTTAGCCCTTGTTGCTGCAATGACCGCACTCATGGCTGGCATTCTCACAATCCTGATGGGAGTTCTCGGAAACTACCCACTCGCACTTGCAACAGGTCTAGGCCTGAACACATTTGTTGCAGTAGGTATCGCTTCCAAGATGTCATGGGCAGATGCAATGGGACTAGTTGTGATCGAAGGAATCATCATCACGGTTCTCGTCCTTACCGGCTTTCGCGGCGCAGTATTTCGCGCTGTGCCAGCCCAACTTAAAATTGCGATCTCAGTAGGTATCGGCCTATTCATCGCACTCATTGGTCTTGTCGATGCGGGCTTCGTTCGCCGCACAGGTACCGGACCAGTGCCAGTCACTCTTGGCGACAATGGAAACCTCGTCGGTTGGCCAATCATCGTCTTCGGTATCGGACTTCTCTTAACGATCGCGCTGATGGTGAAGAAGGTAAAGGGCGCCATTCTCATTGGAATCGTTGTAGCAACAGCTGCAGCAATTGCAATTGAGTCAGCGTTCAAGATTGGACCACTATTTAATGGTGCGACAGGTGCTGTTAATCCAAAGGGTTGGAACCTCAACGTTCCCGCTATGCCAGCTGAGGTTGTAAAGGTTCCTGACTTCTCACTCTTTGGCCAGTTCAATCTTCTAGGAAGCTTTGATCGCGTTCCACTGATCACAGCTATTCTCTTTATCTTCACCCTCTTGCTCTCTGACTTCTTCGACACAGTAGGAACTGTTACTGCGATCGGTCACGAATCAGGACTCATTGATGATGAAGGTAATGTTCCAAATAACAACCGTATTCTCTTGGTTGACTCATTGGCAGCAGTTGCAGGTGGTGCAGGAAGTATTTCTTCAAACACCAGCTACATTGAATCTGCCGCTGGTGTAGGTGAAGGAGCACGTACCGGACTAGCTTCAGTGGTAACCGGAGTCATGTTCCTACTCACGACATTCTTAGCTCCACTCGTTGCAATCATTCCTTACGAGGCTGCTACACCAGCGCTAGTAATCGTTGGATTCCTCATGATGACTCAGATCAAGAGCATCGATTGGGACGATCTAGGAATAGCTATTCCTGCATTCCTTACAATCATCTTGATGCCATTTACCTACAATATCTCCGTAGGAATTGGTGTTGGATTCGTAACTCACGTGGTCATCCGAGCAATCCAGGGACGTGCCAAGGAAGTACACCCACTTCTCTGGTTGGTTTCAGGTTTGTTCATGGTCTACTTCCTCCAATCCCCAATCAACATCTGGGTTGGATAAGTAATTAAATAAGAGTTAGGCCGGGTATTCACTTCGAGTGAGTATCCGGCCTAATTTCTTTTCACCAAGTAATTTGAGTTTTATCGATCGCAGCTAGCATTGCATTGCATTGAGAGAATGGCTTGGATCCAAAAAATCCTCGATATGCGCTAAGCGGACTTGGATGCGCGCTCTTAATGACTCGAGATGGATCAAAGTATTCTGACATCTGTTGTGCGTTTCCTCCCCAAAGAATTCCAACCGTCTGCCTTGAAGCTACTTCGCGAATAATCACTTCTGTGATTGCCATCCAACCACTTCTTTGGTGAGCATGTGACTCCCCCGGTGCTGTCGTTAAAGTGCGATTGATCAGTAGCACGCCTTGGGCTGCCCACCGTTCGAGATTTCCGTCTTGAGGCGTCGCAGTACCTAGATCGGTCTCGAGTTCCTTGAAGATATTTACTAATGAAGCCGGTAAGGGTGAGACTTCTGGTCGAACAGAGAATGCAAATCCATCTGCGTATTCACCATTTGGGTAAGGATCTTGACCAACAATAACTACCTTGATCTCGTCCATCGGGGTGCTTAAGGGTGCAAGCACTCGATCTATAGTTGGAATGAATGCGCCATTATTTACGACATCAAATGTAGAGATGATTGCATCCTGAAGTGGTTCAAGAGTTGAATACCACGATCGATGTACCGGCTTAAAAATAGGGTGGTTCACGAAGTAGCTCGTGCGTAAAAACGAGAACCATCAAAGCCAACGTTCACATCGACGCCAAAGACTGCAGAAATGTGCTCACTCGTAACGACGTGCTGAACTGGACCACTCACCGCTATTGCGCCATCATTTAATAGCAGCGCATGGGTGGTTCCCACAGGAATCTCTTCTATATGGTGCGTCACGATGACAGTCGCAGGTGCGCTTGAATCCTTCGAGAAGTCCGAGAAGCGACGCAAGAGATCTTCACGGCCTCCAACATCAAGACCCGCCGTTGGTTCATCGAGTAATAGGAGTTCTGGATCAGCCATGAGAGCGCGCGAAATTTGAACCCGCTTCTTCTCACCTTCACTTAAGGTTCCGTAGTCGCGATCTGCAAGCTCACGAACCCCGAAGGTTGTTAATAATGCAACTGCTCGAGATTCATCCCAGAGATCGTAATCTTCATTCCATCGGCCAAGAACCGCGTAGGCTGCAGTCACCACAACGTCTCTTACCTTCTCTTCATATGGAATATCTTCGGAAATCCCAACTCCCGCCAAACCAATTCTGGTTCGCAATTCAAAGAGATCTACCTTTCCCAACTCTTTCTCAAGAACGTGCACCTTGCCACTGGTAGGAAAAGCTCGTGTCGCCAAAAGATTAAGTAAGGTCGACTTCCCTGCTCCATTAGGACCAAGAATCACCCAACGCTCACCGGGAGATATCGCAAAGGTGAGGGGTCCAAGAATCATCCGTGTGCCACGGCGAACGCAGACATCGGTAACTCGCAATACTTCCTGGCTACTCACGGCTAAAAGATATCTCTTCAGAGCGATCAATACCCGTAAATTCGAGGAGATTGACCTGTGATTCAGGATAATCTCTGCACATGGATAAGCAGAGTGAGTATTACACGGGCCTAATTTTGGTCTCTGGCGAAGATCGACCAGGTATTACCGAAGCACTCTTCTCAACGCTAGCCCCGTTCTCTCTCACCATTATAGATATCGAACAAGTCGTCATCCGCTCTCGCCTCATTCTGACAATTCTAATCTCACTCGACAGAGCACATGCCTCTGCCATCGAAGATGACCTGAACGAAAAGGCGGCCTCTCTCGATCTCGACATTGCAATAGCTTTCTCTGAACAAAAAAGTGAGAGCATTGCTGCAAAAACAGGTTTAACTCACGTCGTCATACTTTCTCAAGAGTTAAGACCATCTGCATTGGCAGCGATCGCGGCATCTATCGCAAGTGTCAACGGAAATATTGAACGTATCCAACGGACGGCAAGTTATCCCGTCACCGCTATTGAATGCGTCGTCAGCGGCGTGCCCACGGCTCTCATAAAAAGTGCACTCACGCCTCTTGCGGCAGAGCACTCTGTCGATATTGCAGTCTCTCCTGGCGGTCTCATGCGTTGGGCGAAAAAATTAGTACTCATGGATGTTGATTCGACACTCATCGCACAGGAAGTCATCGAACTTCTCGGCGCTAAAGCTGGAGTTCAGTCTCAAGTGAAGGAGATTACTGAGAGAGCGATGGCTGGCGAGATCGACTTCGCAGAGAGCCTTCGTCAACGAGTTGCCTTACTCAAAGGTCTCCCCGAATCGGTGATCACTGAGGTAATGAATGAAATTTCTTTGACTCCTGGCGCACAGACTTTGGTCTCAACTTTGCAGAAACTTGGACATACTGTCGCTGTCGTCTCAGGCGGCTTTCTTAACGTTATTCAACCCTTACTGCAATCTCTCAAGATTGAACACTACCGCGCCAATACCCTGGAGATTAAGGATGGTGTACTTACAGGCGGGCTCGAAGGACCAATTGTTGATCGAGCCGCTAAAGCAACTGCCCTTCGTGACTTCGCGCAGTTGGAAAATGTGGAACTAGAACAGACTGTTGCCATTGGAGACGGCGCAAATGATTTAGATATGATCGCACTCGCTGGACTAGGCATTGCATTTAACGCAAAGCCTGCAGTTCGTGCAGCAGCTGATAGCGCGCTGAGTGCTCCGTACTTAGATAGCGTTCTCTACCTTCTTGGAATCACCCGCGAAGATGTCGAAGCCTCTGGAGCGAACAGTTAACCGTAACGACTTAAAGTCTGCAGGCGTGAATATCGGTAACAAGGATTCCACGTGCACCGAGTGCATACAGCTCGTCCATCACTTTGTTGGTTTCGCTGCGCAGGACCATCGCGCGCACAGCGAGCCAATCAGGATTCTGTAGCGGTGAAATCGTAGGAGATTCTAAGCCGGGAGTAACCGAACAGGCAGCATCAATATCACTCTTCTTAATGTCGTAATCCATCAACACATATTGACGCGCAGTCACAACACCTTGAAGGCGACGAATTAAAATTTCAAGCTCAGCGGCTATTGCGACACCTTTACGACTAATTACTATCGCTTCGCTGGTCAGGATAGGTTCACCGAAGATCTCTAGCCCAGCCTGTCGCAAAGTATTTCCAGTGCTCACGACATCTGCGATCAGATCCGCCACACCGAGGCGAACACTGCTCTCGACTGCACCATCTAGACGAACTACTTCTGCTGAAATTCCTAAGCTAGAAAGGTGGCTTTGAACTAATCCCGGATAGGCAGTTGCTACGCGCTTACCGTTAATATCTTTAAGTGAGTAGCCCTTGGCGACAGGTCCTGCGAATCTAAATGTTGAACCACCAAAGTTGAGCGCCATCACTTCACTGGCTTGAGCGCCTGAATCGATTAAAAGATCTCGTCCCGTAATTCCTGCCTCTAGCTCGCCGGAGCCGACATAGATTGCGATATCGCGCGGGCGTAAGTAGTAAAACTCGACAGCATTTGCAACATCAACAAGAACAAGATCGCGCGAATCGCTGCGCTGCTTGTACCCCGCCTCTTTGAGAATTGCGATCGACTCATCAGCGAGAGTTCCCTTATTTGGGATTGCTATTCGTAGCATCATGCTCCTTTAAGAGTTAGAGAAATTTGTAAACATCTTGTGGGGTGAGCCCACGTGCCAACATCAGAGTCTGCAGGTGATAAATCAACTGGCTAATCTCTTCTGCTAAAGCCTCATCACTTTCGTGTTCGGCGGCTAACCAAACCTCTCCAGCCTCTTCGATGATCTTCTTGCCAATCGAATGAACACCTGCATCTAAAGCTGCAACTGTTGCTGAGTCTGCTGGGCGATCGAGCGCCTTCTTGGAAAGCTCAATCCATAGCTCATCGAATGACTTCATGCCATTAGTTTACTTGACGATCAACGCTAGATGCGCGCTAATTTGACTCGGCTAAGGCCCGTAATTGAAGAATCATTTCGGCCGGATCTGGTGCATTGAAGACAGCGCTGCCAGCGACGAAAGTATCCGCTCCAGCTTCGCGAGCGATCTCAATCGTTTCTAGTGATACTCCGCCATCTACTTGCAACCAAATTGGTCTGTCTCCAATAATCGCACGAGTTTTACTTACCTTATCCATCATTGTGCTCATAAATTTCTGTCCACCAAAGCCAGGTTCAACGGTCATAATCAAGAACATATCAACATCATCGACAAAATCTGAATAGTCCTCGATCGAACTCCCCGGTTTTAGCGCAAGTCCAGCCCTAGCGCCTTCACTCCTAATTGCTATCAACGTCGCAGCGATTGAACGACTTGCCTCAGCGTGGATAGTCACACTTGCACTTCCCGCATGAGCGTAAGCAGGAGCGAGGCGGTCTACATCTGCAATCATCAAGTGAGCATCAACAGGAATTGGTGATGAACCAATAATGTTCGCCGCCTGGTCGAAGTCGAAGGTGAAGTTAGGAACAAAAACATTATCCATAACATCTAGGTGGAGAAGATCAGAGACCGAAGCAATGCGGGCGATCTCTTGGTCAAGATGAGAAAAATCCGCATTCAAGATACTTGGAGTTATACGGATTCCCATACTCCTACTTTACCTTACGCAATTTTTCTGAAGAGGGCGAGAAACATTGCATCAGTATTGTGTCGTTGCGTCCAGAGGGCCATGCTCTTATCTCGGACTCCCCCATCAAGGCCATGTGGCATAAATGGTTGAATATCAATCTGCTCAAGTTCAGGGTGCTTTCGCAAAATATCTGAGACAGCAATACTCGTCTCAGCTAAATGTGGTGAGCAGGTGGCATAACCGAATACCCCACCGATATTGAGAATTGAGATCGCGGCGTCGCTGATCTCGCGTTGCAGTACACCGAGCTCGCGTAGATCAGAGAGAGATCTTCTCCAACGAACTTCTGGTCTGCGTCTTAGCGCTCCCATTCCTGTACACGGAACATCAGCCAAAATCGCATCAAACTTTTCACCTCGGGATGCAATTTCTCGAGCGTCACCTACCCAAACTTCACTTTTACCCACTACTTGTCCGACTAAATCTGCTCTCACTTGAGAGATTTCGTTTGCTACAAAACGGTGATTTCCTTGAAGAGCTATCGCCGAAAGTAACGCCGCTTTCCCACCCGGACCCGCACAAAGATCTAACCAATCGCTCTTATCGGCAGATGCTTGCGCGAAGATTGAAGCAACAAGTTGGGAACCTTCATCTTGAACGCCCGCTCTGCGATGTCGTACCGCTTCAAGTGCCGAAGGTGTGACATCTGCTCTAAATCCATAAGGTGAGAATGCGGTAGGTGTAGCACCCCACTCTCCAAACTCGGAGATCTCTGACTTGCCTGGCCAGGTAACGAATGTCGGTTTCGCCGGAGTGTTATTTGCCTCAAGCAGTAGGCGGACTTCTTCGTAATCGCGGAGAAGATCGAAATAGGCACTTACTATCCACTCTGGATGTGAATATGTAATTGCTAATCTGCTTACCTCATCACCTATATCCGCTAGAGGTGCGAGCCATTCTTCTAGTGGACGTGCACTGACTTTGCGCAGAAGCGCGTTGACGAAGGAGGCTTTCGATTCTCCCAAGACCTTACGAGCTAGCTCGACTGTTTCTGAGACGGCGGCATGCATTGGAACTCTCATCTCAAAGATCTGTTGAAGACCCATTCTGGTGACATCAACAATTCCTGAGTCAACTTCGATCCAAGGGCGATCACTTACTTGAGACAGTACATAGTCGTGACGTCCTTGCATTCGAAGTGTGCCGTAAAGCAGTTCGGTCGCGAGAGCCTTATCTCGTTGATCAAAGGCCGATGAATCTAATGCGCGAGGAAGAAGGAGATTTGAATAGCCATCTTGTTGATTTACTTCGGTCAAAATATCAAACACAAGAAGTCGAACAGGATCGGCCTTTGGCTTCTTAAATGTGTTTCTTCGAGCCTCAACCACAGCGCTCACCTGGATTAATTCTCGCTCCCCGAGCCCAATCTGTAGCGTTCATCTCGGACTTACCTTGCGGAATAAGCTGAACGATCTCGAGCGGGTTTTGACCCGTTCCAATAAGAACTCGATCCTTCTCAACAATCCATTCGCCAGGCAAAGGTGTGGGATTTGATACATAATCAAAAGCGAATCTGCTGCGAGTAATCTTTAGAATTTCACCACGAAAAAACGTAACGGCGATGGGATTGGGATAGAAAGCGGCTATCTTCCGATAAATAATCTCATCAGGAACATTCCAATCAATCAACGCCTCGGTCTTGGTTAACTTTCTTGCTAATGAGACGCCATTCTTTAGTTGAGCAATGGGTTCGATCTGGTTCGAGATATCTTCGAGTGTCTTGGCAATCAAGGAAACTCCTTCTCTTGCAAGGAACTCAAGTGCCTCCTTACTTCTCATCTCTGGATCACGTGGAAAGGAGGTTTGATTGTAAATGGGACCGGTATCCATACCCGGATCAAGTTTGAAGACGGAGATACCGAGATAATCATCACCGTTCTCAATTGCGCGTTGAACGGGTGCTGCACCTCTCCATTCGGGCAACATTGAGAAATGTAAATTGATAAACCCATGCGAAGGGATATCAAGTACCTCTAAAGGAAGAAGAATTCCGAAGGCGATCGTTACCACACAATCAACATCATCGAGATAAGACAACATTTCAGAGGCTCTCTCTACTTTAATACACTCAATCCCATGAATCTCGGCCCACTGAGCAACTTCGCTAGCCGTCAACGAGCGCCCACGTCCAACTTGTTTATCTGTAGTTGTAAAGATTTTTACTAACTCGTGCTCGCTAGTCAGTAAATATTCCAAGGTTGGAACCGCAACCTGTGGAGTTGCCGCAACCGCAAGACGCACTAGTGGCCTTTACCGAAAGTTTGGTGGGGAGAAACCTTAATTATTGGTGACAAACCACCTTCGCTTGCGCTCATGAACCACTCAGAGTTTCGAATTTCCTTCATTGCCAACTTACGAAACTCACTTGGCATGCGTTCAATGAAGAGAATTCCATCGAGATGGTCTGTTTCGTGCTGCAGCGCACGAGCCATGAATTCGCTTCCTTCAACAGTTATTGGTTCACCGTGCATATTGAAACCTCGTGCAACGGCACGCATAGCTCGCGGAGTGTCATAACGTACCTCTGGGAAGGAGAGGCACCCTTCTTCCCCATCCTGCATTTCATCACTGAGCGTCAGTTGCGGATTCACTAGGTGTCCAATCTCGTCATCGACGCACCATGTGAATACACGTAGCGGGACACCTATTTGCGGTGCTGCTAACCCAGCTCCAGGTGCATCAAGCATTGTGTCGATGAGATCGCTGACAAGTGTGCGCAGCTCCTTATCGAAATCGACCACAGGCGATGCTGGAGTAACCAACACCGGATCACCGAACAATCTGATCTCTTGAATGGCCATAGCGATATCTTAACGCAGAATAATAGTTTCAAAGGGAATGAGATAGGACATATGGGTCAATGCGCATATGAGGAATCGATTTCTTGGCTATCCCCCGCTTTTTGCGATACATAACTAAAAAATCAAATAAGTTCTGACCATCATCGCGAGAGACGGTCAAAATAACTCGTGAGTTCTCGTCATCCACCCGAGTTGGCCCGAGAATAAGGGTCGTACTCGGCACCCTCCCATCTTTAATGGCTGCGTTGAGACCACTAATCAAAGTTGGTGCATCCAAATGAGCGATTTCTAAAACTATCGCGTGGACTATAGGTGGTAAATGCACTTGCTCACGTTCTCTTAACTCTCTTGATAATAGAGGCGAAAGATTCCAACGCGAGAGTGAAGCGACTATTGGGTGAGCACTATCTATAACAACGAGAGCCTTTCCGGTTGAGGCTAATAGAGCTGCGCTTTGCATAATTGCCTCACGTGCGCGTTCTTGAGAGCGCAGATCTAACTGTGAGAAAAGACTCTCTGCCTCAAGAATAACAACAGCCTGATAACCGCCATCTACTACAGGTGCCATTCCGGCCGTAGCTAATACGATGGAGTTTCGATTATCGATCTCGGAAACCGGATTATTTGCATCCGATGAAATAACCGGAAAACCTGGAAATGCTCTTCCTATCTCTTGAGCGTATCGGAGATTGCCTCGCCCTAAGAGATTGGCCGAACTCTTCTTGCACCACCTACAACTCCAATCGTTCGTCTTTGCCTCACAGAGTGAGCAGATAAATCCCTTGTCTGGGCCACCAAAATAAATTCGTCCTCCGCATGCGCAAAGTGCAACATTTCGACATGATGTACATGAGATTGCTTGCGAATAACCTTTGCGAGGAACAAGGAAAAGAACCGAACCACGCGCCAGAGCGCTTCTGATCGGTGTGAAAATACGATCCGGCAATAATTCGCCTTGATATTGTGGATAGGCGGTCGCATCAACCTTTGCGCGCTTACCTTTCAGCGCTATCGCTTCACTATCGATGAGAAATGAGATCTCAGAAGATGGCGAGAATCCTGAAAAGGTGAGATCTACCGAAGATAATTGTGATCGAATGATTGCAACATCTCGGACATTCCAACCAGGTGAACGTCTTTCATAATGTGATTCTGAGCCCTCTCGGAAGACCACGAGCGTCTGGAGGTTAACAACTGGAGCAAAGATTGCACTTCGAGTGCCAATTACAACGCGAGCCTCACCGGTTGCTACATGCAAGAAGTTGCTATATCTATCTGTTCTGGGGAGAGATGCATCAAGAACGGTGAATTGCACGTTTAGTTTGGTGAGCGCAGTGGCTAGAGAGTGAACTTCACGAAGCTCTGGAAGAACGACAAGCACTCCCCCTCTAATCGATCGACTTATTACCCATGAAGCCATCGTTACGAAAGGATCTTCTCCAGGTGTAAACAAGTAATATGAATGGGAAGGTCTCTGATTCTTGACCGTTTCCTTGACCGATCGCGTCAGCTTCGCGATCTTTTTTTCAGCCGCGATTACTCGAGGAGGAATCGCGGCGCTGAGAATTTCACTCGGTAGCGCACCCCATCTGCGCGCGACCGCGCCAACCAGATCAATAACTTCACCCGTGAGTAACGGTACTGGTGAGGTTACCTTCTCTATAAATTTAAGATTTCCAAAGTTTGAACTATTCACTCTATCGATGACATAGCCATCTACTTTACGACCCGAAAAATCTACTAATACTTTCGATCCAATAGAAATCGAAGCATCGAGATTTTCTGGAACGAGATAGTCATAGCTCGACTCTAGGTGCGACAGACCCGTATCTACCCACAGACGTGCAACAGGAAGATTATCTGCAGCAGTGTTCTCACCGCGATCGACTTTCTGTACGCGAAGTCTCAGAGGCGAGGCGGTCATCGCAGACCCTTGCTTTGCTTAACTAGATCGCTGCGCGGAGTTCATCCACGCGATTAGTTACTTCCCATGTGAAGTTTGGAAGCTCGCGACCAAAGTGTCCATACGCTGCCGTCTTTGAATAGATCGGACGAAGCAAATTGAGATCTCTGATGATTGCTGCAGGGCGAAGATCAAATACCGTCGTTACTGCGTTCTGTATCTTTGCTACAGGGACAGTTTCAGTACCGAAAGTTTCGACGAAGACGCCAACTGGATGTGCTTTTCCAATTGCGTATGCGACTTGAACTTCGCAACGCTTAGCAAGGCCAGCCGCGACAACGTTCTTTGCAACCCAACGCATTGCGTAGGCCGCTGAGCGGTCAACCTTTGACGGATCTTTTCCGCTAAATGCTCCTCCACCATGGCGAGCCATTCCACCGTATGTATCTACAATAATTTTTCTACCAGTAAGTCCGGCATCTCCCATTGGACCTCCGATAACGAAGCGACCTGTTGGATTGATGAGAACTCTCAAGTCGTTCTGAGGTAGATCAACCTTTGCTAAAACCGGCTTAATAACGTGCTCGATCACTTCAGGTGTTAGCTTCTTCGCAACATCTACTTCTTCCGCATGTTGGCTAGAAATCACAACGGTATTGAGTGCGATGGCTTTGTCACCGTCGTATTCGATAGTGACCTGCGTCTTTCCATCTGGACGAAGGTAAGGCAGGGCGCCACTCTTGCGGACAGCGGTTAACTGTTCTGCTAGTTGGTGTGCAAGATAAATTGGAAGTGGCATTAACTCTTTAGTGTCATCACAGGCATAACCAAACATCAAACCCTGATCGCCCGCACCTTGAAGATCTAACGGATCAACCGCTGAGTTAACTCCATGCTCGACCGCGTCGTTCACACCTTGGGCTATGTCCTGAGATTGCTGACCGATCGATATAGAAACTCCGCAACTATTTCCATCGAAGCCTTTAACAGAAGAGTCATATCCAATACCAATAACTGTGTCGCGAACGATTCCCATAACATCTGCATATCCATCGGTTGTCACTTCACCAGCGACATGAACCTGACCCGTAGTGATGAGAGTCTCGACCGCTACGCGACTCTTGGAGTCTTGTGAGAGGAGTGAGTCCAATATCGCGTCAGAGATCTGATCTGCGATCTTATCTGGATGGCCTTCGGTAACTGATTCTGAAGTGAAGAGACGTTTTGACATTGTTCTAACCTAACCTATGGAGGGCCTGATCTAGGAGAAGATCGGCGAGCGTGTCTTTATTGATTCGATCAACGTTGATCTCTTGTACGGATTCTGGGACACCTGCATCGCCTGCATCGCCTGCATCGCCGGCTATCAAGATCACACCCTGGTTCTGGTCTGATCCAAAAATCTCATTACCTGCTACATCATTAAGAAAGAGAATGTCAGCGCTCTTTGCGAGCAACTTCCTCTTACCCTCTTCTAGATCGAGTGATGTCTCAGCGGCGAAAGCGATGACTGTCTGACTCTTCTTACGAGCTGCGACTGTTGCGACAATATCTGGGTTTGATGCCAACTCAATTGAGGTGAGTGAGCCCTTCTTAATCTTAGATTCACTTACATGAGATGGCTTTGCATCTGCAACAGCGGCGCTCATAACCAAAACATCACACGCATCAAACTCTTCATTGACATGTTCGAACATTTCTTGGGCGGTATTGACCCGAATGCAACGAACACCAGAAGGATCGGGTAGTTCGCTATTTGCAAGAATAAGAGTGACATCGGCTCCACGTCGAGATGCGGCGCGAGCGATTGCATAACCCTGTTTTCCTGAAGAACGATTTCCTATATAACGAATCGGATCCAGTGGTTCACGTGTTCCGCCCGCGGTAACTAAAACTTTTCGACCCAGCAGATCATGCACAGGATTTGCAATCGCATTGAACTCTGCGAGGATTCGCGCTGTTTCAGGGAAACGTCCAACACCAACATCTTTACCCGTCAATCGTCCATGATCTGGATCCATCACAAAAAATCCACGTTCGCGAAGCAATTGAACATTCGCCACCGTTGCTGGATTTGACCACATAGCCGGATGCATCGCGGGCACAATCAATTTTGGTGCTGTGCTTGCAAGAATGGTATTTGTTAGAAGGTCGTCTGCTCTTCCTTGGGCAATCCGAGCGATCAAATCCGCAGTCGCAGGAGCGATGACTATAAAATCAGATGAATTTCCCAAAGAGACATGACGAACTTCGTCGACTTTCTCCCAAACAGTTGTAGTGACAGGGCGACCCGAAAGCGCTTCCCACGTGGCTTTTCCTACAAAATTCAAACTGGAAGGAGTTGGAACCACTGTGACCCCGAAACCAAGATCCTGAAGACGGCGAAGCAAGTCGCAGGATTTATACGCTGCAATGCCCCCGCCAACGCCGAGAATTACTTCGCGCGTGGACAAGGGATATCTTTCTAGAAGTTACTTAACTGCTGGGTCGAGATTTTCAATGGTGAGCAGGCCCTCGTTGATTTCACGAAGTGCAATTGAAAGTGGCTTCTCGTGAACATGTGTCTCAACCAATGGGCCAACGTACTCAAGAAGTCCTTCACCAAGTTGTGAGTAATAAGCATTGATCTGTCGCGCTCTCTTAGCTGCGTAGAGAACAAGGCTATATTTCGAACCGCTCTTATCGAGAAGTTCGTCAATTGGTGGATTTGTGATGCCGTCCATCAGAGCCTCCTATATGTGGCGCGAGGCGGACTCACTCTTTAAGACCGCTGCGAATGGGCCAATCTTATCAGGCTCGCAACCACATGCTCGACCTGGTCATTTACGAGAATATGGTCGAAAAAAGGGGCTTGAGCCATCTCTTCTTGAGCCAACGTCAGCCTCTGTGCTCTTCGTTCATCAGAATCAGTAGCTCTGCCTTCTAAGCGAGAGACAAGCTCCTCCCATGAAGGAGGTTCCAGGAAGACAAGAATTGCATCGGGATAATTGGTCTTCACCTGTTTAGCGCCCTCTATATCGATCTCGAGAAGAACATCTTTGCCGACCTTAAGAGCATCAAGGACAGGTTGTCGAGGTGTTCCATAGCGTGCGCCAGCGAATGTTGCCCATTCAAGAAAATATCCGTTGCTGATTGCGCGATCAAACTCTTCATCGCTCATATAAATGTAATCAACACCGTGACTCTCTGTGTGTCGTGGCTTCCTTGTAGTTGCAGAGACGCTCACCCAGAAATCATTGTGGGATCGAATCTCTTTCGACACAGTGCTCTTGCCTACGCCTCCAGGACCCGAAAGGACGACGAGACTTCCATCGTGCATTGTGTCTCGTGGGATAGCGAACTCCTTTATCAGTGCTGCGCGTTGATGTGTTCCGAGACCCATGATTCGTCTCGTTCGCGAGATCCCTATTCTATCGAGAATTGCAAGCGCTCGAACTTTTCCAACACCAGAGATAGATTCGAGTAATTCGCTCACGCGCATCTTTGCAACAGCTTCATCGCTGACGGCAAGTTCCAGAACTTTCTCGACGTTGAGATTTCCGGCTCTCACCTCTGACTTAATTGCCGCTCTATGGCCTCTGGAGATTCGCGCCTTTGCTAACGCAGCAGCACGTTCTGCTTCCGTGAGGATCGGCGGTTTTCTCATGCCTCTAATCTAGAGGATGTCACGGACTACTCGTGAATGGATGCAACGAGTTCTGCAGCTCGGGAAGCCATCGCAGCCTTACCTTGACTCCATCGCGAAGTAATCGGGCGGCCTACCACCAAGAAATTAGCACCCGCGGCAATTGCCTGAGCTGGAGTCATCGTACGCACCTGATCATCTCCGCCTATTTCATCGGCCGGACGTACACCTGGAGTAATAATTGAGACTGATTGTGGAATTACTGCGCGGATCGCCTCTATCTCAAGCGGAGAGCAAACTATCGATGTCGCGCCTGCTGCAGTTGCTACCCGCGCCATACTTACCGCCGTCTCTAGAGATGGCTGAGCGAAACCAAGATCCAGTAGATCAGAATCTGCAAGCGAAGTGAGAACCGTAACTGCTGTGATCGATGTTGACGTCACAGCAGAGACAGCGGCTGAAACCATTGCCGCACCGCCACTGGCATGAACTGTCAAAAAACGAGGATGAAGGTGGTCTACAACTCCAGCTGATTTCTTTACAGTATTTGGAATATCGTGAAGTTTGAGATCAAGAAAGATTGATGCTCCGCTCTCCTGTGCGATCGTTTGAATCCCTTGGGCACCGAAGGTGAGAAAGAATTCAAGGCCGAGTTTGTATACATCAATACTTTCGCGTGTTGCATCGATCCATGCCCGCGCGGTATCAAAATCCGACGTGTCTACTGCCAGAATAATTGGTGACTCAGCCACTTACTTACCTTCCTCGCGATGGGCATATCCGACAGCATCCTTTAACGATGCAAAGCCCTTTGCTACCAAGAGTGCTGAGAGTTCGCGCTGAATGCGTGGGATTGCGGTTGGATCACCAAAACTTGCGGTACCGACAGAGATGCCAGATGCACCAGCAAGAATAAGCTCGAGGGCATCGCGACCTGAAGCAACACCGCCCATGCCAAGAATTGGAATGTGCGGCATAACGTTATGCACTTGGTAGATCGCACGAACTGCTACAGGACGAATCGCAGGACCCGATAATCCGCCAGTCTTTCCACCAAGATGCGGTCTCATAGTCTCCAGATTAATTACCATTCCAAGAACAGTATTGATGAGCGCTAAACCATCGGCTCCCGCGTCAACAACTGCGGATGCGATACTCGTAATATCTGTGACATCAGGAGTTAGCTTGGCGATGATCGGAATCTCGCCTCCGATAATTTTGCGAACACCATCAATAGCTCGAGCAGCAGTATCCCGTTCACACGCAAAGACCATTCCACGATTTTCTACATTGGGGCAGGAAATATTTACTTCAAGGGCGCTAATCCCCTGCACTGATCGAATCTTTCGCGCCAACATCGCATATTCATCTGTGGTTTCACCCGCAATTGAAACAATGACTCGAGCACCTTTATTTAATAACCATGGCACATCTTGGGCAAGAAACTGATCAATCCCAGGACCTTGAAGTCCAATTGAATTAAGCATTCCCGAAGGCGTCTCCGCCATGCGAGGAGTGGCACGACCATGCCTAGCCTTATTCATTACCGACTTAGTTACGACCGCACCGATATCTTGAAGGTCAAAGAACTGTGAGAGCTCTTTACCCGAACTCGCACAACCGCTTGCAGTGAAGATCGGGGCAGGAAACCAAGCGTTTCCTAACGTTGTCGAAAAATCTAACGTTGTCTCACTCATGCAATACCCACTGGTGGTGTTTTACCGACAAGATCCCATGCCACAAGCGTTCCATCCATGACAGGACCATCAATGCACGAACGTAACATGGAGATCGACCCGTCTTCATTCTTTACAGGAAGTACGCAGGTCATGCAGATGCCGATTCCACATGCCATCGCCTCTTCTACCGCACATTGGTGAACAACATCGGTTCCCTCAGTGATTTCAGAGATTGCACGCAACATAGACATTGGTCCGCAAGAATAGATAACATCAACCGCGCCTTGAGAAATCAACTCACGGATCGGTGCAGTGACTCTTCCATGTTCACCCATCGAACCATCTTCAGTAAAAATCTTAAGTGTTGAAGCGCTTCTCTTACCTTCAAGGGGGGCATAAATTTTGGAACCAGTACTTGCTCCCAAGAGCATATCTACTCTGCATCCACGCGTCTTTAACACTTCCGCTAGACCAAAGAGTGGAGCCGATCCATATCCTCCACCAACAAGCAGCGCGTTGACCGGGGACGTTGGAATTCCAAACGCCTTACCTAGAGGTGCGACGATATCTATCTCAATACCTTCTTCTTGCGCACAGAGCCATCGTGAACCTGATCCATGCGGTGCAACTATCAACTCCATCGCCCCACCGGAAGCACTTCCATGAGTGATGCGCGAAATCGCGAATGCTCGGCGAAGAACCATCTTTGAGGACTCCCCACCTACTGATATCGCCACAAAATTACCTGGTCGGCAGACAGATGCGAGCTCGCCGATGGCGAGCAGAATCTGGTGGTAAGCACCGACTCTCTTGTTACTCAAAATAGTTGCGTTTAACTGTGTGGCGCTCTTGTTGATACTGCTCATCAGTCCTTTAGCCAATCCTGAATTGGACGCACATCAAGAATGCCAGTTTGCAAAACCTTTATTCCTTCTACCGCGGCGCTAAATCCCGCAGTGGTTGTTATGCAAGGAATAGATCTCTGGATTGCAGCGGTACGAATTGCCCAACCGTCGGCTCGAGTACCGCGCCCTACTGGAGTGTTGATCACAAGATCTATCTCTCCCCCATTGAGCAGCTCAACAATTGTCTTTTCACCATATGGACCAGAACCTTCAGATGCTTTACGAACCCGTGCGGTCATTACATCATGAGCTGCAAGAAAATCAGCGGTACCGGATGTGGCAAAGAGTCTAAAACCTAAAGCAGCTAACGATTGAGCAGGTACGAGACCTGATTCTTTATCTTTATCAGCTAATGAGATAAAGACGGAGCCTGACTTTGGTAGAGATCCAAATGCGCTGATCTGACTCTTGGCATAACTGGCGCCGAAGGTTGATGAAATACCCATCACTTCTCCGGTAGATCGCATCTCTGGCCCAAGGACAGCATCCACGCCTCGACCATCCATTCGTCTAAATCGATTCCACGGCAACACAGCCTCTTTAACAGATATTCCCTTTGCAATTCCGTCACCAGTCGCGGGAAGTGTGTGATCTTCGCGCAAATCTGCAATTGTAGAACCCACGGAGATACGCGCTGCCGCTTTAGCCAGTGGTACGCCGGTTGCTTTAGAGACAAATGGAACAGTGCGAGAAGCTCGCGGATTAGCTTCTAGTACGTACAGGGTGTCGGCAGCCAAAGCGAACTGAATATTGATTAATCCGCGTACTCCGACTCCTTCCGCGATCTTGAGCGTTGCTTCTCGGATAAGTACGAGTTGCGCAGAAGAGATGGTCATAGCTGGAAGTACGCACGCGCTATCTCCAGAGTGAATGCCAGCTTCCTCAATGTGCTCCATTACGCCACCAAGAAAAAGTTCATGGCCGTCATAAAGCGCATCTACATCTATCTCGATAGCGCTATCAAGGAATCGATCTACCAAGACAGGATGATCGGGCGTGATATCTGTTGCGCGTGCAATAAAGGAAGAGAGAGCAGCATCATCGTAGACAATCTCCATTCCACGTCCGCCGAGTACAAACGACGGACGGACAAGAACTGGATATCCGATGCGATGGGCAATATCTAACGCTTGCATCTGCGACGATGCCATTCCGAACTCGGGTGCAGTTAGATTCACTGAGGCAAGTACATCTCCGAAAGCACCGCGCTCTTCAGCCAAGTTAATCGCTTCAGGGCTTGTTCCAAGAATTGTGACTCCAGCTGCCTTGAGTCCAGCTGCCAATCCCAGTGGAGTCTGTCCGCCTAGCTGAGTAATCACACCAAGCACTGGACCAGCAAGTGTCTCTGCGTGAACAACTTCTAGTACATCTTCAAGAGTGAGCGGCTCAAAATAGAGTCGACTACTGGTGTCGTAGTCGGTAGAGACAGTTTCAGGATTGCAATTAATCATGATCGTTTCATAGCCGGCCTCACGCAGAGTAAATGATGCGTGAACGCAGGAGTAATCAAATTCGATTCCCTGACCAATACGGTTTGGCCCGCTTCCAAGAATGAATACAGCGGGCGTGGTTCTTGGTTTTACTTCACTCTCTTCTTCATAGCTCGAGTAGTAGTAAGGAGTGAAAGCCTCGAACTCTGCGGCACAGGTGTCAACCGTTTTGTAGACAGGGCGCACTCCTAGATGCACGCGCGTCTTTCGTATCTCCTCTTCAGTGCTTCCTCGAAGAATCGCGATCTGACTATCCGAAAAACCAAACTCTTTCGCAAATCTGATTGCTTCAGTTGTGAGCTCACCTGGTTCGGCGATCTGACGAGCGGCCACGTTGATCAGCTCGATCTGCGTGAGGAACCAGCGATCGATCTTTGTCTTTGCATAGACTTCCTCAACGCTCTTTCCAGCCCACAAGACCTGCTGCACTTGTTGTAGACGATATTCCGTTGGAATAGAAATCTGATCCATCAACGCCGAAGTGCGAACCTCAGAAATGGTCTGCGGGAAGGTGAAGATTGACTCTTTCCTCTCGAGTGAACGCAACGCCTTCATGAGAGCTTCAGGGAAAGATCTGCCTATTGCCATTGCTTCGCCGACTGATTTCATCGTCGTTGTCAGACGTGGATCCGCATCCTGGAATTTCTCAAAGGCGAACCGTGGGGCTTTCACGACTACGTAGTCAAGAGTTGGCTCAAACGAAGCCGGTGTTACCTTTGTGATGTCATTCTGTATCTCATCAAGGGTGTAGCCAATTGCAAGCTTGGTGGCAATTTTTGCAATCGGAAATCCAGTTGCCTTCGAGGCCAGTGCGCTCGATCGTGAAACTCTTGGATTCATCTCAATAACGATGATGCGACCATCATCGGGGTTTACCGCAAACTGAATATTGCAACCACCTGTGGCAACTCCAACCTCGCGAATGATCTCTATCGATAGATCGCGCAATCTTTGAAACTCAACATCAGTCAAGGTGAGCGCTGGCGCTACGGTAATTGAATCACCAGTGTGAACGCCCATCGGATCAATATTCTCAATCGAGCAGACGATCACGACGTTGTCACTCGCATCACGCATGACCTCTAACTCGTACTCTTTCCACCCAATAATTGACTCTTCAAGGAGTACTTCTGAGGTTGGGCTGTGACGTAGACCTGCTCCGGCAATTTGATGCAGCGACTCTTCGTTAAAGGCGATTCCTGAACCTAAACCACCCATAGTAAAAGATGGTCGAACAACAACTGGGTAGTTGAGTACCTTGACTGCTTCGAGAACTTCTTCCATCGTGTGACAGATAACCGACTTAGCAGATTCTCCGCCAACCTTTTCCACGATAGTTCTAAATATCTCGCGATTTTCCCCACGTTCTATCGCATCCACATCTGCACCAATGAGCTTGACTCCATAACGCTCTAGCGTGCCGGCCTTAAAGAGAGCTATCGCAGCGTTAAGTGCTGTCTGACCACCCAGCGTTGCAAGAACAGCATCTGGACGTTCTTTGGCAATAATTCGTTCGATAAATTCCTGCGTTATTGGTTCTATATACGTTGCATCCGCAAACTCCGGATCAGTCATGATGGTGGCGGGATTTGAATTAACGAGAACGACCCGAATTCCTTCTGCCCTTAGAACACGACATGCTTGCGTTCCTGAATAATCAAATTCACAGGCCTGCCCAATCACAATAGGGCCAGAACCAATGACCAGAACACTCTTAATTGATGTATCGAGAGGCATTAGATTGCACCAGCCTTTCGAGGGTATTTCTCCATTACGGACACAAATTGATCAAAGAGATAAGCCGCATCGTGAGGACCAGCTGCTGCCTCTGGATGATATTGAACGCTAAAGGCACCGCGTTCAAGAAGTTCGAGCCCTTCAACGACACCATCATTCAGGCAGACATGGGTGACCTGCCCTGGGCCAAACACCGTAGTGAATTGAGCATCGGTTGGTGCCTGAATTGCGAAACCATGATTATGCGAAGTAATTTCAACTTTGCCAGTGCGCTTGTCGATCACCGGTTGATTAATGCCGCGATGGCCAAACTGTAATTTGTACGTTTCAAAACCTAGTGCCCTACCGAGAATCTGATGACCAAAACAAATACCAAAGATCGGAATCTCTTCAGTGAGAAGTTCGCGCACCAGGCTTACTGTCTCTGTCATTGTGGCTGGATCGCCAGGACCGTTAGAGAGAAAAACGCCATCTGGGTTGAGCGCCATTATCTCGGCGAATGTCGCGTTGTATGGAAGAACATGTGTCTGGATTCCACGCTCTGCCATCGCGCGTGGTGTTGCTCCTTTGATGCCCAGGTCGATAGCTACAACAGTGAACTTCCTATCTCCTTGCGCCGGAATCGTGTACATCTGCGGCGTTGATACATCAGCGCTGAGGAACGATCCGACCATCTGACCGCTCTTGCGCACTTCGATAACCATCTCTTCGCGAGAGAGTTCAAGATCGGAGAAGATTCCAACACGCATTGCTCCACGATCGCGTAAGTGGCGAGTCAACGCGCGCGTATCGATCCCGGAAATCCCGACAATATTCTGTTCAATAAGTACATCCACTAGATCAACTTCACTGCGCCAATTACTAGTCACTGGTGACGGGTTTCTTACAACGAAACCGGAAACCCAAATCTTTGAACTCTCATTATCGAAAGCATTCATTCCGGTATTTCCGATATGTGGAGAAGTCATTACGACTACTTGTCGGTGATATGAAGGATCCGTCAGCGTCTCCTGATAACCGGTCATTCCAGTTTGAAAAACGGCTTCCCCAAAGGTTCGCCCCGTCGCTCCCCAGCACTTTCCCTCAAAAATTCGACCATCGTCTAGAACGAGAAATGCTTTACTCATGCACCTCTCCCTTCTTGGTAAACGATTTCGCCATGAAAGAAGGTAGCAACAACTCGGGCTGCAAATTCCATTCCATGAAAAGGAGTATTGCGTGATTTGGATTGCAATTGGTCGCGATCCACGCGGTAAGGCGCTTTGGGATTTATCACAGTCACATGTGCAGGTGCTCCGACAGCCAACTCACGACCATGATCGCCATATCCACCGATTCGAGCTGGCGCAATGCTCATTCGGTTCTGAACTTCTGCCCAATCCATGAGACCGGTTTCAACCATTGTTGCTGCAACGATTGAGAGTGCGTGTTCTAAACCAAGCATTCCAAAGGCCGCCTCTTGCCACTCACACTCTTTACTTTCACCAGGATGTGGTGCGTGATCAGTTGCGACAATGTCGATAGTTCCATCCGCTAATCCGTGACGTAGCGCCATTACATCTGCCTCTGTACGAAGAGGCGGATTGACCTTGAAGATTGGGTCATAACTTCTCGCGCTCTCATCCGTCAAGAGAAGATGATGTGGGGTTACCTCGGCTGTGACATTGATTCCGCGCGCCTTAGCCCAACGTATGATCTCCACGCCACCTGCTGTTGTGAGATGGCAGATATGCAAACGTGAACCTACGTGCTCTGCCAGTAAAACATCACGAGCGATAATCGCTTCTTCAGCAACGGCTGGCCATCCCTTGAGACCCAACGTTGCACTAACGATTCCTTCATTCATCTGAGAACCGGAGGTGAGTGAAGGTTCCTGCGCGTGCTGAGCGATCACTCCCCCAAACTTCTTCACGTATTCAAGTGCGCGACGCATGACGAGTGGATCACTCACGCAATTTCCATCATCACTAAATACTCTTACGCGAGCAACTGAATCAGCCATCGCACCAATCTCTGCGAGTACTTTTCCTTCAATTCCCTGTGTGACCGCACCGATAGGAAAGACATCGAGCAGCCCGGCGCTCTTGCCTAATCGATAAACCTGTTCGACAACCCCAGCAGTATCGGCAACCGGGGAGGTGTTTGCCATTGCCGACAGCGCTACGTAGCCTCCCTTGACGCCGGCACGTGAACCAGAGAGAACCGTTTCAGAATCCTCTTTGCCTGGTTCCCGTAGATGGGTATGCAGATCGACAAGACCTGACATCAGGATCATCGAAGATGCATCAAAGTTAACGGCATCGGTATCGCTTAAAGATGGAGCTACTGCTGCAACGATGCCATCTTCAATCAGCACATCACAGACGCGACCATCTGCGAGCGTGGCACCTTTGATAAGAGTCTTTTTAATTTCTGTACTCACTATAGCCCCGCCTCAATCGAAGTATCGCCAGCTAAGAGAAGATAGAGAATCGCCATTCGCACGCTGACACCATTTGTAACCTGCTCAACAATGACAGATCGTGCGCTATCCGCGCTGTCGGCAGTAATTTCCAAGCCACGATTCATCGGACCTGGGTGCATCACAATTGCACCAGGATGCAGCGCGTTAAGTCTCTCTGTATTGAGTCCAAAATATCGTGAGTATTCGCGAGCATTTGGAAAGAAGAGTTCACTCATTCTTTCTTGCTGTACACGGAGCATCATCACGGCGTCAACAGATTCAAGTACCTCATCAAAATCATAAGAGACGGCTACTGGCCAGCTCTCAACGCCTACCGGAAGCAGCGTCGGTGGTGCAACAAGAGTTACATGTGCACCTAGTTTGGTCAGTAGTAAGACATTAGATCGGGCTACTCGAGAATGAAGTACATCGCCGACAATGGCCACTCGCAATCCTTGTAAATCTTCTCGCCCTTGCGACAAGTGCTTACGAATTGTGAATGCATCAAGGAGAGCTTGGCTAGGATGTTCATGAGTTCCATCGCCAGCATTAATCACAGCCCCCGACATCCATTCGCATGCCGCTAGACGTGCCGGAGCACCTGATGCACCATGTCGAATAATGACCGCGTCCGCACCCATTGCTTGTAATGTTTGAGCAGTGTCCTTCAGGGATTCGCCCTTACTCACACTCGAACCCTTCGCTGAAAAATTGATTACATCTGCCGAGAGTCTCTTAGCGGCAGCCTCAAATGAGATGCGCGTTCGCGTTGAATCTTCAGCAAAGAGATTGACGATTGTGCGACCACGAAGAGTGGGTAGCTTCTTCATCGGTGTATCACTGACTCGCGCAAGTTCCGTGGCGGTATCTAGGATTTTGATTGCATCACTGCGACTGATATCGGCGATAGATAACAGGTGCTTCATGAAGGGCTCCCATCTGAGATGAGGACGTCGTCGACTCCATCTGTCTCTGAGAGTAGGACCTTGACCGACTGTGAGATCGATGTCGGAATGTTCTTTCCTACAAAATCTGCTCGAATCGGAAGCTCACGATGTCCGCGATCAATGAGCACTGCGAGCTGAACCCGCGAAGGACGACCGATATCACCGAGAGCATCAAGGGCTGCGCGGATAGTTCTCCCTGAGTAGAGAACATCGTCGACAAGAATGACTGTGCGATTTTCTATACCAAGAGAGGGAATACTGGTGGGCATCAGTGCACGTGGAGCCTTAAGGCGAAGATCATCACGGAAGAGTGTTGTGTCAAGGGTTCCAACCTGGATGGATGAGCCTTCAATTTTCTCGATCAACTGCGCGAGTCGCAAGGCCAGATGTGCCCCTCGGGTGGGAATTCCCAACAAAGTTATCTGTGAAGCCCCGTTATTGCGCTCACAAATTTCATGGGCGATACGAGACAAGGCGCGAGAGATATCTGGCGCAGGCAGGACAGAACTCATGTAAATCTCCTTCCCCGCCTCGCAGGACGGGTCTTAAAGGATGCGTCCGAAGAATACCACCAGTGATCTCTGCTCTGTGGATATCACTGAGCCAGAGCGAGTCACGCTCTCTACTCTGCACTCCATGCTCACTATCGATATGAATGAGATCCGATCACGCATTCGTGCCGTCCGCATATCCCGCGGTTGGAGTTTGTCCGAGTTTGCAGCTCACTCCGCTGGAGCGATCACAGCCGTTGCGATGGGCTCATATGAAAGGGGCGGGCGAACACTTTCAACCCCAAAATTGCTCACAATCTGCAAAGTTCTTGAGATATCACTCATACATCTCTTGGCATCAGATCAAGAGCTAACTCCTGGTCAAATCTCTGACCGACACATTTACGACCTGCGATTACTGCAAGCGCTCCCCCAGAGCCCTGAAAAGAACCATCTACTTTCCTACATCCGAGAGATTATTAAAGAGAGAGGAGACTGGAAAGGTGAGGTGATCTCACTGCGTAAAGGCGATATAGAAAATCTCGAACGAATCTTCGCAGCGAGCGATGAAATCAAGAGTGAGAACTACCTTGCGTGGGTCGATGCCCAAAGGATTTTACTCAAGAAAAACTAGAGAGCCAGGCTTGTTTTAATTGATGCGATGCGTCCAAGGACACCATGAATGTAACCCGCGGAGTCATCTGTACTTAGATCTTTTGCAAGTATCAGGGCTTCATCAATAACAATTGCATCGTCTAACTCTGGTGACCAGAGGATCTCGTAAATTCCAAGACGCAAAATATTGCGATCCACCGCTGGCAGTCGATCCATATCCCAACCTTGCGCGTAGGTTGTAATTAACTCATCAATTTTACGTTTATGGGTATGGATCCCCTCAATCAGTAACTTCGTATATTCACGTATGGGACGCGCATCCGGACCATCTTCTTCAACATCGCGGGACGTAAGCAGAGCAAGAAGGTCACTACCGCGAATATCAGATTCGTAGAGAAGATCTAACGTCTGCTTCCGCGCCTTACTGCGAGCAGACACTAGTTTGCGCGACCCAGGTACGATCCATCGCGAGTATCTACAAGGATCTTTTCATCCTGCTTAATAAAGAGTGGCACCTGTACTTCGATACCAGTTTCAACTGTTGCTGGTTTTGTTCCGCCGGAAGAGCGATCACCCTGAAGTCCGGGTTCGGTATAAGTCACAAGCAGTTCAACTGACGCTGCAAGTTCGATGTAAAGCGGATTTCCTTCGTGAATTGCAACGATCGCCTCAGTATTTTCTAGCATGAACTTTGAGGCATCCCCAACGGTTGCACCCGAAATTGTCATCTGATCAAAGTTTTCGTTATCCATGAAGACGTAATCATCGCCCTCTTTGTAGAGAAAGTTCATTTCGCGCTTCTCAAGAATGGCAACTTCAACCTTAACGCCTGCGTTAAATGTCTTGTCCACAACTTTGCCGGTCATTACCTGCTTGAGCTTGGTGCGGACAAAAGCTGGGCCTTTACCTGGCTTCACATGCTGAAACTCAACAACAGTCCATAGCTGCCCTTCGATATCTAGGGTCATGCCATTCTTAAGGTCATTTGTTGTTGCCACAGTTGAGCTCCAGTTCATTGCGACAGCGATCTGCCATCTGCTTCAAGAGGTGCAGTTTACCTCATTCGAGATTATGAAATGAGTGTCTTGAGCGCAGCCAATGCCAGTGAATATGAATTGGGGCCGAAACCACCAATTGTCCCGTTTGCTACCCCTGAAATTACTGAGGTGTGTCTGAATTCCTCGCGCGCAAGAGGATTTGAGAGATGAACTTCTATCAGAGGCGCCTTTACTAATTCAGCCGCATCACGGATGGCGTATGAGTAATGAGTAAACGCCGCTGGATTAATAATCACCGGAGTATTGGAATCGGCCGCCTCATGTAACCAACCGATAATCGTTGCCTCATCATCACTCTGTCGAACATCTGCGACAAAGCCATTGCTGTCGGCGGAGCTGCGTATATGAGCCTCGAGCTGCGGATAACTCATATCCCCATAAATAGATGAATCGCGAATATCTAACCGTGAAAGGTTGGGCCCATTGATCACTAATACCTTCATGAACATACCTTCTCATATGCGCTCACTAGATTTACTTGCGCCACATCTGCGATTCGGTCAGTTTTTCCGATCTCAGAGATAGTTACAAAGCGAAGAACGTTTCCTCTGGATTTCTTATCTATGGACATGAGAGCTCTCAACTCGGGCCAATCCCCTGCCGAATAAGTTATCGGAAGGTTAAGTCGAGATAGCAGACTGAAGTGGAGGTCACGCAGTTCGTCACTGATCAGACCTAGCTCGGATTGAAGATGCGCCATATAAGCCATTCCTATCGAGACACATTCGCCATGTCGGAAGGAGTACTTCGAATGTTTCTCAACAGCGTGGCCAAACGTATGCCCATAATTGAGAATCTCGCGATCATAACTCTCTTTGAAATCACCACTCACCACATCAGCTTTGACCTTGACTGCTCGTCTTACTAATTCCAAGACGAGAGAGCTATCTTTTCGCAATGCATTTAAATCACGATCCTGCAACAGATGCAGAATCTGCCCGTCGCGAATAAATCCACACTTAACAACCTCTGCCATCCCAGCTGCGAAATCACGATCAGAGAGAGTTTCAAACCAAGTGGTATCAATCAGTACTGCTAGTGGTGAATGAAATGAACCAACAAGATTCTTGCCATAATCTAAATTGGCTCCTGTCTTTCCACCGATACCAGCATCAACTGACCCGGCGACCGATGTTGGAACTGCGATCCAATCAATTCCCCGAAGGTATGTTGCTGCGGCAAAGCCTGCGATGTCGGTGATCGCACCTCCACCTATACCTACAATCAGATCGCTGCGCGTAAAACCCGCCGCCGCTAACCAATTCCAAAGCTTGAGCAACACTTCTGGGCTCTTACCATTCTCGCCATCAGGAATGATGCAGTAGATAAACTCGCAATCACCTGCCTCGACATTACCGATAGCAGCCCTCATAGATTCCGTTGTGACAATGGCGCAGCGAGATCGATCCGAAGCACGTGAAACTAATTCACTTCGCCAACTGCATCCCACTAAAACTTCGTAGTGATGCTCAGCGCTGACGCCAATTACTTCGTTCATAAATTGACTCCATGGGTCTTGGATAAAATCTCAACGATTTTTTGAGCGATCTGTGACGGTGATCCAGAGTCAGTTGAGACTGTGAGTGTCGCCAGACCTTCATAGATTGGACGTCGCGCATTCATCAACTCTTGCCACTTAGCTCGTGGATTTCCAACTAGCAATGGACGATCTCGATTGAATCCGATCCGTGGTGCCGCACTCGAGAGCGACACATCTAGGAAACAAATCGGATGGGCGCAATTGTGAAGTGCTCGCTCGACCTCGGCGTTGATAACCGCGCCACCGCCTAACGCCAAGACCCCGTCGAAAGTATCAATCTCTCGCAGTACGATCTTAGTCTCGAGCTCTCTGAAGAAGGGTTCGCCTTTATCCAAGAAGATATCGGAGACCTTCATCCCAGATTCATTTTCGATTAATGCATCCGTGTCTGCGAAACCGGTTGAAAGGCGTTGACTGAGAGCTTTTCCAACCGAACTCTTTCCAGAGCCAGGTGGACCTATCAAGATGACTTGTGGCATTTTACTTGAAACGAAGATGAGCCATATATGACTCAAAATTTCGTTTCGTCTCCGCAACGCTATCTCCACCAAACTTTTCAAGCACTGCTTCAGCTAATACAAGGGCCGCCATTGCCTCACCAACAACTCCAGCTGCCGGAACAGCACAGACATCTGAACGCTGATTAATTGCCTTTGCTGCTTGGCCCGTAGCTACATCGATCGTATCCAAAGCCTTAGGAACGGTGGAGATTGGTTTCATAGCGATGCTGACACGAAGAACCTCACCATTAGACATTCCACCTTCAGTACCACCGGCACGATCACTACGTCGAACAATCGTGCCCGCCTTGTTATGCTCAATCTCATCGTGCGCCTTTGAGCCTCGACGGGTTGCAGTCGTAAAACCATCACCAATCTCAACACCTTTAATCGCCTGAATACCCATCATCGCGCTAGCTAAACGCGCATCTAGTCTGCGATCCCAATGCACGTGTGAACCGAGACCAGGTGGAAGGTTATAAGCCAAAATTTCACACACGCCACCCAAAGTATCCCCGTCAGAATGTGCGCCATCAATCTCTTCGATCATCTTCGCACTTGTCTCTGGATCTGCGCAGCGAACTGGATCACTATCTATACGTGACATATCGCTATAGGCAGGAAGAGTCGCAGTATCTGGAACGCGCACGGTACCAATCGAAATAACGTGGCTGAGAATAGTTATTCCAACACTCTGTTCTAAAAATGCTCGTGCAACAGCTCCTAGCGCGACGCGAGCTGCTGTCTCTCGCGCACTCGCTCGCTCAAGAATTGGACGAGCATCATCGAAATCATATTTCTGCATTCCCACTAAATCGGCATGCCCTGGGCGAGGACGAGTAAGTGGTGCGTTTCGAGCCAAGCCTTCGATTTCACTTGCATCAACGGGATCAGCGCTCATCACTTTTTCCCACTTTGGCCATTCAGAGTTCCCTACTTGAATGCTGATAGGTCCGCCTTGGCTCTGACCCAAACGAACTCCACCGATGATTGAAATTTTATCTGCCTCGAAATTTTGACGCGCTCCACGTCCAAAACCAAGTCGGCGTCGCGCCAGATGAAAGTCGAGAAATGTTGAGTCAATGGAAACGTGTGCAGGGACGCCCTCGATGATTGCAGAGAGCGCTTGGCCATGTGATTCGCCTGCTGTTAACCAACGCATAGACGTATTCTGGCAGATCAGCAGGGCGTATGTGTACCTATTTTGCGACCAGAGCGACGATAGTTCCGATAAATATTGCTGGAGCGAGGGGTATCTTCATTACTTGACGAAGATTTCCTCCTGAGATGCAGAGCGCATATGCCAGTCCTGAGAGAGCCACTGACACTACGAAAATTTGATAGCTCCCCAAATGCGGCGGTAGTAGGAAGATCGCAAGTAGGGATAGGAGTTTCACATCTCCCATACCGAGCCCAAAAAAGATGGAGATTAGAGCGCTTACGAAGAGCACAAGTAAGAAAGCGAAGAAATGGCTTCGAAGATCGAATTTTTCATAATCTAGCGTCATAAATCCTACGAGGACTAAGAGAAGCAAAATTCTATTCGCAATTCGATGAGTCCTCGCATCCTGAATTGCAATCCATCCAAGAACCACTAGAAGAGATAAATGCACTCGCCGAGAATATTGATTCTTGAACGCATCTCCCTGGCGCCGGCGAGGAGCTGGGGCTAACGCTGAGCAAGTACCTCGCGAAGATGCAGAGCGAGTTGTTCTCGATCAAAAGAATCAGGAAGAACTAGGGCTAATTGATCTAAACCTTGCCACAACAGCAGCTCTTTTCCATTAATCACCCTGCCGGAGCGATCACTCCATGCAGATGCAAGAACTGTGGGCCAAGGTTTGTAAATCACATCAAAGAGCAATCCAGATACTTCAGAAGGCAAATTCTCCGCTAACAAGTCTGCAGCCCCAGCCGGCGTGGTGTTGACGATCAGATCATAGGAATTGATGTCTGGATCATTCGCCCACGGAAGATAAGAAAACGCAGATCTTTCAACGCAACGCTCAAGCGCATCACGACGAGTCGATGTTCGACCCATTACTGAAAGACTCTTCACATGACCATCAAGTGCTCCAGCGACTGCTCGTGCCGTTCCACCAGCGCCTAAAATCAGCGCACGGGTAATTGTCGAGAACCCCTGGGCTGCGAGTGCAGATAGAAATCCCGAGCCATCTGTTGAAGTACCAAACCAATAACCGTTTTTCTTGTACAACGTATTGATGGAACCGATACGAAGAGAGAGCTCATCGCACTCGAGGTCGAGCAGATGAGCTTCTTCTTTCAGTGGCATTGTGAGTGAGAAATAATCAAACTTTGATTCATTCTCACGAAAGAAATTCACCAACGTTCCACTTGGGACGTCAATTGCCTCGTATGTTCCGGCAACACCTAAGCGCTCGAAGGCAGCACCATGCAGCGCGGGCGAAAGAGAATGTGAAATGGGAGATCCAAGAACAGCACCCCGTATCACTATTTATCCTCAAACTTTCCCGCTCGTAGATTCTTTTTGTAGAGTACCTTCCAGGTGTTAAATTCCTCTAGCGATGAAGTAAAGCGCGTGTCTTGTGGCGCTACAGTTATGAAATATAGCCAGTCCCCTGACGCGGGTGACAGCGCAGCCTTCATAGCGCCAATTCCAGGATTTCCGATTGGACCTGGTGGTAGCCCATATTTTCGATATGTGTTGTAGGGCGAATTGATAAGAGTTGATTTGGTACTTAGGAAAATGTTTCCACGGGACTCCATCACAAAGTGAACCGTTGAATCCATCTGGAGCGGCATACCTACCTTGAGGCGGTTATAGATCACTCGCGAGACTTTCGTGAAATCTGCATCACCACCTTCTGCTTGAATAATCGAAGCGATCGTCAGTAACTGTTGCGGTGAATACTTGGATGGTTCCGACAGAAACCCCGCCTTAGTAACTTCAGCAAGACCACGTGTAATCATCTCTTTTAGTGCGACGTCAGCCTTTGTTCCATGCGCGAAGCTGTACTGAGCTGGAAAGAGCAGCCCCTCTAGTTGCGTGAAAGGTTTAGGAACATCAGCATTTGCAAAAGCAGCCTTAACATCTGCCTGCGGATAAGCAGCCTTGACAAAAAGTTTCTTGATTTCACTTACCCAAGCGCCTTCAGACACAGCGATTAGTCCCGCTATTCGTTTACTATCGAGCAATTGATCGAGAGCGCTCTGCGCACAAATTCGTGTGTCTAAGATGTGGAGACCAGGTGCGATGAGCGCTGCCTTTGGTTCTACAACTGCAAGCCTGAAAAACACTTCAGAGGATGCGATGACATCTTTTTCAAATAACTCACGAGCGATTTCTAAGCCAGTCTCCCCCGAGCCAATATCTATAGAAACACTCTGCTGTCCCGAATCGCTAGAACAATCGAAATCTGCTGCAGCTCCTGGACCCGATTTAACAATCGAGAGCAGATAGATAACTAGAACGCTTGCAACAAGAGCGGCGATCACGCGAATAAGCGGTCTTTTATACACGATCTTTCGCCAATCCCGACTCCAAAATGACAACTGCAGATTGCGAATCAATCTTCTTCCTCTGATCTTTAGCGCTTAACCCCGCTTGTGCAAGGGCCGCTGATGCTGTGGAGGTTGTCAAGCGTTCGTCAATGAATTCAACTGGGCATGAAGCAAGTGGCCTCAGAAATTCTGAGAATGCGATTGCTTTTGCTGATGA